>Ga0114969_10002348_pt1 | contig 15580 bp, 9 predicted proteins | sample M_130807_MF_Meta_FD_87316 | JGI IMG/M metagenome (GOLD analysis project Ga0114969, IMG submission 87316) | Freshwater microbial communities from Lake Montjoie, Canada to study carbon cycling - M_130807_MF_MetaG | ecosystem: Environmental > Aquatic > Freshwater > Lake | place: Lake Montjoie...
AGCTTTTCAAAAATTATATATTGCGCCTTGTCTGTATCTTGGAATTCATCAATAAATACAGCATCATACTTTTTTTGTAATGCTGCTATCAGCTTTTCATTACCTCCTTCTATCATAACTGCTTTATACAAAAGCTCAATCATGTCATCAAAAGTAATAATGCCTCTATTGCTTTTTATTTCAAGTATCGCCTCTTTAACCACTCTAATGGCTTCAACTGCGATATTATTAACGATAAACTGGAATTTCTTTTTTTGCTTTTCATTAAATTCACCAATCTTAATTACATCTTGTAAAATATCCTTGAATAATTTACCAACATATGCTGCTGTTTGCTTTTCACTTATCGTATTGATAACTCCATCCCAATTATTATCATTAAAATCTTTCTCAAACGCCTTTTTATTAGTCTCAGTTCTAGTTATTTCAGGCATTAATTTAGCCTTGTTCTCAACTAAATAAGTTTTTACTTTTTCAATTAAATTAAATAACTCGTCTCTTTCCTCTATAATTTTTTGCAATAACTGATCTTGATAACTTTGATCCAAAAAGTCATTAGGAATTGGCTCATTAGATACAAGCATTTTACCTCCAAAGGCTTGTTTAACTAATTTTAAAATATCTTCATGCTTAAGTTCACACTGTAACATGCGCTCAAGTAACTCACTTTTGATAGTAGTAATTCGTGTTCTCCAAAACTCATTAAATGCATCTTCAGTGATTTGATTAAACTCGTCTGGTGAGATAGTTTCTGCTCCAAATATTTGGCTTGTTTCAAAAGAATACTCAGACAATGTTTTTTGACAAAAACTATGTATAGTAAGCACCGAAGTTTCATCTAAAAACTCTTGTGCTGTTTTCAATTTGTCCTGTACTGATATTTTTTCATACTCCTGTAAAATCATTTGAGCATTAACCATATCTTCAATGGTTTTATCCTCTATATGCTCACCTCTACTTACTTTTAAAGCCAACCGAACAAATGAACGTACTCTAGTTTCTAACTCCGCAACAGCAGCTTTAGTAAAAGTGACCATCAAAATCTTTTCAATTGGAATATTTTTCTCAATGATTAGTCTTAATGTAAGTATAGCTATCGAGTAAGTCTTTCCTGTTCCAGCACTAGCTTCAATTAAATTACTCCCCTCAAGTGCTACCGTTTCTGGTATAAAATTTTTATTTATAGTTTGTGGCATTGAATATATTTTTTAAGATCTACTAGTTTTATTTTAAAGCCTTAAATACAGTTGGTAAAAGAGCTAGAATTGGTTCAAATATTGCCTTAACGTTATTTTTTATATGCTCAAAAGCAGATTCACTAAAAAATCCATGTTCGATGGCCTTATTTAAATAATCATCTTTAAATGTATAAGAACGTTCATCTTCCGCTTCTTTTTCATAAGCGTCATAAAAAGCCTCATAATCCGCACTTATCATTTCCATTTCATTTCGTCCAATTGCTGGGAAAAAATGAAAATATTGCTGATGCCCTGTCTTATAATAGTTTAAATATTCAGTTAGCGTATCCAATGCTTTTTGTTGACTTATAGCATCTATTGATATTTTTTGCAAGCCATCAATATATTTAGAAATGAATATGAATTCCATTTTTTCACCTTGTGCAAGCATTGCTAAATATCTTGTATAACCTTGTATTAAGTACTTTAATTGATTCTTAGAATTACATATACATATAAACTTATTTCCAAAAACAGGTTCTACCTTCCCAATAATCTGAGTTTCATTAATCATAAATTTAATGTCTACAGCAGTTTTCGTTTCAGTACCTATTGATTTATTGATCAATTCTTGCAGATCTTTAAGGTCATTTTTCACTTCATCAATTGTTGCGTTCCCCATATTATGAAGCGGTATTCTGCCTGTTTTACTTTCCTTTTCATAATAAGCATCTGTTTCATCTTTACTCATAAACATTATCTTATCCTGCACACTCCATTTAGTAAGGTGGTCAAAACCAAACAATTCGTGTTCCTGTAGCAAAACTTCATCCTCTCGATAGTATATATTAAATTGCTTTTGTAAATATATTCTTGCAGGATTATGTAAAAACTTGGCAATCTCATCAATATCAACTTTTGTAAAATTAAAATCCTTAGGAGGCTTTTGTATTACAGTCGGGTTGATACCTGTATGATAATTTGCAGTATTTAAATAACTCAATAAACCTTTTTCGCCTGCAGGATTGTATTCAGCACTAAAGCTATGTAAAGGGTGAATTGTAACCCATTGCTTTCTTAATACATCGGTATCTATTTTCATGCCTCTAGCAACATAATCAATTAACTCATCAACCATTGAAGATGCTGGTAAAGGAGCACCGTCTTTTGAATTTGCGGCTAAATAGCTTATGTATAAATACTTTTGGGCAGATATTAAAGTTTCAAGAAATAAATGTTTGTCATTATTCTTTACATCTCTATCCCCTAACTTCCACTCATTTAATAAACTAAAACTTAATGCAGTTTCTTTACGAGGAAATTTATCAAAATCCATTCCAAGCATTGCTACTACTTTAAATGGAATACTTCTCATTGGTACTAATGAACAAAAAGTGACTCCTCCTTTTGCAAAGGACCCTGCTTTTTTCTCCAGATCTAGTCTCTGTAAAAAACTATGTCTAAATACTTCAAAGCTTATTTCTACATTCGCATTCTTTTCTAATAAAGCCATTTGTTCAGTAAACTGAACCAATTTAGTATAATCCTCATCGTCCTTTTCTCCTGCTTGGAATATCATGTCTTCGACTAGAAATTGTAAATAAACAGCCCATTCAGAAATTGTTCTGTTTTGGCTCCGATCTTTTAACTTCTTGTACAACATTTTAACAAAATACATCAATCGAACTCTATCAATTGCTTCTGCACCTTCGGTTGTATCTAAAGGTATAAAGTCATCTTGGCCATCATGTACACTTGGTTCCCCACTCATACAAATTCCATACATGATTTTCTTAAGGCCGTATTCCCAACTAATGTATCTTGTATCATCACTTCTCCTTCCCTCCATACTAAAAATAATACCAGCCTGTCTTGCAGCAGTTCTTAAAGCCTCTTCGTCTCTGATATTAAAACGGGTTCTGATATATGGAGACTCCAAAAGACTTAAAACATCTTCAACCTTAAATTTTTCGGCATCTAATGAAAGTATCTCCTGAATAGCAGTAAACATATTATTTCCTGAAGAATAACTTTCATCAGCAATATTATATGGGAATTTATATGGCGAATTACTAAATACTGCATGGATAAAAGGAGCATAGGTTTCAATATCACTTACTAGTACTAAGATATCTTTTGGTGTTAACTTTTCGTTTTGCTGATCAATAAGCTCAATTAAATAGTTTTGTAAAATTTCAACCTCTCTCGCTGGTGTATAAGCCCCATTAATTTTAATTGACCTGTCTTTATAATCTACATCAGACAAAGCTTGTCTTGTTTCACTATTTAAATTATTATAAATATCGTACTGAATTTTTTTGAGTAACGATTCAGGATTTGATATAGGAATTGCATCTTCCTCGTTATAAACATTTACAAAATCATCATGTTTCATTAATAATGCAAATGACTGCTTTACAATAGTACCCCAGTTTAATAATAAGTCATTACCAACCATTAAAAGATCCACTTCCGCCCTTGGTTTATTTTGAAAAGTTAGTAGCTTAGAAATTTGTTTTTCTGTGACATCATCCATCCATATTTGCTCCGGACTTGGATTCACTAGATATAAATGAATTTTCATGAACTTAGACAACTCATGAAATATATGTAAATAATAAGGCGTGATAACTGCTATACCAAATAAATATAAAGCTGGAATCTTTCTTTTTACATCTGCCTTTACATCCTCTCTTGACAAACCTTCAATAAGAAGCTTGGCCATTTCGACTCTATCTTGATAGTCTTCCCCTAGCTTATTTTTTATTTTATGCCATATCCACTCCTGCCATTCATTTGCTTCCTCATTATTATTAAAATGTTCCGTCCATAGTTTAACTGTATCATGTCTATAAACTTGGTATTGATCAAATAAATCTGCTAATTCATCACTTAAAGCAATTCTTTTGATATCATTATTTACATAGTAATTAGCAATATCTTGAAATTTGGACTTAAAATCAGGGAGATCCAATATCTCATAAATACTCCAACGAATTGTTTCGGTATTAATCATTTGCTTACCTGTTGACAGGCCCGAACGGTATATTTCTGCTATAATATCATTAGGCTTACAAAAATTAATATTTGCAGCTATCCCATATTCTTTAGCAATACTTTGTTTTAACCAACTATTCATACCCTCAGTTTGGGTAACTACCCATTGCTTAACAAATGGATCTTGAATATTTGCATTCAAATCATTAGCTAATCTTAATGACAAAGGCTGCAATGAATTTGAGACGTTTAAATAAATGCTCATAGTTTGATTTTCTTAAATTAATTATCGATTCTACCAGTAATGCCAGAAATTCTATTTACACATAACTCAATAGCATGTTTAATTGTTTCAATTTCTCCTTGAATTGTAATTGTTTTTCTTGCTCTAGTAATACCCGTATAAAGCAATTCCCTTGTCAATAATGCATTGGAAGTACCTTCGGGTAAAACAACCATCACATTTTCAAATTCAGACCCCTGACTTTTATGAATCGTCATTGCAAATGCAGTTTCGGTATAGTTTAAATAAGCTGGCAAAATTGATTTAATTCCACCTTGTCCATCTTCAAACCAAACCCTTAAAGTATTATTGGTGTCTTTTCTCATTATTCCAGTATCTCCATTTAATAACCCTAAGTCATGCATGTTTCGCGTTACCATGATAGGTCTATTTTCATACATCTCTACATCAGGTTTTATCAATCCCTTTTTACGTAAATGCAATTCAATAGCTTTATTAGTGGCATGCAACCCTCTAGGACCTTGTCTTACAGCTACTAATACTCTTAATTCATTTATTTTTTTTAAAGCCTCTTTTATATCCGGCTCTTTAATGTATTTTGAATAACCTTCAACAAAAGTTTCTAGTAATTCAGGTGAGTATTCATTATCAACAATAACACTCTTGTCTACTGCATTTTCAATAAGCATTTTTGTTTCTTCAAACTTACCCTCAATAACTGCCTTACTAACCTTCCCAATTGTTCCTTGGCTATTAAATCGATGACTGAATTTTAGTTCAATAATATGGCCCGACATTAATTGTTTTTGCTGTTCAATGAATTCAGCATTTATTTTTCTTTCAGGATCGGTAATAAACTCATTAATCCACTTTGCCTTATCATTTTCAAACATATTTAAGCTTGGCAATGTTTGGCACAAATCACCTAATAAACTTCCTGCCTCCACTGAAGCTAATTGATCCTTATCTCCTAATAATATAATTCGGCAATTATCACCCAATGCCTCAAGCAATTTTGAGAACATGGGAACGTCAATCATCGAAGCTTCATCTACCACTACCCAATTATAAGGCAACGCCTTATTTGCATTGTGTTTAAAATTTACTGACTCTTTTTTATAGCCCAACAAACTATGAATTGTACTTGGTTTTAAATTTTCAATTTTGGCCTTAGTTGCAGGGGTGAATTTTAAAGTACTTGCTTTTAAAGAATCGGCCATTCTCATTGACGCTTTTCCTGTTGGTGCTGCTAATGCAACTGATGCATTTGGATCTAATTCATATAGCACAATCAACAACTTTGCCAAGGTAGTAGTTTTACCAGTACCTGGTCCACCTGTTATAATTGAAAAATTATTTAGCAATGATTGCAAAACAGCTACTAATTGCCAATCAACTTTTTCTTTTGACATCAAGCCATCTAATGAATAGTCTGTAATTAGTGTTTTAATTAATGCAGCTTTTGATTCAAGTTGCTGCATTCTCTCCCTTAAAACAGATTTCTCTGCTGCTATTAAACTTTTTAATTTTTCAATAATACTTGTTTCATATTTGAAATAGCGTTGAAAGTATAGCCTATCATTATGCATTACAAAAGGAGTTGAATTGGAACCATTATTTGTCACCAATTGACACATTTTTAACAACTCTTTTGTCGGAACAGGCGGTTCCTTATATGGAGTTGATTTTATATTCTCAGGCATGTCCTCCATTGAAATACAAATATTCCCCTCCGTAAGTCGTTGCGACAATAAATACGCATATGGCCAAATTGCTTGTTCATCAAAATATTCAGCAAACTGTCTGTGTATATCTTCGGTAATGTTCATATTGCTCGTTTAATTTCTTTAATTAGATATTATTTATTTTTCTAAATTTTTCATTTTGCTTCCAGTAGCATAAGGCACTTTACCAGTTGGCACTTTCTTGGAAGCGGGCACTAAATGTGCTTCACTGTCATCACAGAAAAAATCCACCGCTGCCGCTTCCAAAATCTTATCCTTGGACAATCCACCTAGGAAATGGATTTCATGAATATATACCTTCCATAATTTTAAGGTATTCACCACTCTTTGTATAGCATCACCAGAACGTGCTGTGATAATTGCCAATTTTAATGGCGATAGCTCTTCCGGTCCTGGTATATATTCTTGTATTTGAGACAACTTTAAAAGAAACTTGGCAAATGGTCCTTCAGGTAAAGGAACATGTTCATTATCCTTTTCATGCTTTAAAAATGCATCTAAACCTTCTGTTTGATATCTGTACTCACTACTTGTAAATAATACCTCGTCTGCATCAAATCCAAATTTCACCACGTTAGGGTTTGTTTTGATCTTATCGGGTGCATTTAAGATAATGGCAGCTGCTGCAAGTTTGGAATCAATTACTTCCTGCACAGCTTTCTCATCACGGGACAAAAACAAATCCACACCATAACCAGGTAAATAAGAACTAATAGGCTCACCACCTGTAAATGCCATTCTGGTAATATCCAAATTATGTGCCTTGATGGAATTCATTACACGCATTCCTGTTTGTGGGCTGTTACTGGACATGACTACAATTTCTACAATCTGCTGACTTGCAATTTTATTTAAATCCAATAACTTTTTAATTAACTGAAAAGAAGGACCCGGCGCCAATATCACACTTTCATTTTCCTCCTGATATTTTCTAAAAGCGGCCACCCCTTCATTATTAAAAATTTCATTCTCATGCTCCAAGGAAAACAAGGAACGTGATGAAATTCCAACTACTAATATTTTTGATAAGTCTACTGGCATTGAATTTTTTATTCTTGAACTTTAGTATTTACTTCTTTCCTTAACAAAATTACAATACGCACATTCCGGACTACTTGCTGGTGCATGCTCTTGTGAAGCGCAGGCAATCATTTTGTCCAATGTAGGCTCAACCCAACTGCAATTTCCCGTATGAGCAATAAGACGTGTTCTAAATTTTAGCTCATTATTAAAATTAGGCTGCGTATTATCACCAGTCGTATATACAAAATAACCTGTGTTAGATACCGTAAATCCATTTTGCCTTAGCAACCATTGGTAAAATTCCATTTGTCGGCGATAACTATCATGATAACTTGCCGTACTTAATTCAGTTACCACTTCCTCCTTTGCTGTAGCTTTATAGTCTACTATATATAAAGTACCAGCATCGTCTACCCATATATCATCCACAGCTCCATAAAATTCATATCCTTTATACATTGCTTGTATACCTTTAAAATTAAATCTCCAATCTTCTATTTTAGAATGCTGAAAAGGCACCAAATCTAAATCATAGGCTTTTAATAAAGGATGTGGTTGTTGAATGGATCTATAACTATCAAATTCTTTTTTAAATAAAGTGTCCACTGCATTATTTAAACTAAATGGGAATCCGGAAGGCCTACCCACCCCCTTTACTCTATCCAAATAAAAACATCTAGGGCATTCGGTAAAAAGCTCCACCTTACTTCTGCTAAATTTAAAAGGTGTACCTGGTATAAAATATTTTTTATCTGCCATAGCTGTTTTATTATAAATACTTAGTTAAACGAATTTCTTTATTAAGGTGAACTCATTTAAGCTTCATTAATTGCTTTAATTTTTAAATAATGCTGATGTAAATAACTTCTCTTTCCTCTCTTATGCTGTTTCCAAACCATATCTACAATATCTTTTCTTTTTGGAATAACCGCACCTGGTTTAATAAGTTCTAAAGTTCGATAATTAAGAATCTCACTATGAACGTCACTTTTTACATCCTCTTTCCACTTTTTTAATGTTTCCTCGGTTACTGAAACATTTCCTTTATCATAACTAACCCCTAAAAATACAAATGGATCCATACAGCTTAACACTTCGGTTTTATCTTCGTTTCTGGTTAATTCATATTCAGTTAATTTTTCATCCAATTTCTTTTTTACATCTTCCGCATCCACTCCTTCGTCTAAGAACATGATTAAATCATCCTCATATCGGATCACATTTACCCCCTCATAAAAATTTGCTAATCCTAATTGTGAAATATAGTAGTTGGCAAGCAATACCGAAGTCCCCATCCCTAATGGCAAGCCAGTATATGCAGTTGCAGACTTATTATCCAGTATTGCTTTTCTGATTAAGTCCATTAGTCTTGCTCCAATTACATCACCGTGTGTTGCCTCAAGTAAAGTGAGCAATTTTTGGGTATTTACACTAGGATAAAAATCTTTAATATCGGTTCTGATAATTTGTCTATTTGGCTGCGCTTTAATCAAACCTTTAATCTTAGCAGTTAAAGTTGGGATATTTTGATTTGGTTTATTGTCACTGTCTACAATACCAATTTCATTTAAGCGGTTTAAAATGCATCTTACTACAACCTGATCTCTTAAACAAGGAATAGATATCTTTCTCATTTTCCCTGGCTTTGTCTCATACTCTACCACCTTGAACTTCTTAAATGTGTATCTAGGGACCTGCACTCTTTCTTTTTCAAAATCATTTACTAGACGGTAGATACCCCATAAAAATGCTTCTTTTTTCTCCTCTGTCTCATAAACATGAATAGTGGTTTGACCATCCATACCAACAGGCAACAAGCTAAACTTTTTAGGATTATAGAATAAATCAAACTCTCTAAAAGCATTGGAACGTCTTTTATTTTTGATCTTTGATTGCACTAACGCTTTTAAGGCATTGGCAATTTCTTCATAGGTAAATAAAGGTGCTCCCTTTTCTAATTCTAATGCTTGTATGTCCTTATTCATAGTTTGTTAAATTTAAAAAGTAGGGGGTGAATCGGTTGTTTGCTGTTTGTTAGCATGGTTGAAGCGCGTGTGCCTTTTGTTCAGGCTGGTATGTATTTCACCCCCCTTTTAAGTTTAATATTTTATTAGTTTAGTTTAACATTACTTGTTTCGCTCCTAAATTAGCATAAGCACCAGGATGACATGTTAATACAATCACCTGTACTCCTTTTTGTGATGCTCTGTCTAACATAGGTTGAATTTTCAAAATTCTATTTTCATCGGAATTAGTGAACGCATCATCAAATACAATTGGCAATCTATCATCAAAGTCTGCCGATAATACCTCGGCCATTGCTAAACGAACTGCTGCAGAAAATTGCTCTTTTGTACCTCCACTTAATGTATCAAAACTAAACGTTCCCAAATGGTCTCTTGAAATTAAAAACTCCTTAAATTGACCAGCTTCTTGTTTTAAAGTCACATTAACTGATCTTCCGAATACAGGTTCCAAGTAAAACTTAATTTTCTCAGCCAAAGGCTTAGTTAACTTATCCGCCAACTGTTGCTGTTCTTGAGTAAATAATTCATTTAATAACTTAATAGCTTTAGCTTTTTGAGATGCAGCATTGAAAGTATCATTAATATAGATAAACTTTTCTTCTAATTTATTTAAAGTATCACTAGGGTTTTCTGTGCCATTATTGGTTAGAATAATTTCTAGTCTTCTTAAAATGTCCTTAGTATCTGTTAAATTATTTAAAGAGGCTTCTAATGCTCGACCAATTCTTTCTTCATCGGTTTTTGCAGAATCAGGCATTAAATTCGCTAAATCATTTGCAATTTGATCTAATTTTTCTTTCTCCTGAATTACAATTTGCTTGCTTTCTTCAATTTTTTGTTCAATGTCTTGTTTGTTTCCATCTTTACTAAAAATATAATTTAAGGTGTTTTTACTAAAAGATAAGCTTTTTTCATCCTCTTTAATTTCATCTTGCAACTTTTCAATTTCGTCATTTAACTTTTCATTTTTAGTATTAAAGTTTACAACAATCCCATTGATAGTATTAATCTGATTTAAAACCACATCTAGTTTTTCATCATTGATAGTAATTTCAGATAACACGTTGTCAGCATTATATTTTTGAATATCAACCCCACTAGTTGTTCCTTTTGAAACTAAAAGCGTTTGCTTAATCTCAATTTCGTTTGCATTAGTCCCAATTTGCTCATCAATATCTTTAGCATCTAAATGATCAAGTGCGTTCTTTAAATCCTGAATGGTTCTTAAATGCGTATCCCTACTTCTTAAACAATTCAAAGCATCTTCAACTTTAGAAAATCCAAATTTAGTGAGCTGGCTATTTAAGTCCTCTTGCAACTGATATAATTTTACTCTTGCATCTGCCAAGGAATCACCTCCCCCTGGTGTAATTAAAATAGTGGTCTCTTTTCCTACTTTAATTTCAAACTTTTCTGCAAAATTGGACTTAGCTCCTATTGTTTGTTTTTGACCATTGATTAAAACTGCTTCTTTTGAATCAATCACTTCAAAGGTCGTTGCAATCGTATCCAATTTAACCTGCGCTTTCCCAATTTCTGATTCTATATTTTGTAAATCTTGAATTTGCTTAGCAGTCACTACTGGTAACTTATTTAATAACACTTCCTCATCTCTAATCTGTCCACTTAACTTATCCGTCTGTTGCTTTGTCTCATTTAACTTAGCTAAAGCTTTATTTAGGATTGTTAATTCTTGTACGATCTTACATATATCAATAGTACTTCTATATAATTTTTCATCTTTTCTATGCGTATCTAATTGAATAGTATTTTCTTTTACAGCATCCAAATTTGTTGACAATTCCTTTTTCTTTTCACTTAAAACTTTTATGGAGGGCTCCAATTTACTTGTTAATTTTTGTACTTCTGTTTCATGCTTTACAATTTCAGCTTGAACATCCAATAATTGCTTTAAGCTTGAATCCTTCATTTTGTATATAGAACCTTGCGATTGTATGTTTGCTTCTAAATCTCTAATCTTACTTAAACGATTTAACAATTCAGTTTCTTCTAGTTTAATGGCATCATACTTTTTTTGATTCGTCTCAAGCTGAAGCTTATACTTTTCATAGTTATCAGATGCTTCTTCTAAACTTCTAACCTTCTCTTTCGCAATTTCAAGTCGTTCTTTAACATCTGCTAAATCATCCTCCGCTCTTTTTAAATCCGAACCCGCTCTTGCTGTACCTTTAGTTACATAGTTTGCAGCATCCTTTTGCGCAAATGACTCAGCAACTTCTTTATCAAATTTAGAAGTTAGTACGGTTGATGCACCATAGGTTTGTAAGCGCTGAATTAATTTATTATGAGACTCCTCAATAAATTTAACAGGATTATCGCTTGAAACCCCTTGCCATACCCAAAGTAGAGGCCACTTTTTATCCAAACTACTACCAGAAATATTAGTGTCAGTTTGAATTAAAGTAGAAAGCATTGTTTCAGCTTCATCTCCATTTAATGTAGTCATACTAGGCTCAGACAGCGTAACGCCTCCTTTTGAACCAAACTTCTTAATTAGTTTAAATTCCTTCCCCTTACTTAAAAATATAAGCTCAACTTCAGGATCGTCTGGATACAAAGTCGATTTCATGCTTTTATGTTGTTCAGAATTTCCTTTTGCTTTGAAAAATAATGCTCTGTGAATAGCTTCTGCAATAGTGCTCTTCCCTTTTTCATTTTCACCTCCAACAAGTGTCAAGCACTTATCAAATTCAACAATTTGCTCTTTGTGAATTCTGTAATTTAGTATAGTTACTTTTTTAAATTCCATATTTAGTTTTTTAGTTGTTACAAGCAGCGTAAAGTTCTCTTAAAGCAACTTTTGCCACTTCTGCATTTTCGGACCCATTAGTAATATCAGCAAATAACTTATCTGCTACACTTGAAATCAAAGGATCATCTGTTCTGCTTTTCAACGTTTCAAGCTCCTCTTTTGTTGGAGTAATGGTTACTTTTTTATCTAGCTTTACTCTAATTAATCTTGATTCTAATACTTCAATAATTGATTCAAGTTTTGTAAAATCAGCTAACCCTAAATGACCAGATAGCCCTAATTTAAATAAATGACTTGAAACACTTGTACCAATTAACTGATCAATTTCAGATTGAAAAACTGATAATGAATTTTCATCCAAGAACTCAAATTGCATTTCATACCAATTAATTTCAGTTGTTCTAATTTGCTCAACTTTAGGTTCTTTGCTTCGTTCTGCCTCTACTAATAGTATATGACCTGGCTTGTTTTCATCCCCTTTAATAAAACGATCAATTTCAGGCGTTCCGGCATACCAAGCTTTATTGCCCACTTTTTTAGTTCCGTGCCAATCTCCTAATGCGATATAATCAAATTCATTTTCTGGCAATCTCGCTAAGTCAATAAAATTAGCTACTGCATACTCTTCATCTAAACTACTTCCGCTTGAAAAATCTTGCGTTGTGCCATGTGCTAATACGATTCTTGGTTTATTAGATGCAAAACCACTTGTATCAATTGTTCTTAACCAAGCTGTTAAATCGGCACTTTCATGTCTTCTTAATAATGGACAAGGAAATAAAATGGCTGCTTCTAATTCCACAGGTGTAGGCTCCAACAAAACTATTAAGTTGGGTGCTAAACTTTCTTTTTCTTTTAAGAAAAATGGCTGATCCCAAATTCCTCCTTTTCCACCATGATCATGATTACCTGGAATTACATATACCGGCAATTTTATAGCTCCAATTAAACTACAGGTTTTAGATACTACTGCTTTTGTAGGTGTATTAGAATCAAACATGTCACCTGCAATAACTATGAATGCTGCATTATTTTCATTCGCAACTTTTCCAATTTTTTCTATTACTTGTAGACGCTTTTCTTGTAGTAAAACACGCTTGGTTTCGTCTTGGATTCCTCCATAGGGCTTTGCCAATTGTAAGTCGGCTGTATGTATAAATTTTACACTCATAATTTTTTATTATTAATTTATATTCATATTTTAGGTGATGTTGGCAAATTTATCAATACAAGAACTAACTGTTCCTATTTTGGTTGTAAAATAAGTACTTCAAATTTGTTGATTTTACACAAATATAATGACTGTAATGCATAAATTTTTAGTTTTAGCTGATGGGATTTACAATTCATTGTGAGTTTTTCTGTAATGATATAAATTGGTTCGCGTATCATAAGGGAATTTATAAAGTGTGGCGATATTATTGGTCATCGTTATTGAAATAAAAATAGTCGAGATGCATTGTATTCCGCAATGGGATTAGCGCTATTCTGTTCAAAATATTGCTGTTTCACTTTGAAGTACATTTCTTCTGGTGTTTCCATATTTAATTTTGAAACAATGTTAGAAAAAGAGGAGTTCGAATTCTCAATAAGTGCATTGTCATCTATGAAAACATTGTATAAAGTAGCCTCGTCTGGCTCAGAGATAAACATTCCGGTAGAGAAGCCTTTAAGGTTGTTATTTCTAACAAATATGTCGGCATGACACCAAATAAAAAAATTATTTTTCTTAGAAGAAAGCGCCTCTACCATTTTGTCGTTAACAGCGAAAGGTGAAAATTCAATTGATAATTCCATGCTAAACAATCCACTAGGAGAGCCATGTCCCATCATGAATACTCGGTCGTGGCTTTCGATTAGGGCACAAACTTGAGCTACTGAGAATTCATTACGTAAAACAGTTTTATTATCAAGCCCATAATAAATGGTCTCAAGGAAATCAGTGGTATAATCTTCAGGATGTATAATAAGTGTTTTCATATTGGATACAAAAATGATGAAATCAATACCCATCTTTTTATAAAGTAATATTACTTTTTCAAAAAATAGATACAAATACATAGCATTGAATTCAAAATATGAAAATTATAATTCAGAAATAGAAGCCAATTGGTTCTCCGAACCTTCAATGAGATGTAAATAAGAATAGCTGCTGGATAAGAACAATGATGTTGAAACAAATACATCATCAGTACCGAAACGTTTAACTCAAGTAGATAAAGGGTTAGTGCGCAATACTAGGCATAAGGTTCGCAGAACCTTAACTATCTAGCGTTCGGCATGCCGCAGAGCCGAACATGCCGAACAGCCTAAATACAACATCAGTACCTTTTAGCTTAATTTAAGTAGGACAAACGCTTAGTATGCCATACTGGGCGTAAGGTTCGCAGAACCTTAACTATCTAGCGTTCGGCATGCCGCAGAGCCGAACATACCGAACAGCCTAATGTTGAAACGAATACAACATCAGTACCAAATCGTTTAGCTTAAGTTGAACAAAGAGTTAGTACACAATACTGGGCGTAAGGTTCGCAGAACCTTAACTATCTAGAGTTCGGCATGCCGCAGAGCCGAACATACCGAACAGCCTAATTGCTTGGTGAAACAACAGCCCATAGAAAAATTGTGTTCTCCTTGTTCGAGGCCTCATGTTAAGATACCATCGCACAACAACTTCAACGTAAACTTGGCAAGCCTACAATAGCCTGTTCAGTAAAGCATGCCCTAATTAAATTTAAAACTCGCACTAAATATAAACACTCTAGGTGCTCTATTTTTGGTAAAGATTTTATCTTTATCGGAGTACGTTTTACTTCTATCAAAATCGAGATAGGTTATTATATCTTGCGCTAAAAAATCTCTGGCATTAAATTTTAATTCGAGTTTATTATCTAAGAATGTTTTAGCTATTTGAAAATCAATGACAGTTCGTTCCTTGTCATAAAATTCTGGCAATACATTACTACCTGCAATAGCAAGCCTTTGGCCAATTCTATTTAAAGAAAGGGTCGATGATAAACCTGAACTATCATGTGCATAACTGAGTGCCACATTTACAATATAAGGCGACTGCCCTTGTAACGAACGAGAACTAATAGAATCTAATGCATTACCAACAGATACCTTCGATGTTGTAATCGTACCATTACCTGACAACGTAAACCTGTTCAGGAATGATTTTTCATTCGTTCTATTAAACAGTGTAGATAAAAGTACCCTAAATTCAACTTCTGCTCCCGTAATGGTTGCCGATTTGCTTTGAACGTATTGCGCCTCACTTGAGTAAAAGGATGAAGTAGAAAACTCAATTGGATTTTTAATTGCCTTATGAAAAGCAGATACAGAAAGCAACTGCGCCCTGCCTGGGAAAATTTCATATCGCACATCAAAATTATTTAATCTCGCTCTTTTTAAATTTGAATCACCAGAAACAAAAAAACCTGACAGATAATCTGGGAAACCGAAATTTGCCAATTCTCTGTATTCGGGTCTATTTAAGGTTTTACTGTATGACAAACGAATATTTGTTTTCTCAGTCAATGAATAAACCAAATTGGCTGATGGGCAATAATCTACCTTGGTGTCATTGATAT
>Ga0114969_10002352_pt1 | contig 15556 bp, 9 predicted proteins | sample M_130807_MF_Meta_FD_87316 | JGI IMG/M metagenome (GOLD analysis project Ga0114969, IMG submission 87316) | Freshwater microbial communities from Lake Montjoie, Canada to study carbon cycling - M_130807_MF_MetaG | ecosystem: Environmental > Aquatic > Freshwater > Lake | place: Lake Montjoie...
ATTTTTTTGTTTTATTTGTTTTATTTGTTTTATTTGTTTTATTTGTTTTCTTTATTTTATTTGTTTTATTTGTTTTATTTGTTTTATTTGTTTTCTTTATTTTATTTGTTTTATTTGTTTTATTTGTTTTATTTGTTTTATTTATTTTATTTGTTTTATTTATTTTATTTGTTTTATGTATTGTGTAACCACCCGCCATTGTAAATGTATCATATTTTATATATTTTAGTAAATACTTTTTTAATTCTGCAAAATAATCTTGATATTCATATGATTGTGATTGTTTTAATACATTATATGTATCTATATCTAAAATGTCTAATTTATTAAAACAAGTATGTGCTTCTGCCATAAATAGTGTTTTTCTTTTTATAAAGTTAATAGTTAAATTATTAGGCATTAAAAAATTTGCTGTTACAAATCTAATAAAATATAATAAATCTCTATCACTAAACTCTGTAATTATTTTTTTAATATGTTCTTTATTTTTTTCTATATCTACATCTGGTTCACCTTTATATTTAATCATACCTATTAATTTTTCTTTATCAATCTCAAATTTTGGTCGTAATAAGATTGATAATTCATTTAATGTTAATTTACTCTGTTTAAAAAATATACAATCATCAGGACAATCTGATAACATTAAAATATTTAATTGATCACCTATAGATTCTAATTTTTTTATATCTTCGTTTAATGCTTCATATTTTTTAATCATAGATAATCTAATTTCGGTTTGATTTGTTTGTTTTTCTTCATATTTTATATTTCCATATATAAATTTAACTAAAATATTATATAATAATTCTATAGGAAGTTGATAATAACCATCATTGTATAATTTTAATTCCATTTGTATATCCTCATAAAAACTTTTTTCATCTAAAGCATATAATATACCTATATAGTTTAATAATTTTTTATTTTTCGTATTAAAATAACCCCTAGTATTATCAGTTTTATCAGCATTATAGTTATCATCTGCTTCTAGATCATATTTATCATCATTCTTTATTTCCTCTATTATTGTTTTTATAAAAACACTTAATTTTATCTTTTCTCCTATCTTTTCAAACATACCAAATATCATCATTAATGTAAAATCACTAAAATTTATATTTAAACTTAATCCCATTTTTTTATCATTTAATGTGCATAATGGTGACATTGTAAACATAAAAAAATATAATATTCTACTTATTTCACCAGTATCTAATTTATTTACATCAAAAATTTTTACATTACTATCTAAAATGTCTGTTGTATTTGAGTTTACTGTAACTGTATTGGAATTTATTAGATTAGGTGCTGCTTTATTTTTAATAGTAGCTTTTACATTAGTATTTTCAGAGGTGCTTTGTTCATTGTTTAAAGCATTTGTAGATTTAGAATTTACAATAGCATTTGTTGTATTTTCTATGCAATCTTTTACTTTTAAATTTAACATATAATAGTCTTTTAAATGTTCTCCTATTTTTTTACATAAGTGTTTTGAAGTTCCTGAATAATCAACTGCCATATCCAATTTTATTTTTGGATATGTTCTTAAATTATAAAAATCTTTTAAATATATTTTAATTTTTTCAAAATAATCGTTAGATGTATTATCATTTGTAAATACTAACGTATCATTATTCCGACTTTGTAAAAATCTATTATATTTTAATGTCAATGTATGATATGTTGATGAATTATAACCATTCATTAACTCGCACATAGATTTATATCCATTATCTAATTCAGAAAATAATTTTATTAGAACAGGATAAAAATTAATTATGGGATGATCTATATCTTTATTATCATTTTCTTTTTTTTTATATGTTTCATCTTTAACTATTTTATTTAAGTCTAATAATGGTACTGGAAGTAATCTTAAAAATTTTTTTGTTGCTTCGTTTAATTTAGGACAATTTTCAAATACATTTGAACCTATTGTTAATTCATCAACAGATAATGTACCAAAATTTATTTGTGTTAAATTTTTACAATTCATAAATGCATCATCTTCAATTTCTTTTAGTAAACTACCATCTTCAAATGTTACCGTTGTTAATTCAGTACAATTTTTAAATGCTCCTTTACCAATAATTGTAACAGAATTTGGTATATTTATACTTGATAAATTAGTATTTTTAAATGCGTATTCTTTTATTTGTTTTTTTATTATTACATTAACATAAGTTGGAAACATGTACCAAATTTTTATATTTCTGTCCATTGAACCAGATACAACGTATTTACCGTCACGACTAATCGCAACACTCATGATAGGAAATGTGTGTCCTTCCAGAGTGTTAATTATTTCTTTACGTGATATTGACCAAACGTATATAATATATTTGTTATTCTTTTGAATCGAATTAAATACAATGTATTCCCCTTTAGGACTAAATGCTACACTTGTAAATATATGTTGAATATCTTTATTAGTAAGATTATAAATATTAGGTATGTTTGTAATTAATTTACCGCTTTTTACGGACCATATTTTCACATTATTGTCATGCGACCCAGAAACTACCATCATCCCATCAGGGCTAAACGCAACACTGGTGACACCAAACATGTGTCCATTCAAAGTGCGAACACTCTGCATGGTTATTTTTGATAAAAAGTTTGGGTCAAGCGACCAAATTTTAACACTTTTGTCATTTGACCCAGAAACTACCATCGTCCCGTCAGGACTAAAAGCAACACTATTGACATATCCGGTGTGTCCATTCAAAGTGCGAACATGTTTTCCAGTCACAGTTGAAAATATTTGTATAATTCCTTGTTCCGTCCCAGAGACTACAAACTTCCCATCAAAGCTATACGCGACACTTAATACATTACCACTAAATAGTTTACCATTGTAACCATAATATGATAATACCTCAACTTTATTATCAATATTCATAATTTTAACGCTTTCGTCAGCAGATCCAGATACAACGTTTTTACCGTCAGGGCTAAACGCAACACTATTGACATTCTGAGTTTGTTTAAAGGTGTGAAAAAGTTCATCAGTCTCAATTGACCAGATTTTCACACTTTTGTCACTCGACCCTGATACCACAAACTTCCCGTCAGGGCTAAATGCTACACTTTTGACAGTATCTTGATGTCCCTGTTCTCTTATCTCAAAGATTGAATCAGACATATAAGTATAGGCGCCAATTATAGTTTTTTTACATGGATTAAGCATAGCACTAATTATATTTTCTGGTTTTATTAAATGATTGCCTCTACCATTCATTTTAGATAATATGTGATTAGATTTATTATTTTTACTTAATATATTAATATTTATAATTAAATATTTTATAATTATTTAAATTTTAATATATATTATATTATATATATATATATATATATATTAATTAAATTATAAATAAAAATAAATAGTATAAATAGTATAATATAAAAATTAAATAGTAAAAAATAAATTATAAAATCATATATAAAAATGAAAGAATATACTTGGCTTTATAATACATATAATGATAATGTATATACATTATTATTTATAATTCTTATTTTAGCATTAATTATATTAGTGTTTGATTTTTGGAAAAAAAAATCTGATTATAATGATAACTATAACTATACTATATCTACTAAACAAAATTCTAAATCACCATTTTATAATGTTAACAACACTATACAAAACAATACGGGCATTTTACCTACAACAACCCCCTCACATACATTATCCACCTCGACAGGTTCTACGCCAACCTCATCTAATACATCAACAACAATACCAGCAACAACAAGTTCAACTACACCTACTCCTACTCAATCAGCTACATCAACAAATTTACCTACTACAACAAAACAAATATATCCATTACCAACAGTTAATAAATTGGCAGATAATTTAGCAGATAATTTATTTCTTAGTGATGAAGACAAAGCTAAATGGAATATGGAAAATGAATTATTAGACAGTAATAATAAACAAACTATAAATGATATATTACAATCCCATAGCACACTTTTTGAAGATAATTATAGTATGGGAAATTCACAAAATATAAAACCAGATAATTATGGAACTATTGGAGATTATGCTACATTAGATACATTAGGTAAAAGTTTAACAGATACATTAGGTGGTGTTGATACAGGTTTAGGATATACTATTTTAGAAGAACAATTAGGAACATTTAAGAGAGAAGAAATATCAAATCAACATACATATGATAATACAAGTAATTATTATACTGGAATGAATGCTAAAACTGTTGATGGTGTAACTACACAAGGCACAGGGTTTAGTGGTAAATTTTTACAAAATAATAAACCTATTTTTTTACAAAAAGATTTTGATGGTGTAGCAAATATATTTGCTCCTAATATTATTATACAAAATCCTCCACTAACAAGCGATGGTTATCCAGATATCTCTTTTCAAATGTAGAAAGACATAAACTTATTTTTAGTTATTTTTAGTTAAGTTTTTTCTAAAAACTTATTTTTAAAAACTTATTTTTAAAAACTTATTTTTAGTTAAGTTTTTTCTAAAAACTTATTTTCATATTTATAATTATTTTATCTTACTATATAATAATAATAAATATATACTATACACTATATACTATAAAATATTTAATATTTAATCTTCTAAAAATGAATAATACAAATAATAGTCAATATATTAGAAAAGCAAATTATACAAGTGATACCGTTCTTATTATTATAGGCGTATTATCACTTCTATTTATAATTATTTATATTTATAATAATTATTATAAACTTAAACCAACAACACCAACTGGATCAATGATTAGTTCTACTTGTCCTGATTATTGGGATTCTATAGGTAATAGTAAATGTCAAAATGTAAATAGTTTAGGTAGTTGTAGTAAAACGGATGGTGCTAATATAATGGATTTTAGTAGTGAAGTCTTTACTAATGAAAATACAGGTAATTATGCCAAATGTAAATGGGCTAAAGCATGTAATGTATCTTGGAGTAATATTGATAGAGTTTGTTAAAGAATTTAGTTAAAGAATTTAGTTTTGGTTTGTAGTTTTTATTTTTGTTTTTTATTTTTTATAATTTAAAAAAATAAAAATTAATTTAATATAAATTTAAATTTATAGATATAAATTTAATTTTATAGAAATAAAAAACATTTTCTATTTAATTAAATCTATTTTTAATACAAAACATAATAATTAAAAATTGAAATTATAAAATTATAAAATTGAAAATTAAAAACTTATAATTAGAATAATTAGAAAAAAAAATATTAAATATTAATTTTAAAAATAAGTATTTATATTTATCTATAGAAATACATACACAAACATATACATATACAGTAATACATATACAGTAATACATATATAACTATTAACAACATGCAGAATACATCAGTTCATTCAGCATTAAATAATGCCAAATACCGTGTTTTTGAAAAAGATGCGCCTTCTAATGTATTATCTCAAGGCAGTGTTCATTGTAAATCTGGTAAATGGCAAATTCCAGATGATAAATACGAATCTTTATTTCTTAAAAACATTAATGAAGAATTAGTAAAAAATCCTATTAAACAAATGCATTTTTTAGAAAAACCACATCCTGTTTATAATATGTTAAAAATAGACTTAGATTTAAGATTTAAACCTACAGAAGAAGAACTTAAAAATAGACAAAATTTCACAAGACGTTATAATGACGAATATATTGAATTATTCGCAAATTGTATTGCTGAAGCTATTAAAGAAATTATAGATGTCAAAGAAAGTTATAATATTTATATTCAAGAAAAAAAGGAACCACGTTTAACTACAGATACGAATACTATTAAAGATGGTATTCATATTATTATTCCAAAATTAGTAATGTCAAATACAGCTTTATTTTATCTACGTGATATACTTGTTAATAATGAGGAAATAAAAGATATTACAAAATCTATTGAAAATATTACACCTTTAGAAGATGTTATAGATAAACGTATTATTTTTCCTAATGCTTGGTATGTTTATGGTTGTGGTAAACCAGAAGATCATGGCAATTATTATAAAGTAACTAAAATTTTTAAAGTAAGTAATAAAAATGATACTATTAAATTAAAAACAATTCAATCTACTAAAACAATTACAGAATATATTACTTTATTTTCTAATTTTGGAAAAACACCAAATGTAGACTATCTCATTGATTTTGAAGATGAAGAACAGAATAATTCTAAATATAGCAAAGAAAAAAGTTTTACCGAAAGAGAACAATTATCAATGATACGTAATTTTACACAAAATCAAACTAATTTTCGTCGCATTTCATCATTAACCGCCTCTGAAATTAAAGCATTATTAAATTGTTTAAAGAAAGAAAGAGCCGATAATTATGAAGATTGGCGTAAAATTGGTATTTGTTTATATAATATGGATGACCGTAATTTTGATACTTGGCGTGTTTGGAGTTCTCAATCTGATAAATATGATTCTGACTATTGCACTAAATTATGGTTTGGTGATTTTCCAAAATGCGGTAAATATAATTTGGATTTAAATAAATTAAAAGAAATGGCAAAAAAAGATAATATTGAAGAATATAAAAAAATTATTAATATTAATAAAAAACACTTCTTTGATAAATGGATTTATGAACACGCAAAAGAAACACATATTAAACTTCTTAGTGTTAATACATTATCAAATAATATTAAAACCTATATTAAAGATTATGCTAATTTTAATATTGCTTGTGCTTGTCCTGGATCAACCAATCCTATATGGTATAAATTTGATAATCATAAATGGACTGAAGATAAAGCAGCTAATAAAATTTATATGTTAATGACGGATGAATTATATCGTGAATTAGCACTTATTCACGAAGATTTAAAAATTAAAGTTTTTAGTAATCAAAGTATTAATCAATTAGAAATGAGTAATAATACACGAAACGCAAATATGCCCGGAGCATCTTCAAGTGTTGAAGATGGTAACTCGACAATGGCATCATTTCAAAGACATTTTATTGATGACCGGGAAGAACAAGCTAACTTAGAAGAACAAAAGAAACAATATTTTGAAAATCAACACGCAAAAGCTTGCTTAGATAAATGTGGACAAATATTAGCATTTTTAAGCACTCCTCGAAATAAAAAGGATGTGATTGGTGATTTAAGTCAAAAATGTTATGATAGTGATTTTTATACTAATCTTGATGAAAATCGTAATATATTTGTTTGTAATAATGGTGTATTAGATTTAGAACAATGTATTTTTCGTTGTGGTGAAGCTTCTGATATGATGACAATGAGTTCAAATATTGACTTTCCAATGGATGTTGATACATTAGAAGCACAAGAAATTATGCATTCTATTCAAGATTGGTTAGACCGCATTTTACCTATTGATGCCGTTCAAGATTATATGTTAAATATGTTTGCTCTAAAATTATCTGGTAATTTATTTGGTGAATATTTTATTATATGTACTGGTTCAGGTGCAAATGGTAAATCACAATTGTTTAAATTAGTTGCTAAATCATTAGGTGAATATTTTAAAACATTTGATAATACATTATTAAATACACCTAAAAGAGATGCGCAATCCGCATCGCCAGCTACAGCTTCTTTAAAAGGAGCTCGTATTACAATGACTACAGAACCAAAAGGAGGACAACCCTTTGAATCTGATAAAGTCAAGGAACTTATTAGTGGTGATGAATTAGTAGGACGACATTTAAATAAGGACCCAATTAGATTTATACCTCAATATTTAATGATGATGCAGTGTAATGATATACCACGCAATGAGTCTACTGATGATGGTTTTTGGCGTAAAATTTGCGTGGTGAAATGCCCTTCTAAATTCGTTATTAAATCAGATGATATGTATAAATTGGCAGACCCTGAAAAATATCCTTATCATTTTAAGGCTGAAAATCAAGAACATTTATATAATGAGTGGGCTCCCTATTTCTTATATATGTTATTTGAACGTTTTAAAGTATTAAAGGCTAATCAATTTAAATTTAATATTCCAGATGAAGTTAATGCTGCCGTGAAAGAATATCAAGAAGAAGCAAGTACCTATACTCAATTCTTCAATGAAAAAATTGAGGAGGCACCTGGCTTTAAAATTGATGCTAATACATTATATAATGAATTCCAACTTTTTGTTGGTAGAGATTTTAAAACACAAAAAACAACTTTTATAAAACAAATAGAAAGATATGTTGGAAAGCCAAAAGGACGTAATAAAGAGTTCATTGGCTTTAAACTACACGGCACCAGTGGTGACCCTATAGCAGCACAAGAACCTGATGAAGTTGATATGGATTAAGTTGTTTTTTACAATAATTCTGTAAAAAATAAGTTTAATAATCCAACAATGATTAATAATATAATTAGCCAAATCATATAATAATAATAATTATCTTTTTGTTCATTTAAGGATACATTTCTTTTTAAAAATTCTTGAAATTGGATTTTATTTATAGTAACATCATTTTCAGATTTCTCAAATTCTTTATTATATTTATTAAATATTTTTTTCTTATCATCTAAATTGTCATTATTATAATCAATAAAATATAATTGTTGATTTTCTTGATTACGTTTTGATATTAATTCATTTAAAACATTATTAATATCATTAGATTTCTGAGTTAAATCACCATTTATAGCTCCTAATTCAACCATAATATTATATTTAACACTATCTGCTATATCTTTTATATTTATTGATTGTAATTTATCTATTTCACCATCATTATAATAATTAGAACAAGATACAAGAATATTATTATCTAAACATTTTGGAACACCTTTGCCTTTGATGCTAATACAATTATTACCATCGGCTTGATATTTACCATTATCATACATATCCCAATTTTCACATATTTTACCATTATTATTAACACTTACAGGTATTTCAATTGTTTTATATCTATCAAGTATTGAATTTAAATTTGTTAAATAATTTATTATTTTATTTTTTGTTGGAGTATCTTTAATATCTATTTTTTCTAATTCATTTTCTACTTGTAAATTCATTAGGGAAGATGGAGATGATTGAGATGATGGAGTAGCATTTGTAGTTTGAGGATTAGTTTGAGAACCTGTTTCATCAACAAATCCTTCAGTATTATTTAATGTATTTAATGAATAATAATATCCTATACCTAAAACACAAATGATAAAAATAATATAGAATGCTATCTGGTCTGGTGTTAATTTCATTCTCAATATTTAATATAGATTTAAAATAGATTTAATATAGAATTAGTATATATTTATAGTATAGTAATATAATAATTTTTATTTATTATTTATTTGTTTATTATTTATTATTTATTATTTTTAATAATAATAATAAAAATAATAAAAACATTAAATAAAATAATAAAAACATTAAATAAAATAATAAAAACTTATTTATAAAATTTAACATTCTCTATATAGATTTTTCACATTTTCAAGATTATCAAGAAAATTGCGTGTGGGTATACCTTCAAATGGGTCTTCCTCTACAACTTGCGATTTTGAATAATTAGCTAAAAAGAAATTACGCCAGCCCATTTCTGGAATACCAGTTGGCATACCTGCGTTTGGTATATGTTTATATTTATTAAAAGATTGATGAAAATTATAGACTGGACCAACGTGGTGAATAGGCATACACTCTTTTTTTTGCTTTGTATACTCAATTATAGGTTTTATTTTCATTTGTTTATTTTTTTTATTTTGATTTTGTTTATAATTATTTATACGAGATCCATCTGTAATTTGATATAAATATAAAACTAATAGAATTACTAATGAAAAAGTTAATAAATAAGTTAAAAAGGTTGTATCCATTCTTTACTATTATTTATTTTTACTATTATTTACTATTTATATTTTATTATACTATTATTAAATAATATATATTTTATTTATAATTACAAAAAATTAAAATATAAATTAAATATAAATAAAAACAAAAATTATAAATTATAGATTATAATTATAAATCATTAATTATAAATCATTAATTATAAAATGAAAACGCTTATTTATAAAAATGAACAATTTTGGCTATGTGATGAAAAAAGTTCTAAAAAAGGTAAAACGTGTGTTGTTGCGAATTACAATGCTTCATCAAAAAAAATGCCACATAAACAATTTAAAACAAACATTGTTGTTTATGCCAGACCACATTGTCCTTATTGTGTTTCATTAGTAAATTTTTTAAAAAAAGATAATAAAACTACAGGTTATTATGATACATTAATTTATATTGAAGTTGATAGTGAAAGTCCAAATGATTTATTTTCAAAATATAATCTTTTTAATATTTTAAAAAAAGATATTAAAGACCATGAAACTGTTCCTGTTGTTTTTCATAATAGTAAATTTATTGGTGGTTCTGATGATAGTCAAATTTATTTTGCAAACTTAAAATAGTTATGTATATATTGCTTATTACTTATTACTTATTTCTTATTTCTTATTTCTTATTACTTATTACTTATTTCTTATGTAATTTTATAAATAATTCATTCCATTCATCAATACTTTCTTGTTCTTGAAAAATTAAATGTTTTTTCATTTCAATATTTCTATTTATTTTATGTTTTAATTTTTCATTTATACCAATCATCGATGCTACCTGGGCGTATTGCTCTGGTGTTTTTACTATACATTCACTATTTTCATATCCCATTTTTTTATATAAACCATTTGTAAATTGCCCGTGTAAAAATGGACTTGGTAATGTAATTACAGGTATATTATAATCAAAAGCATCAAATGATGTATTACAACCTCCAAATGGAAAAGGGTCCAAACAAACATCACTAATACTAACAATATTAAGAAATTCATCTTTTTCAAGAGAACCATACCAACGAATACGTTTTAGTTTTTCAAGTCCTATACAATTTCTTATTCTTTCTAAATGACTTTTACAAAAAGGAAATGTATTTGATAATAAAATAATACCATTTGGGTCAAGTTCGAGAATACGAGCTAAACACGTTTCAAACTCAGGATTTAATTTATAAAAAGTTTGAAGACAAACATACAAATGGTCTTTTGTTGTAAAACCTAATTCTTCTCTTGTTTTAAATTTTTTATGTTGTTCTGTATACGCTTTATTATTTTCTATAAATAATTTATGAGGACTTATATAAAATGTTCCTAAACTTTTAAATAAAATTAACTTTTCACTGTAATGATTTTGTTGTGGGTGTATTGGGTATAGGTTGTTTTGTTGTGGGTGGGTTGATTGGGAGTCATTAGATACATAACCACTAAAATACTCACTGGATATAAAATAATCTATCGTATCTATACCACTTGTTTCACTATGTCCCCAAGTTGTTATTTGTATAGGAGCAATACGTGAATAGGCTAATAATGTAGGTAATAATTTCATACCTATATCTGGATACACAATAAAATCAAATTCATATTTTTCTAAAGTTTCTCTTGCGATAGATAAAGTTGGACCTAAATAAATATAATTATTTTTGATTTTATTCATAAATACTTTTGCTATTAAACCATTAATGACATCAAATTTATAAAAGGATGCTATATAGACTTCATATTTAGCTCTATCTAATTTACCTATGATACTAATTCTATCTCGTAATACACTTGTATCGGTTATAAAACTATCACTTATAAAACATATTTTTAGTTTATTGGGTTGGTTTGTATTGGATTGGTTTGTATTGGGTTGGTTTGTATTGGGTTGGTTTGTATTGGGTTGGTTTGTATTGGGTTGGGTAGTAGTTTGTATATTATTATTTTGTTTTTTTAATAAACTTTCGGCAATACGTGGACTAAAATAATTTACAAAAGGACATATTTTTCTTATAAGTTTAGAATAAAGGGTTAATAGTTCAACATTATTTTTATCGTGATAAGATAAAGCATAAGGCATACAAGTTTGATTGCTTAAATATACAAATTCATTTTCGTTAAAATATAAATCTTCTGGATAATTTAAAAAGAACCATTCTATTATTTTTAAATAGTGTTCTCTTAATTTATCTATATTAATTATATATTCCTTTGTTAGTTGTAGAGTTGATATATTTACTTTATTATAATTATTATTATTATTATTATTATTGTAATAAGGTATATGTAAAAAGAACCATATTATCATATCTTTTGCTCCTAAATAGTGAAGGGCTTTAAACATTCGTAAGGACCACTCAAAATTATAAATTAGACCATTTTCAATAAATAATTTATCTACTTTTGGAAGACAATTTGCTACTAATTTTATGATATCAGGTTTTAAGTGTTGAAATAGGAGACCCATAGGAGTATTATAAACATCAACTTCATTTGTTGTTGTAATAAATTTAATTTTATTAATTAATTCTTTAAATATAGATTGTAATTTTAAACGTTTTTCTTCGGGCGTTAATTTATCATTACGAATAGATATTAAATTATAAATATGTTGATTAGAATAATGACGTAAATTTGTAATACTATGTTGGGTTGTGTATATGTTTTTATTCATTTTTTCATTTTTATATCTGGATACTATTTAATATGTATTATTTATTTTAATTTTATAAAACAAACATAATTATAAAATATAAAAAATAAAAAATAAATAAAAAAGTAAGTACAATTAACTCTCTAAATATAGTTAAATTAAATAAGTTAGTTAGGATGAGGATTGTTATTATTTTGATCAAAAAGTGCTGCTGCTTCGCCAAATTCATTGTTAATTGAGTTTTGACCCATATAATATTCTGAGGTGTTTTTAACTTGAATTAACTTATTTATAAATACTCTCCACTTATTTAAATTTGATAACATAGATTTAATATCGTTGTCTTGATATTTTCTTGATAGTATAAATTTTTTGTCTTTAGTTTTTATTATTAATTCTGGATAAAAATTAGTTGATTTATCATTAAGTATAGTTATATCGCTTATACTATTAATAGGTATTGTACCTATAAACTTTATAGGATTGCCATCTAAATCAATTTCATAATAATCTAATCCATCTGAAAATAATTTAAAGTAGCGATTATTTTCAAATCCCCCCTTATCTTTTGTAAATAATAATTCTAATAGCAATCGCTCTGTTCTTTGTGGTTGTATTATACTTTTTCCAGACATTCGTCTAACTGTATTTTTAACTTTATTTTTTAATGTTGACAGTTTTACTCTAAATTCACTAACCATATTTTTTTTTTCTTTTTGATTATTTATAAAATTAACAATAGTCTTGCCATCGTATATTGATTTTTTACTACGCCTACGCTCCTTATCTTCGCTCAATTCTTTTATCATTTCATCTTTAGTTCCTTTTACTAATAATGTATGTTCCTTCAAAAAGAGTGCCTTATTTTTTTCCATTAGTTTTATTCGCTCTTTATGTTCTTCTTTTGTTTCGTCAGTATTTTTTACAGTAAAACTATATAAAAATAATACTATGCTGTCTATTTCTTTTTTATTTTCCAGTTCAATTTGACGTATTCTGTTACTACTTGCATTAACATTTAGATATGATTCTAAATCTTTTAGTGACTCTTCTAAATTTGTATATGATGGTAAAGTATTTTTAATATATATAGTGTAGTTTTCAAACCATTCAAACATATTATTACAAAATAAAACCATTTCACTATTTATTTGCTTGAAAAAAGAACATATGTCAGATATGTTAGATCTGTTACATTCATTATATTGTTCATTTATTTCATCAGCATACTTAAATAATGATAAAATTTTTATTTGTGCTTGTTCTAAAGTAATAGTATTTGTTAATTGATATACTTCATTTTTATCGGGTAATCTAATAAGAGTGGGTTTTTTTTTTGAGTTTGTAGGATTTAAATGTTTAGGACGTTCAAAATTAATTATTGGATAATTTTTTATAATATATAAAAATTTTCTATAATCTTCAAATGATGGTATATTAAGATTAAGATCACCACCCTTTTGTAATATACTATTTTTTAAAAAACGTTTAGAACTACTATATTTTACAGAACGTTTGGTTTTACGACTAAACTTTTTATGAGTTAGTTTAACCATACTTGATGTATTATTAATAAATTAATAAATTAAAAAATTTATATTGATAAATTAATATTGATAAATTAATAAATTTATATTTATATAAAATTGTAAAGTATTTATTAATTATAGAAATATAAAAAATTGTAAAGTATTTATTAATATATAGAAATATAAAAAATAAAATTTAAAATAAAATTTAAAATAAAATTTAAAATATATAAATAAATTACATAACTTATTTTGTATAACGAAATCCAAGTAGATGTTGAACTAAGGCGTTGTCCAATTCATTTATTTTATCAATCCAAGTTTCTATTTTAGACTTACAAGAATCCTCATTCTCTCCTTCTATACAAAATAGATTATATGTTTTTCCTTCATTTAATGTTTTTATTATTAATTGGTTATTTTCTGATGATACAGATTCTATGTTAACCAATGGAATTTTACCCATGCATTTTATTGGTTCATTTTTATCATTAACATCAAAATAATATATTTCATCCTTAAATAATTTAAATAAACGTTTATTTTGCCTACTACCTATATCTTTTAGAAAGAACTCTGTTAATAATGGCTCATCTTTTCTTGTAAAATCACAAGGTATTTTTAAAACTGATTTAACACTTTTTAAACTTTTTATTACAGAATTTTTAGCCTTTGAAAAAAAATTTTTTGATGACATTCTTGATCCTTCATTTGTTGCTTCTGACATTCTTGATCCTTCATTTGTTGCTGTTAACATTCTTAATTCTTCATTACTTGCTGTTAACATTCTTGATCCTTTATTTGTTGCTGCTGACATTCTTTTTAGTTGTAATATGGTTTCTATATATTCTTTATAGTCAGTATTATATTGTTCATCATTATTAAATTTTATTTCTTTGTCTATATCAAAATTACTCTTATATTTCTCATTAAACTTATTCATGTCTAATATTACTTTATTCTTATTTTCGTCTAACCATTGTTTATAACTTTCATATGTCAAAGGCTTTTTTTCTCGAAATGGTTTTAATAATGTATTTTTATTATTTTTATTATTTTTATATTGGTCAGGTAACAAGTTTTTTAATAAATTTATACTAGATTTTAATGCTATATTATAATTTAATAATATTATCTGAATATTGTTTAACATTTCATTACTACTATTTTCACTTAGTAATTTTTTAACTACTTTTATTTGATTTTGTTGAATTATTGAAGCTTTTATATACAATTTTACTATCAAATTATTTATTTTCATATTTAATTTTTGTTCTGGTGTAAGTTGTGTAATGGCATTAATTTCAGTATTATACCTAATATTAGTTAATGTATTTTTACTTCCTCCACTCATTTGTAATTTATTATTCTTCATACTAATTTTAGCTCTATGAATAATTTTTTTAGCTCTATGACTAAACTTTTTAGTTTTATTACTAAACTTTTTATTGGTTAATTTAACCATATTAAATAATAAATTTATATTGATAAATTAATATATTTATAATTATAGAAAATTGTAAATTATTTATTTATATATAAAAATATAAAATATATAAAAA
>Ga0114969_10002354_pt1 | contig 15551 bp, 8 predicted proteins | sample M_130807_MF_Meta_FD_87316 | JGI IMG/M metagenome (GOLD analysis project Ga0114969, IMG submission 87316) | Freshwater microbial communities from Lake Montjoie, Canada to study carbon cycling - M_130807_MF_MetaG | ecosystem: Environmental > Aquatic > Freshwater > Lake | place: Lake Montjoie...
ACTTAACAAATCCGGTCAATCACTTTATACAGGCAAGAGCGAAAAAATGCTTGCTTCTGTTTCACCCTACTTATTCAGTTATGAAAAAGAATCTGCGTTTGCAAAATGGAATGCTGAAAACGGATGGGGAAATTCGTGGGGCGTTTATGTTTTATGTTTCAATGACTTTGAAGTTTTGCACAAACACTTTCGTAAATTTATTTTAGTGAAAACGGAAGAAGGCGAGGAATTATATTTTCGATTTTACGATCCGCGTGTGTTGCGCATTTTTCTTCCAACCTGCGATGAAGATCAATTGAAAGAATTCTTTGGACCTATTAGAGCATTTCTTATGGAAGATGAAGACCCTGCTTTTGGTTTGATTTTTTCAATTGGTTCAACAAAGGAATTAGTAACACGGAAAATTTTAAAAGAAGAATTTAATAAAGTCTTAGCTCAAGGAATCGGAGTACTAGAAGTTAAGCCAATTATCGGAAAAGAAAAAACTACTCCTTCAGATAGTAAAAAAAATAAGCCACCAGGAAATAAGGGGAGATTTTCGATATTTGATTAAATAATGAAATAGAATTATCAATCATGTATAAAAAAATCAGTGCAATTAATTCAGAGTGGAACAGGAAACATAATTTTACTATTGAAGAAAGTTATGGGTTTTATATTAAAGAGAAAAACGGGCAAGCCCATTTTGCCTGGCATTTTCCAAAACATAAATTGAAATTTTTCAAATGTGAAGATTCTGTGTTTTCAAAAAGTTTCAGATTTGAAAATGAAGAAATAAAATTTGATATTGAAAAACAGGAAGGAATAGTGTTCGAGGGTTATCCTTTTTAATTCCGATGTATTGTATTTAGTAAATGCGATTTTATTTTGTGTTTTGAAAGCGCGTTTTAATAAAACAAGTGCATTTGTATAAAAATTATAATAGTAAAGTTAGTCCCCTTACGACCGCTTGAAAGCTCTCTTTTCTAAGAGAGCTTTTCTATTTAGAAAATATCCTTGAAGAAATATTATAAATAAATAGCGCCGATTTCTTTGAAATCGAGCGATTTTATAAGTTAAGAAATGAAAATTATCTCATCAGATACATTTTACCAATACCGTTTTTGAAATAATTATCAGTTCCTGTATCATATTTATCAATTGCTTCATTTTGCGAATTAGCTATAACTCTATAAAGGTACAATCCGTTTGCAAGATCATCACCATATTGATCGGTTCCGTCCCATGCATATTCAGTAATATTTCTTCCAATGTGTAGGTTTCCAAGTTCGGCTTTAAAAATTTCTTTTACTACTTTTCCTGATACAGTCAATATCTGTATTTTCATAAAATCAGGAACTTCTGAACCTGTGAGGGTAAAAACGAATCTGGTTTGTGATGTGAAAGGGTTTGGATAGTTCAACACATTTGAAATCATCTGTTTGTTTATCACTTCAAATGAAACCTGATAGGCATAATCGCCTGAAGCATTTCCACTTCTATCGTATCCCTGTACAAACAAATGGTAGATTCCATCAATAGTAAATTCGGGTTTTAAAATTGCAGATGCATTATTGCTTTTATTTAGCTGAGACGAATCAGCAGCAATAAATACAAACTGAGTTCCATCAAAATTTACTTTGTGATACGACCCGTCAGGATAAACAAAATTTATCTTCATTAGTGATGTATCGTTAATCAATAATTTAAGGTTATTGTCTTTCAAAAGAATATTTATTTCCGGTTTTGCAGAAACGATATCTGCGTCTAAAATTCTGACACCATCAAAAGTTACATCCAAGAAAGGATTAATTAAATCTTTTGTTGAGTTAAACCGGAGGGCACCCAGGTTGTTAAAATGTGTCTGTTCTATTTGATGATCATTATCAAATGGATTAACATCAATAACTAATGAATTTAATCCTGAATATACACCACTGTTTATAGGGAAATAAAAGGAAGTATGCAATGAATCATTTGCTTTTAAACTATCAAGTTTATAGTATACAGAATGAATTTGGTTAGTAGCATCTGTTATATTGTATTTTATTGTCAAGCTGTCCATATCATAATCACTAACATTTTCAATAGCTACATCTAGTTTCAAATTCTGATAAATATTTACAGTGTCAGAAAAAGATAAATAGGATGCAGGATTCAATGCAGCTTCGGGTACTCCCATAAAGTTAATTCTCCAGCTATCTAATTGAACGGGTGTTCTGTTTGTAGTGTCGGTTGAACTTAATTTCATTTTTAAATAGGGGTATTGAGAAGCATCAATTCCTGAAATAATTGTATCTGAAGATAAAATAGATGGGATAATTACGGTGGAAATACCATTGTTGTCAATTCCAATAAGTTCTAAGTTAATGCTGTCGGCATTTGATTCAATTTCGTGTTTCTTCCAATGTAATGAAGTCCATTGTCTTGCAGGGCCTATTAATGGTGTTTCAAGATATCCTCTGTCCCAGGCACCTTGAACTATAAAATTCGTATCAATAATTGCTGCAAATGAATCTCCGATTATTTCAGTCGCCGGATAATTCGGACTTCCCTTTTTACTGAATAAGACATAAGGAAGCAAGGTCGTAATCGTATCAAGATTAAATCCGCCAATCGAATGAAAAGCATCCCGCATTCCCTGATCCCACAATGGCATTCCAGCATTATTTAATGACATAGCAAGTACATAATTGCCTTGCGGAATCGTATCTATAAATGCTTCGATTAGAGGAAATGATGCAGGATCGTTTCCATCAAAATAAAATGCATTAAGATTTTGAGGCCAGCAGTGAATGTTTCCAAATTGACCATAGCCACTTCCTTGATTTACACTTTCCCAATGTAGTCCGGTTAATGAGTCTATCACGGCAAACATTAAGTTCGCTCCTGTTCCACAGGTCCAGTTTGCCATCCGTACATTATTAATAAAATATGAAGGTTCATCCCAACCAAGTGGTCCCGAGTAATAAGTTGTGATTCCATTATAAACGCCTATTGTTTTTAAGTCGTCTGAATATTTAAATATTCTATTTTGAGGAAGTTCAATACTTGCGAACTTATCTTTCAAATATTGAAAGTAATGAGATTGATTCCATCCTGGAGAAGAGCCATTAATGTATGTAAATGAGCTGTTGTGCCAGCTAAAACTATTGTTGTATAGCGTGTCAATTGATGTTCTCCAATAATAAACGGTACTGTCTATAAGTGTTAGATTAGGAGTCCATTTTGCAATACCTCCGATTTGATTGATTTTAATTTCTTGAAAGGTTGAAGAATTAAAATTTTCAGTAGTGTCTATTTGAAAAACATATTGTTTACTGGAAGCAAAAGCATTTACAGTTGATGCTTTCAGTGTAACATTTTGATGATTTACAATGGAAAATTCGTATGGATAAATTGGAATTATATCATCACTTAAAATTAATAAATCAACTGTCAGGTTGTTATTTGTTTCCGATGATTCATCTATTTGGTTATAAGATTCAACTTTAATAATAAATTGATTTAATCCTAATGCTGTAAATGCGTTTGTTTTAATATTAAAACTTATAGTATCTAAAAAATAAGTAGCTGCAATTTTTTTATGTGCAATCAGGTATTGTTGACCATTCGGAAATACTCTTGTAATATCAACATACATGCTGTCTTGAATAGCTTTTCCAATATTAGTAATAACCAGATTTAATGAAAACGAATCGACTCCGGCAGAAACAATTCCGGGATTAAAACTTACTGAACTCGGTTCAATTACATAATCAGGTTTAGGATGTGTATTTAATTTTAATGAAGGATCTCCATTCAACCCCATTTGTTCAAGAACCGCACGATCAACACCACTGGGATTATTATTTAGAATATCAGCAATTGAATTTTTTATAACTGTCCCAATCGATTTGTCATAACTTTTGGCGGATAGATTTTGATAAAAATTGTTAGTATAAACATCGAGACTATTCGAAATTGAAAATGTTGCTGCAGCCAAAAAAGCAATTGCACCAGCATTTTGAGCAAAAACAAATTCGTCGCTTAACCCTGTTCCGTCATAAAACAAGTTGCCTAGTAAACAACCATTAGAAATTATCATTGGATACTTCCCTGAATTTTCATAATTCTCAGGATGATCTAAATTAAAATCGAAAGAATTGTAAGATGAATGGCCAAAGAAATTAATTAGAGAAACACCGGTGTTTATTAACGAATCAAGAAAATCAGAGGTTGCTGTACTAATTGGATCGGAGCTTGTTTTAAAGAAGGAATAAACTTTTCCTCCATACAAAGTGTCTTCAATAATAGGTATATAACTATTCAAATAATATTGAAATATAGTTTGATCCTGTAAATTTTCTCCGCCAGCTAAATGTAAAACTCTTTTCATCCAGGCTTTATCTGTAATAGTTTGTGGTCCATTTTGCGCTGCTACAAATTGTTGTGCTTTTTCTAAATAATTCTTAATGTCATTTGTAGTTAATGCCGGAATTCGGCCAATAGAAATTAATGGTGTTTGATTTGTATTTGTAGAAGTCAGTAAAATATCAGACCCAGGCCATGCCCAGGTCGGGATATAATTATGTGCTTTGCTTGCGGGTAAATCGTTGTAATTAATAAACTCAATGCCCTTTCCTATAATAAAAATATGTTTAGCAGAAGTTCCTGCCCATGTACTATTTATGAAATTGCTGAAATTGCGAATTGAAATCGGATGCATTTCAACTCCATATGCAAATTGATCGTATAAATCTTCAATGTTTGCAATTATTGCCTGATAACCGTTTGAGTTTTTAAAATCTTTATATTGTTGAACATAATTATTTCCAGCTCCATCATTGAAAAAATATGGATGAGAAATTATTATAAAGTCACCTTGATTGGAAACATTTGAATAATCAACAAATGACTTTTGTTGTAAGTTATTTACAAGCAAAATATCGGAACCGGGTGTTTCTGCAATTACCAACAATTGTCTTTCAGTGGCAGAAGGAGGTAGAAGAAATTTAAGAGTATCATTTGAAATTACTGCTGTTAACCTTAATCTGTTTGTAAAATCATATAGAACAGGAACTGTACTTTGTTCATTGAAATTATAAATCTCAACATATTTATTGGAAGTTGACGAAGGCAAAGAAAATTTTACATTACTATAATTATCAAAATTGAAAAGTCTTGGATATTTGAGATTTAAATATGCGATACCATTATTATCGTATGAAGTAGCAGAGTTTGCAGTTGAATATGTAACAGGAGTTGTGTTGTTACTTATGACACTATTTGAAGATAAGGTAATATTAGAAGTAACAGTTGTAAAATCCATATACGAATAAGTCTGTTGCAGAACTCCTCCGATTGACAATTCCATTGAATGGGATCCTGGGAAACGACCAATCCAACCTGATTTGAAAATACCCGTTGGTCCTAACAAATATGGAAAAGGGGTATATAAATTTTTTGTAACTGCGGCATGAGCATAAAATGCATCAATGTATCCCTCGCCATCGCTTAAATCAGAACTGAAAATTGGCTGCCCTTGAATTTCAGGTTTCCCTTTACAATATATTGAACTCAATCTGGACTGACCATAAATATTTTCAGTAACATACCAACACCATGTTTCTTTTGGAGGATGACCTGAAATATTGTTAGGTGTATTAACTAATCTTAAATGACCCGATGTAGTATTATAAGTTAAAAAGTAAGCAGCAGTATCATTAAATAAACTTAATCGGGCATTTCCTTGCCATGCTTTATTAGTATACATATTTGAATCAAGCGAGCCATCATTCCTTAAAGCATAAAATTCAATATAATCTGAATTACCAAAAGTTGAATTAGTAGTGACATAAATTGGAACTTCTTGGCCTCGTCCAAAAATTTGAAAATCAGCACCATTTACGCTTGATACAGGAACTCCATATTGTTGTAAAACATCGTATGTAATACGATACAATCCATCCTGCGAAATCTTGATTTTGTAATATGTCTGACTATAATTAATCCATTCGTTTCCGTAATACTGAGCGTTGGATATACTGGAAAGGAAAATGAATAATCCTGAAATCAGTAATAAATATTTTTTCATTATTGTGTTTTATTATTAAGGCTAAATCGCAATGAGAAAACATTTGAATAAAGAGAAGAAGAGAAATTTCCAACATTTGTTAAAGCATAGTCAATCATAATTTTTTTTATGTGTATTCCGACACCAATATTTGGTTGCATTGTTGTAATTTTTCCTCCATCAATATCATTTGTAGCTTTTTGAAAATTTCCAATACCTGCACGCAAATAAATTGTTTTCATATAATTTGCTTCAACACCTATTTTCGGATCAATGCTTAAAAAATTAGATGGTATCAATACATTTTCTTTGCCATCAGTTGTCAATGCTATATTGATTTCAGGGTTTAATGAAAACTTATCACCAATCTTATAATCATAGCATGCACCTAAAATAAATTTTGGCGCTGTTAACTCAGTGCTGCCCGTTGGAACAATGTTATCAGCTGATAGCAAAGCCTGAGCCTCATCATCAGTAAAAGTGAAACTCCATGCATTGAAAGTTGTAGTAATATCTTTCGCCATAAAACCGAATTTCCAATTCCCCTTTTTAAATTGAGCGCCTGCATCAGCCCCTATTCCCCAAGAGTGAGCCATATCTCCAACAGTCCTATGAATTATTTTTGCATTAACACCCCAAGATAAACCCTCAATTGGAGTTGTTGAAGCAAATGATCCAATGAATGCATAATCTGCAACAGAAAATGAAGTTATATTATCATAATTAATGCTGCCATCGGCATTCTTTAAAAACAATGTATTTGGAATATCATCAACACCAAACCGAATTATTGAAAAGCCAATTGCTTTTGATTTATCAGTTAATGGTTTTGCAAAAGCAGCATAATCATATTTAGCAATTCCTGCAAAATATTCACTATGCATAGCAGCAATTTGCATATTCTCTGAAATAGAAAGTAATCCCGCCGGATTCCAGTAGCCTGATGTTACATCATCAACTGAGGCAACTTGAGCACTGCTCATTCCTAAGGCCCGTGCACCAACTCCGATATTTAAAAAATCATTACTGTATTTCCTAAATTGACCTATAGCTGAATAATTAGAAGCTAAAAAAATAATAAGCACTAGGCTTAAAGTCCTTGATTTCATGGCGTGTTTTTTTAATTGTTCGCTGCTTAACGAACACATTCCTGTAAAATTACTTATTCCTTTCAATTCACTAATTTTAGAAATGCACGGGCTGTTACGAACTGAATAGTTAAAGGTTTTGGTCAAAAATTATTTAATTAACTCAATTTAATGATTAAATAAGCTCTTTGGTTCAAAAACAGATTCAAGTTTTTTGTTTTGAACTAATATTTCTCAGTTTCGTTGTTCGGTTTGATTTTTATTTTGCACCACTAAATTTTTTTAAGAATGTCTGAAATTATTGAATGTTTGATTATTGGTTCTGGTCCAGCTGGTTATACAGCAGCCATTTATGCAGCAAGAGCAAACCTGAAACCTGTTATGATAACCGGTTTAGAACAAGGAGGTCAATTAATGAATACAACAGATGTTGAGAATTATCCTGGTTATCCTAATGGAATATTGGGGCCTGAAATGATGGAAGATTTTAGAAAGCAAGCTGAAAGAATGGGAACTGATATTCGTTTTGGATATGTGAATAAAGTTGATTTTTCTGGAGCAGTTCATAAAGTTTGGATGGATGAAACTAAAGAACTGCAAGCTAAAACAGTTATTATTTCCACAGGTGCCACGGCTAAATGGTTAGGAATACCCTCTGAAACCAGATTGAACGGGAGTGGAGTTTCAGCCTGCGCAGTTTGTGATGGATTTTTTTATAAAGGTAAACCTGTTGCAATAGTTGGTGCCGGAGATACTGCTTGTGAGGAGGCAATATATCTTAGTAAGCTTTGCACTGAAGTTCATATGATTGTTCGTGGTGATAAAATGCGTGCCTCAAAAGTTATGCAGGATAGAGTTACTAAAACAAAAAACATTAAAGTTTATTGGAACACATTAACCGACGAGGTGCTTGGTGATAAAGCTGTAACCGGTGCCAGATTAGTTAATAATAAAACCGGTGATAAAACAGAAATAAAAATTGATGGTTTTTTTGTTGCCATAGGTCATCAACCAAATTCAGGACCATTCAAAGAATTTATTGACTCCGATGAACAGGGATACATAATTACTCAGCCAAATTCTTCACGCACAAATGTTGCTGGAGTTTTTGCCTGTGGTGATGTACAGGATAAAATTTATCGCCAGGCAGTAACAGCAGCCGGTTCAGGGTGTATGGCTGCATTGGATTCTGAAAGATATTTATCGGCTTTGGGCCATTAATTAAAACAAATCATGTTTTTAATTGTTGCCTTTAATAAATAGAATATGGTGGAACAAAGCGTACACGATTTTATAGTTAAGGATTTTCTTGATAATGAAATTTGTTTAAATAATTATATCGGAAAGGTTCTTTTAATTGTCAATACAGCAACTGCATGTGGTTACACTCCACAATACTCTAAATTACAGAAAATTTACGAAACATATAGAGAGAAGGGATTTGAGGTGCTTGCGTTTCCATCCAATGATTTTGGCGAACAAGAACCATTAACAGACAGCGGAATAATTCATTTTTGTAAAAATGAATACGGAATAACATTTCCTGTTTTTGCAAAAATAAAAGTACGCGGAAATGATGCTCATCCATTATATCAGTATCTTAGTAGTAGAAAACGAAATGGTAATATTCAGTCAAAGCCACTTTGGAATTTTCATAAATTCCTAATTGATAAAAATGGAAAGGTTCGCGATTTTTTTATAACTATCACTAACCCTGATAGTAAACGAGTTACTAAAAAAATCGAGGAATTATTAGTTGAGAATTTTAAATAGATTCGTTGGCAATCTTTTTTAAAATATCAACTCAAAATTTATTTATACAAATTGTATTAAAATTATGCATATGAATAAGATAAAAATTATGGCCTTTGGTGCTCATCCTGATGATGTAGAAATGAGTTGTTCAGGAACTTTAATGAAACAGGCTTCAATTGGTAATGATTTTGGAATTGTAGATTTAACCAGAGGTGAATTAGGTACAAGGGGATCTGCTGAACTCCGTGAAATAGAAGCAAAAAAAGCAGGAGATATTATTGGAGTTTCTTTTCGTGAGAATTTGAATTTCAGAGATGGATTTTTTCAAAATGATGAAAAGCATCAATTGGCTGTAATAAAGTTGATAAGAAAATATCGGCCAGATGTAATACTTGCAAATGCAATAGAAGATCGTCATCCTGACCATGGAAAAGCAGCTCGGCTAATAAAGGATTCCGCTTTTCTTTCAGGATTTATGAAAATAAAAACAGAAATCGAAGGAGAAGAGCAAGAGCCCTGGCGACCAAAGGCTTTATATCATTATATTCAGGATAAAGATTTGGAACCTGATTTTTTAGTGGATGTTTCAGAGTTCACTGAAAAGAAAATGCAAAGTATTCTAGCCTTCGATTCGCAGTTTTATAACTCAGAAAGTTCTGAGCCTTCAACTTATATTTCTTCCCCTGATTTTTTAGATGCTTTAAAAGGGCGAATGCGCTTATGGGGGAAGATTATTGGAGTGCCATATGCAGAGGGCTTTACTGTAAATAAAACTATTGGAGTTGATAATTTGCTTTCACTTTTGTAAGCATTTTTCTTATCAGGTTGTTTATTTAATGCCTGATTGCATCGGTAATAAAACAGGTATATCTGTTATGAACAAATAGTATCAACTTTATGTTTTTAAGATACATTTGAAACCTTAAAATCAAATTTTTATAAATGAATAAGTTCTGCAAACTATTTTCAATATTGCTGGTGTACTTAAGTTTTTCAATCAGCAATTCTTTTGGCCAAACAAGTTGGATTGATTTGATGAAAGATCCTAATTCGAACTTTTTTGATGTTCAGAATGCATTCAATCAGTATTATATTGATTATGTGAATCAAAATGGCAAAGAATTAAAAGAAGAAAATGGAATTTTTAAGAAGAAAGAAAGAGAAAGTCAGTTTGAAGTACCAGGTTTCGAACAGTTCAAACGATGGGAGTGGTTTATGGAATCTCGTGTTTCATCTACAGGCGAAAGGTTTAATCCTTCTATTGCTTATACCGAATATTTAACCAAGGTTAAACCTTTCTTAAATCAGTCAAGATCTACAACATGGTCTTTAGTTGGCCCAACCACTCAAATTCCGACTGATGGGGGAGCTGGAAGAATAAATTTTATTCGATTCTTACCTGGAAATAGCAATACAATTTTTGCAGGAGCGCCTTCTGGTGGATTATGGAAATCAACCGATGGTGGAAGCACATGGTCTACGAATACTGATGATTTAGCAGTTATTGGGTGTTCTGATCTTGCAATAGATCCTGTTAATACTAATATTATGTATCTGGCTACCGGAGATGTAGATGCTGGAGATACATATTCTATTGGAGTTTTAAAGTCAATAGATGGAGGAATAACCTGGAATACAACAGGATTATCGTTTCTGGTTAGTGCTGGTGAAACTGTAAACCGAATTCTTATAAATCCTAATGACCCAACGATTTTAATTGCTACAACCAGCGATGGCATTTACCGATCTACTAATTCAGGAACTAATTGGACACATGTAGTTGCAACTGGAAATTTTAAGGATGCACAGTTTAAGCCAGGTGATCCCACTACAGTTTATGCCTGTTCTAATAAGTTTTATAAGAGTACAAATGGTGGCCTTTCATTTAATCAAGTTACATCTGTTTTTTCATCTTCTGTTGATAGAATGGCTATTGCAGTTTCTGCAAACAATTCAAACATTGTATATGCAGTTACCGCTAATACAACAGATTATGGTATGGAAGGATTTTATCAATCAACAAATTCAGGAACAAGTTTTACATTGATGAATAGTACTTATGATATACTTGGGTTTTCTACCAGCGGAGGAGGCGGTGGCGGACAAGGCTGGTATGATTTGGCAATTGATGCATCTCCTTTGGATGCAAATTCAGTTGTAGTTGGAGGTATCAACACTTATAAATCTACAAACGGCGGATCTTCCTGGACAATACATGGAGCCGGTTATGGTTTCAATGCTAAAATCCATCCTGATGTGCATGAAGTTATTTTTGCCCCCGGAACCAGTAATTGTTTTGTTGGTTGCGACGGAGGGATTTTTAAAACGACCAATAGCGGAAGTTCATTTACCGATTTAAGCGATGGTTTGCAAATTGCTCAACCATATAGATTGTCCTGCGCTGCAACAAATGCAAATATTATTATGTCTGGTTGGCAAGATAACGGAACGAATCGTTATAGTTCAGGTGCATGGGAAGAAGTATTGGGAGGAGATGGAATGGAAACAATTATTTCATGGGCGAGTTCACAAACTATGTATGGAGAACTTTATTATGGCGAAATTTATAAATCAACAAATGGTGGAAATTCATTTGGAAATAATCCAATAGTTGGGTCAGGTGGCACCGCAGGAACTGAAGACGAAGATGGAGATTGGGTAACTCCATACATTCAGGATCCTGTAAACTCATCAACTCTTTATGTGGGTAAAACCAAAGTATATAAATCAACCAATAGCGGAACTTCATGGAGTGCATTAGGAACTGTGTCTGCGGGAAGCGGAAAAATAAAAGCTGTTGCAGTTGCACCTTCGAATACAAGTTATATTTATTGTGCAAAAAAGGATCGTTTTTATGCTTCCACTAATGGTGGAACAGCATTCACTGACCGCACTTCTGGAATTCCTGTTACCTCAGGTTCAATAACCTATATTGCGCTAAGCAATACAGATCCAAGTAAAGTCTGGGTGAGTTTATCAGGATATTCTGCAGCAAATAAAGTTATGTATAGTAGTAATGCTGGTCAAACATGGAGCAATATATCTACGGGATTACCTAATGTTCCTGCAAATACAATAGTGTATGTAAATGGAAGTGCATCTAAATCTCTCTATTGTGGAACTGATATTGGTGTTTTTTATCGAGATGATAATACCGGTTCATGGATACCTTATACTGACGGACTGCCAAATGTTATTGTTAATGAATTAGAGATTCATTACGGTTCGAGTAAAATCAGGGCTGCAACTTATGGTCGTGGTATATGGGAATGCGATTTATATACTGCTTCACTTTCAGCTCCAACAGCTTCTTTTATTTCAAATGTTACAGGAGGGTGTGCGCCATTAACTGTTCAATATACCAGCACAAGTGTTTTTGCAAATAATTATTCCTGGAATTTTCAGGGAGGAGCTCCGGCTACTTCTTCATCAAATACAACTACCGTAGTATATAATACCCCAGGCACTTATCAGGTTAAATTAGTTGTTTCAAACGCTTTGGGTGCAGATTCTGTGATACAGTTTAATTACATCACAGTGGGTCCTTCTTTGGGAATTTCTGCAACCGGAGATAATATCATCTGCTTTGCTCAGAATAATGGATATGCTACTGCCTCTGTTACCGGAGGTACTGCTCCTTTTACATTCATCTGGTCAAATGGAGCCACAACTTCAAGTATCAGTAATTTAGCAAGCGGAGGTTATACGGTGACTGTAACTGATGGCTTAGGATGTATTGCTTCAGTTCAGGTGACAATTACCCAGCCTCCGGCTTTAATAGGAAATGTTGTTTCAACTCCGGACAATGGATCGAACAATGGTTCAATTAATCTTTCTCCGCAAGGTGGAACTCAGCCATTTTCATATGCATGGTCTAGTGGTGATAATACACAGGATATCTCTGGCTTAGCAGCCGGAAGTTATTCTGTAACAATTACTGATGTAAGCGGATGTGTTAAAGTTGTTACAACAACTGTTCCTTCGAATGTTGGAATTGCAGCGATTGATGAGGTAAACAGTTGGTTGATATATCCGAATCCAACGCATGATTGGTTAACTATTGATGCCAGCAAGCAGGTAAACGCAAAAATTACTATTTATAATTTGTTAGGTCAGGAAATAGCTGATTTTAAAATGGAAAATTCAAATTCTATTCAATTTAGAATGACTGATTTACCCAACGGTGAATATTGGTTGAAGATAACGACTGATAAAGGAGTGGCTTATCGTAAAATCATGAAAAGCTAATAGTATAATTGCCACATGAATTTAATTCAGGGCAAAAAAAAATTAATTCAATTATCACTGGCAGCAAGCATAGTTTTACTTGCTGCCAAATTTTTCTCTTACTTTTTAACGCACTCAAATATTATTTTATCTGATGCGATGGAAAGTATTATTAATGTTGTAGCCAGCGCTTTTGCTGCTTTCAGTATTCATCTTTCATCGCAACCTAAAGACGAAAACCACCCATATGGCCATGGGAAAATTGAATTTCTTGCGAGTGTAACTGAAGGAATATTAATTTTTTTAGCAGGATTATTTATTTTTATCAAAGCCTGCCACAATTTTTTTTTCGAACAGACTATTCAAGCTATGGATATTGGTTTGATAATTATTTCGGGCACTGCTTTAGTAAATTTTATTTTAGGAAAAATCTTAGTTAAGGAGGGAACGAAAACAAATTCATTGCTTTTAGTTGCCGAAGGCAAACACTTGTTAAGCGATAATTTAACAACACTTGTTGGTGTCGCTGGAATAATAATAGTAGTGATTACCGGAATGCCAGAAATAGACACCATTTTTTCACTAATACTGGGCTTGATAATGTTACGAAGCGGATATAGAATTATTCGTCCTTCTATTGCAGCTTTAATGGATGAAGCAGACAGTGATTTAATGAAAACTGTAACCGAGCAATTTGTAAATAACCGAACTGATGATTGGATTGATGTACATAATATGAGGATTGTTAAATACGGATCAGATATTCACATAGATTGCCATGTTACATTTCCATATTTCTACAGTTTAACAGAAACTCATTCTCTTGTAAATGGTATTGAAATAATGCTAAGAAAAAATTATCCTCAGGAACTTGAAATATTTATTCATGCTGATCCTTGTATTCCAGCTGAATCATGCTTCATCTGCTTGAAAACGAATTGTGCTGTTCGGCAAAAGTTGTTTGTGAAAAAAATAGAGTGGACACCTGCTTTGTTTTCGTTAAACAAGAAGCACCATATTCAATAATTGAAAATCTTAGTTACTGAATAATTAATTTTTCAGTGGTAATATGATCGTTTGAAAATATCCGTAATAAATAGATTCCTTTAGAAAATCCTGAAGCATCAATTGTCAATTCATTTGACTGGTTAAGAATTTTATCGCTAAATATTTTTCGACCGCTTAACTCTGTAATTTCAATTTTAGCGTCTGAGTTTAAAAGAATACTTTGAATATTAAAGATGCCATTGGTAGGATTGGGATAAACTTTAACTCCATAGTTTGTCTCGTCTAAATTACTAACTGAGCTGAATTTTGCTGTATCAATTACTTTAAATAGATCGATACCTCCTTCTAGTAGATGACCACTCGTATTAAGGTCCGCTGTTCTGACAATTAATTGCATATTAGAAGAAGGCTCCACAAAATCTTTTATTCTGAAATCGTGAAATATCCATTGACTCATTTGAGTAGTATCTGAAAATGTAAACTCAACTAATTTGGTAGAATCACCATTGCTGATAAATATTTTAAGTGAATCATTAATCGCACTGGGTCCACTTCCATTATAAAACCAACTATAATAATTAATTCTAGGATCGAAACTTGATTGCAAATCAAAAACAGGTGATGTTAAAATTGCTGAACCACCATCTACATCATCGTCACTTGCTGCACCACCTCCATTTCCGGTAATAAAGCACTCTGAACCATAATCGTTTAAAACATCAATACCTGGATTGCAGTCTGAGTTTCCATTTGTTGTTAAAACTGGAACACCTCGTACCCATGCGCCAGTTGATGCATTTCCACTGGCTGTCCATCCGAAGTCAAAAAAGAAATCATCATAATATCCTTTAGGCAATTCAATAGTAAGTCCTGTAGTAGTTGGATTTAATTGTTGAGAAACAATCTGTCTTGTTACATGACTCCATTCACCGGCATAAATTGAATAATTTGCTGTATAAATTTGATTTATTGATACTATACCTGATGCATCTGCAATGAATGAGAAATTATATTGAACATTATCTGTGATAAATACATGAGCATTCGGAATTGGCTGTCCTGTAGCAGAATCAACAACAGTCATAGAAATATCAAATGGTACATCAGGTACTAATTGTACATCAAGCGTTACAGTTTGAGCACTGTCTAATTGAACATTAAAAATTGTTTTTGTAAAATATCCTGGTTTTGAAAATTGAACATCAAAAAGTCCTTCATTTAAAACTCCTGTGTTATAAAGTCCAAGGTAATTGGTAGAATCAATAATTGAAGGTTGAAGCAGTTCAACCTGAACGCCATTTAATAAAGCATTTGTAAAAGTATCTGTTACAACACCTTTTATTCTGCAGGCCTTTTGGTAATTAACACCAAACACAAATAACCCGCCCTGCATATCCGATACTAGTATGTTTTTAGAAGGCAGGTAAGGATATACACCC
>Ga0114969_10002355_pt1 | contig 15547 bp, 15 predicted proteins | sample M_130807_MF_Meta_FD_87316 | JGI IMG/M metagenome (GOLD analysis project Ga0114969, IMG submission 87316) | Freshwater microbial communities from Lake Montjoie, Canada to study carbon cycling - M_130807_MF_MetaG | ecosystem: Environmental > Aquatic > Freshwater > Lake | place: Lake Montjoie...
ACATGCCAATGTGCTTGTATATACTTGCCAAGGGCATTCATTTCGAAGGTTTCTGTTCGGATATTTTCGCCGATACAAAGCACTTTTTTTATTGGCAAGGCGGATAAATCGATGTTCTCTTTTTGCGCATATTCAATCAACTTGATCAGAAAGGACGGCACTGCCACCAACGCGGTGACTCCCAAGCGTTGCATCGTATCAAGTTGCATCGAAGGCAAACCCGGACCAGTGCGCACACCCGCTGCACCTGTCTTTTGCAGACCCAGATAATACGCGATCCCTGCCATAAATTGACGATCAAGTGTCAGCATAAACTGCACGACATCATCCTTATTGAGCTCCATCAACTCAAATGAAAGGTATTCATTATAGGCTAAACGATCGAGATCAAGTTGAGTGAGGGCGATACTCACCGGACTGCCAAGTGTTCCTGAAGTAGCGGTATATTCTACGATCGACGACTTTGGCACACACAGAAAATCATTGTTATACAATTGAATATCTTCCTTACTTGTTGTCGCAATATGTTCTAAATCCTTCAAGGACGTCAGAGAATCTGCGTCGAGATTTCGTTTCTGATAAAAAGGCGAATATTGCGTGAGGTATGCAACCAACTCCTTCAATTTCTTCAATTGAAATTGGGCTTGCCTTTCGGGCGACTCAAGTTCTATGTCGGGAATAAAAGCCATCTTACATTGTAGTAGTTTCGATGATGACATAAGCGATTGCGTGCGTATCAGTATGCGAAATACTCACATGAATATGCTCATAGTTTTTTTCTAGAAATTCTTCTTTGGCTTTACCTACCAAATTCACTTGAGGCTTGCCATCTTCATTATTCAGCGTTTCGATTTCATGCAATCGGTGATTACCGATAAATTTTACACCATAGGCTTTGAGATACGCTTCCTTCACAGCCCAACGTGCCGCATAATGGATAAAAGGTTTCTTTTGTTTATCACAATAGGCAATCTCAGTGGCTGAATAGACATGCTCTTTGAAAGAGGCATTCGTCGAAATTTTTGTTTCGATACGATGCACATCAACGATGTCGGTTCCTATTCCTGCTATCATGTGAGAGTTCATTCTTGTCGGACAAAGATATTTACCTCGATCTATTTATCCGCTTTATTTTTTCGGCTATAGTTTCTCGTTCACCTTCGGTGGCAATCTCAAGTGTCAAGGCCTTTTTATACGCAAGTAAGGCGCTGTCCTTTTTACCTTCTTTGGCATACTCATCTCCGGCAATTCGATATGCATCATAATACATAGGATTAATTCGTATGATTTCTAATGCATCAATGGAACCTTTGTGTTTCAATTCGTTTTCGAGATACAAATAACGTTGCACGTTCTTGAATACAGACGTTTGCATGAAGGTATCCTCCTTGATCTCAAGCGCTGCTTCATCATTATCTTGTTGCATCAAGCGCAAATCGAGATTAAACATCTTGTTCAGGTCATAACATATATAACGACCTTCTTGCCAAGGCGAAGTGCTTACCCATACCAACAATTTCTTCGGTTCAAAAATTACCGAATGATGCGCGACAAACTGATTCAGGGCTTTTTCATTTGTGAGTCCAATATCGGTATTATGCAGTCCCATATGATCGCGAAGTATTTCGGCTGTTCGTTCGGGTGAGTTCTTGTCGGTCGCGTCCATCAGTTCCTTCAGTCGTTCATAGCGGTACACTGACGCGCTGTTTTTCATTTGCTCTTGATTCAAGTCCTGCTTACCCAGTAAGGTTCCTTGATAATGGTTCGTGCATTGAATAGAGCTAGTGCCGGATTCATAGACATCCAAATCGGTCGGCGTCTTCTCAATCACCACGGCTTTATTGTCGCTAGCCGAACTCACCAGAAAACTTTCACTCACAAACATCTTTCTTTTTTTAGCGATCGCAACAGCCTCATTGATGTTGGATGCATATTGCAATATTTCTCTCGCTACCAACGACACCGGTGTCGCCGCGCCATACGGTATCGATGATTTATTCGCATTGATCGTTACTGTCAAACCTTTGACATTCATTCCGCTTACAACACCTGTGAATCCACCCCATGTCACCGACATAAACTTATATCCTTTTGTTGGGTTGTAAAATGCGACGATTTTATTCTTGGCAAATTCGTCACCCACATAAAAATCAAAATTTCGACCTACAATAAGTTGACTGTCTTTCGACTTTTCATTCCAAGTGGCAAAAGAGGTGCAACCCACCAACATCATATTGGCGAGTGCGTGACCAATGTCATGAGCCGCATGATAATTGAGTTGCCTCGAGTAGTTGGTTCCAATCCAATTAAATTTCGCTGACGCTGATAAGGACACGCCATAAATCTCATCCTGATATTCCTGAATCACATAATCTGCCAAATCACGATTCATGAAACCAACCACATACTTTAGAAACTTGAGGTATTTCGTTGAAGGAATCATACGTTGAATCTCATTTGTAAAGGCTTGCTCTTGAAACTGCACCAACTCCTTGCCCAATTTACCGAAGGCCACACCTCGTTCAAAGCCATCGCCTTGCAGATACATTTCATATAATCCTGCACGATTCTGACGAAGCCAACTAGTATGAAACGTATGAAGATTCGAATCGACATCCGTCCTTGATTCACTAGCCAAATGCTGATCCTTGATCTCGGGTGGTTTGGCATCGCTGATGGCGTAGACATAAATTCCGAAGCCTGCTAGCAAGAGCAAAATCAAACTGATAAACCACAATAACCCCTTGAATATTTGTTTCAGTATACGCATTGCGACAAAGATAATGAATTAGGAATGTGGGAGCAGGGTTAGAAATTAAAAGTATCAGGTCTACTTTATATACACGACAAATAACGAATCATCTCTACGCACACAAATGAATCTCCTAACCTTATTGACGTAGTCATGCCAGCCTCTTAAAAGAATGCCACTCGTCATCTAAACGCAACCCGCGCTTTGTTAGAAGAAGCGCTTTTTGTTGACCACAATTCGTTTCGATTTCTTATTGGGCCTTGTTAATTTTAGTCACAAGATAATCGAGTCCGACAAAATCGGCGGCACTCAACACACCGGTAATAGACACTCCCAAAACACCATGCAGGTTGATATTTTGTCCGGTCAGATAAAGATTAGGAATCTTAGTGCGTGTGCCAAGAGTTGTTTCAGTAGGCGTGCGCACATCTTTCTGTATGCCATACATACTTCCTTGCGGCGTATTGAGGTAATCGCGATATGTCAGTGGCGTTACAGCATCAATTGCTTTTACGGCATCCTTCATACCGGGTATGCATTGCTCCACCGCATTTATTATATGATTGATATGTTGATGCTTGAACAACTGATAGTCCTCCTCACGTTCCGATCGATTGGACGTAGTGTGAAACGTATCATTCCATGCTGCTGTGGCCGCAGCGTTGAGATAAGTGAGCACAGAAATAGAAGTCGCAAATGTCGTGTGATGCTTGTCTTCTGTAAAAAAGATTCCGAAGGATGTCTGTCCATCGCTGATTTCGTCATGCGCATCTTTCCAAGCATCGTCGGTTGTGTGAAAATAAATATTATGATTGACAAAAGGAATCTGTTTTTCCTTAAGAGAAATATTGACAACAAAACACGACTTGGTATTTTTAAGTGCCTCAAATCGTCGACGCGCTATTGGGCGTATCATAGTTGATTCGAGCATACGAAAGGTCGTTTGCGGATGCAGGTTCGAAATGAAATGAGCGGCATAATATCGTTCACCACAATTGTCTTCGGCATAGTGTAAAACCCCATCTTTTTCGATGAGTTGTTGGACCTCCACATTGCGCAGTACCGCACCGCCGTGTTGCAGTATGGTATCGCGGAGCAACTTCGCAATTTGCGCACTTCCATCGCGGCATTTGTAACTACTTTCGATATAGCTATTTTCAATCAGGGCATGCAAATAAAAAGGAGTATGTTCATAGTGACCACCATACAAGAGATTATTGCCGGTGAGTACTTGCTTGAGTTGTTCGTTCGTTGTGATGCTATCAAGTTTTTGTTTCAATCCAACGGATGTAACGGTCTTCTTCTCTTCGGCACTTCCGATACGAAGATTATACAGGGGAAAATGTTCGCACACATGTCGCATCTCGCCGACATACGCACGGATCGCATTATGCTCCTTTGGAAATGATGCGGAAAGTGTATCGATGAAGTGTTCGTGCCCCTGCGCCATACGAAATGTTTGCTGACCAAAACGAATCTCATCGAAGCAATCTATATCGAGACGGATAAGAGACAACGTATCGATGATGCCGAGATAGTTGAAAATGCTGTAAAGGGTTTGTCCCTTGTGGAGGCTTCCAATATAATGCACAGCCGATTCAAAAAGTTTCCCATCAAAACCGAACGATTGCAGACACCCCCCAATTTGTTTATTTTTTTCAAGCACACACACCTTATACCCTTCTTTAGACAGCAAGGCCGCGCTAATCAGGCCGCCTAATCCGGCCCCTATAATGACAATATCGTAGCGATTTTCTTGCATGCTTATGTGAAATGCTAAATTTAGTTTAAACTATTCCCAATTTACAAATACGACTCTTTAAATTTTGCATTTCCTACTTTATTGTTTTACTTTTATAATAGCTCTTACACATTTTATTTATTCACAGAAAAAAAATCGAACAATGAACGTACAAATTAGAACGCATCGTTTTGATGCCGACAGAAAGCTCTTAGATCATGTTAACGAGAAAGTGGTGAAATTGCAAACCTATCATGATAATATCGTAGACGTGGAAGTATACTTGAAGGTTGATAACGTTGTTCATCAGATAAAAGATAAAATTGCCGAGATTAAGGTTCATGTACCAAAACACACTTTTTTTGTCAAGCACGAATCAAAACTCTTCGAAGAATCCTTCGACCTAGCCATGAAAGCCGTGATTGATCAAATAAAAAGTTACAAAGACAAACAAATAGAAACTCATTAAGTTGAAAAATGCCTCGCAACATTGCGGGGCATTTTTATTTTGATACTTTTACACCGATGATACGATTTCCGAATTGCAAAATCAATCTTGGCCTGTCGATTACCCGCAAACGGGAAGACGACTATCACGAACTGGACACGGTTTTTTATCCGATACCACTTTGCGATGCCCTCGAATTTATTGAAAGTGACAAACTGATTTTCGACAGCACCGGTCTGACTATCCCCGGCGACGCAAAAAACAATATCGTATTGAAAGCGTATCATGCATTGAAGCGAGATTTTCCAACACTACCGAATCTGCATATTCATCTGCACAAACATATTCCTACAGGTGGTGGACTCGGCGGTGGATCAAGCGATGCCGCCTTCATGCTGATGATGATGAATGAGGCATACAATCTCAATCTGAACACAGCGTTTCAACTCGCATCCTATGCATTAGCACTCGGAAGTGATTGCCCTTTCTTTCTTCATAACGAACCTTGTTATGCAATAGGTCGTGGTGAACAATTATCACCCATGCCGCTTGATTTATCTGCCTATAGTTTCATGTTGGTTTTACCCGGTATTCATATTCCTACAGGTTGGGCCTTTACACAACTTACACCGGCTATGCCATTGAAAAGCACAACTCAAATAGTGCAACAACCCATCACAACCTGGAAAGATGAATTGAAAAATGATTTTGAGGAAGGGATATTCAAGACTCATCCTATATTAAAAAAAATAAAAGACGATCTGTATCATGCAGGTGCCGTCTATGCTTCGATGAGCGGAAGCGGCAGCACAATGTATGCGATCATCGAAAAATCATCGCTAAATAACGTGAAGAAAACGATCAAAGAAAAGAAGTTGTTTGAAGGGATGGACCTGTATTATGTGTAGAGACAAACTACTTACAACAGCAACCATTTCAGCTATATTTTCTATCTCTACCAGCTTTTTAATGCAATGCAATACCATCAACAAGTTGAAACACTTTCCATATGTGGATAAGCTATAATAACTCTGTAGTGTTCCTATTTCAATTTGTTTATATTTACATGAACTAAAAAACAAAACAATGTCTACTGATTTAGCAATTCGTGCATATTGCATGAAAACAAAGGAAAAAAATGTATTGATGCAGGATGCTGTAGTAACCAAAACTGCCCGTGGTGGTTATATGGCTCAAGGCACTGATGGCAAAGGTAACAAGATGACCACTATGCTCAGTGAAGCAAACGCCCTAGGCGCTGTGAAAGCTGGTTTGGCAAAAATGGGCTAATCCCTTTTAAATTCTCCATAACAAATCATCCCGAACAATATTCCGGGATGATTTGTTGTTTATAGACGTTCTGTAAATATTGATCCTTATTCGTTAAGACCTCCTTTGCTTTCCTGCCTGATTATAATCAAGGAAAAAGATAACTCGAGCTGACAGTTCAAACGCGTGTGGTATTTTAATAAACTGATAGGCATTGTTGAAATATGAATTGCCCGTCTTTTCATTTAACAGATAGGCATCATTCAGCCACTGCTTATAGCTCACTACCACCCTGCTTCCAGGTCTGAATATCCAATTAAAAAACACATCCACATTCTGTAGATTATAGTTTTCATCGTGGCCTTTTTCAAACGCAACAGGCTGATGCCGCCATTCACCTTGATCATCTACGGTATAAAAAGCCCTATACGTAATGAACGAATTATAATGACGGAAACGTGCCGTGAAATTCGTATTCGGACTCAAATTAAGTTTCATACTAATCTCGCCTGCGTATTCTCTAACATCACGTTGACCTACTACGGGTTGCTTATTGATATTGTCATAAAAGGCATAACCGATATTCTTATTATCCCTCGTCATCTCGCCATTGATAGAAATATCTAGCTTAGGTGAGAAACGATAACGAAATCCCTGATTAAGATAGGTGTATCCGGTATGTTGTTCATTGGCAAATCCATAACCTCCGTTGAATGACCAAAATAATTTACGACGACTGTCTGAACTTCCGTCAATGGAATGATACCAATATGCATATTGTTTTAGTCTCTTGCCAAAAATACGCAACTGATAAAAATCAATAGGCGCTATAGGTTTGGTTTCAGTTGAATAGGTCACATCAACAAAATTTTTAAATAATATAAAGTAACTAGCATTCAACTGATACGATTTAAAGACAAAAGGAACCATGTTTTCTGATGTCGTCTGGCTCAAATTAATTCGATAAAATTGCAGATGTTTTGACGCAGGTTTGTTTTCGCTATAATTCAATGACAACGAAGCATTTGAATTATTGTAGTCGAATTGTATCCCCATATCGCTCTTATCAAATTTTGGCGATTGTCTGTCGACACTGGCACTAAATGTAAACTTGCCACTTGTTTTGGCAACAACTATCCCTAATGCTGTTCCGATATTCGATTGCGATGTTTTGATCATACTTACTTTCGAAAAAAGCCGCAGCGAATAGGATTCCTTCTTGTTAAATTTAGTAAGCATAAACGAACTGACATTCGCATATTTCGCCGAATCGTTTCGCAACACACACGTATTCGTAAAATTAAAACTCGATTGACCCTGTAACGCTTTATCGAGTACAAGGACATTATAATTTGTCAAAGGCTCTGTCTCTATTTTAAATTCCTGCCCTGTTGCCTTGTCCTTAATTCTTGCATTCATTGGTGCGCCAATCGCATTGAATAGACCGATACCAAGTTTATTATTGGTTCGACCAGAAATCTTAAACCCATTGTACAACGTGGTCACATTTGGATTTTTCTCAATGATATATTGATCATGATCGCCATAATCAGCTTGTACTTTATTGTAATCTCTTGGTTTGCCACCAACTCTTCGCGAATAAAATAAACCTGCTTTATTAAACAAATCAGTTCCTTCGGTAAAGAAAGGACGGTTCTCATTGAGCTGCTGTTCGAACGGCGATAAATTTCGGATTAGATTATCCGATATAACTTGTGAAAAATCAGGAATCAATGTGACATCCAATGTGAATGATTCATTGAGACCATACTTCACATCGAGTCCGCCGCTGCGTAACCATCGTTTCGTCGTGACGTTTGATTCTTCCTGTTGAAGAAATCCGGTTGACACATACGGGAATAAAAACAATCGAATAGGCGGATTAATTTGCTTCAACCCGCTGAGCATGCCCGTTTGCGCTAGGAAGCCTTGCTTCTGCACATTAATTTTATTCCAATAACTACTTTCATTTACTTTGCGCACACTGCGATTAAAATTAATACCCCAGTTCATTTCATCTTGTTTAGAAAATCGCAACGCACTAAACGGAATTTCTATTTCAGCACGCCAACAGTCTTCACTGATACTCACCTTAGACGTCCAAACAGCATCCCAACTGCCATCGCCATATTCAGAGCCGCCACTTAGCCGTTCATCTTGTTGAACACCGGCACTTGAAATGCGAAACACAAAACCATTTTGATGATCGTCATAGGTATCAAGGTAGATGGAGAAGATATCACAATTCGGATTGATTAGCATATCCCTCGCTGTCAACTGTCGTGATGAAATGGATCTAGGCTGATACAGGGTAGCTGCTATAAAAACAGACGAATTGGTATAACACATTCGAACATCAGTATTATACGCAGAAGCTTGGTCTGGATGCGGAACAGTTTGTGTAAAATCATTGATCACACTGCATTGTTTCCACACCTCGTCTGAAAGATCGCCGTCAATAGTAGGCGCCACAGCCACCGCTTGTATACGACAAACTCGCCGAGTCTGTGACCGTGTAACATGTGTAATAAAAAGCAAAATCAGCAGATAACAAAAAGACCTCATAATTGACATGGTATAAAAAAAGAATAATTAAAATACAAACGAATATGATCATACCATTTATTTCATAGGATATATGGTCGTATTAATGTATAAAAACAGGTGCTATTTTCTACTAGGAAGAATGTGAAATTTAGTAATCGCTTTTCATCCTGTCCCAAAGTTCTGGAATACGTTTAACCCATACCAGCTCTTCCATTTTATCTTTGGCATCTTGTACCGGAATACCGAACCAAACTTTACCACCGGGAAGCGATTTACCTACACCGCTTTTAGCAAGTACAACTGTATTGCTTTCAATCACAAGATCTTTCGACACACCAACCTGACCGTAAAGAAGTACGTTATCACCAATAGTTACTTTTCCTGCCACACCAACTTGCGCAGCAAAGAGACAATTTTTTCCGATGATAGTACCGTGTCCAATATGAATAAAGTTATCCAACTTAGTTCCCTTTCCTACAATCGTGATGCCACTGACGCCGCGGTCAATAGTGCAACAAGCACCTATTTCTACGTCATCTTCGATAATAGTAGTGCCGCAACTTTCAAGTTTCAAATATCGCAATTCAGCGTTCTCTCGTTTGTTGAAATAGAAGGCATCACCTCCGATAACAGAATTCGCTTGAATGTTTACGTTATTACCAATCGTCGTGCCGTCATAAATAACAACACCTGGATGAATCACACAATTCGTACCGATTTTACAATGATTCCCAACAAATACACCTGGTTGAATCACGGTGCCTTCTCCAATGACAGCTGTTTCGCTGATCATTGATGTTGCAGGTTCAAACGGGCAAAAATGTTTAACCAGTTTGACATACGCACTTGCCGGATCTTTTGTAATCAATAACGCTTTACCTTCAGGACACTCAACCACCTTATTCATAATAATAACTGTGGCTTCGCTCGTAAGCAGACGGGAATAATATTTTTCGATATCCACAAATGAAATATCGCCAGGTGTAATCTTATGTACTTCGTTGATTCCATCGGCTTCAATAGCACCATCACCAATTAATTCGGCACCAACAAACTTGGCTATCCAATTTGCATTCACCGGGGCTTTTAATTTCATAATATTCTGTTGTTAAATAAGGTTTGCATTGATTTCTTAATCTGCTCGAAACAGCGAACGTAATTTTTAAATAAAAGTAAAGATAAAAACAATACGCTTAACAAGATTGTATTTTTTTTAAACAGACATGATGATGTCAAATTGGAACAATTATTTTTTACTAATCTCATAGATCTTGGATCACGAAAAATAAAATGGATTTGAATGCGGATGCATTCACGGATAACGCATTCTACTATTAACATTAAGTGAATAACTTTTCAGTCGAAAAATTTTTATCAATAAAAAAAACATACTATACTTGTGAAGGTTAAATCGCTTACTAACCCATAAATTCAAAAAACCCGATTGATTATTTCTGTCGGGTTTGTTTTTTTTGATAACGAAACCCTTTATTCATAGCCGTTTCAGACTATTATAAAACTTCAATTTTTGTTTCACAAACGAGGTGAAAGTTTTCATATCTTGTAACGAACAAACAAAAAAAAGAATGTGTTTTCAATCATGATGATGCAACATTCAATAAAATCAGAAATTATTTTTTAGGTCGGTTCCGCTTTATTGAATTATTTTTAGCCACAATAAATTAGAGTTATGTTACAATCAATGACAGGTTTCGGACGATCAGAATTTAATCTTGGCGACTATGTTTGCTCCTTGGAAATCCGGTCATTAAATGGAAAACAATTTGAGCTCAATTCAAAGATCCCCTCCATTTTAAAATTATATGAAATAGCCATTCGAAATCAGATTCAACACCATCTTTCTCGCGGCAGTGTCGATGTAACAATTTATCTGAAACAACATGGCACATCCAAACCTGTCTCTGTTAATCTTGCACTTGCCAAATATTATCATGATGCCATGAATCAGATTGCAGACGAACTGCATCTCGAAAAGAATGATATGTTAGCCACCTTGATGCGTATGCCTGAAATCGTATCAACAATCAACGACACACTCGATGAGACCCTTTGGAATAATCTCTCCGTAAAAATTGACGAAGTCTGCGGCATTCTCAATAAACATCGACTTGAAGAAGGAACTATGCTTGAACGTCATATCCTTGCAAATATCCAATCTATAGAACGCATGTGTCATGAAGTAAACCCACTGGAAACAGGACGCTTAGAGAGACTGCGTGAAAAATTAAATAATTCGTTACACGATCTTATTCATTCAAACTCAATCGACAAGAATCGTCTTGAACAAGAAGTGATTTATTATGTGGAACGATTTGATATTACTGAAGAAAAAAATCGACTGCTTCATCACTGCGACTATTTTTTCACTTTACTCAATGAAGATGCATCCATGAAAGGAAAAAAACTTGGATTCCTGCTGCAAGAAATAGGACGAGAAATTAACACAATGGGTTCAAAGGCAAATGATGTAGCGATACAGAAAATTGTTGTGATGATGAAGGACGAACTCGAACAAGCCAAAGAACAATTATTAAATGCGCTATAGTTTTCTTACAATATGAATAACATAAATCCGCTATTTTTCGCCACTTTTATTGCAGTAAGCCTTTTTACATCTTGCATGCAATCTAACGTCTATGAAAAAAATGTAGCCTTGCCCTCAACGAAATGGAACGAGTCGAATAAGCCTTCCTTCACGTTTGATATCACCGACACAGTTGCAAGTTATACGATGTCGCTTACCATGAGACATACAGACGCTTATTCCTATTCAAATATTTGGCTCAATGTAACCACTACACTACCGAATGAAAAAACAGGCACCACTGTAAAAATCGAAGTGCCTCTCGCACAGCCTGATGGCAAGTGGCTCGGGCGGGGTATGAATGAAATATGGGAACATAGGATGCCCCTTTCTAGAAACGGCGAAGCCATTTATTTCAAGAAAAAAGGCGTGTACACAATACAACTTGAACAAATTATGCGCGTGAATCCATTACCTGAAGTGATGAGTGTAGGCGTCAGGCTCGAAAAGAATAAATAACCTTACAATGAAGAAAGTGGCTTAACCAATTAAACGTGCTCGCCTCCCTTAAACGCTCGTATGCAAAGAACCGAGTAGAAAACAGTTGCCATTCAATTCGATTTTATCTAAACTGAGCACGATTTAATTTATTCAATTTACATTTACATCATGTTATCCCAAATAAAAACAACACAACTTGTCAAACGATATGGCAAGCGTATGGTTGTGAAGCAAGTTTCAGTGGAAGTCAAACAAGGTGAAATTGTAGGATTGCTCGGACCAAACGGAGCCGGCAAAACTACCTCATTTTATATGGTAGTCGGATTAATCAAACCTGATGAAGGTGAAGTATTTCTTGATGACTTGAATATCACAAAGCTACCGATGTACAAACGGGCGCAACTAGGCATCGGTTACTTACCGCAAGAAGCCTCCATTTTCAGAAAAATGAGTGTGGAAGATAACATCGCTGCAGTACTTGAAATTACCTCCCTCTCAAAGGATGAACAAGCTGAAAAACTTGAATCGCTGCTTACCGAATTTAGACTGACGCATGTGCGTAAAAGCATGGGTGATGTGCTGAGCGGAGGTGAACGAAGACGAACCGAAATTGCTAGAGCCCTCGCTGTCAATCCCAAGTTTATTTTATTAGATGAACCATTTGCCGGTATCGATCCGATTGCAGTCGAAGATATACAGCTGATAGTTGAGCAATTGAAATACAAGAATATCGGCATTCTCATTACCGATCATAATGTGCAAGAAACCTTATCAATCACCGATCGCGCCTACCTTTTATATGATGGCAATATTCTTAAATCTGGAACGGCTGAAGAGTTAGCATCGGATGAACAGGTTCGGAAATTATACCTTGGTCAGAATTTTGAGCTTAGAAAGAAACAATCAATCTAATGTCTTGATGCATGATTGAACATTGATTCATTCTACTTTTACTAAATAAAAAATTATCTTTACGCTCATTGTTTCAATTAACTAGCACCCTTTTTAAAGAGAACTGAAAGTATGAGAATATTAAGTCCGGCACTGAAAGGTTTAATCAAATTGCGATGGAGCTCCATCGATAATTTCCTGCTCAATCCGGAAAGTACACAAACTATGCTATTCAATAATTTGGTGCATAGCGGACAATTTACTGAATTCGGCAAAAAGTATGATTTTCAACATATAGACAGTGTCAGGGAATTTAAAAAGAATGTGCCAGTCAATGAATATGAAGACCTGAAACCTTATATCCAAAAAATGATGGAAGGGAATCAGAATATACTTTGGAATTCGCCTGTTACATGGTTTGCTAAATCAAGTGGTACGACCTCAGATAAAAGTAAATTCATACCGGTGAGTAATGAATCAATGGAAGACGGTCACTTCAAATCGGCCAAAGATCTCTTGGCTTTGTATTACCGCAACTTCCCACAATCAGGTATCATGTCGGGAAAGTGCCTCACCTTAGGTGGTAGCCATCAAGTTAATCAACTGAATGCGGACTCTTATTATGGTGATTTGTCGGCCGTTATGATACAAAACATGTCCTACTTCACGCAGCTGATTAGAACACCGGATATTTCCATTGCCCTAATGCAGGAATGGGAGGAGAAGATTGAAAAAATGGCTGAAAGCACCATTCTTGAAGATGTGACTATGATCGCCGGAGTGCCCACTTGGACCATTGTTTTGATCAAAAAGATTTTTGAAATTACCGGCAAAAATAACCTGCACGACATATGGCCTAATCTTGAATTATATATTCATGGTGGTGTCAATTTTACACCGTATGAACAACAATTTAAAACACTGATACCAGCTCCCAACATGCATTATTTGGAAACGTATAATGCATCTGAAGGCTTCTTTGCTTCTCAGGATATCATAGGACGAGATGGTCTTCTATTATTCTTAAATCATGGCATCTATTACGAATTCATGCCGATGGAGGAATATGGGAAAGAACATCCTGAAACATTACAATTGCAAGAAGTAGAAATCGGAAAGAACTATGCGCTAGTGATTAGCACGAATTCTGGTTTATGGCGATATATCGTAGGTGATACGGTTCAATTTGTATCCATCAATCCGTTTCGCATCAAAGTATCAGGTCGAATAAAAAGTTTTATCAATGCCTTTGGCGAAGAAGTCATTGTCGATAATGCCGATTATGCGCTGGCCAAAGCGTGTCGTATGACAGCAGCTGAAGTCAATGATTATACGGCAGCGCCGGTTTATTTTTCAGACGATTCAAATGGTTGTCATGAATGGGCTATTGAATTTGAACGACAACCAGCTGACCTTACACATTTCATAAGCATCTTGGATACATCAATTCAGGAAATCAATTCAGATTATGAAGCCAAACGATATAAGGATATCGCGCTAAGAGCACCTATTGTTCATATGCTACCAAAAGGCACCTTCAATAGATGGTTGAAAAATAAAGGCAAATTGGGTGGCCAACATAAGATTCCGCGATTGTGTAACGACCGTAAATTGTTGGAAGAAATTCTTGCATTGGTGCCACCCACAACAACGGCATAACTAATTACTGTAATCCCTGCGCGTTAAGCGTTTTACAACTTCCGAAAGTAAAATTTATATGCTACTTTTGCACATGCCTCTTATAACGCTTACATCCGACTTTGGAATTCAGAATCACGCTTTGGCGAGTGTAAAGGGAAGGATACTAAGTGGATTTCCTGATGCGTCAATCATTGATATAACACATACAATAAATGGGTTTAATCTTCAGCAAACCGCCTATGTGTTCAGGCAAGCCTACCGTCATTTTCCCCAAGGTAGCTTTCATTTTATCCTTTCCGAACTGTATGCACATCCTAGCAGGCAATTGCTGTATGCGTTCGAACATGGGCAGCATATTTTCTGTGCTGACAACGGATTACTTACTATGCTATTCAATGACAAACCCATTCAAATATTTCGATTAACCGAACCAATACGACCTTATAACCTTATCACCGTAACCGACCTTTTCCTTTCAACAGTATCTGCTGTCTTAGATCAACATAACGATGGTATGGAGATTGTAACGGTTGATGAAATTCAAATAAAGCATACAGCGCTAGCTTCGTATAATAATGATATGCTCGAGGCGCAAGTGTTATATATTGATCATTTTGGGAATGTCGTAGTCAATGTAACACGCCATCAATTTGACGAAGCAAGACGAGGAAGAAAATTTACAATTCTGTTTATGCGCTATGCAGAAATTAATACAATTAGCGAACATTACAATGACGTTCCAGAAGGCGACAATCTTTGCCTCTTCAATTCGGCAGATTTTCTTGAATTAGCCGTGAATCATGGTAATGCAGCTCGCTTATTCGGATTCAAAGAAAGCAATGATCAAAGTTTGTTTTACAATACAATTAAAATATTTTTTGAATGATTCGTGTGGTAAAGTTGTCGTTTAAACCAACACATAGTAATGATTTCAACGAGCTTTTTGAAGAACGGAAAGAGCGAATCAAATCATTCCAAGGATGTACCTATTTAGAGCTTTGGCAAGATCATAACGAATTAGGTGTTTTTTATACGTATAGTATTTGGGATGATGAACGTCATCTAGAAGAATATAGAATGTCTGCATTATTTCAGGAAACTTGGGCCATTATAAAACCTTGGTTTAGCCAAAAACCAATGGCATTTTCAGCTGACAAACGCATGATAGTATGATGACTACACTTTTTTTCGATGGTGACGAACATCAATTGA
>Ga0114969_10002357_pt1 | contig 15546 bp, 11 predicted proteins | sample M_130807_MF_Meta_FD_87316 | JGI IMG/M metagenome (GOLD analysis project Ga0114969, IMG submission 87316) | Freshwater microbial communities from Lake Montjoie, Canada to study carbon cycling - M_130807_MF_MetaG | ecosystem: Environmental > Aquatic > Freshwater > Lake | place: Lake Montjoie...
ATCACATTTTATGAAATCAGCGGCAATTATTGCATTGTCAATGCCCATTGTAAAGTTATTACCTATTGGAAGAAATGCAACATTTATTTTTTTATAATCGCCAATAAGTTTCATATCCATTGTTAGTGCAGTATCGCCAGCATAATAAACATTGCCTTTTACTGTTTCTAGTAAAAATCCCATTGGATTGCCTCCATAGCTACCGTCAGGTAAGGAACTACTATGAACTGCATTAACGCATTTTACTTTCCCGAAATCAAAAATCCAATGACCGCCAATATTCATTGAATGGGTATTTTTTACTCCTTGATTTTGAAGCCATTGAATAATTTCCCAATTCGAAATCACTAGAGCACCAGTTCTTTTAGCAATACTTACTGCATCAGCTATATGATCTTCATTACCATGAGAAATTAAGATATAATCGGCTTTTATGGAATCAACATCAATATTTTTTGCCAATTCATTCGGTGTAATGAAAGGATCAAATAAAATAGATTTGCCTCCTGTTTCAAGTAAAAAACAAGAATGACCGTAATAAGTAATTTTCATAAATTCAATTAGTGAGAAATACTACTTACAAAGATAAGAACCTTAACTACGGATTCAATCTAAAAGTAAGGTCTAAAAGCCAATACTATGAATTGTTAATAGTTAACTTTTCAACAAATTGGATAATGTGTTGTTGAAAGTGAGGAAATACTCAAAAAACTAGTTTAAAAGGGCTTAACGTAATAACAGGACAGTTCCTCTTTTAGTGATATTGATATACCGTCGCTCGTTATAACCTGAATATTTTAGCGTATAAAGATATACGCCTTCCGGAGCAATTTTTCCTTTATAGGTACCATCCCAACCCAAATCAGAATCCTCACTTGAAAAAAACAGTTGACCAAATCGATTATAAATTTGTAGTTGAGCTTTAAATTCTGTGCAATTGTATTTGTAATTAAATATATCGTTTTTGGTATCTGTGTTAGGTGTAAAAGTATTTGGTATAAAAACATTACAGTCACAAGTTAATAAAGTAACTTGAATTGTATCAGCACTTACCCCACATTGGTTGGTTGCAGTTGCATAATACTTTCCATTTACTCTTGGATCATAAATAGAATCGGTAGCACCATCTTGCCAAAGATAATTTGCTCCATAATTATAGGCATTCAATTCTAGTGGTTGTCCGGCACATAAAACAGTATCTTCCCCTAAAAATACTAAAGGTTTATCTTGTTCATCAATTACAATTGAATCGGAGGCAATACAATTACCATTTTGAACAATTACCGAATATAATCCAGCCATAGAGACAAAATAAAATGGATTTGCTGTGCCATCTTGCCACTTATAAACTGTATTCGGATCTGGGTTCGTTACATCTAAAAACAATTGAAATCCTTTACATATCGTTGTGTCGTTGCCCAAAAATACAACCGGAGCGGGATTGGCAGTTATATTTATAGTATCACCTCCCACACAACCATTCACTGTCACAGTAACTCCGTAATTACCAGTAGTTGCGACATTGAAAGTGGGGTTTGTGCTTCCATCTTGCCAGAGATAAGTTGCAGATGCAGTTGTTGCATCTAATTTTAAGGTGTCGCTACTGCATATGGTTTTGTCAATACCAAAAGATATGTTGGGGATAGGATTTATTTTTAAGATTACAGTATCTCTACCAATACATCCTGTTCTATCCACTTGAAGCCAGATAGTATCTGAAACAGAAGAAGAATAGGTTGGACCATTGCTATTATCTTTCCAAGTAATAACATCACTAGGGAAATTTCCTGGATTAAAAGTAAAAGAGTTTCCTTGACAGCCGGAAATGTCTTGACCTAAACTAGGAGTCGGTCGATCGATTATTTGAATTGTATAGGTCGCAGTATCGGATAATACTCCTTGGTAAGCAATTAATCGAACCTTATAAAATCCACCTGCTGCAAAAGTATGAGAAGGATTTAGTTGATTACTATTATTTAATGTTCCAGAAGCAGGATCATCAAAAAACCAATTTAAAGAGTCTGGTAAGCCAGGAGAAAACTGATGAGTGAAAATTGTTGAAGCTCCTGAGCAAGTATCTTTAAAAGTATAATCGACATTAATAAAGTAACTTATTAAAATATTTGGAAGTCCATAATTAGTAGTAGTACCTGGAGAAATACTTTGACCTGCATTGCTAAAGGCAGAAAAAGTTCCTGCTAAATTAGGTTGATCAATAACCACTAATGATGATTGTTGGTATTGAGTACCATATATTTTTCCATTTGGTGCGAGTTGCAAAGCGCCCATAAAATTTGAGGTAATACCAACTACTGATTTAGATGCAACGATAGCTGCAGGGGACCCAGCTAATAAATCATATTGATTAATATCTGAATTAAATGTAAAGTTGGCAATATAAAGGAGGTTACTATTTGGCGAAAATTCCAAGCCATAAACATCTTTTGTAAAAGGAAGAGTTACTGGATTTGATACCTGTCCGGTAATGTTATCAAAATCGAAAGTTTCTGCAGTCTTTAATCCTCGAATTGCACAAGCAATCTTCTTTGAATTTGGGGAGATTTTCATATAGCCATGCGAATTGGTATATGTTCCCCCATGAATAGTACCAACCGAACTAATCGACGGTACAGTATTTATTCCAGCAGAAGTTATTTTGTAAGAATAAAATGAATTTGAATTCCATCCATGTACTACAACCCAAATATCAACATGATTGGAAGTCTGTGTCGCAGTAAGTTTTTCTGCTACAGGTGTTTGTAATAAAATATTTTTTAAAGTTATATCGCCAAGGCCACCATTTAAAGTCATGTCAACCTCACTATAACATAATCCTCTTATTCCTCCATTTGTATCAACAGTAAAAATATAATACTTATTGAGGTTTAAAGGTGCTGGTACTATAATAGCAGCTTGAGTACTTCCAAATCCTTTTAAACTATTTCCATTAGGCATTGGAACATGATTAGCATTCCATACAATTGCACCATCTGTGTAAAAAAGCAAATTACCAGCAGTATCCGATACCGAAGCGCAACCTTCGTAGGCATTCATATTGGAATTAGATAACGAAGTAGGTGGGGATGAATTGAAATTCAACGCAGCTCTATTACCAAAATACCAATATCTATCTTGCTTTTGTCCATTTGAAGTGGAGGAAGAAAGAGTTAAAAAAAGGTAAATGAAGAAGGAGATTATTGTAGTTGAACGCACTTTACAAAAATCTAAAAAAAAATGAGGCAAGGCAAGTCAAATTATTAAGTTTATTGATAACTGGCAATATTATACTTTTGCACTAAATAAAATCTTCAATAATGCTAAAAAACACGCACAAATTTCTTGTTATACTCTTGATCCTGCCATTGTTAAGCCTTGGGCAAGTTAATAATAAAAAATCATATTCTTATGATTCAATACCTGGCGACCCTTTAAAAGCGAGGATTTACACTTTGAATAACGGACTAAAAGTTTATTTATCGATCTATAAAGACGAGCCTAGATTCCAATCGATGATCGGAATAAAGGCTGGAAGCAAGAATGACCCATCTGATCATACAGGATTAGCACATTACTTAGAACATATGCTTTTTAAAGGAACTGATAAATATGGTTCTTTAGACTATTCAAAAGAAGGTCCATTAATGGATAGTATTGTAAATCTTTATCAGGTTTATGGACAAACCAAAGATAGCTTAAAGAGATTAGCGATTTATCATCAAATAGATTCTGTTTCTGGCGTTGCAGCTACTTATGCTATCCCAAACGAATTTGATAAGATGATGGCATCGTTGGGGGTTTCTGGAGTTAATGCTTATACATCAGTAGAGCAAACTGTTTATGTAAATGATGTTCCTTCCAACCAATTTGAAAACTTTTTTACTGTTGAAGCAGAACGTTTTCGCAAACCTGTAATGCGTTTATTTCATACCGAATTAGAAGCAGTTTATGAAGAAAAGAATCGTGGTTTAGATAATGATAATAGGAAAGTTTATGAAGCCTTATTAGCAGGAGTTTTCCAAAACCATCAATATGGAACACAAACTACTATAGGAACAATTGAACATTTAAAGAGCCCATCATTAGTAGCAATTAAAAACTTTTTTGATACTTATTATGTGCCAAACAATATGGTAATTTCTTTAAGTGGAGATATTGATCCAGATAAGGCGATAAGAATAATTGATGAACGGTTTGGTAAAATGCCTAGTAAACCAATACCAACTTTCGTTGTGTCAGAAGAGCGCTTTATGAAACAACCGATAGTAAAAGAGGTTTTGGGTCCTGATGCTGAAAGTGTAACCATGGGATTTCGATTTAAAGGTGCAAATAGTGCAGATGCTGATATGATAACAGTGGTTGATTATATTTTATCGAATGGCCAAGCTGGATTGCTTGATTTAAACTTGAACAATTCGCAAAAAGTTCTTTCTTCTGGTTCATCCACTAATATTATGAAAGATTATTCTGTTCATGTAATATCGGGTAAACCAAGAGAAGGGCAAAAGTTAGAAGAAGTTCGCGACTTAATTCTTGGTCAAATTATGGAACTTAAAATGGGTAATTTTCCTGATTGGATGATAAGTGCTGTTGTAAATAATTTGAAAAAAGAACAAGCTACTACTTATGAAACCAATAGAGCTCGTGCTTCAGCAATGTTAAATTCTGAAATTGAAGGTGTAGATTATAAAGATGTTGTAAATAGAATTGATCGCATTTCAAAAATTAACAAACAACAAGTTATCGATTTCGTTCGTACCTGGTATGGTGATGGATATGTAATAGTTTACAAAAGGGTTGGGAAAGATGAAAGTGTAGTTAAAGTTGTTAAACCTACAATTACTCCTGTTAAGATGAACGGAGAAGTACAATCTGATTTTGTTAAAGCTATTGCGAATAATAAAGCACCTTCTATAACACCGGTTTTTATTGATTTCAATAAGTCGATTAAAACAGGGAAAATGAAAAATGGAATTCCTGTTTACATGGTGAAAAATGTTGAGAATAATTTATTCGGTATGAATTATGTTTTTGAAATGGGAACTAATAACAATAAGAAACTTAGTTTGGCCTTAGCGTATTTTAAATATTTAGGGACTTCAAAACTTACTTCAACAAGTTTGCAAGAAGGCTTTTATAAGTTAGCCTGCAGTTTTAATGCGGGTGTTAGTGAAGATGAATCAACTATTTATTTAGATGGAATTCATGAAAATTTTGTGCCTGCTTTAAATTTACTTGAAAATCTTCTTGCAGATATGAAACCTGATACTGCTGCATTAGCAAATCTTAAGGACGACATATTAAAAAGCCGAGAGAATGCTAAATTAAATAAGAGTGTAATATTAGGTGCAATGCAGAGTTACGCAAAGTATGGTTCAAAGTCTTCTCAAACTAATGTTTTAAGTGAGGAAGAATTAAATGCAGTAACTGCACAAGAACTTGTTACTTTATTAAAGGGATTAAGCGGTTATAAACATTATGTAGATTATTATGGTCCAGCAGATAGTTTAACTTTAATAAATACGCTTACAAAATCACATAAAACAGCTGCTGTATTAAAGGCAATACCAGCACCTGTTAAATTTACTGAATTGAAAACTGACACTTCAAAAGTATTTGTTGTGAATTATGATATGAAGCAAGCAGAAGTTGTGTTTCTTGCTCAAGGAATGCATTATGATAAGACGCAATTAGCGAAAATTAATCTTTACAATCGTTACTTTGGTGGAGGAATGTCTTCACCGATATTCCAAACATTAAGAGAAAGTAAAGCCTTAGCATATTCTGTTAATTCACGTTATTCGGCTCCAAATAATCTTGAAAAATCCTATTACAATTTTGCGTACATCGGTTCACAAGTTGATAAACTTCCAGAAGCAGCATCAGGCATGATGGAATTGTTAAAAGAGTTTCCAATGTCAGAAAAGGGATTTGATAATGCAAAAGATGGTTCACTACAACAAATACAAACTGAAAGAATCACTAAAGATGATTTACTGTCACTTTACCATCGCAATAAAAAACTTGGATTAAATTATGATGTACGTAAGGATGTTTATTCTCAAATCCCAACGTTATCATTAGCCGATATTAAAGCATTCCAAGAGCAAAATCTTAAACCTTTAAATTATCATATTGTGGTTTTAGGAAATAAAGAAAAACTAGATATGAAATCTTTACAAAAATATGGTTCAGTAACTGAATTAACATTGAAAGATATTTTCGGATATTAATCACAAAAATATAAAGCCCTGAAGTAATTTTCTTCAGGGCTTTTTACACTATTTTAAAAATTGCAATAATGACTTTTAGGGAATTAAATCTGAATAAGCATTTAATAAATGCTTTGGATGATCTAGGCTATAACGACGCCACATTAATACAGGAGAAAGCTTTTTCTGTAATTATGTCAGGCAAAGATGTTGTTGGCATAGCACAAACAGGTACAGGGAAAACAATTGCATATATATTACCATGTCTTCGACTTTTTGAATTTTCTAAAACAAGAACTCCCCAAGTATTAATAATCGTTCCTACTAGAGAATTAGTAATGCAAGTTGTGGAGGAGATTAGTAAGCTAACTACTTACATGAGCGTTGTTGTTGCTGGAGTTTATGGCGGAGTTAATATTAAGCCTCAAATGGATCTTGTTTACAATGGAGTCGATATTGTTGTAGCTACTCCAGGACGATTATTGGATTTAATTTTAAATGGATCATTAAAGTTAAAGTCAGTTAAGCGTTTAGTAATTGATGAGATGGATGAACTTTTGGATCTTGGGTTCAGAACTCAATTAACGCGTGTTTTTGCTTTTTTACCTTTGAAACGGCAAAATTTATTATTTTCAGCCACTATTACTGACGATATAGATATTTTGATCAATGAGTTTTTTAATTCTCCAGTAACAATTGAAGCAGCACCCACAGGTACTCCAGTTGAAAAGATCCTACAATCATTATTTAAAATACCTAATTACTATTCAAAAATTAATTTACTTGAATTGCTTTTATCAAACCAAGATGTGTATAGTAAAGTAATGGTTTTTGCTGCAACTAAAAAATTGGCTGATCAAATTTTTGAATCCATGATTTCCAAGTTTCCAAATGAAATTGCTGTTATCCACTCTAATAAAGCTCAAAATGCTCGTTTTGAAATCGTAAACAAGTTCCAGGATAATGAGATCCGAATTTTAATTGCAACAGATATTATCGCAAGAGGAATTAATATTTCAGAAGTAACTCATGTTATCAATTTTGATATTCCTGAAGTTCCTGAAACATATATACATCGTATTGGCAGAACGGGCAGGGTTGATAAAACAGGAAATGCAATTGCTTTTGTTACAGAGGCAGAAATGGAAAGTTTGGAAAAAATTGAAACGTTAATGAATCAAAAAATTCAAATTTCAGAATTGCCTTTGGGATTAATTATTTCAGATATTCTTACTCAAGACGAGAAGCCGAAAATCGTAATGAAGAATATTCAAATTAAATCTATTAATACGGAGGCGCCAGGACCAAGTTTTCATGAAAAGAAAGACAAAAACAAAAAGGTGAATATTAAAATGTCGCGTGCTCAAACGCAACGTTTAAAATATGGTAAGCCTAAAACTCGTGGTCAAAAGAAGCCGTAATTTTCAAAGTTTTTTCTGAAAATTATTGCATTTAGTTTTTCATTTAATGTGATTATCTCTTTAGCTCTAAATAATAATTTTAGGGTTTAAATCCAATTCGATTTCTATCTTCAAATTTCTTTTGTGCCGCTTTATCATCAATTAAGTTTTCAATAGCATCAACTAGGTGATTTAATTGAGTATCATGTTCACCTAATCGATCTTTTATTTCCATTAAATGTTCTTTTAGATTTCCATGGTTATTTACAATCTTGCGAACTTCAACAAAAACACGCATAATCATAATGTTCATATTTATAGCCTTTGGACTATTTACAATGCCACTTAACATAGCAACTCCTTGTTCAGTAAAGGCAAAAGGCAAGTATTTATTCGTCCTATTTAATGCTAATTTCCCCATCATCACAGAATGTGATGATGGGGTTTGATACTCCGCACTTACCATATCTTTTATCATAAGGTATTCATAATCTTTTAGTTGGAACATGAAATCTTCAGGGAAACGCTCAATATTTCGTTTTACTGACTGATTTAATACCCTTGTTTCGACTTCATAAAGAATTGATAAATCAAAATCAAGGATTACTCTTTTACCTCTGATTTCAAAAATTCTATTTTGAATACTTTGAATTATTTGCATGATTATAAAAGGTTTTTTAAAATGATGTAATTGAAAAATGTTATGCAAATTTTAAAATAAAAATGGAATAATCAAAAAATATTTTTCAAAAACCTGCAACAGTATAAATTTTAAAAAACTTTCAAAAGAATTTAAATTCCGTTTTTAATACAATCCCAATAATTTGATAGTATTAAGATAATTATAGACTAATTAATTTTTATTTATTCAATTTTTTTAAAGAATCACTTTCTGCTTTTTCTTTATTTTTAAAATATTTCCTCAAAAGAAAATTTGATTGCATTGCTTTTAAATCTTCCTCTAAAACGCGGGTGCTTCTATCCATATTTTGCATAATGGATTTTAAATCGTTTGCCATAGCAGTATCACGTGCTAAAACACCTAACGGTCCTGGAGTAATATTAAGGTCGCGCATAAATTCATGCATATGATGTAAGGCAAGTTTAGCAGTGTCGGAAGCGTCCTTTAAATTCGCCATTGAAGTTGCTAGATTATCAGCAAATTCTTTATCTCCAATTAACTTTCCAGCAGCTCCTTTTCCATTATGAATATCATTTACCATCTTCTCTAAGTTTGCAGAAAGAAGATTTGCATTATTTGATGTTGACTCAACATTCGCCAATGAGTTTCTAACATTTCGTGCTAATGAAGTATCAGATAGTAAATGCCATAAAACAGAATTATTATTTATCCTTTTCATTATGGTTTTTAAATCAGTAGAAATGTCATAAACATTCATATTGGTATTACTAAGTGTGTGCATCATTTCATCAGTACCAACACTTTTTAAAGAGATTAGGGTGTCATTTTCTTCTATAACTGGTGAGTCACTATTTGATGCGCTTATATTAATTAATTTATTACCCATTAATCCATCAGATCCAATATCTGTAAGTGAATTTTTGCGAATAAATTTCTTAGAATCAATTTCAATAATCATCGTTACTATTACTGTAGTATCATTTACGATTTTTACTTTTTGTACAGTTCCAATATTTATTCCTGCAAAGCGAACATTATTTCCTGGCAATAATCCTCCAATATTTTTAAATAAAGTATTAACTTTTAAAGTCTCGCTAAATAAATTTCGTTTGCTGCCAATTAAATACAATGCTAATACAAGCAGTATAGTACCTACAATAACAAATAAACCTAGCTTAATATAATTTTTAGTTTTTTCCATATTATTCAAAGAATGGGGTAATTTTTGGGTCTTTTGATTTTTCTAATTCCTCGTAAGTGCCGATAGCATAACAGATACCATCAATTAATATCATCATTCGGTTTGCAACAATTTTTGCACAAGCCATATCATGTGTAATGATGATTGAAGATGTTTGATAGGTATGTTGAATCTCAACTATTAATTTACTAATTTCTCTTGATGTGATTGGGTCTAATCCTGTGGTCGGTTCATCATATAACATTATTTCTGGTTTCAAAATTAATGTTCTTGCTAATCCAATTCGCTTTCTCATTCCACCTGATAATTCGGAAGGCATTAAATCAACGGCTGATTCTAAGCCAACGTTTTTTAATGCTTCCATAACTAAATAGTTTACTTCTTCTTTTGATTTACTTATCCAATGCCTTCGTAATGGAAATTCAAGATTCTCACGCACAGTCATTGAATCATATAAAGCAGAACTTTGAAATAAAAATCCTATTCTAACACGAATATGATCTAATGCTTCCTGATCAAGTTTAGGAATTTCTTCACCTAAAACATTTACTTCTCCTTTATCAGGATATAATAAACCAACCATGCATTTAATAAGTACTGATTTGCCAGAACCAGACTTGCCAAGTACGACAAGATTTTCTCCTTTATTTAAATCGAGATTAAATCCTTTTAATACATCGTTTTTACCAAATGATTTATATAGGCGATCAACATTGATTACCTTCTCATTTTTAATGATCCCTTGATCATATAGACTCTTCGTGCTATCCATGATTAAGTAAGTCCCATTAAGTCGGCAATTTGAACAGCAATCAAATCGAGAATAAATATCAATAAAGATGAAACTACTACTGCAGTATTAGCGGCATGTCCAACGCCTTCAGTACCTTTTTTCGAGTTATATCCTTTATAGCATCCAATTAATCCAATTGCAAATCCAAAGAAATAAGATTTTATAAAAGCAGGGACTACGTCACTAAAATCAATTGAATCAAAAACCTGCGTATAGTATAAATGCCAACTAACAACACCTTTTAAATTTACTCCGATGTAAGAAGCATATAGCGAAACCGTATCTCCAACAATTACTAGTAATGGAAGCATTAATGTACAAGCCAAAATTCTTGTTACAACTAAATATTTAAAAGGATTTGTTCCAGAAACTTCCATTGCATCTATTTGCTCTGTAACACGCATGGATCCTAATTCAGCTCCAATAGAGGATCCTATTTTTCCAGCACAAATTAATGCTGTAATTACCGGACCAATTTCACGGATTACAGATATTGCAACCATCGCAGGTAAATATGATTCTGCACCGAACTCTTCTAAGGTAGGGCGAGATTGTACTGTAAGTACAAGCCCCATAATAAATGCAGTTACACAAACCAATGGCAATGACTGGTACCCGATAATGAAACATTGTCGTAGTAATTCTGAAAACTCATACCTAGGTTTGAATCCTTCTTTAAAAAATCTTCCAGCAAAGGCAGATATTTCTCCGGTTTCTTCAAGAAAATCTTTATACCGGTTTAACTTGACCATTAATTAATAATTTTTTCTATTGATTTAAATTTTTATAGATCAATTGCATCTGCAATCATTTCTGCAATGTCTTTAACTTTTACACTTGATTCTTTATTAAAGTTTTTTACTCCATCTGTAATCATGGTCATGCAAAACGGACAACCCACAGCAATAATATCTGGATTCAGCGCCAATGCTTCTTCCGTTCTTTCAATATTAATGTCCTTAACACCTTTTTCTGGTTCCTTGAACATTTGGCCGCCACCTGCACCGCAACATAATCCATTGGCGCGACTTCTTTTCATTTCTGTTAACGCACTATCCAACTTCATTATAACCCTACGTGGCGCTTCATATTCGCCATTGGCACGTCCTAAATAACAAGGGTCGTGAAATGTAATTTTTTTGCCTTTATATTCGCCACCTTCAACTTTTAGTTTTCCACTATCGATTAAAGTTTGCAATAATTGCGTGTGATGAATTACTTCATAGTTTCCACCCAATTCTGGATATTCATTTTTAATCGTATTAAAACAATGCGGACAACCTGTTACAATCTTAGTAATGTTATATCCATTAAGAATAGAGATATTATTCATTGCTTGCATCTGGAAAAGAAATTCATTACCAGATCTTTTTGCAGGATCGCCAGTGCAACTTTCTTCAGTGCCTAAAACTGCAAACTTTACCCCTGTATGATGAAGGATTTTTGCAACTGCTTTAGTAACTTTTTTTGCACGGTCATCAAAACTGCCTGCACATCCCACCCAAAATAAAACCTCTGGTTGTTCCCCTGCAGCAGCCATTTCGGCCATTGTATGAATTTTAAATTCTTCCATTATTTTTTAATAAATCAATCACTTAGTACTGATGAATTCCAATGATATATTATGATTAATTTTCTTCGCTTGTCCAGTTTAATCGGTCAGATGGAGAGAATTGCCAGGGAGCACCATTGTTTTCAATTTTAGTAAACATGCCATTAAGTTCTGCAGGAGCACTGCTTTGTTCCATTACCAAATATCTTCTTAAATCTAAAATTATTGATAGCGGGTCTATATTTACAGGGCAAGCTTCTGTACAAGCATTGCAAGTTGTACATGCCCATAATTCTTCTTGAGTTATATAGTCATTTAATAAGGATTTTCCATCATCATGATCAGCACCATTTTTATTTATATTTTTTCCTACTTCTTCCAAACGATCACGCGTATCCATCATGATTTTACGTGGCGATAAAAGTTTTCCTGTAATATTTGCTGGACAAGCTGATGTACATCTTCCACATTCAGTGCAAGAATAAGAATCCATCAATTGTTTCCAAGTAAGATCCTTAACATCTTTGGCACCAAATTTTTGCGATGGAACATTTGGGTCAATGGGTTCAACAATAGCTGAAGGGTCAATCATTAGCTTTACTTCATTAGTAACGCTTTGCATATTGGTGAATGATCCTTTTGGGTCTAATTTACTATAATATGTATTTGGAAAAGCAAGTAAAATATGAAAATGTTTTGAGTAAGGTACATAATTTAAAAAGGCGAAAATTCCAATAATGTGAAACCACCAACAGCAACGTTCGAAAATAATTAATCCCTCTGTAGAAATTCCTGAAATTAAAGGAAGTAATAAACTACTTATTGGAAATGAACCAATAATTCCATTTGAGTTGCTGTAATGTTCAGATCCATTTAATTGAAGTTGATGATCAGCCGCATTCATAAAAAGAAATGCAGACATTAATAATATTTCAACAACTAAAATAATATTTGCATCAGAGCGAGGCCAACTTGTCATTTCACGCATCCAAAATCTTTTCAATTTTAAAATATTCCTTCTCGAAAGAAATACAATACAAGCAGCTAAAACACCAATAGCAAGATATTCAAAACTTCCAATTAGAAAATTATAAAAACTTCCCATGAATGATAGAACTCTATGTGTTCCAAAAATACCATCAATAATTATTTCAATAACTTCGATATTGATAATGATAAATCCCACATAAATTAAAATATGAAAAAATGCAGCTACTGGTCGTGTCACCATTTTTGATTGTCCTAAGGCAACCAAGGCCATCGTTTTCCATCGTTCAGCCTTACGATCGTTTAGGTTTATATCACGACCCAGATTAATGTTTCGGTTAACTTCTTTGATTTTCTTTGCAAAGAAATAGACAGCAGTACCAAATAAAAGTAAGAAGAGTATTGAACTAAGCATTCAGAATTTGAATTGGTTGATAGGTATTATTGAATATTAAGTCGCAAAAATACTATCTTTTCAGCATTTGTTCGGCTTCTTGTACGGTTATCCTTTTATTACCATTAAAAGCAGTAATAAAAGCATCTTTATATCCAGTGGTTTTTAATTGCGTTTGACGTTTGCGAGCAGCATCAGCACTAGCGTAAGAACCAATTACATATCGAGTATATCCATCACTACATTTAACACCTTTTATCTCTTTGTTTTTCGAGAAATTGGCATCATCTTTTGATGGATTAGTTGATGCTCCAACTTGAACAGTAAAGTAAATAGAATTGTTTTCGTTTAAACTAGAATTTTCTGCAGTTGATCCAACTTTATCAGATTTTATTTCAATGGAAGTTTTTGATTCTTTAGTAGCTATTGGCTTAGGATTAGTTTTTTCCTCTTTAATTGGAGCTTCAACAACTTTTTTTACCGCAGGTTTTTCTTCTTGCTTGGTTGTATCAATATGAGAAATTGCTATTGGGTTTGTATTAGTTTTATCTTGTGCTGCAACAGTATCCTTTTTTATTTCAAGTTTATCCTTCTTAGCAGGTGCAGTGGTAGGAGCGTCTTGCTGTGATTTATTGTTGTTTTCTTCTTTAAATGATTCCTTTTTTTCATCCCCCGAATTTTCCATATCGATTTTATATGCACGAAAAGCTAAAAAATGGAAGTTGCTATGGTAGTTTCTCCTTTATCTGAATCCAAATATTTCTCCTCCATATCATGCGTAAGAAAACCTGATTCCACTAAAACTGCTGGCATCGCTGTTTTATAAAGTACTAGGAAACCTGCTTGTTTAACACCTCTATTATTTCTTCCTGCATATTCTTCAAACTGATCTTGAATTTTAGAAGCAAAAGACAAACTTTGATGCATAAACTGATTTTGATACAAAGAAAATATGATATTGGCTTCAGGAGAATTTGGGTCAAAGCCATCATATTGAGTTTTATAGTCATCCTCTAAAAGTATAGAAGCATTTTCTCGTTTCGCAACATTTAGGTTATCTTCTGTTTTATGTAAACCCATAACATAGGTTTCTGCACCATAGGCTGCCTTATTTCCAGAATTTAAATGGATACAAAGGAATAAGTCGGCATGATTTCGATTCGCTATCAGAGCTCTTTCATGTAAAGGGATAAAAACATCTGTTTTGCGAGTGAAAATCACCTTCACATCAGGATAAGTTTGCTCTATTAATCTCCCTAATTTAAGGGAAATCTCTAATGCTATATTTTTTTCCTTAGCAGATGAGCCCAAGCACCCAGAGTCATGACCACCATGGCCAGGATCAATAACCACCGTTCTAATTCTATAAGAATCACGAGGATGCTTTGCCGCAGTAAATGAAATTGCTGGCAGTAAAATACATATTACAATGAATAGGTTACGTTTCACGTTGTTTTGTAGCTTTGCGCCTTCAAAATTAGGTGTATCGAAGCGATAATGACAAGTAATCGAAAGCAATTGACAAGCAACTTATTAACGTTGAATTGTTGGTGGCGCTTATTTTCGTTGTTCCTTTTAATAGGGCCAATTGCTGCTTTCGGACAAACTTCGGACACAATTTCTATTCATAATACTGACTCAATTGTACTTGCCAAGGATAGTTTGACGGTTGATTCTCTTACACTTGCAAGTGATCTAAAGTCTAAAGTGATCTATAATGCCGAGGATTCGATTGTTTATGCAATAGATGGAAAGAAAATCTATTTGTATGGCAAAAGTGATATTACTTACGAGGACATCAACTTAAAGGCCGATTTTATTGAAATAAATTATGAAACAAGAACTTTACATGCACATGGAATGCCCGATAGTTCAGGTTTAATTTCAGGAACGCCAGTCTTTAAGCAAGGAGGAGAAGAATTTGCAGCCAAAGACATTCGATATAATTTTGATACTAAACGTGGAAAGATTGCCGATATTTTAAGCAAGGATGGTGAAAAATATATTCACGGCTCAGTTGTTAAAAAGGAAGCCGATAACACAACTTATATCCGAAATGGATATTTCACTACATGTGAATTAGAGCATCCACATTATTTTATCGCTTCCTCTAAAATTAAAGTAGTTCCCAATAAAAAGGTGGTTACTGGTCCTGCTGATTTATATATTGCTGATGTGCCAACCCCTGTTGCTATACCTTTTGGATTTTTTCCAAATCATAAGGGAAGAACCTCTGGAATATTGTTTCCGGCTTATGGAGAATCACAACAATTAGGATTTTATTTACGAAATGGAGGATATTATTATGGTAATAGCGACAAGTTCGATCTCGCTTTAACAGGTGATATTTATTCGAAAGGAAGTTGG
>Ga0114969_10002359_pt1 | contig 15533 bp, 15 predicted proteins | sample M_130807_MF_Meta_FD_87316 | JGI IMG/M metagenome (GOLD analysis project Ga0114969, IMG submission 87316) | Freshwater microbial communities from Lake Montjoie, Canada to study carbon cycling - M_130807_MF_MetaG | ecosystem: Environmental > Aquatic > Freshwater > Lake | place: Lake Montjoie...
ATGCGTTGCCTCTATCTGGCCGATGCCCAGGGCGGCGATCTGATCGTGACGCTGCACCATACGATTGTGGACGCGGCGTCCGCGCGGCACTTACTGAGCGAGTTGCTCGATCTTTGTAGCGGCGTCACCCCCGAGCATGTTCCGGCACAGGCCTCCGAAGGCGCCGTGCCGGCACCGGCGCTCTATCCGAAAGCGTTTTCCGGTGCCGGTTACGCACGTGCGCTGGCCTCGTTCATGCGCCGCCAGATGGCCGATGAGTTCTCGTTTCGATGGAAGTCGCGCGGGATCCGCAAGGCGCCCATTGCCGCAACGGGGCGGTGCTGCCTGCTGCCCGTGCGCTTTCCGGCTGAGCTCACCGACAAACTCATTCAGGCCAGCCGGACCCACCGCGTGACGCTCAACTCCATTCTTGGCGCCGGCATGCTCTCGGCCGTGCAACGCCGGCTGTATCCATCGCCGCTCGTGCCCCTGCGCCACGTCATCTTTGCGGACTTGCGTGATCGGCTCCGCACACCGATGGCGCCGACTACGCTCGGTTGTTTGCTGACGATGTTCCGATTCACCGTGATGGTGCCGACGGCCGGCGATTTCTGGCGCATTGCCAGTGACATCCAGGACGCCACGGCTGTGGCGGCACGCACGGGTGAACGGTATCTGGCCTATTCGATGAGCCCCGGCATGATGAAGATGATGTTCGCGGCGAAGGCGTTTCGCATGGGCGCGACCGCCCTCAGTTACTCCGGTCCCATCGAACTGCCGGAGACTTCGGGCACCTTCCGTGTGACCGGACTGCACGCGTTTGCGGCCAACATGACGCTCGGGCCCGAATACACCGCCCTCGTGCGATTGTTCCGCGGCGAGTTGTGGTGGGACATCATGTACATGGATTCCGATATGAATGAGACGACCGCGTGCGAGATTGCTCGGGACATGCAGCTGATTCTGGAGGCCGCATGCTGATCGAGCTTGATGACGTGTGCCGCACTGTGGGCCTGGTCCTCGGCCGACATGATCCGAAGCCCGACGACCGCATTCAGGCCGATCTCGGCGGTGAGTCGATCGACGTGCTCAACATCATCGTGACGCTTCAGCAGAAGTACGGCATCTCGTTCGACGAGGCCGATCTGGTGAATGTCTCTACGGTGCGCGACCTGTACCACCTTGCCCTGAAACGATCAGATGCCCCGACATGAACTCCGAACACTGATCGATCTGGTCGAGGAACAGGCCCGGCAGAGACCGGAGCAGGCGGCGTTCTACTGGGAAGACCAGCCCGTGTCGTACGACGCGCTCTGGCGCGGCGTCAACCGGTTTGCCACCAGGCTCGGCCAATTCGGTGTTGTGCGCGGCGACCGCATTCTGATCGGGCTGCCAAACGGTCCCGACTTCTTCGCCGCGTTCTACGGAGCGATTCGCGCGGGCGCCATCGCCGTCCCGGCCTTTCCGGCCTCCGGGCCGGAGCGCCTTGCCGCGCTGGCGCGGCTGTGCGGCGCCACGCTACTCGTCGTGCCCGGCGCGACGTCGACCGTCGTCGATGGCGTGCGCTCGCTCACCGTGGCCGACAGCGATGACTGTGGATCCGACGGTGTGTTCCCGGACATCGATCCGTCCGACATCGCGTTTCTGCAGTACACCTCAGGCAGTACCGGCATGCCGAAGGGCGTGATGCTGTCGCATCACGGACTACTCACCAATATTCGCCAGCTGATCGCCGGCATGGCCATCACATCGTCAGACTGCTTTGTCAGCTGGTTGCCCGCGTACCACGACATGGGGCTGATTCTGATGACGATGGTGCCGTTCTTTCTCGGCGCCAAACTGGTGCTGTTGCCGACATCGCTGGCCAATGCGCGGCCCTGGCTGGTGGCGATCACGCGTCATCGCGGCACACTCACGGCCGCTCCGGACTTTGCGTATCGGCTCGCGCTGCGCTATGTGCGCGATCCGTCGGTGTACGACCTCACCAGCCTGCGCGTGGCGCTCAACGCGGCTGAGCCGGTTCGCCCGACAACACTGGCGGGCTTCGAGCAGGCCTTTGGCCTGCACAATGTGCTCATCGCGGGCTACGGATTGGCGGAGGCGACAGTCGGCGTGTGCACGTGGACACCGGGGGTGGCGCCGCTGGTCGATGCGCGCGGGGTGGTCAGCGTCGGCGGTGCGTTCAACGACGTCGACATTCAGATTCTCGACAATGACGCGCCCGCGGCGGCCGGAGTGGTCGGTGACATCGTGATTCAGAGCCCGGCCAACACGCGCGGTTACTTCAGCGACGCGGCTGAGACGTCGGCGCTGTTCTGGCGCGAGACCTACGTGCGAACGGGTGATCTCGGGTACCTCGACGAGGACCGGCACCTCTTCATCACGGGCCGCCGGAAGAACATCATCAAGCACGGCGGCGAGACGATCTTTCCGCAGGAGGCTGAGCAGATCACCGACAGCGTGCCCGGCGTGCGTCGCAGCGCAGCGGTGGGCATCGATGCGGGCGGGCCCGAGGGCGAACAGCTGTACGTGTTCGCGGAAGTGTCCAAGCCGGCGGGCCTCGATGAGCGTGAGCTTCAGGAGACGGTGATCTCGGTGGTGCAGGCGATCCACGCACAACTCGGCATCCGGCCCGCGCGCGTGTATCTGCTGAAGCCGCGCGGGATTCCGCTCACCCACAATGGCAAGACACGCCACGCCGAATTGCGCGACACGCACGAGTCGGGCGCACTGCGCGCCAGTGGCGTCATTCTCTTTCCGGGCTACTGACGTGCACACGACGATGCGCGATCGCGTATGCCTGATCACCGGCGGATCGTCGGGCATCGGGCGTGAGACCGCCCGCGGCCTCGCGCGGCTCGGCGCCACAGTCGTGATCGTCGGTCGTTCGGCGGCACGCTGCCAATCGGCCATCGCGCAGATCAGCACAGAGACCGGCAATGCGAACCTGAGCTTCATCCCGGCTGACATGTCGGTTCAGGCGGACGTGCGGCGGCTGGCGGCGGAGTTCACGAGCCGGCATTCGCGCTTGCATGTGCTGATCAACAATGCCGGCGGCCTGTTCATGAATGGGCAGGTGAGCGCCGACGGCATCGAGATGACGCTCGCGCTGAACCACCTTGGCGGCTACTTGTTGACGCGGCTCCTGCTGCCTGTGTTGAAAGCCAGCGCGCCGGCTCGCGTGCTCGTCGTGTCATCGGTGGCGCACATCGGCATGCGCATCAACTTTGGGGGCGCCGATCAGCCCGCCGTTGAGACGCTCCGATTCGGCAAATGGAACGGCTACGCGCGCTCCAAGCTGGCCAATATCCTGTTTACCTACGAGCTCGCGCGGCGTCTCGAGGGTGCCGGGGTGACCGTCAATGCGCTTCACCCGGGCCTGGCCGCGAGTGGCTTCGGTATGAACAACTCCGGACTGTTTCCCTGGGCCAAGCCGGTCATTGACCTCTTCGCCATCAGCAGTGAAGAGGGTGCGCGCACCAGCGTGCATGTGGCCTCGTCGCCCGAACTGGAGGGCGTCACGGGCAAATATTTTGTGAAATGCCGCGAGACCAGATCGTCCTCGGCCTCGTACGATACACACGCTGCCACCCGGCTCTGGGACCTGAGCGCCTCGATGACCGGACTCGACACACTGGAGAAGACACAATGATGGTGCCGCTGTTTTTCTGTCTGGGATTTATGTTTGCCGTGCTCTACATCGACATGGTGTTCGATGTGTCGGCGCGCGGGCATCGCCACACGGGCAAGCCGCTGCCGCCCGACGTGCTCGAGCCGATCGTGATGTATTACCGCTACATCACGAAGAATCCGTTTCTGCTGATCGGGATTCTGACGACGGCGCTGGCGTCGATCATTGCCGAAATCAAATACGCGCTCGTGCCGGCGTGGGCCGGCTATGCCTCACTGGCGCTGATTCTGCTGACGATGCTGACCGGAGTGCTGAAGATCATTCCGCAGGCGCAGCGACTCGCCGCGGGCAAGGATTCCATCGAGCAGCAGACGACGTTGGTCCACGGCCTGTTGCCGTTTCATACCGTAATGATGGTGAATGTGTTTCTCCTGATCGCCGTCCAGTTGATGGCGAACTACCTCTAAGGTCGCGAAAGGATCCGCGCCATGACCTCGTCTCCTCGTCCGAAGATCGTTCCCGCTGCCAACATCGATGACTGGGTGCGCCAGGTCGTCGATATTCACTTCCACCCGTCGCACGGCACGCCGTTCTGGATCGCGCGGGAAAAAGAACTGGGCATCGACGCCCGTCGCGACATTCGGTCGTACGCCGACTTGTCGATCCTCGGCGCGTTTCCGATGGAGGCCCTGAAGACGCGCAACGTGCTCGACTTCCTGCCGGCGACGATCGCCAAGGACCGCAGCCAGCTCGTGGTGCAGGAAACCGGCGGCACGACCGGGTCACCGGCGCGCGTGGCGGTGAAGAACTTTTTCGGTCCGGTCAACGACTTCATGAACTGGTACCTCGACGAGGTCACCGGATTTCCGCGCGGCGGCAACTGGCTCTTCATCGGCCCATCCGGGCCTCATGCCGTGGCCGCCAGTACGCGGCAGATGGCGCAGTCGCGCGGCGGCATGTGCTACTTCATCGATCTCGACCCGCGCTTCATCAAACTGCTGTTCCAGAAGGGCGACATGAAGACGGTCGGCCTGTACATGCAGCACATCGCGCAGCAGGCGTTTTCCATTCTCGACACACAGCAGATTGATGTGCTCGGCACGACACCCATCCTCATCCAGTCGCTGGCGCCGATGCTGAAGCAGCGCGGCCACCAGTTCTCCGGCATGATGTACGGCGGCACGCAGCTCACCAAGGACCTCTACCATTTGCTGCGCACGGAGTTCTTCCCCAACACCGTGCACACGGCCATCTACGGCAACACCCTGATGGGCGGAGCGCTGCTCGCACCGCCGCAGGCCGAACCGAGCGAAGTCGTCTACTACCCGATGGAGCCGCTCGTGACGTTCGATGTCGTCGATCCCAGTCAGCCCGATCGCCGCGTGGCCGAGGGAGAGACCGGTCAGGTGCAGGTCACGGTCTTGTCCGAAGAGCGCTTCTTGCAGAACGTGCTCGAGCGCGATCAGGCGGAGCGATGGCGCGTGTTGCCGGCGCTTGGCTGGGCGGGCGTGGCCAACGTGCGGCCGCTCGCGTCGATGCCGGGTGGCGCGACTGAGGGAGTGTATTGACGATGTTCGTACCGGCCCTGCTCGGCAAGGGACGGGACGGCTATCGCAGTCTCGACCGACAACGCCACATGGGGTTCGATGGCTCGCTCGTCGCCGAGTCGACGATCACGCCCGCGCTGCTCGTTCACGATCTCGCACGCCGCCCTCCGTCATCCCTGATGAAGATGCCGATCCGGCAGATCCTCGACATCTTTGCGCGCGCGGCAGACCGCTTTGAAACCGGCCAGCCGGATGGCCTCGCGCCGGAGGAGTACGTCCGCAAGGCGACGTTGACCTCGGGGCTCCCGCTGTCGATCAATCGGCAGCAGACGCTTGGCGCGTTTCCACCAGCGATGCGAATGATGGAGCAGTTCATTCGCGTGCAGAGCCCGGGCGGGCTGGATGTGTTCGACAGCCACGTGTATCAGGCCGAAGGCGTGCGGATCGGGTTCACGCCGCGCGGCCGCAACGTGGGTTTTGTGATGCCCGGCAATCATCCGTCCACGCACTTCATGTGGATGTGCGCACTGGCCATGAAGATTCCCGTCGTTGTGCGCCCGTCGAGCGACGACGTGTTTACGCCGTATCGAGCGGCGATGGCGCTCTTCGAGGCCGGGCTGCCGGAGGATGCGTTGATCTTTGTGCCTGGCGGCCACGATCTGGTGGATGCGATCATCGGCACGTGCGCACTCTCCGTGTTGTTTGGCGGTCAACCGCTGGCCGATCGCTATGCGGCGAACCGCAGTGTGCGTGTGCACGGTCCAGGGCGTTCGAAGGTCGTCGTCTTGGCGAATGCAGATGTCGATGAGACGGTGAAGCTCATCACGCGTCTGGTCATGGACGATGCTGGTCGAGGCTGCATCAATGGCAGCGCCGTGGTCGTTGAAGGGGACGCGTCGAAGCTCGCCGCGGCTGTGGCCGCGGCGCTGGACCGTGTGCCGATCATCGCGCCGATCAACGAAGACGGGCGGCTGGGATCTGTGCGTCCGCGAGAGGCGGCCGCGTTCAACAGCATGGTCGATCTCGGACTTGGTGGCGGGGCCGCGGAATTGACGGCAAGCCGGCACGGTCGAGTGGCGTCGGTTGACGGTGTCGACGTGATGCGACCGACCGTGATCTCGGTCACGTCGTTCGAGCACCCACTTTTCGGCATGGAGTTGCCGTTTCCATTCGTCGTCTTTGCGTCGGCGGCCCGACACGAGCTGGCCCTGGCCGCGCGGCACTCGCTCGCGGTGGTGGTCGCCGGTCGGGATCCCGTGATTGCCGAAGAACTGCTGATGGAGCCGACGATCGACAAGGTCTTTGCCGAGGGCGCGCTCAGCACGGAATTCGATCCGCGCGAGCCGCATGAAGGGTTCCTCGTGGACTTCCTGTACATGAAGAAAACCCTCCGTTCGGGGGTATCATGACTCGAAATCCAGCAGCGCTTCTGTGGAGGGCTCCCCGTGTCTGATGCATCCGGTGTTCTGAAGTTTCCCTTGGCCGTGTCGTGCTTTGCCGCCGAGCGTGTCCTCGGGCTGATGCCGATGTCGGATTCGGTGGCGGTGCGCGCGGCGCGAAAGTCGCTCTACCAGGCCGGTGAATCCGCCAAGAAGGACTTCAGCACGAACACGATGATGTTCGGGGCGTTCCAGTTCGGCGACAAGGCGCAGAGTGCCCTGGCGGCGCTGGCGTCTGATGCCATGGGAATGAAGATGCTGGCGCCGAGTTACATGCGCGACGCGGCGGCGAACTTTGCACAGGGTGCCGCTGACGCCTACGACGCGCTGACGACGGAGCATGCACGGTCGCTGCTGAAGCATCAGTTTCAGAACACCGGTGACGTGATCGGGTTTGTCAATCACGTCGACGCGCCGACCGAGTTGTCTGCCGATGGCACGTATCCACTCGAAGACCGCGTGGCCGATTGCTATTCCCGCGGCGACTATCCCGCGCTCTGGCTCGTGGAAGGGCTCGGCGAACGCTACGCCCACGCGCATCTAGCGGCCGATCCTGACCTGCAGGATCTGTTTACGCGCGGTGCCGGCGCGGCATTGCCGGAGAAGACCCAGCTCATGATGCACGCCGGCGCGGGCATCACATTCGCGAAGCACGAGATCGATGGCCTGACACCCTGGAGCGAGCCGGCCGACGTGCAAGCCGCGCTCAGCCGTTTTCTCCGTCTGTGTCTGCGCAATTCCATCCCCGGCTATGAAGGCGCCGCGTTCGAATCGCTGGGGCTGGTGACACGCACGTGGTATCCGCAACTGGTCACGACGATCAACGACAACCTGCTCGCGGTTGACCCAGACGCGGCGGAGTTCTTCTGGCACGGCGCCGGCCGTGCGATGTATTTCTCGCCGATGTACATGCTCCCCGGGCTGTCGCCGTGGGATGCGGCCGAGCAGGAACCGCCAAACGACACCGCGCGGCTCAACGCGCGCGCCGGCGTGGCTTGGGCGTTCACGATCGTGAACATCCGGCAGCCCGGCATTGCCGAGCAATTTCTGCGGCTGAAGGCCGGACGTGTCCGCAACAACGGCGGCTACACGAATGGCGTCTATTCCACGCTGATCATGGCCGGCGACATGGTGCCCGGCCATCAGTATGTGAAGGAGTTCTGTGCGTTCAGGCCGGACGCCGCTGAGAAATCCCTCGTGAACGCGTGGGACAAACAGATTGGGCGAGACGCGCAGCAGCGCACCGACGAATATCGCGCCGCGCTGAAGATGCATCATCGTCTCGGTGAGGTGTTCCGGTACCACGCACTGCCGCAGTTTGTCGCCGAACTGGAGCTGTGATGGCGACGCCCGTGATTTCCCCACAGCCTGCTTCCGACACGCTGACGAGTGACGATCGCAAGTTGATCGATCTGGTCGAGGCGGCCAGGCGCGACGGCACCGCCCTCGAGGCCTGGTGCAAGATGCGCGGTGACGGCCGCACTGAGTTCGCGCTGGATCTCGGCCAGACGTTCGCACTGCCCAATCGCGCCGAGGGCTATTTCGGTGCGATCACGTTGCACGACGGCCCGCGCTCCGTCATGGGTGTGCGACAGTATGTCGAGTTCGCACGCGTCAGCAAGCGGTATGACGCGAAGCAGTTGCTGAAAGACTTTGTGCTCGGGGAGTTTCTCAGCCGGTCTCACTGGATCAATGCCGACGACACCCCCGGCGGGTTCGGCATCAAGAAGACACTCTACGAGACTATGGACGGCCAGCAGGGCAAGTTTCCCGAGAGCGAACGCGTGGGCGCCATGGACTGGCGCGACATCGGCACGAAGTATCGCTGGGTGCTGATGACCATCCGCCTGTACGATTTCGCCGTCTCCATGGGGCCGGTCAGCCGGCGCCTCGAAGAAGCGGTGTGCGTCACGCCCAGACCGGAATTCCTCCACATCGTCGAGAACCCGACCGCCGAGTACGCCTTGGAAGTGTCGATCGGCTATCCCTTCATCGAATACGCGCCCATTCCGAACAATCTCGGCTTCGGCCCCGGCAAGTTCGGGATCGCGATCAAGCTGTTTTCGTTCTTCCTCACCCATGACAACCGCATTCGCGTCACGATGGATTTTGCTGCCGCGCCACGCGCGCAGAAAATCTTCGACTTCTGGGGGCTGGATCCCGTGTACGGCGGGGCCGATCTGGTCGATAAATTGACATTGGGGATGATTGACTCGGAACCGTTCCACGACATGATGGACAAATTCATGCTCGCCAAGCACTGTCATGTGCACCAGAAACTCATGGATGGCGCGGCGAAAAAATGGGAAGAATGGCTGGGCGATGCCGGACATAGCGCGTCTCGCAGTTGACACCTTCATTTCCGAGCTCGCCCGGAACCGGGCTGAGACATTTGGCACGATCGATCCGGACCTGGACGCCGTCGTCGCCAGGTGCTGTCGGCTGTCGCTCGAGCGCATCGCGACGTTCGACATGCCGTACCACAACGTCGAGCACACGATGCTCGTCACGGGTGTCGGCCAGCAGATTCTGATCGGCAGACACCGCACGGCGGCGGATGTCACCACCACCGACTGGCGACTGTTTACTGTGGCGTTGCTCTGCCACGACATCGGCTACGTGCGCGGTGTATGCCGCGTGGATGCCAGCAACCGCTTTGCCACCGGCGATGGCGACGGCACAGTGATGTTGCCGGACGGCAGCGAGGACGCCGCGCTCACGCCGTATCACGTCAGCCGCAGCCAGCGCTTTGTTCGGGAAAATGCCGCCGCACTTGGTGTTGATGCGCGTGAAGTCGACACGATCACGTCATACATCGAGATGACGCGGTTTCCGCCGCCGAAGACGCCGGAATATCAGCCAACCGGGACGTACGCCGGCCTGGCCCGTGCGGCAGACTTCATCGGTCAGATGGGCGATCCGAACTACCTCCGCAAGATCCCGGCGCTGTTTCATGAATTTGGGCAGGTCGGCGCCAACGAGAAGATGGGCTACCGGACGCCGGCCGACATGCGCAATGGCTATCCGGATTTCTTCCGCGAAGTCGTCAATCCGTACATTCAGGACGCTCTGACGTACCTCCGCGCGACTTCGGCGGGAGCAGAGTGGATCGAGAACCTGCAGTCACACCTGCGCGAAGTCGAGCACGGCAACTCCTGATCTCACGACCAGAAATCTGCCGCGCTCGACCTCAAGCGGCTACTTGGCGGGGATGCGACGGATCACAAACTGGAGCGTGCCGGCGCAGTAGGGGTTGGACTTCACCCGTGGGTCGCATTCTGCCGGCAACGTCAGCATTGGATCGTTCGCCGGGAACGGCGTATTGGGCTGGAGGTTGACGATGCCGAATCCGTCGGTCAGCGAGTACGCGTACGGCTGAATGTAGCCACGCATGATGTTCGGATCGGCTGCGTCAAAGAACATCACGAACCGCGGACGGATCACGCCGAGGAAGATCGACAACGGAAAGCGCGGGTCGGCGTCCTGCGCGTTCCGCGGCTGAAACCACATGAAGCTCGCCTGGATGCGATCGTAGGACTTGCCGTCGATCACCGTCTTGCCCGCGACATCCCACTTGCCGGTGGACGTCGTGTGGTGGTCGAGGATCGAGAGATGGTCGGTGGCGATGACCGTCCCGTCGGCGAGCAGCGTGGGCGCCATCACGACTTCGTCGACTGGGAATGTTGACGCCTGACAGGTGGCGCCACCGCAAGCTTGTTTCGCACTGGCGAGGCTCGCGCCATGGCGCTCCTGATCCGCAGCCAGTTTCGCAACGATCAGAAATTCCGAATGGGCGTGCTGACGATTCTCCCGCTCACGGTGCTCTACATTTTTCAGGGCGTCGCGCGGGAAGGCAGCACGGCTCGACCCGGCGGCGAATTCATGCTCGTGGGCTTCGCGATCATGATGTTTCCGACGATGTTGAAGATGCAGCTGACGCGAAGCGATTCGTTCCGCGCATCGTGGATCTTCTTCGCGGCACCCGTGAATCGCGCCGTCCTCATCCGCGCCGCGAAGAATGTGGTCGTCACCACGTTTCTGATGCCCTATCTCGTATTCGTGACGGTCGCGATGGCATGGGCCACGCACGACACCATGCAGACGATTCTGCATGTCGGCCTGATGGGGCTCATCAGCCATCTCGTGCTGCAGCTGACGATCTTGCTCGACCCGGAACTGCCGTTCGCGACACCGAGCGACAAGAACAGAAGCTCGAGCCTGTTTGCGGTATTCGTCGGCATCGGCATCATCAACGTACTGCTGACCATTTTTCAGAAGCCGCTCTTCGGCAGCCTGGCCAACGTGTTGGCCACCGCAGCGATCACGATCGTCATCAGCGTCTTTGTTGAGTTGATGACGAAGGCCCGCGTCGATGAGCAGGCCCGCAAGCTGGAATTTGTCGGCTAGGGACGGCTACTTCGTGATTTCGTCGACCGAGCGCAGCGCTACCGCGACAAACGTGAGCGTGCCGTTGGTGCAGCCGCCAGTCGGCAGCGTTGGCGCGCCGACGACAAACAGATTCTCGTGATCGTGCGTCCGGCCGTAGGAATCGACGACGCTCGTGGCCGGGTCGGTCCCCATGCGGCAGCCGCCAGCCGGATGGTCCTGATAGTTCAGACCGCTGATGCCGCCCATCTTGCCGTCGTTGGCTTTAGCCATCTGTGCGAAGAGCTGCTCGAAGTGTTGTCGCGTCCGGCCGGCGCGCGCTTCGCTGGCCGCATCGATCTTGTGACGGACGCGCGGCATCGGATCGCCCCAGCGGTTGGTGATCGCCGGGTCCAGTGTGATACGGCTGTCCGTGTCGGGCTCAACCGTAAAGTAGCCGCGCACGCGCGCTGATCCCCGCGTGGTACGACTGCGCCAGTCATTCATCAGGTCGTCGCCAAGGAGAAGCGTGCCTGCCGCATCACGCAGTCGAGGATCGCGGCCGTTCCCACTCTCCCACACGCGCAGATCGTGACGCACATACGGCTTGTCTGTTGCGCAACGGAAGTACTGCCGCGAGATCAAGCTGTGCTGTTCGTTCATGCCGGGATAGATCTTGAGGTCCAGATCCATCTGCGTCTGGAATGCCAGGTGGCCGTTGATGTAGCGGCCGACTTGATCCGCGCGGTTTGCCAGGCCATTCGGGAATCGCGAGTTCCTCGACGACAACAGCAGGTGCGACGCCCACGTGTAGCCGGACGCCACGATGAACGTCGTCGCACGATACGTGTAGCTGCCAGAATCTGGTGTTTCGTCAACGGCCTCCGCTGCAACAATGCGCGAGGTCGTATCGTCGAGGACCAGCTTGCGAATCAATCGGTTCGAATGCAGCTTGACGTTGCGGCTCGTGTCCGCGATCAGCTGCTTGAACGTCCAGTCGGGTGAATAGCGCGCGCCGGTCGGGCAGATTTCACAGGTGTTGCAGCGCACGCACTTGTTGCGTCCGTTGTACCCGTCGACCGTGTTCTTCGCCTGCGGCGTCGTCCAGAACGGCACACCGCTCTGTTCCGCCCAGCCCTTGAGCTGCTTCAGGTTGAAGGTCGAGGTCATTGCCGGCATTGGATACGGTTCGCTGCGCCAGTCTTCCTTCAGCGGACTCGGCTCACCGGAGACACCGATGCGACGTTCGGCCTCGCAGTAGTACTTCTCCAGTTCCTTCCATTCGAGCGGCCAGTCCACCGCGAGGCCATACATCGACTTCAGTCGCGTGTCTTCTTCCGAGAAGCGATTGCAGACGCCGCCCCAATGAAGCGCCGATCCGCCGACGGCCATGGTGCGCGAGATCATCCCATCGGCTGCTTGATCCGCGATGAAGTCGCCGGGCCAGATGTTCTCGTTGTAGTCGAGGCTGCGCTGCCGGTACTTGTAGCGATTCTCGGCATCAAACAGCGGTCGCCCTGCTTCGACGACGATGATGGATGCGCGGGGTTTCTTTTCAGAGAGTTTCTGGGCGACGAGCGCGCCGGTGATGCCACCGCCGATGATCACGTAGTCGGCGTTGATGACGGTGGGTTGTGCGCGCTGCATATGTCAGCGCTCCGTGCTGTTGGTGCGCCGCGCGGGCAGCGGCGGCGGAGGTTGATCGGAGCCATCAAGACCGCGGCAGCGGTCTCGGCCAATCGCTCGCTCGTACGCCTGATCGAAGGCGGCCGCGCTGTTGAAATACAGGCCCATGAAATCAGCCACGAGGTTCGCGCCAGTGGGACGCGCGGGCATGCGATTCACTGGTTGCGGCGTGTTCAGCGCAGCCTCTACGACCGCCCGACGAATCGCTGCAGGGGCCGCGGCAAATGACGCGGCGCCTTGCGCTTTCGCGGCCTGATCAAGCGCTGTGAACTGCGCTGCGTAGCGCGGCAACACGGGCGCAGGTGATGGCGGCCGCAGAGTCGACGCGCCATAGCCGTGGCCCATGTCCGCGCCCATCTTGTAGTTGAGGTGCCACGCAATGAAGCGGTCGGTGGCGGTCGTGCGTCCGGCCGCGCCGATCGACGCGGGCAGCGTGGTGTCGGCGATGGCTGACAGTGTGGCTTTCTGTTCGTCGGTGAACGGTGGCGGCACTTGCTCCGCGGCGCGCACGCGGGCCACCGGTGGCATCGCCACCAACGCGCCGACCAATTGCAACAGCGTGCGCCGTTCCATGGGACGGATTCTATGTCAGCGCGGAGATCGAGATCGAGCGGCCCCAGCCAGCAGGCCGCGGCTGCCTCTCAATACCCCCTGTTCACGCAGCCTGCATACGCCGCACCAAGACCAGTACAATCCACCCCAAAAACATCACCCCTAGCGTCGCTGTCGTCAGGAGAAGAGTCTTGACCATGAAGGCAGATAGATCCGGCACAAGTTCCAAGATCAGGACGCACGCAGTGATAATGCCTGCGAGGATGAAGCCCGCGTCCTGGAGAATCGGACGCTTGGGAATCCGTGCCCGAACAATCAAGGACAGCACGATCATAGCCGCGATCAAGCCAACTGACAGCGCGGTGGATACAGTCCAAAGCAAATTGACTCCGGCCATCATCACGAGCGTCGTTCCTGGAACCATGAGCCCACGAGAGCCGAGACCAGATCCAGACAAAGACCGGAGAATCAGCACGATGCCAAGGACGAGAATCACCCAAGGAAAAACGGCACCAACATCCATCAGAGATCTCCTCGCCTCGCCCACGGCCAATTGCATTTGGTCATCGACGACCAAGACCGGCGTGGGCACACACGCGAATCAGTTAGTTCACGGGCTCGAACTTCCGGCTCCAGCCCAGCTCGAATTCTGCTCCCGCAAGTAACTCCACCAAGCGAACCCTCACCCATTTACAGTCGACATACGCGGCTCCCGCGTATCCAACGACAAAACCGGCCGCGCCAAGGGCGACCCACCATCCAAGGGCATCCGTTACTCCGAGAGCTACTTCCAAATTGTATCTCTGCACCCACCACGCAGCTTCAATTCCGGCCGATGCGAACAGTGCTGCAACAGCGGCACCTGCATATGCTGTGCAAGGGCCAAACTCCGGTGGCTCGGCAGACTCGGCGCTTGGGCCAGAATGTTCCTGAAGAGCGTCATTTGGCAGCAGGTGACAATCCCATGGATTCTCCGAGCAGTATTCATCGATTTCCGCAGATGTCGTGTTGTAGGACTCCCACCCTGCGTCCGTCTCCGAGTGGAGCCACGCGGCCATCGCATCGACGGCCTCAAGGTCCTCCTCAGTCGCGCATGTGTCTGGGTAGCAGTCGTCCAGCGATGTTGCCGCGATTGACTCCTCGACCGTAGAGGGACCGCCCACCGAGGGTTGCTCGTCAACCGAGAACGGTTCAAACACGCGGACTTGAACCTTCCCGCGAACCAAGTATTCCTTGGAGGTGCCAGAATTGTCAGTAGCGACTGATCGCCTGATCGTAACTCCCAAGTGCGACAGAGCCGCTCGTCGCTCCTTGGTCGTTGGGGCGGTCATAAGAGCCAAAAGCCTTTCAAGCTTCTCGGCTTGGCCGACAGGCGTCCCTTTGGCCTTCCTCATGATCTCAATTCTTGCTTTGGCCTCTGGTAGCGATAGAGCCGGCGTCGGCACCTTAACAGGGGAGAAGCCAGTCGCTATGGTTCTTTGCAAAGGTTTCACGATCCGATTTGTCGCCACGCCTGATCTGTCCAAGAGCTCGACATAGGGGCGGGCAACTTCACGACTGTTCTTAGGGTCTCCGGAGGCTGCCCACAGTGGGGCGACTCCCTGTCCCAACAGACCGAAAGCGGCCACGATGGCAGCGGTGCTCGTGAATGTTCTTCCAAGACGAACCGTAAGCTTCATTCGCGTCTCCTACGTAGACTAGCCAGTTGCGGGAAAACCCCGCCCAAGACGTCATTGACGAAACCGTCACGATAGGCGAAACCGACGACCGACGCCGCCGAGACTGGGGGAATGGTCTCGCACCTCAACGAGGTAATTCCATGAGAACTTGTTGAAGTATCTGATGGAGAATCTGCCTAATCTCTTTGGACCACAGGACGCTCAATCCTCGCTTACAGAGCGGGACTACGTTCCCTGACCAGCGCTTCAACCAAAGCAAGCAACCTAGAATCTCGAATAAATCGTTGTTTCTCCAGGTACGTCGCGACCGAAAGCGACGCTGTCGCTTCCAGACCGCACCGCGACATGAAGTCTGCCCTGTAGTGTTTATCCACAATGTCAATGAACGTCTCCGGTGATTCCACGTGGCCCGATCGCGCCGACTCTTCCAACGCGGCAACCACGGCGCGCAGCCCCCGAGCAAGGCTCAATGCATCGTGGGCGTGCACATGGGCCGCTCGGCACCAGTCTCGCAAGGCGCCAGCGCTGGAAATGGCAGCGACCGCCCACAAATCGGCGCTGCGTGGGTCACTGGGCGCGTCGATAGCGGCGACGATGACCCTGGCTAGGCGAGCCGTGGCGGGATGGACAATACCGTTCGTTCGTTCGTTCGTTC
>Ga0114969_10002360_pt1 | contig 15529 bp, 32 predicted proteins | sample M_130807_MF_Meta_FD_87316 | JGI IMG/M metagenome (GOLD analysis project Ga0114969, IMG submission 87316) | Freshwater microbial communities from Lake Montjoie, Canada to study carbon cycling - M_130807_MF_MetaG | ecosystem: Environmental > Aquatic > Freshwater > Lake | place: Lake Montjoie...
CAAGAATATGTAGAGTTCTTCCTCCTGGACGATCTAATAGACAAAGATGGCCAGGTAAAGTTTTATCTTCCATTCGACGGCTTTAAGACGAAGCCTGCTTTTTCAAGCCCAGAGGATTATCTAACCTACAAAGAGGGGGTTTCTAATTTCGTGAAGTCCAGGAATCAGAGGATACTAGGATCAACCCAGTCCTCTAAGTAGATCCTCCGGCGTCACCTGCAGTGTAATCCATGTCCCTCAGCTTCCATATAGTTTAGGCTTACCCGTATAAGATTAGCTGAGTCCACACCTCTCTTCTCTTATTATCTCTTATACCAGAGCAACTAGGCGCCCTGCGGCCCCCCTGCGTCTTCTATACACATTCCCTCTATCCCTAACCCCTAGCCTCGAGGGCTGGGCAGCCTATCTGAGACTTCACTCTGTTCCTCTCTGTTATCCAGGCTTCTCTCTGTTCCCTCAGACACCCACAGCTTCCCAATGGAGACTCAACTGTCCTGGTAGTGTGCCACCACACCATCTCGGACATCTCTGCTAACCCAGACTGTATGACTGCACATCCCTCACTGCAGCCAGTGACATCTCCGATCCCTTAGGGTATTAGAACCCTTAGTTGCACTGGTACGGAAACATAAAAGACCACCCACCGCAGGTCCCCTGTGCATCCCACGTCCAAGGGGCCCAAGAGGATGGGCTGGGTAGGCTCAGAACAGCTCTGCCGACCAGGGCAGACTCTGTACAACTCTTCTCCCCCTGTTTTTCTTCCCAGCCGATCTCAAGTTGACGGGGCGGTCCCTAGAACATAGTATGATACTAAGGTAGTGTATGGGCGAGAAGTCAGGGTGTCCGGACGAGCGTGGGAACCAAGGTGGCAACCCGAGAAAATAACAAAAGAAGGACGTAGATCCGATGTGGTAACCCAAGGGCGCTCTAACTGCGCTAAACCACCCAGGGTGGTCCCGGTGGGCTTTTGCCTCGCCCCGATTGCCCCCACTTTCTACCACTCTCTACCACTTTGACCCACTTTCTTCCACTCTCTACCACCGGGTGGGAAAACCACTCAGAAAAGCTCAATCTGCCCAGGTCCTAGCTCTGTTCCCCCTGGCCGGCAGGGTTTCCCCCTAGGCACCTCCGGACCCCGCCGGATTCCCTGCCCCGACACCGTCCCTGTTTACCTGGCTAACTATGTTTCCCGGGGCGCCCACCTCCTATTATAGTACTCTATGTGTCTATACAGGCTTTATAAGGTTCTTCTATGGGTGTACTATAGGGTAAATGGACTTTCTGTGTCCTAGCTGAACTAGCTTCTCTCCCTGTCTATATAGTAGTTGTAGCTGCATTACAGACGGAATAAACTTTGCTGACGCAGAAATTAGGGCTGACCCCAGAAGATAGTATGTTAGTAAGATACTCTAGGCGCGGGGAGGTATATAAGGTAATCCCATGGACACTTAGGTCCGGGATCAAATAACCCGTTTTAAGAAATGGCAGCACCAAAAAAAGGCAGCAAGCCCACAGGGCCAACCACAAAGTTCAAAGCCGGAGGCAAGGTTACCCGTAAGGGAATCCATGCCAAGACTAAGATGTCTAAGTCTAAGACCAGTCAGAATTATGTGAAGGTCTCTAGAGGGCAGGGTTGAAAGGGGTTCTACCCTTTTGGAGCCGCTCTGTTAGGGCGGCTTTTTTGTGGGATCCACCCAGGGTGGGTAGGCTATTATTACCGGCCCATCGGGGTATATACACGCATCTAAGACCGTATATTAGGAGAATAGATAAATCACATCCCACTATGGAGACAACAGAAAAAAACCCATCAGACATGACCAGAACCGAGTATGTCATCGTTAACCTTACCGGGGTAACTACCCCAATGGAATTTAAGACCGCCGAGAAGCTGGCGACTAGAAGGCTGGGAGAGCTGGAAGTCATAGTTAAAGGGATCTCCGCCAAGTGGATCAAGGGCAGGCACGATACAGAGATGCTCGCCCAGACCAAGGGGGAGATGGACAGAATCACCCAGGCCCTGTCTGACAAAAGGGAGAAATTCGGAAGGATGGTCTGAAACAAAGGTCATGCCCGGCTCTATAATATTAAATTGAACCCATGACCGCAACAGGACTACAACAATTTCTAGACGTGAACCTAGATGCAACTAGGTTAGTATTAACCGACATCTTCATCCACAGCGAGGACCCATCAGTTGGGGTGATCGAAGCCCAAGAGCTGCTTGAACCTTCGGTGGAGACGGTTACCAAGATTGCAGAGGACACCCTCAGGGGAGACCACAAAAACTCCATCATCAGCTTTAAATTTACCGGAGCAGAAGCTTTGGTTACCTGCAGGAGAGACTCGTCGGACGGAATCGTCTGTGATCGGGGCTTTACCATCCAGCAGTCGTGAACCAGGACTTCGTCATCAAGATCGGCAAGTACAAAGGCAAGACGGTCAAGTGGGTGATGTACAACGACCGGAGGTACTTCGAGTGGGCTAAGGCCAATGCGCCCTCTATGTTCGAACCCTACCAGCCCCAGGGGAAACCCTCACTTTCGGATACCAACCCAGTGGGAAAGCCCGTCTATGAGGAACCACCAGAAGTTGCAGACGAGTCCGGAGACTCTTGGACCAACCCAAGCATCTTCTACCAGCTAGCCCAGAAGGCTTTGAGGGAGAGGGGAGACCTTTAAAAACCTTCACGTAGGTCGGAGTCTACTCTCCCGGATCCTATCCCGCCCAGACCTTGTGTTTGTCTCATATGAATATACGGTCCTGCACCTGTTTGTGTCTTTCGAAATTTGTCCCATAGGCTTTGTAGGCAGTCCGTATATTAGAGTGTATGACAAACACAGAAGAAAAGAAAATCTGCAAGCACGAGAAAACCTATGTAGCTGTAAGACACGCAGGGGGAATGAAACTGGTTAAGTGCTCGAATTGCAACTGTACCGTATATTGTGGGTGAGAAGGAAATTGAAACTTCCCCTCGACCTCAGTGTATAACAACAGATCACGTTCTTAAAAGTAATATGCCCGGGTGGCGAAATTGGTAGACGCACTAGACTTAGGATCTAGCGCCTTACGGTATGTCGGTTCGAGTCCGACCTCGGGTACGAACTCTTGAGCTGGTGAGCTCAAGGTATGGTTCATGTGTGTTTTGTGTGTGCCGGGATTCCAACAGGATCCCGGCATTTTTGTGACCGTATATTTGTGCACATGAACTACGAACTAGAAGATTTACAGGATCTAATGAACGACCTTTCGACAGTAGGACTCTCCCGCAGGTCTCTAATCTTTAAGACTCACTATGGGTTTGGAGAAGACCTTCAGGGGGAGAACGACGGGGAGAACTACCTGTACATTACTAAAGAGGGAGCAGACCTTATGGAGGAGGCAGAGTTCGGCAAGTGGATCAAGGGGGTAACCTTCTCTATGCACTGGTCCAACTGGAACACCCCTCTTAAGAATTGGGTCAATTTTCCACTTCCAGCAGCAGACTTGGTCGATTCGGGCCTCCTGAGAGTAGGTCTCTTTCAGTCCACCCCTCGGTCTTTCTTTCCTGGCGACCTTTCCCCGGTAAGGGTAAAGATTGCCTACGAATTTTTGACGGACCAGTTTCTTAGCATCAAGCTCAAGGAAATCTAACCGTATATTCTTGCACACATGAACGACACAGAATTCAACGACCTGCTAGACGACCTCCGAGGGGTTGGCCTGCTTGGACCTCTCTCTAGGTTCGGATCGGGTCTCGACGATGTTGTAGAATCCAAAGGTGGATATAAGAACGGAGCCAAGGCTTTCTTTGACCCTAAGACTGGGGTTAGATATGTCTCTCACGCCAACGGGTACGTCAGACGATACGTTCCAACAACCGACTGGGCAAACGATATAATCACATCTAGCTACTGTCTGAACCAGAGGAAGAAGAAGGAAGAGAAGATCATCGACGGAAGGAAGTACACCAGCGGGGTGTTTGTTCTAATCCCCGACGAGGAAGAGAGGTTAAGACTTATTGCCAGAGGGGTTAGCAACTATCGGAAGACGATGGGAAAGTAAGACCGTATATTCTACCACACACACCACTATGAACATCTTCGGAACTAAAAAAGACCTCACCCTCGTCGGCAAGAGAATAGTCCTCGGCCACATGGAGGATCTAGAACCCATCCAAGACGGGGCAACGGGAACCATCGTCCACGTCGACGACTGGGGCCACATTCACGTCCAGTGGGACAACGGCAGATCCCTATCGGTTATTCCAGGAGAAGACAGATTTGACATCACGGACTAGGACCGTATATTACACACACAGACTATGAAACCACAGACAGCACTAGACAAAATTGCAGAGTTGGGCCAGCAGCTAATGTTGGATTCCAACCCAGAAACAGCCCGATTGGGTGTAGCTCTCATGACACTTCCCGTTTCGGCCTCCGAGGACTACGACGACCTTCAAGAGCTAACCCACCTCATCTTCACCTTCGCTCGAGTTAAGATGGAGCAGAAAAAAGCAATCCAGAACCTACTTAGATCATAAGATGAAGACTCTACTAGCATTTTCCATCGTAGCGCTAATCTACTTGGCAATTATGGCCTACGAAAAAAACCGAACAGAAAGAAAATTTAAACGATAAGACAATGAAAGAAATCGCAGTTAACGACCTAATCAACCTCCTGATGGAGGCGAAGGCGAGAGGAGCAAAGACCGTAGTGGTTAAAGGAACAATTCTAGCACCGGGTGCGGGAAATATGGTTGTAATCACCTCTGAGAAGCAGATGTAGTGACCGTATATTTCCACACACATGAACTACACAGACCAAGAAATTCTAGATTTAGAGACCAGCCTCGACGAGGTTGGACACGCTAAGCATGTTACCCTAGCCCTGGTTGAACCGGACGGATGGGACAAGCAGGAGCTGGGCAGGTTTGGTCCGTTCATGGAGAAGACCCACGGAAGAGAATTAATCGAAGCGGGGCTTACCACCGGAACGTCCATGATTTTAGTTCCCGGGGAGACCGATAAGAGGTCCAGATCAATCATTAAAATTATGGGTCCTTCAGTTCGGGCGACGGCAGCCCTAAACGACCTCTACGACAAATATAACTGCTCAATGGCTCTAGATTTCTCAGAGTGACCGTATATTTAGATGTATGATACGCACAAAACAAGCACCAAAAGAAATCGTCATCGACCTCACAGGTCCAGACGGAAACGCATTTACCCTCATGGGCATGGCTAGCAACTTCGCTAAACAGCTAGGCAAGGACGGAAAGGCAATCACAGATGAAATGAAAATGGGAGACTACGAGCATCTGCTTTCCGTCTTCGACAGAGAGTTCGGAGCCTTCGTAATCCTAGAACGGTAATGTTTGGAATAGAGATCATCGAAAAGAAAGAGTACATCTCCTGCATGGGCTACATCCTAACAGGAGATGATTGGAAAAAAATAGAAGATATGACGCAAGAAAAACAACCTAGAAACATTAAGCAGCTAATCAAAGACTTCGAGAAGTCGGCTGGAGATTTTGAAAAATTTAACAAGTCGATGGGCTTAAGAGAGCAGACCCTATTCAGAGGATGGATTAGCCAGCTGAGAAAAGAGATTCCTGCATTTGCATATCATGGCGAGCACGCTAATTGAAACTTCGACCAAGAAGAGGTTTGCAAGCCTCTTCACAGTCCTCGAGGACTACAGTCCGACCGAGGAGAGGGTTCTAGTGTTTAAGGACAGGGAGAATTCTCCCAACCTGATTGTGCTGAAGTATGTTCGGGACGGAGAGGGCAAGATTGTCCAGAGGGGGACCCTAGAAGAGGTGAACGAGGAGATCTTCAAAACCCAACACGCGCCTCATGTGGATTGGAACAAGACGACGCTTAGCGAGTACGACGAGAAGTTCCAAGATTGGAGAACGTCAACTTTAATGCAGAAGCTGGAACAACTGGGCGAAGGCGAACTATAATATATAGACAAAAATCAACATGATAGTAAAATTTGTCCTAACCACGGACGACAAGCAGAAGTATCACGAGATCAAGAGAAGGATCTTCTTCTCTAATGCAACGATCACTAGAGAGACCAACAGAGAACTAAAGAACGAGTTCCACGCAGAGCTAGAGGTTCTATCCTTCGGCAGGTACCTGTTCTTGGAGATCAAAGAGTCGGGCAACTGCAAGACGCTGAGGTTAGACCCAAACATCGATCCGGCCATCATGAACGGAGACGAGTAACGTATATTACATCAACTATGGAACCAGAAGATTTTGACCAAGAATTCACATTCGAAGATAGAGAGATCATCGACCAGATGATCAGAGAGAAGGAGAAGCAGTTCTCCGATGGGTGTCAAGAAGGGTATCTCTTGATCCAAGAGCACGGCAGGGAAGCACTAGACCTAACAGACAAAGAGTCAGCCCAAGAGGCCTGTGCAAGAATGCTTGGATACTTTATCCAGGTCGAGGAGTACGAGAAGTGTACAGTCCTGCAGAAGGTCTATAAGCAGGCGTTCAAAAAAGACATTTCACCAATTTTCCCAACCTTCTAACATGAGCAAAAACGCATATAGAACCCCGTCCGGATTTAAGGAGATTGAATGCAGCTGCTGCAAGAAGCAGTTAGTTAAAGTGGATTCCAACTCGGTCTCCGCAACCTGCTTCAGATGTGTTGCCAAGGCGAGCAACGACGAGTCAATCTTCGTCACCGACCTCAGCCCAGAGGACTACAAGGCATTTATCAAAAAAGTATCATCATATGGAAGATCAGAGAACAACACAGCTGAAAGCACAGTATAATCAGGTGGTCATGTCGGTGGCCAGAAACGTCTACTTGAAGGCTCAAGAGATGGTCAGGGACCTCAACGAGGCTAAGATTAGAGACGAGGACAAGAACGAGATTCGTCTTCACATCATCAGGATGGTGACGAACAAGCCGACCGAGGTCAACAAGTAATGAGAGGTCTAAAGACCGCAGTCCAGATCTGGAAGAAGGAGATCGAATTTAAGTTTACCACCTGGGGAATCAAAGAAGAGCAGAGGAGAAGTTTAAGGTCGATGAGACAGGAATCCATCCGACATTTGAGGCAAGCCTTAATCTATGATCTGTTGAACCGTCACCAAATCGGAGACATCATCGTGTTTCCTGAAGATCTGGCCAAGCTCAGAGACCTCAGAAGAACACCCATTCTGGGTCAGATAGAAGTTATCCACAAAAAGTACACTTAGATGTGATATATAGGTATAAGTTCTACAAAGAACCCAAATCCCCATCTTTCTAAAATTCCAGGTCTAACGGTCTGGAATTTTTTTGACCGTATATTTGAGTATGAGAGTCGCAGACGAATTCAGAACCAATCCATTATCACTGAGCCCAGGCGGATCGGTAGTAACAGTAGTTTTTTCCAACGGCAAAATGTTGGACTATGATAAGGTGAAATCCCCTAAAAAGTATGTTGCAAGCATCCCGACCAGAGAAGACATCGTTGCAGTCTACGTCAACGGGAACCAGGTTTGGACGGATAAAGAGGAAACAAAATACTGGGACATCTAAGACCGTATATTTAATTAAACAAAGAACATGAGCGCAATAGCAAAAGTATTAGGAAAAGCAAAGGGCAATCCCGCCCTTATAGTGGGAGTCATCATTTTGATCCTCGTCGCAGTCGCAGTAATTGCAACAATCAGCGGATCGATTCTGATTCTCGGGGTAAATTTAATGGGATTTGACGTCCCGTACGAGTTCAAAACAATCTTAGGAGCAGCCATCATCATCTCTTGTCTGAGATCGATCGGCGGATCCAGCAGTAAATAACCTTTGTGTGTTTTGTGTGTTAGAGCCGGGTTGGTCCCCGGCTCTTTTTTTGTTCGTATATTCAGGTGTATGATAACCCTAACCAGAGACCAGACAACAAACCGCAACGGCTCCTTTAGTCTAATCGTGGCCGGAGGAAAGAAGTTTATAGTTCCCCGTTGGATCGAGGTTCCGATGAACACTGAGATGGAGGACATCTGTGTGGAAGCCCGGCCAGAACTACCCAGGGTAGAACCACAGGAAGATAAGGAATGGACCTTCATCGGCAGCAAGGGCAACAAGTACACAGTGGCCAGGAATGGCGGAGCCTTCACCTGCACCTGTCCGGCATCTATGTTCCAGAAGTTTAAGGACTGTAAACACATTACAGAAGCAAAATCAGCCGCCTAGATGGAGACTACACTAGATAAGTCGCCCGTAGGGCGAGAAGCAACCATCAAAACCATCTCAACAGAGCCCATGGGGGTTAGACTAATAGAGCTGGGGATGACCCCAGGGATGGAGGTTAAGGTTTTATTTAAGGCACCAGGGGGATGCCCACTAGCGGTCGAGGTGGGAGAGCACTATGTCCTGGGGATGAGAAAAGAAGAGGCGAACCTCGTGACCGTATATTCAACCAAACACTAAGACATGACCATCTACGAAATTAAAACACGTTTGGAGGAGACAGCTCCCAAGTACTTCAGCCGGGAAACTATGAAATTCTTCGGCCAGACCATGAAAGACTTTAGGGTCTACAAACAGGAGGACGGCAAGTTCTTGCTCACAGCCCCAATTCGTCAGAGAACAAGATTCTCGGGCAGCGAGATCTGGGCGACGATCGGACAGACCAGAAAGATCTTCAATCCAGAAACCAACAGGTTAGAAAGGGAGGAAAAGGAATGAGAAACCTAGTTCTAGCCCTAATTGTCCTGGGAGCATCATCCTGCTGCTCCGTCTACTCTGTGACCGACCTCAACACCTGCGGGGTGGTGAGGGACTTTAGAACCGTTACAAGCCCAGACGGGGACATGACCTACTTTGTGGAGATAGATCCAGCAGATAAGTTCTTCATCCACTACACCACCTACAAGAGATTCCAAATCGGGGACACCGTCTGTTTTAAAGCCAGCGGATTCCCAATAAAAAAATAATTACAGATGGAAAAGGAAATTAAGTACCCAAAAGACATCAGCGGAAAAATAGTTAAGGTCGGAGACAAGGTTAGAGGATTTGGCTCTTTAAAATTCCAAGACGGATGGTCGATAGACAGATCCCCGACAGTAACGGTTAATATCCAAGAAGGGGTTTTGCACTTCGGAAACTTATCGGCAAGTTCTTTCACAGAGGGGTTCCGAATAGTCGAGTAAACCGTATATTCAATCAAACACACCATGAACACAGACCTATTAGAAACAACCCTCGTAGTCTCCAACGTCTTCAACGGAGAGAGAAGGGAGAAAACCATCCTCTTCATCAACGAAGAGCTAGCAGTTAAAAAAGCAGAGAGAATCTCCATGGAGAACCCAGACTGCATCGTCTCCATCTCATCTAGGAAAGGGGCATTCTTCCACTTCTTCAAACCCCTCAACATGTCTAAAGAGCTAGACCTAGTTTCGGAGGGCAAGATGGACACGGTAGAGTACATCCTCAAGTGGACAGGGCTGAATGCAAACCTACAGTCAGAGGTGAAGAAGCCCAGAAGACAGAAGCCGGGTCAAGCACCATCAATCGAGAACTTCCAACAAGCGGCAGGAGCATGAGCAAGCAGAAAGAGAAGTACTTTATAGTCGCAGCAGGGGGATACCTTCCCAAGCCGGTGGTGGAGGAAATCGTCGTCGACGAGATGGAGATGGACAAAGAGTTCGACGACTTCGACGAATATAAAACCTATGTGCTGGAGGAGGCTGCGGCAGAGTTTGACCAGAGGTTTGCTAAATCAATCATCCTAACCGAGGCTCAAGCCAAAGAGATAAGCGTATATTTAACTAAATAAGGTTATGCCAAACTGGGTCATCACAAAAATTTACATTACGGGTCCGGAGGACAAAATCAAAGAATTTGAGGGAAAAGTCCTTCGTCCAAACGAAGACGAAGACGGGGAATTTCAAAGGACATTCTCCTTCGACAGAATAAAGGGAAGGCCAGAAGAGTTGGCCAACACAACGGCTCCCAACCCAAAGCCAGAGGTTCGGAAGGTTAAAGATCTGCAGGGGAACGAGATTGAGATAGAGGTCTACAGAGATGTCATCAACGACTGGGAAATCGTACAGGCAAGCAGCAGAGGAGAAACCCCACCGGAACCCATCTTGTGCAATAATGCAACAACGGCCCAACAGCAGGAACTCCGTAGAAAGTATGGCAGTTCCAACTGGTACGACTGGAATCTCGACAACTGGGGAACTAAATGGGACTGTTCGGATTCTCACTACAACGCAGAGGATAAAATTCTCCAGTTCCAAACCGCATGGGCTTGTCCACAGGAGATTATCGGGGAGATGAAATTAATGTTTCCCGACCTTAGATTCGACGGGAGCTATGCAGACGAGGACTTCGGGTCTAATGCAGGGAACATCGAGGATGGACTTCTTTACCCTTTTGATGCCCTATCAGAAGAGGCCTGCGAGACTGCAGCAACACTCTGGGGACACGAGGGCTACTACGACGACGAGAAAAAAGAATGGGTTTTTGACGGGCAAGAAGACGAGTAAGACCGTATATTCTATCAAACAAACACACTATGACAACCACACAGAAATTCAAAGTACTAGGCGTAGAACAAGGTATCACAATTACCCGCCCGTTCAACAAAGAAATGTTCGACCACAACGATAACGTTCGTTGGATGCAGAACGAAGCAGTCATCGCAGCTTTAGAAGCCCTTAAAGGCTCAGAAGACGAGGAGCTAATCGAAAAAGCAACCAAAGCCTGCTCGGGCTACGGCTACGGAGACGGCTACGACTACATCGAAATGATCGACGATGCCATCAACAACGTAGAAACTTCAGCCAACAACTGGATGAAGGAGGAGATCTGGCCAGACTTCTTAAGACTCGGCCTAGTCAGCCCACTAAACGTAGATTACGTTGGCTACAAAAAGCTATAATCTTGCATGCCATGTTCATACACGGGAGGCTCCTTCGGGAGCCTCTGCCGTTTAGACCGTATATTTAGGTGAATGAAAAAGGTGAAGTTTAAAATCGGTGACATAGTGGGATTCAAAGGCAGAGGCTTCGGGTTCGGAATGATCGTTAGCATAAGTCTCAGGGACAAAAACGAACCCATCTACAAAATCGAACTACTGGAGGGAGACATGTTGATTGCCTCTCACGGAGAATGCATCGAAAAGTTATCTCCCGAAGATTTAGAACTAGTCCAATCTCTTCACTCGATAGGAAACTTATAAGAACGTATATTAAAAAAATCTAAATAATGGGATTAGACATGCACACATATCGAATGAAGTTCACCCCCACCAAAGAGGTGGACTTCAACGATGAGCTTTATGGGAAAGACAAAGATGGAGAGATAGACTATGAAAACCAAATCGTAAAGACGGAAGAGGTAGTCTACTGGAGAAAGCATCCCGACCTTCATGGGTGGATGGAGAACCTCTACAGAGAGAAAGGAGGAAGGGAGAAGTCATTCAACGGGGATCCCGTGATGCTAACCCTAGCAGATTTGGACAGGCTAGAGGACGATATTCTGGGGGAAAACCTTCCCAAGACTTCAGGGTTCTTCTTTGGAGAATCTGGTGGAATAAGTCTCCAGGATCTACAGTTTGTTCTAGATGCTAGGAAGGCCATTCAAGAGGGAGACACCGTCTTCTACGACTCCAGCTGGTAGGAGGGGGACCCTAATCTAGGAAAATGATAAATTGTTTGAGGGGCCTCGCGTGAGGTCCTTTTTTTGTTGGGTCCGAAATAGCTAAGCGACCGTATATTATTGAAATGAGAAAGAAAAATTTAAAAGAACTGATGGATGAGGGGGTTTTAACTGCTGGAGAGGAACTTAGGATGAACTATGCAGATCTCGAGTTTATAGGTATTGTTACTGAGGAAGGAAAAATAAAAACTGAGATAGGAATAGCTAGCGTCAGTCAATCAGCAGCAGATATGATAAAGTTCTCAGGAAGGTCCAAGAGGAAACAAATGGTTGCCAATGGATATTATTGGTGGAAAAATAAAATGGGAATATCCCTTAATGATTTACGGGGGGAAGAAGGGGATAAAAAGATCAGAAGGGATAAAACAAAGGATTTAAAAACGATGGTGAGGGAAGGTACACTAAAAGAAAGAGAGGAAATTTATCTTTTGTATCGAGGTGTAGAAACACCGGGGAGGGTAACAAAAGATGGAAAGATTGAGACTTTTCTAGGAACGTTTAGCATCGGACAATCAACTGTAAAAATCATGTCTCTAAATCCTAAATGTGAAAGGGCAATAGAAAGTGCTAATGGGTATGAGTGGTGGAAAACATGGAACGGTACTTCATTGAAAGAACTTAGAAAAAATTAAAAGCGAATAAAAATGGAAAAACAAATTGATAAATTAATAGCAAGGGGATCTTAGAAAAATGTAGTCCGTATATTCATCCACACACGAAACCATGAAGACCAAAATCAGCCACCACTTCCTTACCACCTGCCATTCAATAGAAGAATTGTTTCTCGGAACTTCTAAGGTCTCTACCTTCTGTAGTAAGCTAGAGAGACAGTCTTTAGTTGATCCAGGTGCATATCCATCCGAGATGTATGTAGGAGACGGATTTGAGTTCTTAGTAGAACTTTTAATTAAATTAAGCCCAGCAGATAATAGAATAGGAATAGCTGAATACTCCCCTATTAAGGTAGGTCAGGATAACGGGGTAGACGGATATGGAATTAATGTCTTGGGTAAGAAATGCGCTATTCAGGTTAAATACAGATCTAACAATAGCAAACTACTTACTGCAGGAGAAGACAACTTAGACTCATTTATGAACGAGGCAATGTTCGAAGGAGTATTCCCTGAGATTGAAGGAAAGTGTAAGAATCACTACATCTTCACAACTGCTCAAGGGCTTAATCACTACACAAATAATCAGAAGTTAAGAGGGTCTGTTAAGTGTATAGGATTCCAGGAGCTTAGGGAACTTCTAGACAACAACATCCATTTCTGGAATCTCTGTAGGGAAAACATTCTAGAAAATTTAGAAGAAAAAAAGCAGAAAAAGATTGCCTAGTTGTAGGGTAGACCGTATATTCTATCACACAACAACACTATGAAAAGCTTAAGAGACTACCAAAAAGAATCAATCAAAGTTTCCCTTAAATCTTCAAAGGGAATCATATGCCTTCCAACCGGATCAGGCAAGACTACTATCCAGTCAAATATCATCATCGAGGATATTAAGAAAAATCCAGGCCACCAAGTTTACCTAGTTCTAGCTCCAAGAATCGTTCTTTCTTACCAGTTGATGAAAGAATACTTCAAAGACATTAACGACTCTGGAATCCAGTGCTGGTATGCAGGAGTACACAGCGGAGGAAAAACAGATATCAACGAATTCGAAGAAGCTAGAAACGGAGATATTGATTTCCAAGATATCCAGGTAACAACAAACTCTTTTACCCTAAGGGAAGAGATCGCAAAATCTCAAAAGAGAGATCTTCCTATCGTGATCTTCGGAACATACCACTCTGCAGATAGGGCTTCAGCTGCAATGGGAAATGTCCCATTCGGAACTGTAATCTGCGACGAAGCCCACTACTTAGTTTCGGACCAATTCGAGGATCTTATCCTAGTAGACGGACTAAAAACCAACAGAATTATTTTCTTTACTGCTACTATGCAGAACACCTCTTCTATCTCAGGGAAGGGGATGAACAACCCGGACAGATTCGGAAGAGTCCTATTGCAAAGAACCCCCCGTGAAATGATCGAGGCAGGGTACATGGTAAGACCCCGTATGCACGTTATTAGATTCGATCAGGACTTAGATAAGGAAGAGCTTATTAAGTCTGCAGGCCGGGTTGTAGAAGAAGCCTTTAATCAGCACGAGTATATCTCTAAAAGAACCGGAAAGATCTTCGTGACAGTAACCGGGGTTCCTATGATGAAATCTATCATGGAGAGCAAAGAGATAAAGAATTTACAGAAAAGAAAGGGGGCCTCGGTATATGCGGTAGCTTCAGATTCTTCAATAGGTAATGATATCGATGGGGTTAAATATTCAAGACAAGAATTCCTCTCTAGATTAAAGTCAGACGGAGCTAATCCTTCTAAGGAAATGGTTATCCTCCACATTGACATTTTGACTGAAGGTATCGACGTACCAGGTATCACCGGTATCTTACCATTCCGTTCTCTTAAGAAATCTAAGTTTGTTCAAACATTAGGAAGAGCTTCTCGAGTAAGCCCAGAGGATTTGGAGGCATTCAAAGCAGGCGAATACACACATAACGATCTAGGAGAGATGTTAAAGCCCTATGCTTGGGTAATGTTCCCTGACATTGAGGGGGAAGACACATCTGCGGATATCATCGGACTTGTTAACGAATTGAGAACTTATGGGTTTAATCCAACAGAAGACGTCTTCATCTCTAACGAAAGAGGACAAATGCCTCCTGTTACCTTAATGGATCCTTTAACTGATACCGACACAAGAAGTTCAGCTCTTCAGGAAGCTTTAGAGGAGATGAGACACCGGATAGAGAGTGAAGAGATTGCTAGCCTTATCGAAGGAGAAAGTTTGGAGGAAATGTTCGGTCACTTCTAATCGAGACCGTATATTCTATCACACAACACCACCATGAAAACTAAAATTTCTAAAAGTCTACCAGTTTCCGAAAAATACTCTCAAGAGAGAATTAACCAAGAAAGAGCCCTCAAGGTTATGTCTATCCTCAAAGAGGTTGCAAAGACAGGAGGAGACATACAGGAGTACCACACTCCCCTTCAGATCTGCGAAATGATATTATCAAAGGTTAATTTGACTAAAGCAGAATCAATCTTAGTTCTTTATAACACAGAGATAGTTTTTGCACTAAAGAAAGCTAAGTACGAGGGTAAAATAACCTTTCTAACTTCTTCCATAAAGAAGGTGGAACTTGTACAAAAAATGAACTATAATGTAAAGATAGAATATATAGATAAGGACGAAAATCCCCTCTACCACTTAGAAATGAGATTCCCAGAAAAGTTTGATATTATTTTAAGCAACCCTCCGTACTCGGATCAATTACACCTCAAGTTTTTTGTTAGATGTATTGAGATTGCTAAAGATAAAGTAGTATTTGTACATCCGAGTACTCCCTATATTGACAAAAAGGGGGTAACCCCTATATACACAGAGATTAAAGATCTGATTAAAAATAAAATCGAATACCTCTCTATATTTAACGGAAACCCTGATTTTGGCATAAGACTTAAGTACCCCTGTTCTATTATAGTAGTTGATAAGAATAAAAATAATCCGGAATTTATTTTCGACGATCAGCTCAACTACAAAAAACCAATCAAAATCGATAAGATTGAAAATATTTCTATTTTTGGTAACGATCTAAGATTTTTTAGCTTTAAGCACAAGATTCTTAGCAAGATTGGGGAAACCGGAAACCTCCACAACAGATCAACATTAGGTGACAAAACTGCAAACGGAAATTATATGGTTACCTACTCTCCTATTGCTGGATCAACTGAGGATAAGGACAAAGAGAAAAGATTTACAAAGAGCAACTATTTTATTATAGCAGGCAGACCCCATTTAGAGGTTC
>Ga0114969_10002363_pt1 | contig 15523 bp, 17 predicted proteins | sample M_130807_MF_Meta_FD_87316 | JGI IMG/M metagenome (GOLD analysis project Ga0114969, IMG submission 87316) | Freshwater microbial communities from Lake Montjoie, Canada to study carbon cycling - M_130807_MF_MetaG | ecosystem: Environmental > Aquatic > Freshwater > Lake | place: Lake Montjoie...
AATCAAATCAGCAAGCGAAACCATTTTGCCTCCGCTTTGAGCGCTGTTAAATTCCTTTTGAATTTCTTCTAACAACAGCAATACTTTAGCCAGTTGAGCAGGATTATTTACTTCCCAATCTTTTTGCGGTGCAAGCCGAATACGCGCACCATTTGCTCCTCCGCGCTTATCAGAACCACGGAAGGTAGAGGCAGAAGCCCATGCAGCAGCAACAAGTTCAGATACTGATAATCCGGATGCAAGTATCTTATTCTTTAGGGAAGTGATGTCGTTGCTATCTATCAAATGATGAGTAACAGCCGGAATAGGATCTTGCCAGATCAATTCTTCCTTCGGAACTTCAGAACCAAGGTAGCGAGCAATTGGCCCCATATCACGGTGAGTTAACTTGAACCATGCGCGGGCAAATGCATCGGCAAATGCTTTTGGGTTTTCAAGAAAGTGTCTTGAAATTTTTTCATAAGCAGGATCAAACCGAAGAGCAAGATCAGTAGTGAGCATAAATGGAGCATGCTTTTTTGCAGCATCATGTGCATCAGGTACTAAACCAGCGCTTGCATTATTTTTTGGTTTCCATTGCTGCGCACCTGCAGGGCTTTTAGTCAATTCCCATTCGTAGCCAAAAAGATTTTCGAAAAAATTATTGCTCCATTTTGTTGGGGTAGTTGTCCACGCGCCTTCCAATCCGCTTGTAATAGTATTTACTCCATTGCCATTATTAAAAGTGTTTTTCCATCCAAGGCCTTGCTCTTCAATACTTGCAGCGGCAGGTTCAGCACTAACATATTTTCCGGGGTCAGCTGCGCCATGTGCTTTTCCAAAGCTGTGACCACCGGCTATCAATGCTACTGTTTCTTCATCATTCATTGCCATTCGACCAAAAGTTTCACGAATATCTTTTGCTGAAGCAACAGGATCCGGATTTCCATTAGGTCCTTCGGGGTTAACATAAATGAGCCCCATTTGCACAGCAGCCAATGGATTTTCTAATTCACGCTCACCGCTGTAGCGTTTGTCTTCGAGCCATTTTCCTTCCGAACCCCAGTATATATCTTCTTCCGGTTCCCAAACATCTTCGCGCCCTCCACCAAAACCAAAGGTTTTGAAGCCCATAGATTCAAGTGCACAATTTCCGGCAAGAATCATAAGATCAGCCCATGATATTTTCTTTCCGTACTTCTGTTTTATTGGCCAAAGCAGTAAGCGTGCTTTATCAAGGTTTGTATTATCAGGCCAACTATTGAGTGGTGCAAAACGCTGTGTACCCGAACCTGCCCCCCCACGACCATCGGAGATGCGGTATGTTCCTGCACTATGCCAAGCCATGCGTATAAAGAAAGGGCCGTAGTGTCCGTAATCTGCAGGCCACCAGTCTTGCGAAGTAGTCATCAGTTTAACAATGTCATTCTTCACCGCATTCAAATCAAGTGACTTGAACTCTTCTGCATAATTAAATTTTTCATCCATTGGATTCGACAGCGAAGAATTTTGTCGGAGAATGTTTAACTTTAATTGGTTAGGCCACCAGTCATGATTTTTTGTTCCACCACCTGCAACCTCATTTATTGCACCGCCATGAAAAGGGCATTTAGCTTCTGTTGTTTTATTTTCCATTTTTATTATTGATTTTAAATTATAAAAATTCTTTGGCGAAATTAACAAGCATTTTTTCAATCTAAAAAGTTCCTTTAATGATTGAAATCATTTTTACAAATAAAATTTATTATATGTTTAGATTACTCCTCCAATGTTGTTCATCTGAACAACAACCCAATAATTAAAGAATAACATGGATAATAAATCCCAATAGTTGCGGCTATAATATTAAAACCATTCAGTTGAAATATTTTTCCGAACATTAGGAAGTTTCGTTTATTCAATCGTATATTTGCGATATAGTATTAAAGACCATGGCACAAAACAAGAAAGGCGAGTTCAGCAAAAAGGAAAATGAGTTAGCGGACTTTGCTAATGCAATCAGCCACCCGGCAAGGGTTGCAATCCTAAAACAAATTGCCGACAGAGAAACCTGCATTTGCGGTGAAATTGTGGAGGTGTTACCACTTGCACAGTCAACTGTTTCGCAACACCTGAAAGAACTTTTGAAAGCGGAACTTATCAATGGAGAAGTTGACGGAACAAAATCCTGTTACTGCATCAATTGGAAAACCTTTGAGAAATTTGAAAAAACTTTCAATGAGTTTTTCAAGAAAGCAAATTCCCATAATCCAAAATGTTGTTAATTCAATAAATCAAATAATATGAAACTATCAGAAATTAAAAAACACCTGAGCACTGCTGAATCAGTAAATTTTGAACTTCAGAATGGAACATTTGTTCCCGAAAATTTCCATGTTACTGAAGTTGGTGTAGTTACCAAGCACTTCATTGATTGCGGCGGAACAGTGAGAAATGAAAAGGTTGCAAACTTTCAGTTGTGGAATGCTGACGATTTTGAACATCGTTTGAAACCAGCCAAACTTCTTAACATCATTAAACTTTCAGAAGAGAAATTGGGAATGGAAGATTTAGAAATTGAAGTGGAATATCAGTCCGACACAATAGGTAAATATGGTTTGGACTTTTCAGGCGAAAACTTTTTACTGACAACAAAACAAACCGATTGTTTAGCAAAAGATAATTGCGGAGTTCCGCAACAAAAACAGAAACTGCAATTAGCCGAATTAGAAACTTCAAAATCATGCTGCACTCCGGGAGGCGGCTACTGTTAAGCATATGAAACATATAATAGAATACATCGGCAGACATAAACGGTTCTTAATAATTCTTGCCGGAATTGTTTGCTTAAACTATGCTTACGGTTTTGACGCAAGATTTACAATCATAAACTTGCTTTGGGTTTTAATCAGCGTTGCAAAAATAAAATAGATGAAACGAGTCTTAGTCCTTTGCACTGGTAACAGTTGTAGAAGTCAAATTGCCGAAGGTTACCTGCAACACTTTGCAGGCAACAAAGCGAAAGTTTATAGTGCCGGTGTTGAAACACATGGAGTAAATCCAAGAGCCATTGCAACAATGAAAGAGGATGGTATTGATATTTCAAATCACACATCAAACAACATTGACGAATACTTTGACATTGACTTTGATTTTGTAATTACAGTTTGCGATAACGCTAAAGAACGCTGTCCGTACTTTCCAACAAGAGCAATGAAGTTTCACCAAAATTTTCCAGACCCTGCGAAAGCAACAGGAACTGAAGAAGAAATTTCAAATCAGTTTAGAGAAGTGCGACAAATGATAAAAAACTTCGCTGAAAAGTTTTTAGCGGAGAATTTATGACAAACAGCTACTGAATAAACACGACAAGAATTGTAAATAGCCCTAAACAAACTGAATGCAAATTTTAAATAACATGAATTTTCATCCACTGTTCGGCGCTTGATCAATATTTATATCTACCTTTAGTATCATTACAAAAAGTATTTTAATTAACTATAACATTCAGTTTCATGAACCCAAAAGTTGATTGGTTTTTTAACAAAACCACAAAGTGGAAGGAAGCATATTCTGAATTAAGAATGATTGTACTTGACTGCGGGCTCACTGAAGAATTGAAATGGGGTTGTCCGTGCTATACATTTCAGAATAACAATGTTGTTCTTATTCATGGATTTAAAGACTACTGCTCTTTGCTGTTTATGAAAGGTGTTTTAATGAAAGATGTTGCGAAAATTTTAGTGCAACAAACAAAGAATGTGCAGGCAGCAAGGCAAATTCGGTTAACCGGTATTCAGGAAATTCTGAAAATGAAAGCAACCTTGAAATCATACATCAGGGAAGCCATTAGTATTGAAAAGGCAGGCTTAAAGGTTGAGTTGAAAAAAACAAATGAATACTCAATGCCTGAAGAATTTCAAATTGTATTATCTGATATGCCTGAACTGAAAACAGCTTTCAAAAAATTAACACCGGGAAGGCAACGAGGATATATGCTTTATTTTTCATCAGCCAAGCAATCAAAAACACGCGAGGCCCGAATTGAAAAATACATTCCGCAAATACTTAGCGGAAAAGGATTAGATGATTAGTTTTATATCGTAATCAAAATATTCCCCTGATTAAAAACCAACTTAAATCATGTCAACATTAATCACAATTTTTCTTGTAATAGCAGGCATCATTGCTTTCATCTTGTTAGTTGCTCTCTTTATGAAGAAAGACCATTTCGTCAAGCGTGAAATTATAATAAATGCACCACAACAAAAGATATTTGACTTTTTAAAATTTCTCAAAAATCAGGACAAATTCAACAAGTGGGCAAAAGATTCCCCCGATAGAAATTGGGAATACAAAGGAACAGATGGAACAGTTGGGTTTATTATTTCATGGAACGGAAATAAAAGTGTTGGTCAGGGAGAAAAGGAAATCATGAATATTGTTGAAGGCAAAAAAATAGAAACACAAATCCGTTTTGTAAGGCCAATGACTACAACTGCCAATGTAAACATGGAGCTGGAATCATTATCAGATAATCAAACTAAAGTATACATGAGTAATTCCGGCACATTAAAGTATCCAATGAATATATTTATACCTTTAGCTGAAAGAAACTTTCCGAAAGACATGGATGAAAGTCTGAGTATGCTGAAAACAATTCTTGAAAAATAAGTTAGCATTTCATAATCGCTGCAACAAATAAGAAATGCATTAAAAATGAGCGCGATTAACCAGCCTTTTAAAAACATTTTGTTTGTTGTTTTACTAACAACTTTTCTTTCCTGGTTTTTCTATGCTCACGAAACTTTACCAAAGCCAATTCGGGCAGCAACAGCTTTAATTGAAACACCTGTTGCAATTGCCTCAGGAATTTCACACTACTTAAAGCTTGGTGTCAATGTTTACGATTCAATTATCGCAGTTATTGTTTCAAATTTTATTGCTTCCGTTTTATTAATTTTTCTAATCAACAAACTTTTAAAATGGAGAGGCAGCAAAAGCTAAATATTCTTGTTTTTTCTCTTGCACAATCTTCTGACTACTTCTTGCATTACAGGTTAACAAGTTACATCTTCAGATTTTTTTTGATGACAGCTATTATATCTGGTAACATCCTTAAATAAATTAACAGATAAAATTAAATTTGTAAAAAAACAGAGAATGAAAAAAACAACTTTTATAATTATTGCGTTAGCGGCATCATTCTGTTTTGGTTTTGCTTTTAAATCAATCATCAATAACAATTCAAACAACAACACTAAAATGAAAAGAGTAACAGGCATTGGTGGCATTTTTTTTAAATGCAAAGACCCGCAAAAAGTAATGGAATGGTATAAAACACATTTAGGTATAAACACCAACCAATATGGTAGTGTGTTTGAGTGGAGGCAGGCAAACGACTCAACTAAAAAAGGTTTTTCGCAATGGAGTCCTTTTAAAGAAACAACTAAATACTTTGAACCATCAGCAAAGGAGTTTATGATAAACTACCGCGTTGAAAATTTAGAAGCACTTGTTGAGGAATTGAAAAAAGAAGGAGTAACTGTAACCGACACTATTGAAACCTATGATTACGGAAAGTTTGTTCACATAATGGATATTGAAGGAAACAAAATAGAATTGTGGGAGGCAAATGATATCGTATATGAAAAAATGGGTGTCGATATAGGCATGGAAACAACAAAATGATAGTATCAATAACTAAAATTGAGTTAAGCTCTTATTCAAAACTTTTCGCGTTTTTTAAGTTTAACGGAAATATTATAACTGAGTTAAAACAATCAAAGTGCATAAAACATAAAATAACCGGCAACTTGAATTTGAAAGTCTGGTATACAATGACTTTATGGGAAAACGAAAATGACCTTAACAATTTTTATCGCAACGGCGCACATTTAGATGCGATGAAACAATCAAAAACATTTTCTTCCAAAATTAAATCTTATCGGATACAGAATGAGGATTTAATTAGTTGGATTGATGCTAAAAAATATTTTTAAATTAAAATTTATGTACGACCTCCCCTATCACAAAGAAAAAAACGAACAGGTCATAACTGAATTTATAGCCCGGTATCCATTTGCATTTTTAACCGGAAGCGATACAGAAAACAAACCTGTTGCTACACAAGTACCGGTTTTCATTGAAGAAAAAGATGGCCGGAAAATTTTAAGAGGTCACATAATGAAAAATACTGACCATCACAAAGCATTCATGCATAATAAAAATGTTCTGGTGGTTTTCACCGGACATCATACTTATGTAAGCGGAACATGGTATAGTAATCCGCAAACTCCTTCTACATGGAATTTCATGAGCGTTCATGCAAAAGGAATTGTTCGTTTTCTGGATGACAATGCTTTAGTTGATGTTCTTCGAATGACAACATTGCATTTTGAAAATCAGAACAAGCAGTCACAAACCATTTTCGACAACCTTCCTTCAGAATACACTCAAAGATTAATGCAAGCAATAGTAGCATTTGAGATTGAAATAATAGAAATGGATACTGTTTTCAAGTTAAGCCAGGATCGTGATGAAAAAAGTTATGACAACATAATTGAGCAACTCAGAAAACAAGGTGAATCAGGCAAGGTGATTGCTACTGAAATGAAAAAAAGAAGAAACCAGGTATTTCCAGAAATTATTCAGTAAGGTATTTATCAATATGGTTTTACAATTATGCTAGTAAATTATGAGTCCGGTTTCAATTGATAATTCGTCACTGCATTTTCTTAAAGTTCTTGCAAAAAACAATAACAGAGACTGGTTTAATAATCATAAAGAGAATTATCTGTTTGCTCACGGCAATATGTGTGAATTTATTGATTATCTAATTAGAGAAATGAACCAACATGACGAAGTAGAAAATTTGTCAGGCAAAAAAAGTTTGTATCGAATTTACAACGATGTCAGATTCAGTAAAGATAAATCTCCATACAACCCACGCTTTGCATTTAGTTTACGCAGAGCAACAAAATATAAAAGAGGAGGTTACTACATGAATATAAAACCCGGCAATAGCTTTTTGGCTTGCGGTTTTTTTGCCCCTAATTCTGATGATTTAAAACGAATAAGACAAGACATTGAATATAATAACACCGATTGGAACAGAATATTAAAATCCAAAAAAATCAAACTGAATTTTGATGAATTAAAAGGAAGCAAAGTTCTCACTACTCCAAGAGGATTTAATAAAGATCATCCTGCAATAAATTTAATTCGACATAAACAATTTATACTAAGGCACGATTTCACCGACAATCAGGTAATTTCAAAAGACTTTTTAAAAACTGCAAATTCAATTTATAAATCGGTCAGGCCGTTTTTTGATTACATGAGTGAAGTTCTAACCACAAATGCAAATGGTGAATCCATTGTGTAATTAGTTTCTTTTAAATTTTATCTCTTGTATATTTCAAGTTCCAAACTTGTTTTAAGATAATTAAATCGAAAGTATAAATTACATTAAAAATTTAAGGAATTACTTCTTTTATGAAAGCAATAGTACATACCAAATACGGCTCGCCTGAAGTATTGCATTTACAAGAAGTTCCTAAGCCTATACCAAAAGACAACGAGATTCTGATAAAAATACATGCAACAACCGTAAACAGAAATGATTGCGGTTTCAGGAAACCTGAATATCCATTTATCATCAGGCCCATAAACGGACTCTTTAAACCAAAAAGAAAAATTCTCGGAACCGAACTTGCTGGTGAAATTGAATCCATTGGAAAAAATGTTAAATCATTTAAACCAGGCGATAAAGTTTTTGGATTAAGCGCCTGGAAATTCGGTGCACATGCTGAATACATATCGGTTCCAGAAGAAGGTTCTATTTCAGTAATGCCATCGAACATTTCCTATAACGAGGCAGCGGCTATTTGCGATGGAGCTTATCTCGCTTTGAATAATTTAAGGAAAATTGATTTCAAAAAAATAAAAAGCATTTTAATCAATGGTGCTTCAGGCTCTATTGGTTCCTCTGCAGTTCAATTGGCAAAATTTTATGGTGCAACTATAACAGCAGTGTGTAACACAAAAAACCTTGAACTAATAAAATCATTAGGTGCTGATTTTGTAATTGATTATACAAAAGAAGATTTTACAAAGAATGGTCAGCACTATGATGTTGTTTTTGATGCGGTTGGCAAAAGTTCTTTCTTCAAATGCAAAAAAATATTAAACTCTGGAGGAACTTATTTTTCTACTGAACTCGGTTATCTATCTCAGAATATATTCCTTGCATTATTCACCCGATTATTTAACGGAAAGAAAGTTTTATTTCCCATTCCTAAAGATCGAAAAGAGGACATTGTTTTTTTTAAAGAACTGATTGAAGCCGGAAAGTATCGGGCAGTTGTTGACCGAGTTTACCCAATGAATCAAATTGTTGAGGCTACTAAATATGTTGAAACAGGAATGAAAACCGGAAGTGTTGTAATTTCTATAGACCACACATAAGAATTATTAAAAGTTCAAATTCTTTATCATTTAAATTGTTTCATTCTGCTATATTTTTGAAATGTGAGACTAATCACCTTTAGCATAAAACAAATCAGACTAAACTTTAATAAAATGAAATCGTCTCATAATAAATTATGAAAAAACACTTACTCCTGAGCTGTGCCATTGTACTTCTATCAATTCAATTTGGAAAATCGCAAATAACAAATACGAACATAAGCAATGGAATTATTTTCGATGGCGAACCGTATCTGGCAATTAATCCAACAAACAATCAGAATTTAGTTGCTGCTTGGATGGGAATAAAATTTTCTGGCGGACTTTATAGAATAGCAATAAAAACACGAGCAACATTTGATGGAGGAAATACCTGGAGTACTGCAACCTCACTTCCACATTTCGGAACAGGTTATGGATCAGCCGATGTTTCAATGGCTTTTGATAAAAACGGCTCATTGTACTTGTGCTATATTGATTACAAACAAAATCCTGATAGCGGGGGAATTTATGTTGCCCGTTCTTTTGACGGAGGATTAAACTGGGACTCCCCCTCAAAAGCATTTGATATGTATGATGATGCAAACAAAAGACCTATTGACAGACCATGGATGGTAGTAGATAATTCGAACACTGCAAATTTTGGAACATTGTATATCACAACCAAACCGGCACCCTGGATTTCACCGCCAAATCGTAATTATTATAAAGTTTCAACTGACAGTGGGCACACTTGGTCAGCGATTGCTAATATCGATGGAGGCAATCATTTAATTGGAAATTTTATTGCTGCTCCAATGGCGGCTCCTGCCACAACATTTAACGGAAACTTTTGTACTGTTTATCCAAGTTATGTAACTTCTCAAAATGTTTTGCCTGCATATTATTTTTCTTATTCTGATAATCAAGGTCAAACATTTTCTTATACCACGGTATATGCTGCTGCCCCGGCAGCTGGAGATACCAATTTAAAAAACGGTTATCAATTAATTGCCCATCATTCGGATAGTAATAAATTAATTTTTATTTCTCCTGACTCACAAAACGGCGATGCAGATATTATCGGGATTCATAGTAATGATGGTGGCCAAACATGGAGTATTCCTATTAGAATAAATGACGATGTAGTATCAAATGGAAAAGCTCAAGATATGGTTTGGGGAGCTTATAATGAACAAGGGGATTTGGCAATTACTTGGCGTGACAGACGAAATAGCGGCACTAATGGTTTTTGGAATGCTGCCTATGACTTTTACTATGCTACAAGTTCTGATAACGGGCAAACATTTTCTTCAAATCAAAAACTTTCCAGTCAGTTAATTGCTTTTGATTCAATTATTGCTGAAAACGGAAATGATTTTATGAGTTGCGTTTTTACCTATGATACACTTTGTACTGTTTGGGGTGATACCCGAAGTGGTAAATTGAATATTTATTTTGCTAAAACTATCGTAAGCACAAATACAAGTATTGAAGTCACCTTACTTAATAGCGAAGGATATAAGATTGATTTATTTCCTAATCCGGCTGGTAATGAATTAAAAATTTCTGTTTCAAATGAATTAGTTGGAAAAGAATTTTCAATTTATGATTCTTCAGGAAGGAAAATATTAAAACAAAAAACATCATTTAAAGCATTTACACTTGATACAAGTGGTTTTGCAAGTGGAATTTATTTTTTAAAAATTGACAATGAAATAAAACGATTTGTAAAGAATTAATATTAAAAAATGACTTAATAAAAAATCCCGCGTTAAAAAGCACGGGATTTTTTATTTCTTAAAGAAGAATCTATTTAAACCAGTCTCGGTTATTACTCAATAAAAATCTTTTCTATAAAGTTATTTTCTTTAGAAATTAATTCAACAATATATATTCCAGAGGGTAAATTCAGAGTTGTAATTAAAAATCTTTTTAATTCATTCTAAATAAGTGGATTAATCTGCATTCCTCCGGGATGCTTAACGGTATAGGTGAGTTTAATGATTTTTGTTTCTTTTGATTTCAATTTCAAGTTCCATGTTAACATACCGGTTTGCTCCTCCAGATCCGCCCCGTTTATTTCATCAGCTGTAACAGTAACATCTTTTTGATTTGACAAAGGAATCTGGTCAAGCAACACAAAATTTATATCGTTAGCTTTTGTGTTACGAATAGTAAAGGTGTAACTGCGAGTCACTGTTTTCATTCCATCAACAAATCCTGTTTTACTTTTTTCTTTTATAAGTTTTCGCTCAACAAGTATTGTCTTATCACGACCTAAATCAATGTTGAGTGTGTCATACATTTCAGTTGGATTAATATTTGATTTTCCAACATAAGAATTATCAAAATAAATCTTGGCAACACCATAGACTAAATTCATGTCCTCCCAATCAACAATCCGTGCTTGCAAAAATGCATCTTTATCAAGTTTAGGAACGCAGTAGTATGCATAAAGCGCATTCAATTCCTTTTTTTGAATAACAATAGTATGGGGTTTTCCATCCGCTGGAATTGAATATGAAAGTGATATTGAATATTCAACCTGCACCATGTTCGTTTGAATGGTGGTATAATATGAACTGTTTTTTGCATCAAATTGGGGCAACTTTGCATCGTCCCAATTTACACTTCCCTTATTAGTAGAATATTCATCAGCATTTTTTTCATTAGCTGATATAGTACTTATTTCCAACTGCTGATAATTTACCAATTGAACAAAAAGAGGACTAAGAGTTGGCTTAACATTTCGCAATGATGGGTTACCGGTTGAAAGAGTTAGTTTAACATTGCTCCAATCAATTGCTGTGTTTTGAACAAGTTTTGCTTTTTGTACTAACAACAATGATTTATCAGTTGAAGTTGCCTTTAAATCATACTCTGGGCTCCATGATGCATTTGCTGTATAATAATTAAACTGAATGCTGGCGGCAGTGGCAACATCAGCAAAAACAGTAACCAGAATTTCATAAACAGGTTTTGCGGTGCCGTCAGTTACACCATTGTTTACCATGCTGATCATATTATTCAGTTCATCAATCCCAGATGTAAGTTGTGTCTTTATAAAAGTAAGTTTATCCTGCTGGCGTGTTAGCTTTATCCATTCATTATCAATATTAGCTTGTCGTTGTCTGTAATAATCAAGCGCATCTTTAACTAAAGTCAGGCTGTCTTTTTTCGCCGTGCCTTTTATTATTGGGTTGTTTTGCAAAAAACCTTTTTCAATAACAAGAGCTTCCTTATTTGCTCTGATTAATTCCAGTTGGTAATACAATTCATCTATACTATCCTGTTTAACTTTTATTTCTTTCTTGTATTTTATTAATAAAGGATTATCAGGCTTAACTTCAATTGATTCAGGATATCGCGTATTGAACTGAGCATCGAGAATGGTAAAGTCACCTTTTCCAGAAGTAATAATTGTTGCGGGGTCTGTATATGGCGACACTCCTTGAAATGCAAAATCACTAGTGCCAACAGGAATATTAACATTCTCAGAATAATAGATCTGAGCTCCTGAAAAATAAACAGTTGCCTTTTCAGGTTTGCATTGAACAGTTTTTAACGACTGAGCTAAAGCTAAATTGCAACTCAGGGAAAGAAGGATAATCAGAAGTGATTTCATATCGTTTTGTTTTTTGTTTTTATATAGACACTAAAATTTTCTGTTTCCATAAAACAATTTAAATATTGAATAAGAATTACTCTTTGCATATTTGTTTCTGATATAGATTTAACATCACATTATTAATTTAAATATCCTAGTAATTATGGAAACTCAGCGTCCTCCCCTTCCCCCATTTACAATGGAAACCGCCAAACAAAAAGTTCAGATGGCAGAAGATGCCTGGAACAGTAAGGACCCGGAAAGAGTTTGCCTTGCCTATACAATTGATACTGAATGGAGGAACAGAACGGAATTTATAAATGGCAGAGAAGCAGTTAAAGAATTTTTAAAGCGTAAGTGGGAAAAAGAATTAAACTATAAACTAAAAAAAGAGCTTTGGTCTTTCAATAAAAACAGAATTGCAGTAAGATTTGAATATGAATTCAGTAATGCAGATGGGATATGGTTCAGAGCATATGGTAATGAAAACTGGGAGTTTAACGAAAACGGCCTAATGGCAAAACGATTTGCCAGCATAAACGATTTGCAAATAACTGAAGCCGAACGAAAATTCAAATAACTCTCAAGTGAAAATATTTTCAGTCATTTATTTAGCAATGTTATTTTTATGTTCTTGATTTTCTTACCAGAAATGATGTGCCAGTAGCAATACATCAAAGTGGAATTAAATTTTATTTTTTGAATGAGAACACATACTAAAGAAACGCAAGACGAATTAACCCCTGAACACGCTCTTGAAATTTTAAAAGTTGGAAACGAGCGGTTTGTCAATAATATAAAAGCACACCGGAACTTATTGGAGCAGGTAAACGAAACCTCATCAGGTCAGTTTCCATTTGCTGCAGTTCTCAGTTGCATTGATTCAAGAACATCAGCTGAATTGATATTTGATTTGGGGCTAGGTGATATTTTTAGTATTCGAATCGCTGGAAATATTTTAAATGAAGATATTCTTGGCAGCATGGAGTTCGCTTGTAAAATTGCCGGTTCGAAACTGATTGTTGTACTCGGACATACTAAATGCGGAGCCATTGAGGGTGCTTGTAACAATATCGTAATGGGCAACATTACTACCTTGCTTAATAAAATTAAACCAGCAATTGCAACAGAAACTAAAACCTCAAACAATCGCACCGGACAAAACAAAACTTTTGTAGATAATGTTACAGTTAATAATATATTTATTGTTGTACAACAAATTAAAGATTTAAGTCCTTTACTTTCCGAAATGGAAAAAACTGGTCAAATAAAAATTATTGGAGGACTATATAATCTGGATACAGGACAAGTAAATTTTTACGAATAAATAATTCACAAACCTGTTTAAATTAATAAACCGAGTAGTTTATTTCTTTTTAATTATTCCATTAGCTGTTTCTAACCATACAACTGGACCTCCTGCTAAATATCCGGTGCTTCCTAATCGGTCGTAAGAAATTTTTCCATCCTTTTTAATTGCATTTACAAACCAAACAGTAGGATAACCTTGCACACCAAATGATTGCTGCAACTGAAAATTTTGTGTTTGTATTTCGGGTGCTAATTGAGTTTTTCTAGGAAAATCAACCTCAACTAATACAACATTGCTTTTTGCCCATGCGGCAAATTCCGGTTTCTTAAATACTTCATCTTGTAACCGATGGCACCAACCACACCAATCGCTACCAGTAAAAAACAGCAATAATGGTTTCTTCGTTTGATTTGAAATTTCAATGGCTTTATCAAGATTGTTTGTCCAAACCAACTCCTGCGCTTTAACAGCCATTGAACCGGCAACAAGCAAAACAAGCATTATAATTTTTTTCATCATTTATATTTTAAGGCAAGTTTAATGCCATTCAGTGAAATTATTAAAAATTTAAACTACTAAAAGTTAAAAATCGTTCCTGTCAGGCTTTCAAATTATTAAAAAAAACTCTATACCCTTCCATATTCTGTTATTGGTTAGCAATTAATTAACATCAATTAAAATTCTCAAACTCCATTCTTCAATTTCTTAACCTTGTTCATTACTTCCGAATTCATAGTACTTTTGTAGCCAAGCATTTTTTTACACAATTGAATTTCTTTTACAGAAAGTATCTGTAAGGCACAAGCCCGAATAATAAAGAATAAATAATTTCAGGGGTAAAACCACTGTGGGCCAATTCCTGTCCGCCTTTGAAGCCAATGGAGAAAAGTAAATAGAGTGAAATAAATTTACTCGATGATGCAGGAATTTCAAGGTCGCTTTTAACCAAGACTGCAAAAACTCCCAACACAAAAAACAAAAGTGTTGGATTGGTGAGATTTGAAACCAGTATTTGAAAGTCCAAAATTTTTTATTTCTAATTTATTATAATTCCAACAATAGCAAATAACGATTTAATGCTTGTCGTGAAGTATTTTTTCAGACCACGCCAGCAAAACAGAAGAAAGTAAAAACACCATATGAATAATTACCTGCCACATTACATTTTCCGATTCATATGATTTGATATTGATAAAAGTTATCAGAAGATGAATACCTGAAACTCCAATAAGTGACCCAGCTAATTTTACCTTCAGTGTTCCGGCATTTATTTTCTGCAGCCACTCCGGTTTATCTTCGTGGGTATCAATATCCAACCGGCTCACAAATGTTGAGTACCCACCAATAATAACCATAGTAAGCAAATTTCCAACCATAGTAATATCAACCAAAGTGAGAATACCAAGCATCAAAGCCGTTTCTGATATTTCATTTATTGTTGTACAAAGGTGAATGAGTTCAATTACAAATTTATAAGCATACAAGATTCCTCCGATAATTAATCCAACATAAAGAGGCGCTTGAATCCATCTGCTTGCAAAAATTATTTTCTCAAAAAATGATTCAGTTTTATTTAACATTAATTAGTTTTTTATTATCGGTTTTAATATAATTGATTTTTCAATTTTTACTACCCTTTTCTTCCTGATATAGCCAATAACAAATAAGACAGCAATTATTACTGCGACAAAAAGGAAAATATATTCCACTTCGTGTACTAAAAGAGGAAATTGTTTACCAAGAAAATATCCAATTGGAATTAAGGACCAAACCCAAATAATTGCACCAAGTACATTGTAAATATTAAACTTAATGAAATTTATTTCAGTTGCACCAGCCATAATTGGAGCAAAGGTTCTTACAACCGGTAAAAACCTTCCAACTACTAATGCTGCTCCTCCATATTTATGAAAATAGTCTCTTGTAATTTCAAGATGATTCTTTTTTAAGAAAAATGTGTCTTCTCTTTCAAAAAGTCTTTTACCAAAATATTTTCCAGTTGCATAACCAATAATATTTCCAAGAATGGCAATAAGTGTAACACTAAAAAGCAGAAAGAAAATGTCTACTTCAAAATTTCCGGTGCTGCATAATAATCCCGCTGTAATAAGTAAAGGATCGCCCGGGAAAATAAATCCGAAGAACAATCCTGTTTCAGCAAATATTATTATTAAAAGAAGAGTTAACCCTCCATA
>Ga0114969_10002364_pt1 | contig 15519 bp, 17 predicted proteins | sample M_130807_MF_Meta_FD_87316 | JGI IMG/M metagenome (GOLD analysis project Ga0114969, IMG submission 87316) | Freshwater microbial communities from Lake Montjoie, Canada to study carbon cycling - M_130807_MF_MetaG | ecosystem: Environmental > Aquatic > Freshwater > Lake | place: Lake Montjoie...
CGACGGCGGTGCGAACGGTGCAGCGCTCAAGGCCATGCGTGAACGTATCGCCACGGGTGCGGCGACGACGCCAGCCGCTAAGCCTGCTGCCGAAGTCAAGAAGACCGACAAGGGCGCCTAATTACTCTCTGAGTGCCCAAGATGCCGGAGGCTTGCCTCCGGCGTTTTTGTTGGGGGAGGCGGCGACGTTAGCCGAGCAGGCTAGCGACCGGCGCCTGCAGAATTTCCTGCGGGGACCGTCCCTGCGCGCGGAGTTCGCGGATGGATAGGCCCGTGGTGCGCTTGGCTAAGCGGCGACCTTGAGCGTCCACCACCAGCGGCGCATGTGCCCAGTGTGGTTCGGGCCAGCCGAGCGCGCGATAGAGCAGGATCTGCCGGGCGGTCGAGAGCAGGAGGTCGGCGCCGCGGACGACTTCGGTGATGCCCATGGCGTGGTCGTCGGCGACGACGGCCAGTTCGTACGCTGGGAAGCCATCTTTGCGCCAGACGAGGAAGTCGCCGAAGTCCTGACCGGCGACGAAGGCCTGCGGGCCTTGTAACCGATCATCAAAGCGGATGGTCTCGCCGTCCGGAACCCGGAAGCGCCAGTTGGTGCCGTCCAGTTGGGTGACATCACGACCTTGTCCCAGCGGTGGCCGTAGGCTCGGCGGGAAGAGGGGTTCCGCGTCGTGCTCGGCATGCGGAGCGGTCAGCGCCCGGGCGACATCTTGGCGGGATTTGTCGCACGGATAAATGCCGCCCGCGGCGTGGAGGAGTTGCCAGACCTTGAGGAAGTAGTCGCAACGCTGCGATTGTACGTAGGGTCCATGAGGGCCTTCCACATCAGGGCCTTCCTGCCAGAGCAGGCCGAGCCAGCGCAGGTCTTCCAGCGCGGCCAGGGCGAATTCTGGACGGCAGCGTTCCGCGTCGAGATCCTCGGTGCGGTAGATGAGTTGACCTTGTGCGGTTTGCGCACGCTGGGCCGCGAGCGCAAAGGTGCGGGCGTGACCGAGGTGCAGGTAGCCGGTGGGGGTGGGGGCGAGTCGTCCGCGGTACATAGTGGACGGTCGCTGTCGGCTCAGAGCGGGTTACCCGTTGCCACAAATTCCCAAGGGACCCCGAACTCGGCGGAGACCGCTGCCGCCAAGGCTTTCACGCCCCAGGTTTCGGTCGCGTAGTGGCCGCAAGGGTAGAGGTTCCAGCCTTGCTCGTGCGCTTCGTTAAAGTGTTCTTCGCGGAGTTCACCGGTGATCAGCGTATCGCAACCTTGGGCGCGCAGGTGATCCAGGGCGCTGCGGCCACTGCCGCTGAGGATGGCGATTTTCTTCGGGCGAGCCGCACCAAACTCGATGGCCTGATAGGTATCGGGATAGCTCTGCTTCAGTCGGCGGGCGAGCGTACTCCGTGGGATACCTTGGCAAATACACGCTATCGGCAGGCCTTCGAAGTCGACGAACCAATCGACGACGCGGAGTCCGAGGTCCGCCGCGATGAGTGCGTTGTTGCCGATGATTGGGTGGGCGTCGAGCGGCAGGTGGCTCGAGTAGAGCGAGAGCCCGGTGCGTTTCAGCGAATCAAGCCGCAGTTTGCGGACCTCGCGCAGCGGCGAGATGGTTGGCCAGCGCATGCCGTGGTGCACGATGAGAAAGTCGATACCTCGCTTTGCGGCCATTTCGAAGACCTTGGCGCCGGCGTCGACCGCACAGCCGACCTTGCGGACCTTGGCGCGGCCCTTGTGCTGCAGGCCATTCTCGGCTCCAGGGAAATCTTTGATCGCCTTATTGTTGGTCAGTAGGTCGCAAAAGCGGGCAATCTTGGTGGCGTCGGCGGGCATGGTCAGAGGGGTTTGAATTGTTCGTCACTCGGTGTGTTGGCCGGTTGCGTAAGCGAACGAGGGTCGAAGAAGCCATCCGCGAGACGGAGGTTGAGCGCAGCGTGGGTGACCTGCAGTCGGTCGACATCGCGGGTGCTTTCATCCCGGACGCTGATGGCAGCGAAAAGCCATTGATCGCCCGCTTTGCCGAACTCTTCCACCTGTAAAGTGCGCAGGGCCTTACCTTGTGTGTCTTCCGAAATTGCGCTCAGCATGGCACCGTAAGCACGGTCGAGGGCAAACCTCACTTGCGAAGGTGTGCCTGGCTGCGGGTTCTTGGCTAGGTAAACATGGGCGGGACGGCCCACTACGCGTTCCGTTGAAACATAGTCGGACTTTTCCCAATGCGTGAAAGGCAGGTGCAGGTCGAAGGGCGTTAGGAGTAGGCCGGGCGCTAGCGGTGAGCCAAGCCCAACTGCGGTGATGGCTTGGGCAGGCTGGCCGTTCTGCGAGGCCCAGAGTAAACTGGCTTGGGCATTCTTCTTAGCAATGAAGGCGTAAACCTGACGGCCTTGGCTATCGCGCGCTTCGAAGCGCACCCGCGGACCACCGTCGGCCCAACCCACCCAAAGCAATCCATGAACGGGTGCAGCGTCGTCGCCACGGCGCGGCTTATGGGTAATCGTGACCTTAAGGCACGTATCAGCCGGCAGGCGCGAGGCGCGGAATTGAGCCAGAACCTCGGGGGCTTCCGCCGGCGTTAGGCGCGCGTAGCGTTCATCCCCCGAACTCAGTTGGGCGGACAGCGGTAACGATAATAGCAACACCGCCCAGCGGAAAGTCAGGCTGAGCAGGGTGGTGCGCATCGCCGATTACTTAGCCGGAGCCGGAACTACCGGAGCCTTGGGGGCCTCGGGGGCCTTCGCGGCGGGAACGGCTGGAGCCGTAGCACCTGGAACAGCTGGAACCACTGGGACTTCTTGGGTCGCTGGCTTGGTGGTCGTAGCGGCGGCTGGCGCGATGGCGGAAGCCGTTTTCTTTTCGCGTGCAACGAATCCGAGGTAGAGCCCGAAGCTTAGGATGAAGAGGATGACTGTGAGGGTGGTCGTCATCTTGGAGAGGACGTTAGCCGATTCACCGCCAAAGACGGATTCAGCGGCACCACCACCGAGGGCCGAGCCCATGCCAGCGTTGGCGGAAGGACGCTGCATCAGGATGATCAGGACCACCAAGAGGCAGACCAGGAAGAGAACGACAACCGAGGCGTACAGGAGAAAATCCTTCATCCCCTTATCCAAGGGCTCGGAAAATGATAAAACAACGCCAAAATCAGTCCCTGACGTAGACCCCTTGGCTAACCCGGTAGGTCCGCCAGTCGCCCGAGGGGGGCGGAACCGTGCCTGAGGCGATGACTTGATGGCTTTCCCCGACTTCTTGCCAGAAAGCCCGCCTACGGGTGTCGTCCAGCTCCCCGAGGACGTCATCGGCCAGAATGACGGGTGGGGTAGGGGCACGGCTGGCATCGCGACTGAGGCGGCCCAAGCAGAGGGCTAGCACCAGGAGCCGCTGCTGGCCCTCGGAGGCGTAGTCGGCGGCGTCTTGGCCTCCAAAGCGGATGCCGAAGTCGTCGCGTTGGGGGCCCTTCAAGGTCGAGCCCGTTGCCTGGTCGACGCCACGTAGCTTCGCCCACGTATCCGCCAATTGGTCGGCGGGGGTGTCCGGTTGGTAGGTGAGGTCGGCGCCTTTATCGGGGAAGCCCGCACGGGCGCAGGCCTCACGCAGGGTGGTCGCCAGTTCGGGTAGGACCTTGGCCCGGGTCTCCACCATGAGCGTAGCCGGCGCGAGCATGGTCTTTTCGAACGCGCGGATCGCGTCTTCCTGGGGGCGGTCCGTCTTGAGTAAAGCATTCCGCCCTTCGAGGGCGCGGGTGTAGTCGCGGACGGCGGTGAGGTAGGTCCCGTCGGTGCCGCCAATCGCAGCATCGAGCCAGCGACGGCGGTTGGACGGCGATCCGCGGACCAAGCGGAGGTCGTCAGAGCAGAAGACAATGGTGGGGAAGCGACCCAGATGCTCGGCGACGGATGTCACGGGATTACCGTCGACCAGCGCTTTACGTGAACCCTTCGCGAGGCGCAGTTCCACCGCGGTACTTTCCGTCCCTGTGCGCACATCGAGTCGCAGGCGTGCCTCGGTGCAGCCCATCCGGATGAGCGGCGAAATCTCCGTGGTGCGGAAGGAACGAAAAGCCGAGACCAGCGCCGCGGCCTCCAGAAGGTTGGTTTTACCTTGGCCGTTTTCGCCCAGTAGGAAAACGCGCGGCGCGTCGGTGTCGACGTCGGCAAACGGGAGGTTGCGGAAGTCAGCCGCGCGGATGCGGGTGACGCGCATGGCCTACTGAGGAATCGTCAACGTCGTGCCTGGTTTTAGGCTGGCCGGTGAGCTAATTTTATCGCGGTTGGCGTTGTAGATATCATTGGCGCGGGTCGGCGTGCCGTAGGCTTTCGAGGAGATTTTGGAAAGCGTGTCGCCAGCGACAATCACATAGGTGGTGAAGGCGGGGGCCTTGCGGCCATTGGCTGGTGCGACGCCGGGGACGGCGGGTGTTCCCTTGTCGGGGATAGCGGCTACGCCCGGGGTGCGCGGGTCATTCTTTGGTTCGGGATTACGGACGCCGCGGGAAAGTTCGGACACTTCCAGCATGAGCTTCGTGTTTTCGTTCTGCAGCTTGCGGATCTGTGCAGACTGATCCACGCTCCCGCCGGCGCTGGGTTCCAGTGGGCGCCCCGGGAGTTGCTGCGTAAACATTTTTTCAGCCGTCTTTACCATCTGACGGACAATGGGGCTTTGTTCCGAGTTCGGCTTGAGGCGTAGGTACTGATTGAAGTGGTAAATCGCTGGGAGTGGATCCTGAAGGTCAAGGTACATCCGACCAGCTTCTAAGTGAGATTCCGATGCCCCCTTGCGGGCGTCGATAACTTTGAGGAAGGACTCCAAGGCTTTGCGCGGCTCCCGCTGCTTCTCGTAAGTCATGCCTTGCCGGAATTCACTGTCCTCGAGTTCAGGGGTGCGCATCGCCGAGGAGGTATCACCGTCGCAACCGACGAAGGTGAGGGTGCAAGCGAGGCTCAAAAAGGGAAGGACTGAACGGAGACGTTCCATGGCGGGACAATCCCTTTCTGGGCGACTCCGTTCAACCTAAAATCATTCGCAAAGGGCGACGCGGAGGGCGCTCGGGAGATCAGGCGTCTCGAAGACGAAACCGGCAGCCAGGGCTTTGGCGGGCGTGGCGGCTAGGTCGCCGAGGAGCGTTTCGCGGCCCATCTCCCCGAAGACGAGTCCGACGGCGAACGCCGGGAGGGGTAGGATGGCTGGGCGGTGCAGGGCTTGGCCGAGGCACCGAGCAAAGGTGCGTTGGGTAACTGGCTGTGGGGCGACCGCGTTCAGAGCGCCTTGGATACTCGGAGTCGCTAAGGCCCATTGTATCAGTCTGATTAAATCGCCGAGCCGAATCCAACTAAGGCACTGCTGGCTAGATCCAATCGGGCCGCCGAGTCCAAGGGAGAAGGGTAGTCGCATTTTCTGGAGAGCCCCACCTGAGCCTGCCAAGACGAGGCCGGTCCGGAGCCAAACAGTCCGGATACCGCGCTCTTGGGCGGCCTGGGTAGCCATTTCCCATTGTTCGGAGATTTCAGCGAGGAAGCCGATATTAGAAAGAGAAGAGGCTTCCGTCACCGATTCATCCGGGCGCCAGACGCCGTAGCGGTTGATGCCCGACATGGAGATAAAGGCCTTGGGTGGTTGCTTGAGGCGTGCCAAGGCCGCTGCGAGTAGGTGCGTGCCTTCGACTCGACTCGTGAGGATGCGGGCCTTGGCTGCCTTCGTCCAACGTTGGGCAATCGGCTCACCCGATAAATGGATGACCGCCTCGGCGCCTTCGAGGAAGGCTTCGTCAATCCACCCGCTGGCGACGTCCATGCCGCCCGGGCCGCGTGTGCGAGACTGCAAAGCCGTCACTGTGTGGCCGCCTTTCGCCAACGCCTTCGCAAGGGCCCGACCAATCAGACCGGTGGCTCCGGTGAGGACGATGCGAGGTCGGTCGGACATGCTTTACTTGTAAGCGGCAACCGTCGAGAAGTCCAACCGCCTCAACGCTTGGTCACCGCCAGCACCCAGGGCTTACCCGGGTTGGGGACATGGCCGATTTTTTCAACCGTGTCGCCGGCACCCGTGCGTTCAGCCGCAAAGGCCAAGACGACGTCCGATTCGTCCATCCCGCCAGGGTGGCCTGTGTAGGCGACGCAGATGAGCCGGCCCCCGGAGCGTAAGGCCGCAAAGGCGGCCTGCAAAGCAGTCGCCGTGGATTGTGGTTGGGTGATGATATCAGGGTTGCCGCCCGGCAGGTATCCCAAGTTAAAGATGGCGGCACCGACTTTACCGCGGTGCCCGGCGGGAAGCACGGTGGTGATTTCTGCGTGGCTCCGATGATGTAAACTCACGCGCGACGATAGACCAGTCAAGGTACACAGGTTGTCCGTCGAGGCAATCGCTTCAGGTTGGATGTCGAAGCTATGAACGTGGCCAGTCGGACCGACAGTTTGTGCGAGGAAGGCGGTATCTCGCCCTTTGCCAGCGGTCCCGTCGATCGCGATATCGCCAGCCATGAGCACGGCCGCGGCGAGCGACTGCGCGCGTTCGGTGACGCGGATTGGATTTATGGGAGCCAAGGGAATTTGCCGAAGTTCGGCGGACGTTTTTCGTTCCATGCCGAGCGACCTTCGTCGCCTTCTTCGGTCAAGTAGTAGAGTAAGGTGGCATTGCCAGCGAGTTCCTGGATGCCGGCTTGGCCATCCAGTTCGGCGTTGAAGGCCGACTTCAGGCAGCGGATAGCCAGCGGGCTCTTGGTCATGACCTCGCGAGCCCATTGCACGCCTTCGGCGTCGAGTTGTTCGTACGGCACGACGGCATTGACCAAACCGATCTCGAGGGCCTGTTGGGCGTCGTATTGACGGCAGAGGTACCAGATTTCACGGGCCTTCTTCTGGCCGACAATCCGGGCGAGGTAGGAAGCCCCAAAGCCGCCGTCGAAACTGCCCACGCGCGGTCCAGTCTGACCAAAGATGGCATTATCGGCGGCAATGGTGAGGTCGCAAATGACGTGGAGCACGTGGCCACCACCGATGGCGAAGCCGGCAACGAGCGCGATGACGACCTTGGGCATCGAGCGGATGAGGCGCTGGAGGTCGAGGACGTTCAGGCGGGGCACGCCGTCCTTGCCGACGTAGCCACCCTTTTTATCGCCGCGGATCTTCTGGTCGCCGCCTGCACAAAAAGCGAATTTACCGTCATGTTGAGGGTTCGCCCCGCGGAGAAGGACCACGCCGATGGAACTATCGTCACGGGCATCGGAGAAGGCCTTAAGCATCTCCGCAATGGTGTCGGGCGTAAAGGCGTTACGCCGGGACGGACGGTTAATGGTCACGCGGGCGATACCTTCGGCCTTTTCATAGACGATGTCGGAGAACTCCCCGCTTCTCTGCCAGCGAATCTCGGGCTGCATAAGTGCAAGTTGGCGACCTTCGCGGCTTTTTCCAACGAATATCCGACGGGACGCTTGAAAAACACATTTTAACCGCACAGGTTGGGGTATGGCTAAATTGACCCCCGTACAAATCACTAAGGTCTCCCAATGGGTGGCCGAGGGTTCGACCCTTTCGGCGATTCAAGGCAGGCTTTCCTCCGAACTCGGGATTTCGATGACCTTCTTAGACGTCCGTTTCCTGGTCGATGACCTTAACCTTACCCTCCAAGAGAAGGAAGAGCCCAAGAAGGCCGAGGAACCTGTCGTTGAAGAACAAGTCCCGGCCGATGCACCGGGTACCGATGCTACCCCGCCGGCGGCTCCAGCGGATGCCGTCCCGGTAGGTCCGTCGAACGTGAAGGTCGAAATCGACGCTTTGGCTCGCGAGGCCACGATGGTCAGTGGCACGGTGACTTTCTCCGATGGCCAGTTGGCCGATTGGTATATCGATATGGAAGGCCGCCCGGGCGTCGTCCCGCGCGTACCTGGCTATCGTCCCAGCCAGCCGGATATCGTCGACTTCCAGACCAAGCTCGACCTCGTCCTACGCCAGTCCGGCTACTAAGAGCTTAGCGCGTTTTAAGGATCGCCTCGGCGAGTACGAAATCGGCTGGCCGCGTTAACTTCAAGTTGACCGACGGGTTTTCCACTAAGGCCACATCTTGCCCGACAAATTCGACGGCGGAGCTGTCATCGGTAACTTTACGACCGAGTTCAGAAACTTTACGGTAAGCTTTAAGGACGATGGACGTACGGAATACTTGGGGCGTTTCTGCAGTCCAGACCAAAGCCCGGTCGGGCGAACTGCCCACCGAGGCCGAGTGTTCTTTAGCGATTTTAACAGTGTCGGCCGCGCGGCCAGCGAGGATGGCTCCGCCCATCTCGTGGGCTTTCTCGCGGACCTTGCGGATGGCCTCGGCTGTCACGAGCGGGCGGGCGCCGTCGTGGATGTGAACGAGGCCGGTATGGCCTTCGCAGGCCGTCAGCGCAGCTAAGACCGAATCCTGCCGCGAGTCGCCACCGGGCACGAATTCGATGCGCAGATCCCCGTTGGGGTGTGCCGCGAGCAACGTCAGCATCCGGGCTTTTTGCTCTTCGTTGCGGTAGGTGATAACCACTCGGCTAATCAAGCCCGTGGCCTGGAAGGTCTTGAGCGAATGCAGGAAGACGGGCAGCCCAGCCAGTGGTGCGGTAATCTTGTCGTCGACGGTCGCCTGCATTCGCTGCGCGGAACCTGCAGCGAGGAGAATCAGGATGTCGTCGGGTGTGCTCACGAAGCTTCCCCGATTTCACGGCGAATCTGCAGGGTCATAGCAGCAGGGTCCCTGTCCTTGAGGATTGGCCGACCGACCACGATGAAGCTGGCGCCCGCGGCGGCCGCTTGGGCGGGCGTCATCACCCGATTCTGATCGTCGCCCGCGGCATCGGGATAGCGAATGCCAGGCGTGACCAGCGCGGGGTCAGCGCCCAGTTCTTTGCGGAGCATCGGGAGTTCCAAGGGCGAGCAAACCAGACCGTGCGAACCCGCTTTGATCGCCATGCGGCCGAGGAGGCGGACTTGCTCTTCAGGGGTCCGCTGGACGCCGATGGCTGTGAGTTGGGCTTGGTCCATCGAGGTGAGGACCGTGACCGACAGCAGTTGGCAGTCGGGAAGGGCGACATCGGCCGCCTCGCGGGCGCGGGTAATCATCTCCGGACCACCGGCCGCGTGTAGAGTGAGTAGCGAGCAAGGGCGACCTTTGAGGCTCTTGATCGCGGAGGCGACGGTGTTGGGGATGTCATGCAACTTGAGGTCGAGGAAGACCTTAAAGCCGAGCGCATGGAATTCGTCGACAATGCAGGGACCGTGGCGGGTGAAGAGCTGTAGGCCGAGTTTCACCCAAACTAGGTTGCCGACCAGCGGACGAGCCAAGGCTAAGGCTTCTTCCTTTGTTTCGACGTCGAGGGCGAGGATGAGGCGGCAACCTGAAGACATTGTGAATGTTTAGGAAGTCAGCGGATAGGTCGCAAGAGAAAGAGACGAATTAGTGGGACGTGGGCAAGGGAAAGGCCGAGATTCTCCGTCGCGCTTACGGGTCAGTTCAGGGAAGTACGCATGTTGATACGTACTCGCCAGACTCCCGAATCCTAAGTATTCACACCTGCCTACCCCCTGGCCAGGACTACTTCTTCGCTGGGGTCGTGCTAGGAAGTTTGGAGACCGAATTATTGAAAGGCTTGGCAGGCTGCTTGCCCAGCAGGTGTAGGTCAGTCCATTCGACCATGCGGGCGTTGTCCTCGCCCATTTCTTTCCAGCCGCCATGGCCCGCACCCTCGCGGATTAAGACTTCGCAGGTGGCACCGGCCTCGGCCGACTTCTTCTGGAAGCGCAGGGCTTGGGTGAAGTGCACGAGGACGTCGTTGTCGCCTTGGACGATGTAAATGGGTGGTTGGGCCTTGGAAATGAAGTTAATCGGCGAAAGCGCCTTACCCATCGCGGCCATACCTTCCGGGGTGTCAATTTTTGGACCAAAGGCAGGCTTGCGGGTTGCGAGCGGACCAACGCCATTGAGGCCATCGTTCTCGGTGATCCAGCTGATGAAGTCGGCCGGCGGGTAGTAACATGCCACGACGTTGACAGAACTGCTGACGCGGTCGATGGGGTCGGTGGCCTTAGGGTTACCGGCGTCGCCCTTGACGCCAAGCATGAGAGACAGGTGACCGCCGGCGCTGCTGCCGGTGACGCCAATTTTATTGGGGTCGATGCCGTACTGCGCGGCGTTGGCCCGCACAAAACGCACGGCTCGCTGCACGTCGATCACGATTTCGTCGATATGGAAGCGCGGTTGCGAGCCATGCACGACGACGAATGTCGTATAGCCCGATTTCGTCCAGCCCCCATCACCGATGCCGTTGTGATTGGAGTTCCAGCCGCCGCTAATGATCTTGATGATCGCAGCGCCGTTCGGCTTGGCTGGCGTGAAGACATCCAGCGTGAGTGCGAAGCCATCGCGTTTCTGGTAGATGACGTCGCGAACGCGGGTGGTCTCTTGCGCAGCGGCCAAGGAGAGCGTGAGAATAAGGGCGAGAAGGTAGCGCATGGCGGGGTGGGGTGACTTCACGATGAAAGCCGGCCAGCCGCTATCGAGGCAAAACCGCGACCCTAGACCTTGAACTTTATGACGACCTTTAAAACTTCAGCGGGCTGGTCGACCATGACGCCCGGTTGGTGGCCATCTTGCGGGTAGAAAACGGTGAAGCTACCGGGCCGGAAATGCAGGCGCGTCGTGGGCTGGCTAGGGTGGGCGTATTTAACGACGTCCTTCTCGGGCTTATAGGGTTCCGCCACCGTCAGGGTGCGCCTATCCGTGTGCCCACAGATTTCTTCACCTGCGAAGAGCACTTGAATGTCACCGAAGACCTCGTGGGACTCCCATTTCTTTTCGCCATCTGGCCTCGTGGTGTAGCGTTGCACACCAGCGGTCAGGGCGGGCCCTGCAATCTCGTATTTTCCGTCCGGTGTCTGTGGGTCAAAAGCCTTAAGCCACGCAAAAGCCTGCGGGAAGGACGGATGTAACCCTTCGTATTGAGCAGAGTGGACGAGCTGGTCTTGAATCATGGCTTGGCAGTGGTTTAGGCGTCTTCCTTCGGAAACCCTTCGACATCTTCGGAGGAGAGTTCGACCGGCTGGTCTGAGCCGAGTAACGAAAGCAACACGGCGATACGTTTCTGCGGCGTCTCGAGGCGCAGGACTTCGCCTTCGGAGCCCGCGAAGATGCCGCGGACGATGCGCACCTTCGCCCCGATTTGCAGTTCTTCGTCTAGGGCTGAGAGGATGGCGTCAGGCCCGAGGGCGAGTAGTTCGTTGATTACTTTGACGTCCACTTCGACGGGTTGGCCGTTCTTGGCAACGAGGTGTAGGACCCCACGGGTACTCCGGACGGAGCCGATGAGTTCCGCCGCGTCGTAGCGAAGGAAGAGGTAGCCGGGGAAGAGGGGCTCGACAACCTCGCGGTTCTTCTCATGTCCGCGGCGGGTGCGGCGAATGCGTGGGAAGACCAGCTCGACTGGACCCAGCGCTCGCAGGTTGCGGACGGCCACCGCCTCTTGGCGAGGCTTGGCCTTCACACAGAACCATGCGAGGGCGGGTTGGTCGGTCATGCCGTCTTAACGGACTTAGCAGCCCGAGCGGGGAGCCAGCCCACGGCGATCAACGCCAACTGTGACGGGACGAAGACGAAGTAGAGCCAGAAGGACCCGGATTCCGTGAAGCCGTAGCTGTGGAGGCCCACGCCGAGGAGGTTGGTACCGAACCAGGACCAAGCGGTCACGATGTTGCCGAAAATGAGCAACTGCATGAGCCCTTCGCGGCGTACTAGGCCACCCCAGCGGGCGTGCAGGCAGACGGCGCACCAGAGCACAATGAGGACCGCCCCATTCTCCTTCGGATCCCAACCCCAGAAGCGACCCCAGCTTTGGTCCGCCCAAATACCGCCGAGCATCGTACCGATGAAACTGGCGATGAGTGCGAAGGCGAGAATACCGTAGGCCGCCCGGGCCAGGGCATCGCCGTCCTTGTAGTCGGACTTGAACGCACGGAGCCAGAGGTGAATCGCGCCGATGAGACCAGCCACGAAGGTCGCAGAATAGCCGAGGGTCACGGTTGTCACGTGTGTCGATAACCAGAAGTTGGAGTCAAGGACCGCCCGGACGCTTTCCAGATTGTCTTCGCCCGAGAGGCCGAGGTTATGGGCAACGATGAGCGAGAGGAAGCCGCTGAGGCCGGCGACCATGGCGCCGATACCGTTCTTCCAGACGCGCTCTAGGATGACGCCAAGCAGGACAGCGCCCCAGGCAATGAAGATACCAGAAGAGTAGAGGTTGGTCACCGGCGGGCGCTCATGGAGCCACATGCGGTAGCCTAAGGCTAAGGTGTGCAGCAGGAAAATACTGACCAGCAGGGGATACGCAAAGTACCGCGGCCCTTCGCTGTTCGCGGCCCAAGCCCAGAGGATAAGGAGGGCAACTAACACGTAGGCGATCAGTAACCAATAGAACGGCTGGAGACGGCTGAACGTCGTTTCAGAGTTGGCTTTTGGCGTCCACGGTCCAACGAGCGAGGCATTCAAGGCGGTGATTTGATCGCGACAGGCCTCGTCGTTACCTTCCCGCCAAGCGACGCAGAAGAGGGCGTAGCGAGTTACGACGCCATCAGGGGCGAGGGCAGCCCGGTGGCCATTACGATCGTTGATCACTGCCAGCAATGCAGTCCCGAGGTTGTCCCAGGCGATGGTGGTGGCGGGATCTTTGGGCGGAACGATGCGGATGGTGCCATCGCGGGCAAAATCTTGGTAGCGTTCGACTAAGGCCTTCAGCGTCTCTTGAAGTTCTTTGTCGAAGGCGGGAGCGGTTGCGGAGGTATCTCGATTCTTCTGCATCTCCTCGGCGGCGCGGTTGAGGGCACCCAGCCAAGCTTGGTATTCGCGCTGCGGGGCGATGTCTGCCGGGAGATCACCGGGCATGAACGTCATCGAAAGTAAAGCGTACTGTCGAGCGGCCGACTCGAGTTGAAGGAGCGCTCGGTCTTCCGATTCGCGGTCGGCTTGGGCGCGTCGGCTAGATTTGGCCGCGGCATCGGTGAGTGCCTTGCTGTGCTTCAAGATATCGTCCCAGCTGACGAACTTAGTCTTTTCGGGATCGCGACCCATCATCTTGAGCACGACGGGGTGGTCGACGCGGAAGGTTGGCAACTGGCGGGCGATGGAGGCGCGAAAGGCGATCTCGATGAGCCAGTCATGCGCGGCCAGCGTGCGTCCCTTGAGCCGAACCGGGCGCTTCTCCAACTGTTGCATGAGGCCAACAGTGAGTAGTTCAGGGTACTGTTCCTTAATGTCCGCCTTCTCCGCTTCGGTCCAAGTCGAAGGCTTCCGGCCGAAGGCGACGGCTTCGAGTTCAGTGAGGGCGATTTCGCGGCGGGCGCGCATCTGAAGCATGGAGCCCGTGGCGAGCGTTTCCAATGGGATGATACGGCCGCCGCTCTGCACCGGCAGCGAACCAATCTCACGGCTGTCCCATACTTCTTGTGCGGAGGCGTCAGTGGGCGTGAAGGTGAGTAAGGCGACAAGGCCGGCGGTGGCGGCGGTCTTGGTCCGGCGTTTGAGGAAACCGAAGAGCGAGATGCCGAAGTGAAGGAGGAGGCCGAGCGACATCAGCGAGACGGAGATATAAGGGAGGAGCCAGCCCGGGTTGCGCACGACTTGGAGGACGCTGATGTCCTTCCCCGCGGCCGTATTGCCGAAGCTGGATTGATAGAAGGTCATGCCACCATGTCGGAGCGGTTGATTCATCGAGATATTGAACGAGAACGGCTGAACGCCGGTATCCTGGATGGTGACGTCGCTGGCGAACCGGCGAGGAATTTCCGTTCCGGGATATTTTTCGTGGGTGAAGCGATCTAAGCGCACGTTAAAGGGGAGGTACGTGCGGGTACGACGAAGGGAAAGTTCATATTTACGGCCGGCATGCTCAAACGTCTGGGCCGGGAAGGACTCCGTGAGCTGAGCGTTGAGTAGCCAAACGCCGAGGGACTTATCGTCGGCAAATAGTTCGACGAGCGTGCTCGGCACGTTGCCGACGTTGTCGTTGTAGCTCTCGGGGAGGCGCTTGAGTGCCAGAGGCGAACCCGCAGCAATCCCTTTAATCCCTTTGGTTGCGGAAATGTCAGCCCCGTCGGGCATCTGTGACTTGGCACGGAGCATCGAGTTAGGGTAGTAGAATCCCACCTTGGCTTTGAACGGCGAACCGGCGAGTGCTAGCTCGGCCTTCGGGTCAGTCAGCGAGCGTAGCAAATCGTCGGGGATGACCACGACCTTCGCTTTACCCGCCTCAGTCTGGTCGACGAGTGCCACCTCGAATTCGCGGAAGGCTTCGGAGAAGGCGCGGGTTTCGCCATCGGGGATGACCATCGCGGATTCCTCTTGGAAGGCGGCGGTGACGAAGCCGCCGACTAACAGTAAAATAAGACCACCGTGGATAAGCGAGATCCCCGCGTGGCGTACGTTAATTTTGAAATGACGGAAATGCGCGCAGATGAGGTTAATGACCAAGAGCGCCCCGAGTAAGAAGCCCCCCGGTAATGGCAGGCGGAAACTCGCTGCGGTGTTAAGCGGGTAGAAGCAGCCCCAGGAACTAAAATAAGCCTTCTGAATATGCCAGACGCCCCAGTTCACTTGCTCGAGTGTGCCGAGGACAATGAGGAGCATCGAGACTACCAGCAACCAGACCGTCAACTGCAGCGAGGCCAAGAAGTTGAACCAAGCGGTACCGGATTTCGCTTTCTCGAGAAAAGATTCGTTCATGGAATCTGCGAGGTGGCGAGGAACTTAAGGAAGGCCGCGGACTGGGCGTTCACGGCATCTCGGTCACCTGAGAACTTGAAGAACCAAATTGAATCGTTCTTTGGGATCATTAGCGCGACCATGGCTTTCTTGCCGTCGGTTGCGTCGAGGCGGAATAGCTGGCCAGCATCGGTGCCGACCTTGCCAGGCTGAGCCGCGGCTGAGACCTCGGCGTCCGTCGCAGCGGCGAGACCTAGTTGACCGCGCCAGCGATTAACGTTGGCGGTGGTGCCACCGACGTTGCCAGGGAAGACGGTGACGGCGACTTCACCTTTGCTGTCACCAGGCCCGGCCACGACCCAGGAGCCTTTGCGCATAGCGGAAGGCGGGCCTACCGACCATCCGGTCGGGAGTTCAGCCCACTTCGGTTGACCGAAAGACGCAGCCTCGGCCTGCATGGCCGCATTAGCCGGCATCGGAGTGGCTGCGACCGGAGCCTTCGGGGCTTCCGGTGCCTTGGCGACGGGCGCGAGCGGAGTCGCGGGCGTTGCGGCCGCGGGGGCCGCGGGGGCGTCGGGCTTCACTTCGTAGGAGGTGATCTTGGACTGAGGTTTGCATCCGAGCGCAAAAGCGGCAACGGCGAGGAGCAGAGTACGGTTCATGGTGACGTAAAATTATTTCGCGTTCTTTTTGCCTTTTTTAGCAGGGGCAGGCGCTTCTTCGGCGAGCTTGCCGGTCGCGGCGCGTTCCACGTACTTTTCATCGCGCGGTTGGATGATGCCTTTCTTGGTGAGCTCATCGGGGTGCATTTCGCCGAGCGGGCCGCAATGGGC
>Ga0114969_10002368_pt1 | contig 15507 bp, 11 predicted proteins | sample M_130807_MF_Meta_FD_87316 | JGI IMG/M metagenome (GOLD analysis project Ga0114969, IMG submission 87316) | Freshwater microbial communities from Lake Montjoie, Canada to study carbon cycling - M_130807_MF_MetaG | ecosystem: Environmental > Aquatic > Freshwater > Lake | place: Lake Montjoie...
CATGCAAGCCATGCAAGCCATGCAAGCCACAGACACGAGACTGTCGCCGCCCCCGAACCGGAGGCACACGTCAACCGAATGCGGTCTAGCGGTTTGTCATGTCGCACGACACGCCGCCGGCAGCTGGCACATAGCAGGCTCGGGCGTAATCCATCACCATGCGGTGCGCGCTAAATCTCCATGCCAGCGAACTGATCGAGTTCATCATCATCTTGATCCACTCCCTCGGCAGACCGTCGGCATCCCGGTCGTAGAACAGCGGAATGACCTCGTCCTGCAACACCTTCTGGAGGGCCTCGCCATCACGGCGATCGGTGATTTCGTCGTTTGAGTGCGTTTCTCCACGCCCAATCGCGAAGCCGTTGCGACCGTCGAAAGCCTCAGCCCACCAGCCGTCCAAAATGGAACAATTCAAACCGCCGTTAAGCACCACCTTCTGGCCACTGGTGCCCGAGGCCTCCAGCGGTCGGCGGGGATTATTGAGCCAGACGTCCACGCCCTGAATGAGATGCCTGCATACGTTGATGTCGTAATCTTCCACAAACACAATGCGACTGGCCAGCCGGGGATCGTGCCGCAGATTGGCAATCTTACGGATCAACCCCTTGCCGGGCTCGTCTGCAGGATGGGCCTTGCCAGCAAAAATAATCTGAATCGGCCGATCGGGATCGCTGATCATCGCAAGCAAGCGGTCGATATCGCCCAGCACGAGGTCGGCCCGCTTGTAGGTTGCAAAGCGGCGGGCAAATCCGATCGTGAGGATGTTTGGGTCGAGCACCGTGCGCGCTGCCTCAACAGCCTCATCGCTCTCGCCGCGCCGTCGGCACTGCCGGCTCACTCGCCTTCGCACAAACTGCAAGAGAAGGTTTTTGAGTGCGTAGTGGGTTTCCCACAATTCGCCTGGATCGACCTCGTAAATCTTTTGCCAGATGTCGGGCTCGCCCATCCGCTTCATCCAGTTGGCCGGAAAAATACGGTCGTAAAGCTGCAACATCTGCCACGAAAGCCAGCTCGGCACGTGCACGCCGTTGGTGATGTGGCCGATCGGCACTTCCTCTTCAATCCGCCACGGCCAGAGGTTGGCCCACATCTTGCGGCTGACGTGTCCGTGCAGAGCGCTCACGGCATTGGCTCGTCTGGAAAGCTTGAGCCCGAGCACAGTCATACAGAACGGCTCGTTGTGGTTGTGCGGCTCCACGCGGCCCAACCCCATCAACTGATCGTGTGAAAGGCCCAGCGCATCGCGGGTGGGCCCGAGATGTTCCTCCATGAGGCCGCTGTCAAATCGATCGTGGCCGGCGGGCACGGGAGTGTGCGTGGTAAAGACCGTTTGTCGAGCGACCCGCCGCACCGACTCGTCGTACGAATAGCCGTCGCGGTCCATACGTCCGCGGACGGCTTCCAGCGTGGCGAACACCGAGTGCCCCTCATTGAGATGGTACACGCCCGGCACGATCCCCATCGCGCGAATGGCCTTCACTCCGCCGATACCCAGCACCAATTCCTGCCGGATGCGAACACGCGTGTCGCCTCCATACAGACGGCTGGTGAGTTCGCGATCCTCCGGCTTGTTGCCTTCGACATCGGAGTCGAGGAGATAGAGGCTCACGCGACCCACGGACATCTTCCAGACCTTCGCAAACAGCGGGCCAGAACGAGTGTCGATCTGCACCATGACAGGCTCCCCGTCGGCACCGATGGCCGGCTCGATGGGCAACGCCTCCACCCGCGACTGCAGATATTCCTCGTGCTGGTAGCCATCGATGTCGAGCTGCTGTCGAAAATATCCCTGATCGTAAAAGAGCCCCACAGCCACGAGCGGAATTCCCAGGCCGCTGGCACTTTTGATGTGGTCGCCGGAGAGCACTCCCAAGCCACCGGAGTAAATTGGTACCGATTCGTGGATGCCAAACTCAGCCGAAAAATAGACGACCGGCTTCGAGCCGAGCACGCCGGCGTGGATGTTGCTCCACGTCGATTCGCCCGCCAGATATTCCTTGAGGCGTCGGTAGGCTTGGTTGATCCGACTGTAGAGCACAAGTTCCGCGGCGCGAGCCTCCAACCGCTCTGGCGTAAACTCTGCCAACAATGCGATTGGGTTGTGGTCGAGTTGCCGCCAGCGAATCGGGTCGAGCTCCCGAAACATATTGGTCACCTCCGGATGCCAACTCCACCACAGGTTGCGGGCCAGCGCCATGCACTTGTCGTAAAGATTCTGCGGCGACAATTCAATCAGCCGCGGCGGAGAGAGCGTGGTCGTGGCGGGCGCAAGCCGGCTCGAGGAAACGCCTTTGGCAGAACGCGATGTGGAAGCAACGACTTCTTCAGCTTGGCTCATATAGAAGAGCTCCGTGCATGCGGGCGGGAGGGACGGCGGAAAACCTGCCAGGTGATTGTGGAGTATAGCCAGTTGGCGCGATTGCTTCGACCCCTCTTGGCCCGTGGAGTCCTCACCATTCGCCGTAATGCCAGTAATTCCTCCGCAAAACTGACCTTGATTCACCGACTCTTTCCGGGTGAAGTTATGGTTCTATGCAACGACCAATTCCTCGATCGATCGTTCTCGTGAAGCTCTCAGCCATCGGAGATGTGCTGCACGGAGTGCCGACGGCAGTGGCCCTCAAGCGAGCCTATCCCGAGGCCAGAATTGGCTGGGTTGTGGAAGGACGCGCAGGGGATGTGCTGGCGGGTCACCCAGCTGTCGACCACCTCTTTCGGCTGCCGCGTGGCTGGCTCAAATCGTTCGCAGCGGTGCGTTCTCTCCGAAAGCAACTCCTCGCTTTTGCTCCTGATATTGCAGTGGACCTCCAAGGCTTGCTCAAAAGTGCGGTGCCGACGTGGCTCTCGGGCGCAGCCATTCGCATTGGCCACGCCCGACCAGAATCCCGCGAGCGGGCTTGGCTCTTCTATACGCATGCGGTGCGATCCACAGCCTCCCACGTTGTGGATCGTAATTGCCAACTGCTTGCGGCCATCGGTGTGGTCGAGCCATCGCCGTCATTTACGATGCCGTCCTGGGCTACCAGCCGAGGACGGATGCAGGAATGGATCGCCTCGCTCAAGATCCGTGCTGCACCTGTGATGCTCAATCCGGGGGCCGGCTGGCCGTCGAAGCTCTGGCCGCCCGAACGGTTTGCCGCAGTGGCCCGCGCGATCCATCAGCAGCATGGATTGCAATCGGTCATTGTCTGGGGAGGCCCCGACGAACACACCGCAGCGGAACAGATCGCAGCGGCCGCCGGCCATGCCGCTATTCTAGCGCCCAAAACGAGCCTCCAAGATCTGGGCGAGCTCTGCCGTCTTTCGCGGCTGTGTATCTCAAGCGACACAGGCCCCTTGCACCTCGCTGCCGCCGTTGGCACGCCTTGCGTAGGACTCTTCGGACCGGTCCCCGCAGCTCGCAATGGCCCGTATGGAACCATGCACCAAGTGGTTGAGCCTCCGGTCTCATTGCGGCCCGAGTGGAACAATCGCAAGACCGACATGCATTCCATGGCGGGCATCGACGTGGATCGCGTTGTGGCTGCGGCCGGGATTCTCATAACGCGTGCTGCGGCGGCAGCCTGATCCCGAGGGACAGCTCGAACGGCTATACTTCTTGTGAGTCGGTGCTGGCCGCAAGGCTCTGACGTGCCTTGAAACGCAGCCTCTGGAAACTTTTTCTCGTTCTCCTTCATCGCGTCTAAAAGCCTGCCATGCCTCGCTCCCGGATCAACCCTTTCAACGCCGTGCTGGGCCTCGTCGGCTTTTTATTCACGATCACAGCGTCGAGTTACTGCCTGTTTGTGCTGCGTGGCATTCGGCCGGAAAGTGCGACCGCTGCAGCCCCTCACGCCCTCGAACAACTGATGAATGAGTACGGCGTCTCGCTCCTCATCGGAGAGCTTGCTGTGCTGGCCGTTGCCACCGTTGGAGCCGTGGCCGTTGACCATGTTGACGGCCTGCGGATCCGCCGCGAGCGTCAATTATCAGCAGCCGAATCCAAGGGAGACCAGCCGTGAGCCCGTCGGCAGCCCAACAGATTCAACGCCTGAGGGAGCAGATCCGGCACCACGACCGCCGATACTATGCCGAGTCGCAACCGGAGATCAGCGACCGCGACTACGACCAACTGCTCAATGAGTTGGGACTGCTCGAAAAGTCGCATCCCGATCTGATGACGCCCGACAGTCCCACGCAACGGGTGGGCGGCGAGCCCATGCCCTCGCTGACCTCCGTGCAGCATCGCCAGCCGATGCTCTCGATTGAAAACACCTACAGCGTTGCCGACCTCACCACATGGGGCAGGCGGGTTGAAAAACTACTGGACGGCAGTTGCGTTGAGTGGTTGCTCGAACTCAAGATCGACGGCGTGGCTGTGTCGCTGACGTACGAAGATGGAGTGCTCGTGCGCGGAGTCACTCGCGGAAGTGGCGAAGTCGGCGACGACATCACGCACAACGTCCGCACGATTCACGGCGTACCGCTACGACTGGCGGTGGAATCGCCGCCGGCAGCGATCGAGGTTCGCGGCGAGATCTACATGACCAATTCTGGTTTGGTCTTGCTGAACCAGCAGCAGGCCAGTCTGGGCAATCCTCCATTTGCCAACACTCGTAACGTCGCTTCCGGCAGCATTCGACTCCTCGATCCGAGGCAGTGTGCAGAGCGACCGCTGCGGTTTTTTTGTCACGGTGTCGGAGAGTCGTCCGGCTTGGACGCACGCACGCAATCGCAACTCTTCGAGTGGGCCAAGCGTGCCGGACTCCCCATGGCCCCTCAGACACATCTCTTTCCCACGCTCGATGCGCTCATCGAACGCGGCACAGAATTGATCGGGGAACTGCACTGGCTCGACTTTGAGGTGGATGGCTTTGTGGTGAAGGTGGATAGCTTTGAGCAACAACAGCAACTCGGGGCCACAGCCAAATGCCCTCGCTGGGCAATCGCCTGGAAGTTTGAAAAGTTTGAGGCCACCACCACGCTGGCGGGCATTCGCGTGCAGGTGGGCCGCGGCGGCACCGTCACTCCCGTGGCCGATTTGGAGCCGGTGGAACTGGCTGGCACGATTGTGCGACGGGCCAGCCTGCATAATGCCGACGAGGTGGCCCGCAAGGATGTGCGAGTGGGAGACGTCCTTGTTGTCGAGAAGGCTGGGAAAGTCATTCCGCATGTGGTGCGAGTCGAAAAGCATCTTCGCACACACGCTCTGGAAGCGTGGATGCCTCCGACCGAGTGCCCCGAGTGCAAGACGGCTCTCGTACGGGATCCGGATGGGGTTTTTATCCGTTGTCCAAACATCCATTGTCCGGCGCGCACGCGGGAGCGGCTGAAATTTTTTGCCTCGCGTGGAGCGATGGATATCGAGGGGCTCGGCGACAAACTCGTGGAGCAACTCGTGGCCACTGGCTTAGTGCAAGACTACGCCGATCTCTACAAGCTCTCGGTTGCGGACCTGGTGCCGCTGGAGCGGATGGGAGAGACCTCGGCTCAGCATCTGGTGGAAGCGATCGCACAAAGCCGCGCGCGAGGGCTGGCCCGGCTGCTCAACGCTCTAGGCATTCGCCACGTGGGGCCGCGAGTGGCAACGCTGCTCACCAATCACTACCGTTCGATCGATGCTTTGCAAAGTGCGTCTGCCGAGGCGCTGGCTGCTGTCGAGGAAATTGGCCCCATCATCGCGGCTGGAGTGCACGGCTGGCTGGCCAGCGACTATGGAAAAGAGGTGCTGGTGGCGTTGCAGGCCTGCGGCGTGCAGATGGACGCAGTCGCAACCGGGCGTCCTCTTGCAGCCGGTCCGCTGGCGGGCAAAACCCTCGTTGTGACAGGCAGCCTCGTTGGCTTCTCGCGGTCGGAGGCTCTGGCAGCCATCCACCAGGCAGGCGGCCGGGCGTCCTCGAGCGTTTCCAAGAACACCGATTTTGTGGTGGCTGGCCAGGAGGCTGGCAGCAAACTCGACAAGGCACACACACTGGGCGTGCCTGTCATCGACGAAAAACAGTTTGCCGAGTTGCTCGCAGTCCGTGCCGAACGTGCCTAGACTGATTGGTTATCCCGAAGGATGGTTCGCCATTGAAACGGGCGTTTGGATGCCAATGGCACGCATGCCAGCGACACAATGGCCATGGTCAATCCCCACAGCGGTTCGCCAGCGAGCCCACCGATAAGCGGCCAAGCCACAAGGCCAGCCAACGCCACGATCCGTTGTGTCGGCGCACACCACAGGCCGATTGCAAACACAATCTCAAACAGCGTGATCGCGTGTGTGAGAAGATTCATCACATATTCCGATTGGGCGAGCAAGCCGGTGAGATCGACCAACCGCGATTCGCTTCTCGCGGCCAGCCACCATGCGGCCGAACCATCCCACCACACATCCCCCTTGAGCTGCGCCAGCACTGCGGCCGCAGCGATGACCGAAGCATGCACCTTCACGAGCGACATCGCGATCGCCGTGCGGAAAGAGGGCCGCGGCGGCAGGCTTGCTCTGCCGTCTCCCAGACGTGCGGCCAACAGCCGATCAACAGAAAGAGCGTCGCCCGAACGGCCGATGGCCACGCACCACAGCAGCACCGCAGTCACATCGTCGGCTGGCCCCACGAGCATCGGCCCACGTTGCAACAGGGATGTAAAAAATACGGCCCCAAGAACAGTCGTAACGGCCGTGCCTGTCCCGAGAGTCAGCAGCACAAGCACTGCACCCCCTGCTGCATAGACCGCCCAGAGGGATGCCCGAGTCGTGGCGGCATCAAAGAGCGACAGCCCCCACGGTGAACGCCACTGACCGATTAACTCGGCCGACACAATGCCCTGCGGCCCAAACCACGCTTCTAGATCCAACGCATAGCTTGCCCAGAGGACAATCGCCATGGTCCCAGCCAACACGCGAATAAACGCCAGTGGCAATGCATCGACCGGCTCAAACCAAAAGCGGTTCCACGTGTCGCCAACCGATCTGGGCAATGCCTGCTGATGATTGAATGGCTGGTTCATCGGGGGCCATGGGTGGAAAGGTGGCAGAAAGGAAAATCGATATCGAAGAGTCTACTGCGTGAATGAGAAAGATCGCGATTCTTGATTCTGCTGGGTCGCCATGCAGTTCCGCTGCGGCTTGCGTTGCTCAAGAACGAGGAAGGCTCGGAGAAACCGGAGGCGTGCCAATTGGATCGTCGCGATAGTCAGACAGCGAGCCTGGGTTCCACGCAACCCGCAGCGCATTGAGCACAGCGACTACGTCGATCGCCTCCTGCACCAACGCCCCAACGGCCGGCGAGAGATAGCCCGCTGCAGCAAAAGCCATGCCGATGAGACTTGCGGCCATCCCCCCCACGGCACTTTGAAGAGCGACGGTTCGCAATCGACGGCCGATATGAAATAACTCATCCACTCGCTCAAGGGCCGAATCCATCACCACCGCACCGGCGGCTTCGCTCGTGACATCGCTGGCTGTGCCCATAGCGATGCCCACAGTAGCCGCGGCCAATGCCGGGGCATCGTTGATACCGTCTCCCACAAATATGGTCGGTGCCTGCGCGGTTGCCTCTTCCACAAGCTTGAGCTTGCCCTCTGGCGAGATGCCAGCATAAACCTCCTTGATGCCGACAACATCGGCCAGCCACTGCACCTCGCTGGCACGATCACCCGACACCAGCATCACTCGCGAGAGTCGGTGCGATGGGCTCAGGTGCCTGATGAACGTGATGCCATCGGCACGCGGCGAATCGCGAAATCGCAAGAGCGCTTCTGTGCGGCCATCCACCACAACCACGCATTCAAGCCCACCGGCTGCTGCGGGAAGAGCGGCGACTCCCTGTGGATCCAGATGCATCAATTTCTGACGGCTTGTGATGGCCACACGATGAATCTGAGAGCCATCTCCCTGAGAACCGTCTCGGTGAACATCGCAAGCCTCCGAGTGGCCGGTTCCTTTTTGAACGCGGCCGGTCAGTCCCTGCCCGGGCTTCTCCGCCAGTTCTTCAACGTCCAGCAATGTCAGCGACTCTGCCGCCGCAGCCTGTACAACAGCCGTTGCCAACGGATGCTTGGAATACGTTTCTAGGCTGGCAGCAATCGAGAGAATATCCTGGCGTTTCAGGCTGCCGATTGGAATGATCTCGGTGAGAAGGGGGGTGCCGTAGGTGAGCGTGCCTGTTTTGTCGAAAATAGCTGTGCGGCACGTGTCGAGGCGTTCGAGGATTGCCGGATCGCGGATCACAATGCCGCGTTTGGCGGCCAACGACACGGCCCCGATGATCGCTACCGGAATCGCAATTAAGAGCGGGCAGGGCGTGGCGACAACCAGCACAGCGAGAAATCGGGTTGGGCTGCCGCTCATAAACCAAGCGGCGGCTGCAATGGCGATCGCCACGGGCGTGTAGAGAGCACCCAGCGAGTCGGCCATGCGACGCAATTGCGGCCGACGCTCCTCGCTCGACTTGAGCACGTCCATGATCTTGGCATAGCGGCTGTCGCCTGCGACTCGTTCGGTACGAATCTCCATTGCCGCTTGCCCGTTAATCGCTCCGGAAAGTACGTGCGAGCCGGGAGCCTTTGCCATCCGATAGGGTTCGCCCGTGAGATAGCTTTCGTCCATCGTGCCTCGCCCCGAAACCACTTGCCCATCGACCGGGCAAGTCTCGTGCGGCAGAACGATGATCACGTCGCCGACGGCCACACTCGACAGGGAAATGTCGGTGAGGCCGGAGGCCGTCTTGCGATGGGCCAGCGTTGGCATCCGCTTCGCCAGCGCATTGAGTACATTCCCAGCCCGGCTCACGGCACCCGATTCAAGCGCCGCCCCACCGGAGAGCATGAGCACCACAAGCACTCCGGCCAGATATTCTCCAAGAAGAATGCTGGTGACGATTGAAACTCCTGCCAGCAAATCGGAGCCAGATGTTCCGGCCAGCAGTTTGCGAAGCAGATCCCACACCAGCGGCGCGCCGCCCGCCAAGAGCATGACAACCAGCGGCAGATTCGCCAGCGTGAGGCTGCGGCCCTGAAAGAACTGCTCCAGATCCAACGGCCCCAGTGGCAGCCGAATGCCGCCGCCTCCCAGCACCTCGATCGCAGCCCAAAGGCCGATCGCAACCAAGCTGCCCACCGCGATCAACTCGTGGAGCGGCAACACCCAAGGGGCCGATGCGCGAAAACCCCGGCCGCCTGGTGTGGGATCAACTACCATCGGTTGCGTGATTCCCGTGAGGCGCATGAGGAAAACACCCGTGTCTCGCGGAAATAGTAAGGAGGCTCTGTCTCTGGTCGCACAAAAGCATCATACTCAATCTCCACCAGGAGATTGGCCCTCGCGCCATTGATCGCCATGATCGCTTTCGACCGCCCCGAAGCTCCGCCCCGTGGCAAGCAAGCAGAACAGAACGTGCTCGGTGGAACGCTCGCCTCATGCTCTACCGATCCCCTTACTGGTTTTTTTCGGGACGGCTGCTGCCGCTCCGGGCCGGGAGATGTCGGCATGCACACCGTCTGCTGCCTCATGACAAAAGATTTTCTCTCCTTCACAGTGGCCGTCGGCAACGACCTCGTCACGCCACATCCCGAGTGGAATTTTGCTGGGTTGGTGGAGGGCGACAGATGGTGCCTATGTGCGGCTCGGTGGTTGGAGGCAGCTGAGGCGGGCCACGCTCCACCTGTGTTTCTGGAGGCAACGCATAAGAAAACGCTCAGCATCGTCTCCTTGGAACTGCTCCAAAAGCATGGCGTGCAGACAGCATGACAGCGGCACTGGCGATCACCGTTAGCCTCATTGCGGTTCTCTATGCCTCGGTAGGGCATGCCGGTGCGACCGGCTACATCGCAGCGATGTCCCTGTGTGGCCTTGATCCGAGAGTCATTCGGCCAACGGCGCTGGTGCTCAACGGAATTGTGGCCACGATTAGCACCGTGCAATTTTGTAGGGCAGGCCACTTTTCAGCTGGGCTCTTTGTGCCTTTAGTCCTTGCCAGCGTGCCCTGCGCGATCCTGGGGGGAATGCTCGATATGCCCAGCACGGTTTTGGAAGCGGTGCTCGGCAGCGTGTTGCTCGTATCCGCTGTGAGAGTCTTCTGGCACAGACCCACCGATCGCGTCGAGGCCGTTGCCCCACCGAACGCTGTCGGCTTCGCGACGGAGCATGCAACACCGCTCAAAGCACCGCACCGCACTTCGCCGATGGCCCATGCGTGCGTCGGTGGAGCGATCGGTTTGCTTTCGGGACTCACCGGCGTGGGAGGTGGCGTGTTCCTGACGCCCGTCTTACTCGCGTTGGATGTGGCACCTGTCAAGACGGTGGCCGCGGTCACCGCACCTTTTATTCTTGTCAATTCGCTTGGCGGGCTCGCCGGTGGCCTGCTGGCAGGACGAGCCATGCCGCCGGTCAGCCCAGTGGTCATCGCCGCAGCTGTCATGGGCGGCTTGGTCGGATCTCACCTCGGCGCATTCCGGCTTCCCGGCCGCACGCTCCGGATCCTGATGGCCTGCGTGTTGACGCTCGCAAGCCTGAAAATGCTGGCCGCATCGATTGGGCTCGAACGCATCGGGCGAATCCAGCAATTCATTCATCCGCGAGCAAACGCGTTCGGCCATGCGTGGCATGTGGGGCGACTGGTGGCCGTATCTGCTTGGGTGCTCGGGATGCATGCAGTCAATGCCCAGAGCCCGAAGGAGTGGCTCGTGCAGCGTAAGGTGATGATCGACGAAGATATTGTGAAGGCTGGCATCGTGAACCAACGGGTTGTTCACGCCATGTGGGCCACTCCACGTCACGAATTTATTCCAAAAGATCAACAAAAGTACGCCTACTTCGACATGGCTCTGCCGATTGGTGAACAGCAAACGATTTCGCCGCCGTTTATCGTCGCATCAATGACCGAGCGGCTCGATCCCACGCCCACAGACAGCGTGCTCGAAGTTGGCACTGGCAGCGGCTATCAGGCGGCCGTGCTCAGCGGTTTGGTGCGCGACGTTTACACGATCGAAATCATGGAGCCACTGGGCCGGCGCGCCAGGGCGACACTTGAAGCACTTGGATATAAAAATGTCCATGCGAAGATTGGCGACGGGTATGCCGGATGGCCCGAGCACTCCCCGTTCGACAAGATCATCGTGACGTGCAGCCCCGAGCAGGTTCCGCAACCGCTCGTCGCGCAGTTGCGGGAGGGCGGCAGGCTGATTGTGCCTCTGGGCGAACGGTTTCAGCAGATGCTGCACGTGATGAAAAAAGTCGATGGAAAGTTGGTGGTTGAATCCAGGGAGCCGACATTTTTTGTTCCCATGACCGGCACCGCTGAGAGACAGCGATCGGCAGAGCCTGTCGCTGCGATCACCAGCCTTGTGAACGGCGACTTCGAACACATCGCAGATGGACAGCCAGTCGGGTGGTATTACGTGCGTTCGTGCAGCGTCGTGCCCTGCGACCGGGCCGGCCAAAGCGGCCCAGATGGCCACTGTTTGTCGTTCACCAATAGCGTGCCTGGCCGCGCGTGCCAGTCGCTGCAAGCGTTTGGCGTAGACGGCAGGCAGGTCAGCGAGTTGGAAGCCCGCGTGTGGGTTCGCTCGGAGGATGCCAGCCGAGGGGTTGTAGCCGAACAGCAACCGCGACTCATCCTCAACTTCTGCGACGAAAACAGGGTTCCTGTCGGCCAGGGTTCGCTGGGGCCATGGCTGGATACCAGCGACTGGAAGCACGAGACGGGCCGCATGGCTGTGCCACTGCAGGCTCGCATGGCCACCATCGGCGTGGGATTGCTGGGGGGCACCGGAAAACTATTGGTCGATGCGGTTGAAGTGGATATCAGCCAGAGACGCTGACCTCCCAACTTTTTCTCTGCAAGTGCCTGACAAATAACGCAGTCGAGTCGCAGCACCGATGACTGGCGTGGCAGTCGAAGTGCGTTTGCTTTGTCTACGCCCGCAATCGAATGGCGGAGAGCACCTGGGCAGCGGTTTGGGTCCAGGTCACGAGCTGCCAGCCGTTTTTGGATAGTGGGCAAAAGCGATAAGGTGTTGCCGGCTGACGAGCATGGACTCGAGCTCCAAGTGCCGGACGCTGCTCGCAGGAAAGAACTCCCGTAGCATATGAGCGGGCCGCAAGAAGCATCGACAGGTTGGGCCCGGTAGGGCTCTCTTGTGCATCCGAACACAAAACACACGTTTTCCACCGCCACAGTGGCTCAAAACGGGGGCCGTTCGGGCTTGGGTTTGGGGTGCTCATTGTGCTACTGTTGAAGCCTTAAGCTGCAGCACACACCCGTACCAAGGCACGTCTCCAGAAGGCCCGATCCATGCGATTCGTGCACGTCATGCGATTCATGCGATTCATGCCATTCATGCAAGGCATGCGGCCGTCCATCCGATGGATGGGATGGGGCTTGGCGTGCGCCGGGGCCTTTTTCTCTTACACGACTGCTTTCTGCGCTGACAGCACCTGCGTGTTGCGAGTGGAAAGTGAGATTTTTGTGGGCGACAACAAGCAACCCGTCGCCCGCAGCCTGACGCTTTTTCGAAACGGAATCGCATGGGACTTTCTGGAACAGCCCGCAGGCATCGCCGCTGGCGACAACGCCAAAGACGGGAATCGCAGCGATACCCTCTCAAGCAATCCGTCTGATGAACCTGCTCGGACGGATAGTTCGCAGATGGTGCTTCAGGAAATCGTACTCCACGATCCGGCGAGGGATCGCGTTGTGATCATTGATCCAAAACGCAATGTGAAAACGCAAATTGAGGCCATCCGTTTGGAGCGGCTGAGTGTGTCGCTGGCATCGTGGGCCAGGAAAGCCGACGACCGTCTCGTGCGGTGGGCGGCGGGTCCGGATTTTGGTGACGGCATTCAGGAAAAGGGGTCTTCACTCGTTCTGGTCGGCCCACGCGTGCGCTATGCAGTCGACTTTGCGGCGGCTCCCTCCGGAGACACTTCTGCAATCTACTCCCGTTTTGCCGACACGGCGATCCTGCTCAAGGCCCTGCTCCACCCTGGCGGACTGCCACCGTTCCCTCGGCTTGCAATCAACCGCCGCGTGTCGGCAGCCGGGGGCATCCCCACGACGGTGACGTTGGAAATAGATCTCAAGTCGGCCCTGCTCGGCGGACATTCCGATGTTGTGCGGTCGGTGCACAAGGCACACCCCCAATTACTGGCCGGGGATCTGGATCGCATCGAAGAGGCCGAGTCGCAGGTGGCAGTCGCGGAGCCGGTGGAGTTGGCTGCATTTGTTGCACCGTCTTCCGGAGCATCGGCGAAACAGAACGACTGAATCAGAGCCTCACCGAATTCTCTACGCGACGACCCATGCCCCGCACAAACGTCACGGCAGGCCGTTTCGTCACAATGCATTCGTTTGGTGCCAGAACGCACCGCCCCAAGAAAGTCTGCCTGATCGGACGATGTTTCCTCGGTTGCAGAAGTTTCCTAGTCGTTCAGGTCGGTGGCCAAGCGACTAGGAAGCTGGTTGACGTGAGTCCACCCTATCAGTTCTCCGTATTCATCCCGACACATTTATTCCCTTGGAGGTTTTCATGCTCGTCCTTTCCCGCAAACAAAACGAACGGATTCGGGTTGGAGATTCGGTGGTGGTGACCGTGGTGCGAGTCAGTGGCGATAAGGTGCGGATTGGTATCGAAGCACCTCCACACGTGCGGGTTTTGCGGGACGAACTGGAAGACAATAGCCTGGGTGCTGTCACGCTGGAAGAATCCGCGCAACTGTCAATTCCTCGGCTATTTGGTTTTACGGGCTAAATTCCTTAACGCCACACCACACCAACGTGGCCTCGCGCCAACACAATCGCGTTGGCGCGAGGCCGCCGGCGCAGGCACAATAATCGGATGCACACATCCATGAATCGCCTGCGACGGATTCAGCTTGCATCGGTGGGAGTGCTGGCCGGTGGGCTCATTGTGACCGTGGGCCTTCTGCGGTATGAGCCAGCCTTTTTGCGCGAGCAAGCAGTCTTCTCGCACGGGCATGACGTTGCTGCCAACCCCACGGGTTTGGCAGCCAGCAGCGATCCCGCTGCGAGTGCCTCACAGCGGGCTGCCGGCCGGATGGTCACAAAGGCATCAGCCTTGCACGCTGCTATTGGGCAAAGCGGCGACTGGGGGACGGCTGTCACCGACGATGAGATCAATGCGTGGCTGGCGATCGACTTGCCCCGAAATCATCAGGGGTGGCTGCCGCATGGGGTGAGCGAACCCAGAGTGCTTTTTCTGCCCGGACACGTCCAGATCGGTGCTCGTTTTGTCTACGCCGGCCTATCGGCTGCAGCGTGGCTCGACCTGGAAATCCACCTGCGAGATGTCAACCAAGTGGGCATCGTCTTGGCCGATGCGAGAGTTGGGCTGATCCCGCTGCCACGCGGCGCAATCTTGCGGGAGCTTGCTCGGTGCATCAATGGCCTCGGGCGGGTGACGGAACTGCGTCAACTCAATGGCCGGACAGTGCTGATCGTCTCCATGGCATCCACCCGTGAGACAGGGGGCATGATCGCCTCGCTCGAATCGCTTCGCATCGGCGATGGCGAGGCGATGCTCACGGGCACCACTCGCACAGCAGCCAATGGCGGTCGCTCGGCCCGCAACAAACAGAATGAACAGACCTCACGTTGAAGGAAGGGAAACGACATGGCACGGCTGAGATTCCTAGGGGCAGCGGGAATGGTGTCGGGGTCGCGCCACCTGATCGAGCTCGACGCCACAGACCACGCCGGAGGCAAAGTCCTCAAGGTGGGCACGAGGGTGCTCGTTGACTGCGGACTTTTTCAGGGCGAAAAAAATCTTCGCCAACGCAATTGGGATGCGTTTCCTGTGCCGGCTCACTCGCTTGATGCAGTCGTCCTCACCCACGGCCACATTGACCATTCCGGCTGGCTGCCGCGGTTGGTTCGCGAGGGCTTTGCGGGACCAATCTTCACCTCGCCCGGAACAGCGGATTTACTTGGGCTGTTGCTCTACGACTCGGCCAAGTGTCAGGAGGAAGACGCCCGCTACGCCAATCGCAAGGGCTACTCCAAGCACAGCCCCGCCCTACCACTCTACGAAGAACACGACGTCGATCGGACGCTGCGGCTGGTGCGAAAAGTGCCACGAGAGGAATGGTTTGAGCCGTACGCTGGCGTGCGGTGCAAGTTTCACGATGCCGGCCACATGCTTGGAAGCTCTTTTATTGAGGCCGAGGTGGCTACGGCCGTGGGCATGCAGAGGATTGTTTTCTCTGGCGACGTTGGCCGGTACGACGCCCCTCTTTATAACGATCCTGCGCCGCCGCCAGCCTGCGACTACCTCCTATGCGAAAGCACCTATGGCGATCGTGACCATCCAGTCAGCCGGCCGCTCGACGAATTAGAAGCTGTGACCAAGGAAGCGATTGCCCGAGGTGGGGTGATGCTCGTGGCCTCGTTTGCCATCGGTCGATGCCAGCAGTTGGTCTATCTCTTGCGCACGCTGATGGCGGCTGGGCGAATACCCGAGGTGCCTGTATGGATCGATTCGCCGATGGCCGTCGAGGCCACCGAAGTTTTTGGCAAGCACGTTGCC
>Ga0114969_10002369_pt1 | contig 15506 bp, 11 predicted proteins | sample M_130807_MF_Meta_FD_87316 | JGI IMG/M metagenome (GOLD analysis project Ga0114969, IMG submission 87316) | Freshwater microbial communities from Lake Montjoie, Canada to study carbon cycling - M_130807_MF_MetaG | ecosystem: Environmental > Aquatic > Freshwater > Lake | place: Lake Montjoie...
GATCTTGGTCTCGTGCCCCGCCGCGTTGAGGCGATGCTGGCGAAACACGTCCAGAATGTGTTCTTCCGGCGCGGAGGCGTCGTCCACCAGGACGAATTCGCATTTGAGCTGCAGACGGTTGACCGAAAGCAGAAGCGAACCAAGGCACTTGGCGGTCGATTCAGGGTTATTGCGGGCAGGCACGATGATGCTGGGCATTGCGAACCATGGATGAGCTTAAGCGCACAATAGCAATGGGAAGTTCTGCCTCAAGAGCCCGAATTTCAGAAATGGGCGCGTCTAACCCGAATGTCGCAATCGCCGACGGGCCAGCGTGAGCCGGTGGTCTCCACACGGCTCGCGCCTATGAGCAGGCGGAGGCGCCACTGCAAAAACATGTACGAAATCCAATTCCGCTGGTCCAATTGCGAGAGCGTGTAGCCTATGACCTTGTACGGACTTACGAATTCCGGCGGACAATTGTCCAAGAGTTCTTCATCAAAGACGGAATAATCCCGCAACTCTAGGCCTTGGTCGGTGTTAAGACGAACGCCGTCGCTGTTGGCCCAACGGTCGCGATAGTCACGTGCGAGAGATTGGAGATCCACGCTGCTCATAGCCACGCTGTGCCGCTCGCATTCCGCCAGAGTTTTAGGCCAGAAGCGTGAGACGCCAGTGTATCCGTCTTCAGTGGTTGGAACATGGACCGCGGACACACGCCCACCGAACGATTCTAGCTTATGGGCGGCGAGGCGAAGGTGAATCTGGTCGTTTCCGCTATCCGACGTCCAAATAACAACCTCTTCCGCACGAGCGAGGACTTGCCCCAGTACCGATCCCCACTGGTCGTGGAACGAATACATGTCGCGTAGTAGATCGTCGTCAGAATCGTCTTCAATCTCCTTCCACCACGCCAGCCTGTCTTCGTCCGTCGCCAAGGGGCCGACGTCGAGACAATCATTGATCGCAAAGATTTCGCCTGCCACGCCATGTTTGCTGCGTGCCTCTTTCAAACAACCGGCGGCCGCAATGCCGGGAAGTATGTGCGCTCGCATTCCGCCAACCTTTCTTACACTAGGAAATTATACCGCCCGGAGGATTTCCATGGAACCTCGGCGCGGGGGCTGCGTTCAACTCCACCGCGAGAGCGTTAGCGCGGCACTTTCGCGAGCAGCTCGTCTTTCAATCCGAAACAACGCACGGTGGAGAAACCCTCATGGCCGACACGAATACCCCATTCCTCACCGACGTTAAGACGCTCAGAGAGCGGGCACGGCAGCATCTGGAAACCGGTGCGGTTACCGGCACCTACAAGGGCGACGCCAACAAGACGATCGACATTCTGCAAAGCGTGCTGGCGACGGAGCTTGTGTGCGTGCTGCGCTACACCATGCATGCGGTAACGGCGACCGGCATTTCCAGCGAGGGCGTCAAGAACGAGTTCGCCCAGCACGCCAAGGAAGAGCAGGAACACGCGATGTGGGTGGCCGAGCGCATCAACCAACTCGGCGGCCGCCCAAACTTCGATCCGGAAGGCTTGGCGACGCGCTCTGCCTCGCAATATGGCGAAGGCAGCGATCTGACCGGCATGATCCGGGAGAATTTAATCGCCGAGAGAATCGCCGTCGACCACTATCGTGAACTGATCCGCTTTTTTGGCGACGACGATCCGGCAACCCGCATCATGATCGAGAGAATACTTGTCGTTGAGGAAGAACATGCCAGCGATATGCTCGATCTGCTGGAAGCCCACACGTAACGCCCGCGCTTAGTGGAATTCCAGATCATCGAGCACGAACGCCGGAAATTCATATTTCAGCGGCACATCGGAGGCATGAGACCGGGCGGTGTTTAACAGCCGGATGGGGTCGATATCGTGTCCGGCGCCCCAATGTTCCGGCGCCTCTATGCTCCATTTGCCGCGGAATTCCTGATACGCAGCATCGACCATCGCCAGGCGGCCCGCGATGACATCCTCAGGCTTGCGTTTTTCCAGCTGCATCTCCTGCAGGAGATGACCGCCGCCCTGGTGGAATAGCCAAGCCCCTTTGGCGCAGACCAAACGGAAACCGGCGAGACGCGCGCGCAGGCCGTAATCGATGTCGCCGAAATAGCCGAAGAAGCGAAGATCGAGAACGCCGATGCGCTGAATCAGCGGCCGCTGAATGAGAATGGCGTCGCCCGACAAAAGCTGATCCTCGACGCAACGGCTGCCGAATTGCCGGAAGATCGAGCGCGAGAAAGCGTCCACCGCCAGATAGTCCTTCGGCGGCGGATTGAGCGGGACCTGATGCTCGGGGTGGCTGTCCGTGTGATTGGAGGTGCCGCGCACGATGCCGATGAGGGGCGACTGGATCGACACCTGCCGAAGCGCCTCAAGAAAGGTTGGCGTTACCAGCATGTCGTTGCTGATGAAGAATACCGGATCACGCGTGGCATGGTGAAGGCCGATGGAAAAAACGCCCGTGTAATGCTGGCGCTTTCGCGAGCGGATGATTTTGACGTCGTGACCGGCGGCATCGGCGCGGTGCCGGCGAAAGACATCGAGAATGTTTTCGCCCGGCGGCGATTCATCGTCGATCAGAATGAATTCACACGGCCAATTCAGTTGCCGCACGGAATGGAGAATCGTGGACAGGCAAATGGAGGTAAAAACGGGATTGTTACGCGCGGGAACGATGATACTCGGCATCGGATAATTCGCAGAGGTTGATATTCACATTAGCAAGGATTTCACCTGCTGCGCGTGGTTCTGCCAGGTGCGGCCGTTTTCGATTAGCCACTCAGATCCGCGTGCGCCGATTGTCTTGCGAAGCGCGCTGTCGCTGTAAAGGCGCTCAAGGGCTTCCACCATTTCCTCGACATCGGATTCGCCCCAGCCATCCGTGCCCCATTGGTCGAAATCGCGCACGGGCTGTTGGCGCATCAAGGGAACACAATTGCCGTCCGCGACGAGGTCTTTGACACCGGTGTTGGGCGCGAGGATCACCGGAACGCCGCAGGCCATGGCTTCCTTGACCAGGAGATTGGTGCAGGCTTCGGCGCGCGAGGGCGCCAGCGCGCAATCCATCTCCCGCAGGATCGGCGGCATGATCGCGTTGGGGACGGGCCCAAGCTCGATAACCTTCGCGGGATCGATGCCGTTGCGGGCGACCCAGGTTTTGACGTCAATCCTGCCGTCAGCGGTTTGTCCCAGCGGCGCGTCAAGTCTCCCGCGAAAGCCGATCGAGAGCTGCGGCCAAGGCGAATGCCAGAACGTCACCAGCACCGCATCGGTATGACGGCGCGAGAATTCGCGAAACGCCAGCAGTGTCAGGTCGTGGCCTTTGCGGAATTCCACTTTCCCGCCAGAAAACACATAAAAACGGTCTTTGGGCAGCACGCCGGATTTCGGCGCGGGATGAAACAGCGACGGGTCGATGCCTTCGAAGACGACCGCAACCGGCTTGGCGCAATTTGCCCGCAACAACTCCGCATTCCAGTGCGAGGCGCATAGTAACGAATCGTATTTGGCGAGCTTCGTATCCAGCCCGCTGAGCCGTGTGTCTTCAAAGATGCAGCGGCCGATGGTGTGCGTTCCGCGCAAGCCGTCCGGAAAGTAAAGTCCGTTTCCCAGACCTTCGATGACCGGCATGGCCAGCGAACGATTCCCGCTTCTCGCGCGCTGAAGGTCCTGCTGAAAGGCGTTGGAGCGCAGAATTGCGTCCCGCGACACGAGCACACGCAGCGGATCGACGCCCGCCATTTCGTTGGGGCCAATAGGGCCGCCCACCAGCGGCGCAAGTTCGGAATCGTTGGCCCAGTTCAGGAAGAGATTGAGCCCAACGATGCCCCACCCCGACGTGGCGGCAATCGGCCAATTGAGAAGCGCCGGTTTCATCCCTCCTCGCCCGATCAATGGGCCGGCAGGTCGACCGCACGCAGCTGAACGCCGCTTTGTGCCGTTGCACGCGCCACGTCGATCAACGCCTTAACTTGCGCCGTCTGCATCAGCGTGTTCAGACCGTCGAGCGCCTTCAAGCTTGTGGTTGAATTTTCGAGTAACCGTTGCACCGTGCCCACGAGTCCATGCGGGGCCGGAAAACTTTTGAAGGTCACGCGCTGGTCCGGCGCGATTCCGGCAAGCTTTTTCACGTCCGCGACGGCCGTCCAGAAGCCGCCGAGTTCATCGACCAGCCCGCGTTCCTTCGCGTCGGCGCCCGTCCATACGCGTCCACGCGCAAGAGCCTGTACGCGTTCAAGCGGCAGCTTGCGTCCGGCGGCAACCTTCTGCGTGAAGTCGGCATAGACGGCGTCGGCTTGCGCATTGGCCGAGGCGAGTTGATCCGCGTTCCAGGGCGTCATGCCCGACAGAAACAGCGCGTTCTTGCCGACGCCCAGTTCACGCCCTTCCACGCCGGCCAATTCCAGCGACTTGCCGACCGCGACTTTGCCGAAGATCACGCCAATCGAACCGGTCAGCGTTCCAGGCTGGGCCACGATCTTGTCCGCAACCACCGAAATGTAATAGCCGCCTGACGCAGCCACCGATCCCATGCTGACGACGATGGGCTTGCCGGCGGCGCGTGCTTTTTTTAGAGCTTCCAGAATCTGGTCCGAGGCAATGGCGGAACCTCCCGGCGAATCCACACGCAGGAGAATGGCTTTCACATTGCGGTCGGCCGTCGCCTCGCGAATAGCATCGGCGAACGTGTCGCCCGCGATGGAGGTGGTGGTGCTGCCCAGCGCGCCGTCATTGCCGCCTTCGACGATGTCGCCGGCGGCATGCACCAGCGCAATGGTCGAACCGCCACCGGCGCCCATGCTGCTGCGTGTTGCCTGGACGTAGCGATCGAAGCGGATCACATCGGCGCCGCTGCCGGCGCGCTTCTTGGCGGCGTCGCGGGCGTCGTCTTCATAGCCGATATTGGTGATGAGCCCTTTCTCTTTGGCGGCGTCCACCATCATCGGGCTTGTGTCGAGCAGGGCGCTCAATTGCGCAGGGGCAAGCTTGCGGTCGGCTGCGGCTTCCGCGACCGCGGAATCGTACCAGGACTGCAGAACGCGCATCGTCGCTTCCCGGTGCGCCGGGGTGAAATCGGTTTCGGTGAAGACATTCGCGGCGTTCTTGTATTCGTAACGCTGGATGAATTGCGGCGTCGCGTTGACCTTGTCGAAGAGGCCTTTGAAGAACAGCGTGGTCGCCCCCGCGCCCGAGCTGAAGAAGGTGCTGACGGGCTGCATCCAAATCTCGTCGGCCGCCGCGGCCAGCGTGTAATCGCCCAGGCCCCCGGAATAAAACGACTGCGAATGAGCGATGACGAATTTCTTGCTCTGTTTGAATTGCTTCAGCGCATCGCGCAGTTCTTCGGCCTTCGGGAGCGAAAGATCGCCCGATCCGACGCGCAGGACGACGCCTTTGACGCGCGCGTCGCGGGAGGCGCGGTCGAGCCCCATAACCACGTCCATAATGGCGAGCCTGCCTTCGCCAAGATCGAGGAGGCTGGCGGCGGATTTGTCGTCCATGCCCTGGCGCAAATCGAGCTCAAGCACGGTGTTTTGCGGCACCCCGTCGCCCCGGAAGAGGCCGATGGCGACCAGCACGAACAGCAGGATCAACGCCACCACGGCAAGGCGCGCGAGCCCGTTGAGCACGCTTTTCACGATTCCCCATAACCAGGAAAGAACAACCATGGCGCTTCCTTTCAGGCCGACCGGCCCGACTGTACAGGGATTGCGTCAGGTAATGCCAACGGGCTGCTCCTCCCCTGCAAAGCGGGGGAGGATTATCTTTTACAGGGCTTGGGGGCCGACTTCGCCGGTGCGGATGCGCAGGACGCTTTGGAGGTCGAAGACGAAGATTTTGCCGTCGCCGATTTTTCCGGTGCGCGCCGTGCGCATGATGATTTCGGAAATCTCTTCGGCCTTGTCGTCGTCTACGGCGACTTCCAGCTTCAACTTCGGCACGTAGTTTATGGTGTATTCCGCGCCGCGATAAACCTCTTTATGGCCGCGCTGGCGTCCGTAGCCGCGCACTTCGCTGACTGTCAGTCCCGTGACGCCAGCGTCGTTCAAAGCTTCACGGACTGTGTCCATGCGGAACGGTTGAATAATGGCGACGATGAATTTCATTGTCCGGTGCCTCCGAAGGCGAGGTTGTAACCAGCCTCGCCGTGCGTGGTGAGATCGAGCCCTTGCGTTTCGACGTCATGGCGAACGCGCAGGCCGACAAGCGACTGGGTGATCTTTACAAGAATAACGCTGGCAACGCCCGACCAAACTAGCGTCACGGCAACGCCGATCACCTGTACAACGAATTGCGACGTCATGGTGACGCCGTCGCCATAGCCGACACCGCCCAGTTCCACCGCCATCAAAGGCGCGGTCAGCAGCGTTCCGGTCATCCCGCCGACGCCGTGGACGGCAAAGACGTCCAGCGCATCGTCGATTTTGAACCGCAGCTTCACGAGTTGGACTGCGCCATAACAGATTGCCGCGCTGGCAATGCCGATGACCAGCGCACCAAACGGCCCGACATAACCGGAAGCCGGCGTGATGGTCGCAAGACCGGCGATCGTGCCGGTAACGGTGCCGACGAGGCTGGGCTTGCCGTAGCGGGCCCATTCGATTCCCATCCAGGTCAGCGAGGCAACGGCCGCCGCCATATGGGTGACCAGCATGGCCATGCCCGCATCGCCGCCGGCCGTCAGCGCCGACCCGGCGTTGAAACCGAACCAGCCGACCCACAGCATCGCGGCCCCGACCATGACGATCCAGGGCGCATGCGGCGGCTGAAGGTGTTGCGGGAAGCCGTCCCGCTTGCCCAGCGCGACCGCGACCACGAGCGCGGAGATACCCGCCGTCGTATGAACCACGATGCCGCCGGCGAAATCCTTCACGCCCATGACGGCAAGCCAGCCACCGCCCCAGACCCAGTGGGCCACCGGAGCATAAACGACGAAAATCCACAGGCCGGAAAACAGCAGCACGGCCGAGAATTTTATGCGCTCCACATAGGCGCCGATGATGAGGGCCGGCGTGATGATCGCGAAGGTCATCTGATACATGATGTAGACGGTGTCGGGGATCGTCGTGCCCGGATGCACGGCGTTGCGCTCCAGCCCTATTAAGAAGGCCTGGCTGAGATCGCCGACCAGCGGCCCGCTACCGGAAAAAGCCAGCGAGTAGGCGCCGGCATACCAAAGCACCGACACGAGCGCGGTAATCGCTATGCAATGCATCAGAACCGACAGCACGTTTTTGGCGCGGACCAAACCTGCATAGAAAAGCGCCAACCCCGGCAATGTCATGAACAAAACCAGCACGGTCGACGTCAACATCCACGCCGTATCTGCCCCATTAATCATCAGAATGCCCCCGCATTGCCCGGCGCAGCGTCGTATCGATCTTTAGCCGCCGTTTAGCTGGGCACTTTGCTGATTTTTTTGGCCGAGGCAAACCACTTGCCGCGTTCTGCCCACCGAAATCGGTCAGGGTGAACGGCAGGCCGTGATTTCCCTGTGCGGCGGGACGGCAAGCCGTTGACGACCCTTGGTTTAATTGCGCACATAATGTTGTGCAGACGGGGTCTTACGGCGTCTCCAGCCTCTGGCAAATCCTGCTAAGGTCACGCCCAGCACATCGTTAATGGACAATGTGGGGGAGTGTGTTTGCGATGCGTCTTAGTGGCGTTGCCGCCTGTGGAGCGGCTTGCTTTGGTTTGGCTTCAGCAGCGGCTTTGGCCGCGCCCGCAAACCCAGCCATAGCCCGGGCGGAGGCAGCCTATCAGGCGATGGGGGGCGACAAGCTGGAACAGCTCACCGCCATCGTCATCAAAGCCACCGTGCAGCAATGGGACCCAGGCGAATCTTATTCCGTGGCGGATTTGACGAAGCCCGATGTCGGCACCTCGACTTACACGCTGACGCTGGACCACACCAAAGGCTTCCAGCGCTACGATTGGGTACGCCCGCGCCCCGGCGGCGGGATGCGCACCTATGCGGAAATCATCATGCCGAACGGCGGGTATGTGATCGGCAACGATTCCAACTTCCCGCCCATCAAGCGCACTGTCGGCAACCCGCCGGCCCACACCATGTCGACGATTCGCCTGCGCACGTCGCTGCGCGAGATCGAGCGCAACGATGTGGTCCTGCAAATGCACGAGCATCCAGAGAGGGTCTCCGACATGCCGCCGCAAACCGTCGGCGGCAAAACCTACCCTGCCGTGCAATTTCGCGGCGAGCATGGAAGCTATGTGGTGGCGTTCGATCCGGCGACCAAGCTTCCCACGGTCATCGGGACGCGAGATTTCGACCAACTTATGGGCGATTCCTATTTCGACGAGACGCTGTCGGACTGGCGCGACGTCAACGGGGTCAAACTCCCCTATCACATGGTCCACACGCTGAACGGCGTGAAGATTTTCGACACCACCGTTACGGACGCGCGTGTAGACATCGTGGGCAATTCCTTACTGCCCGCCGATACATTCACCGTGCCGCTGGCGATCCGCGGCAAGGCGCTTCCCCCTGCGCCGCTGGCGCAGGCGCCCTATCAGTGGATTTTGCGGCGTCTTGCATCGGGCTTCTTCACCGATTCCGACAATCTGTACACCGACGATGAAACCACGCTGAGCCTGACGGACGTCGCGCCGAATGTCAGCATGGTCACGGGCGGGACGCACAACACGCTGATCGTTGCCACCAACAACTATCTCGTTGCCTTCGATGCTCCTGGCGACGACACGCAATCGCAAATCGCCATAGGCCTCGCGAAAGCCAAATATCCGGGCAAATCGTTCAAATATCTGGTGCTGACGCACCATCACATCGACCATTCCGGCGGCCTGCGCGCCTTTGTTGGCGATGGCGCAACCGTGGTCGTGGGCAAAGGCGACGGCGACTTCTTCAAGAAGGCGCTCACCGCCGAGCAGGGCTTGAACGTCAACCGGCCGAAGGGAACGATTGCGCCCCGCGTAATCGAGGTCGCGGACAAATGGAGCGTCAACGACGGCGGGCGGCAGATCGAAGCCTATCTCATCGATAACCCGCACGCGGCCGGCTATCTCATTCCCTACGTGCCGGACGCGAAGCTCGGTTTCGTTACCGATTTGTGGAACCCGGGTGCCCCGGTTACGAACGTCAATCCGAATATGATCGCCGTGGTTCGCGGCATGGAAAAACATGGACTCGCGCCGGAACGCTTTGCCGGCGGCCACGGGGCAGTCGGAAATTATGCCGATCTGGCGCAAGCGGTTCAGGCAGGCGGCGCACCGCGCTAAATAATAACGCAAGAACACTTGGGAGGAGAAAAGATGCGTAGAACAAGCATGAAAATCGCAGCGGCGTTGATGGGTTTTGCCGCTTTTGCGGCCATCGGTTCAGGAATTGCCGCACCGGCCGACACGCCGCAGACGCGCGTCGAGACGGCCTATGGCGCCCTGGGACTGGGCGGCGAATATCGCTTGGACGGCGGCGCGCAGGCACGCGACACACTGGTGACATTGACGGTGCGCGGCAGCGTGCAGGCGTGGGATCCGGGCGAGTCCGAATCGGTGAGCGATCTGGCGAAGCCCGATTGGGGCACCTCGACCTTCGTCACGAATTGGGACCGCTCCAAGGAGGCCTTCCGCATCGAATGGCAGCGCCCGCGCGCCGGCGGTGGCATGCGCACCTACACCGAGATCATGATCGACGGCGGCGGCTATGTTATTGGCAATGACGCCAACGGCGCCCTGACGACCCGCGCGGTGCAGGGTCCCAACAACCAGATGCTGCATACGATGTCGGGCTTGCGGCTGCGCGCGCTGATGCGCGAGCAGGAGCGCAACAACATCGTCATCATGATGCACGACAATCCCGAGCGTGTTTCGGACTTCCCGGACCAGACGGTTGGCGGCAAATCGTATAAGGCCGTCCAATACCGGAGCGACAACGGCACGTTCATCGTGATGTTCGATCCGGCGACCAAGCTGCCCGCGATCGTGCGCACGCGCGATTTCGACCAACTGATGGGCGATGCGAATTTCGACGCAACCATGACGGATTGGCGGGATGTGAACGGCTTTAAACTGCCGTTTCACATCGTGCATACGCTGAACGGCGTGAAAATCTTCGACACCACGATCGCCGAATACCGCACCAACGCGGCGCAGGCGACCGATGTGTTCAACATTCCCGCCGCCCTGCGCGGCAAGGCGTCCAAACCGGCATCCGTCGGCAAGACGCCCTATCAGTGGATCGTTCGCCGCCTTGCCACGGGATTCTATCTCGACTCCGATGCTCTTTACACGGATGACGGCGGCAGCCTGAAGCTGACCGATGTGGCGCCGAATATCTCGCTGGCCACCGGCGGCAGCCACAACACGCTGATCGTTGCCACCAACACCTATCTGGTTGCGTTTGAGGCGCCCGGCGACGACGGCCTGTCGCAAGCAGTCATCGACATGGCGAAGCAGAAATATCCGGGCAAGAACTTCCGCTACGTCGTGCTCACGCACCACCATATCGATCATTCCGGCGGCGTGCGCGCCTTCGTGGCGGACGGAGCAACCGTGGTCGTCGGCAAGGGCGATGGCGCGTTTTTCCGCAAAGTCTTGAGCGCGCCCGCGAACATGAACCCGTACACGCTCAAAGGCGCCGTCACCCCCAAAGTCATCGAGGTGAACGGCAAGTGGTCGGTCAATGACGGCGGCCGGGAAATCGACGCCTTTTCGCTCGATAACCCGCATGCCCAGGGCTACCTCATCCCCTATGTGCCGGACGCCAAGCTCGGCTTCGTCACGGATTTGTGGAATCCGGGACCGGCGGTCGCCAACGCTAACCCCAACATGGTCGCCATCGTGCGCGGCATGGAGAAGGCCGGCGTGCAGCCGGAGCGGTTCGCGGGCGGTCACGGCGCGGTCGGCAATTACGCCGATTTAACGAAAGCGGTCGGCAGCGCGCGTTAAGGGCGCAAATCCGCCTTTGAGAAGCGCCCGCGTCTCTCTTAATGTTGTGCCTGGGAGCCCCCGAAAAGGAGCCTCCCGGACACTCCAGGGAGGGAGCCAAGGATGGTTAGACCGAGCGTAACGGTAGCCGCGCTTCTCGGTGCGGCGTGTGTGAGCGTAGCGACAGGGTTTGGCGCCGTCGCATGGGCGCAAGGCGCGGCGGGCCTCGGAGACGCCGGTGTCGGCGCCGGCGTTCTTTCGACGGGCACCGGCCCGCACAAACTGGCGGACGACAGTTATAAAGCCATCGGGCTGACCGATGAAAAGCTCGCCCCCGCCATTGTGACGCTGATCGTCAGAGGCAGCCTGCAAGCCTGGGACCCCGGCGAGTCCACATCGGTGGACGACGGGACCAAGCCCGATTGGGGCACATCCACTTTCACGACGAACTGGGACCGTTCGCGCGGTCTGTACCGCATGCAATGGCAGCGTCCGCGCGCCGGCGGCGGGATGCGCAACTACGCCGAGATCATCACCGACGAATACAGCCCGAACAGCACGCTTGGCGGTTATGTCATGGGCGTGGACGTCAACGGCGCTCAGCCGCAACGCGCGGTCATGATAAACGGCCAACCGGCGCACCAGATGTCCGGCAAGCGCCTGACCGCGACGTTGCGCGAGTTGAAGCGGCTGGAAGTCATCGCCGACATGCATGAGCATCCGGAACGGGTGTCGGAGATTGCCGATCAGCGCGCCGGCGTTAAGACCTATCCGGCGGCTCAATATCGCGCCGATTATGGTACCTATATAGTGCTGTACGACCGCCAGACGCATTTGCCCGCGATCATCCGCACGAAAGATTGGGAAGTCTATTACGGCGACACCGATTACGACGACACGCTGTCGGATTGGCGCGACATCGGCATGGGGATCAAGCTTCCGTTCCACCAGGTCATCACGGCGAACGGCAACAAGATTTTCGACATCACCTATCAACAGGTGCAGTTGAACCCGCAGCTTGCGGTGGATGCGTTCACCGTTCCGGCGGCGTTGCGCCGTGGCGCCCCGCCGCCCGCCTCTATCCGCGATGTGCCGTTCCAATGGATCTTGCGGCGCATGGGCAACGGCTTCTATCTCGACTCCGATGCACTGTACACGGACGATGGCAATGCGCTGCGCATGCAGGACGTGGCTCCCAACACCACCTTCATCACGGGTGGCTCGCACAACACCATGCTGGTGGCGACGAACAGCTATCTCGTCGTGTTCGATGCGCCGGGCGATGACGGATTGTCCAACAAGGTGCTGGACATGGCGGCGCAGAAATATCCGGGCAAGCCGGTGCGCTATGTCGTCCTGACCCATCACCACATCGACCACACTGGCGGGGTTCGCGCCTATGCCGCGCAAGGTGCGACTTTGGTCGTCGGCAAAGGGGACGGCGCTTTCTGGCGCAAGGTTCTGAACGCGCCGGCGGGCATGAACATCTACCCGATCAAAGGGAAGGTTCAGGCGAAGGTGATTGAGGTCGACGGCAAGTGGAGCGTCAACGACGCCGGCCGCGAAGTCGCCGCCTACGCGCTGCCAACGGATCATGCCACGGGCTATATTTTCCCGTACGTGCCCGACGCCAAGCTCGGCTGGGTCACCGACCTGTGGAATCCGGGTGCGCCGGTGACGGCGTCCAACCCGGTCCTGGTCAACATTGTCGATGCCGTGAAAAAGGCCGGCGTTCAGCCGGAACGGTTCGCGGGCGGCCACGGCGCCATCGGCAATTATGCCGACGTCGTAAAGGTGGTCGGCAACCGCTAGCGTTTGAGCCTGGCCTGTCTCTTCTGTAAGGTTACCGCGGGCGAGCCCTTGAAAGGCTCGCCCGCATCTTTGGGAGGGATGGGATGCCTAAAACAAACGCAAAAGCATTCGTTGCAATGACGGCCATTGCCGTCGCTTTCGGTTCGGCGCTGGCATGGGCCGCGCCCGCCAATACGCCCCAGGCGCGCGCACTCGCGGCCTACGAAGCCATGGGGTTGACAGACCAGTACAAGGGCGAAGGCTTCCGCGATCCGGAAATGCTGGTGACCCTGATTACGCGCGGCACCATCCAGCAGTGGGAGCCGGGCGAGTCCTCATCGGTCGCCGATCTCACCAAGCCGGACGGGGGCACGTCGACCTTCGTCCATAGCTGGGACCACGCCCGCGCCCAAACACGCATCGAATGGAAGCGTCCCCGCCCCGCAGGCGGCACCCGCGACTTCACGGAGATATTCTCCGCGGAAGGCGGCTACGTCATGGGCAACGATTCGAACTTCCCACCCGTAAAGCGCACCGTCGGCATGCCGCCCGCCCACACGATGTCGGGCCTGCGTTTGCGGGTTGAACTGCGCGAGCAGGAACGGCTCGCCATCGTGCTCGGTATGCACGAAAATCCTGAGCGCATTGTCGAATATCCGGACCAAACCGTCGGCGGCAAACGCTATCCCGCGGTGCAGTATCGCGGCGATCACGGCACGTTCATTGTGATGTTCGATCCGGCGACCAAACTGCCCGCCGTCGTGCGCACGCGCGATTTCGACCATCTGATGGGCGATGCCGATTACGACATGACGCTTTCCGATTGGCGGACGGTGGAAGGCATCAAGCTGCCGTTCCACATGGTCTACACGCTGAACGGCTTCAAAGTGTATGACGAGACGGTCGCGTCCTACGATATGAACCCCTCGCTGGCCGTGGACGCGTTCCGCGCTCCTGTCGCTATTCGCGGTAAGGCGGTAACACCCGCGCCGATCGGCAAGGCGCCGTATCAGTGGATCATCCGCCGTCTGGCGTCTGGGTTTTATCTGGACTCCGACGCGCTCTATACCGATGACGGCAACGCCCTGACCATGACGGAGATTGCGCCAAACATCAGTCAGGTGACCGGCGGCACGCACAACACGCTGATTGTAGCCACCAACACCTATCTCGTCGCATTTGAAGCGCCGGGCGATGACGGCCAAAGCCAGGCCATCATTGCGATGGCAAAGCAGAAATATCCCGGCAAGCCGTTCCGCTATCTCGTCCTGACGCATCATCACGTCGACCACACTGGCGGCATGCGCGCCTATGCAGCGGAAGGCGCCACCGTGGTGGTCGGTAAAGGCGACGGCGCGTTCTTCCGCAAGGCGCTCGCCGCGCCGCGCGGCACGAATGGCTATAATGTCGGCGCTTACACCCCGAAGGTCATCGAAGTCGATGGCAAGTGGAGCGTGAACGATGGCGGGCGCGAGATCGATGCCTTCGTGCTCGATAACCCGCACGCGCAAGGCTACCTCATCCCCTATGTGCCGGATGCCAAGCTGGGCTTTGTCACGGATTTGTGGAATCCGGGCGCGCCCATAGCGATGGCCAATCCCAACATGATCGCGCTGGTAAACGGCGTGCAGAAAATGGGCATCCAGCCCGAGCGTTTTGCGGGCGGGCATGGCTCCGTCGGCAATTATGCGGATGTCGTGCGCGCCGTCGGCACGCGCTAACGGGCAACAGGAGACGCATTGATGTCCAGGAAAAGTATCGTTGTTGCGGCACTGCTGAGCACCGCAACGTTGGGCGCTGTTGCCGGTATGACGTTTCCGTTGGCGGTTGCAGCACCGGCGCAAAGCGCCCAGGCGCGCGTCGATGCCGCTTATGCGGCCATGGGCGGCGACAAGATCGCGGCGCTGAAGACGATCACGCTGAAGGCGCATCTGGCGCAGTACGATCCGGGCGAATCTTATTCGGTACACGATCCGGACAAGCCGGGCGTGAATTCGTCCGAACTGATTCAGTATCGCGACATCTCGCGCAATCTGACACGCAATTGGTGGTGGGACCGTCCAAAGAACGACGACGGCACGCGCCGCAATTACTACGAGGTCGTAACCGCAACAGCGGGGTGGAACGTCGGCAACGAAGCGTCGAACGGACGCACGCCCAAGCGCGCCGTCATGCTCAACGGTGTGACGGCGCATACGTTTTCGGGAAAGCGCCTGACCGTTACCTTACGCGAACAGGAACGCCTCAACATCATTCCGGCGATGAAGGCGCATCCCGACCGCGTTACGGCCATCGCCGACCAGACGGTGAATGGCAAGACCTATCCGGCTGTTCAATATAAGAGCGATTACGGCACGTTTATCGTGATGTTCGATCCGGCGACGAATCTGCCGGCGCGCGTGCGCACGCCGGACTGGGACGCGCTGGAAGGCGATTCCAACTACGACGCCGAGTTCTTCGATTGGCGGGACGTTGCCGGCACCAAAATGCCGTTCCATGTGTTCTACACGCTGAACGGCATGACGATTTGCGATATGACCATTCGCGATGTCGTCGCCAATCCGACGCTTGCGGCGAACCTGTTCGACATTCCCGCCGACCAGCTTGCGAAGGCCGCGAAGCCGATGGACCCGCGCGTGACGCCGTTCCATTGGGCGATCCGGCGGACGTACTCGTCTTTCTATATGGACGTGGACAACCAATATGGCGATGAGGGCACCAGCCCGACGATTGCCGACATCGGGCCCTATATCAGCGAGACGCAGGGCTGGACCCACAACACCGTCTTCATCGATATGGGTCCCTATCTGATCGCGATGGAAGCGCC
>Ga0114969_10002372_pt1 | contig 15502 bp, 11 predicted proteins | sample M_130807_MF_Meta_FD_87316 | JGI IMG/M metagenome (GOLD analysis project Ga0114969, IMG submission 87316) | Freshwater microbial communities from Lake Montjoie, Canada to study carbon cycling - M_130807_MF_MetaG | ecosystem: Environmental > Aquatic > Freshwater > Lake | place: Lake Montjoie...
CTCCGGGACCTTCTTCGGCAACACGAGCGTGCGCGGTCACCTGCACGAGGCGCGCATCTCGATCCTCGACGGCACTGACGTCCTGGCGCGCCGGCTGAACAAGCACATCGACTATGTGACCGTACCGAGCGTCGCCGGTACCAAGCAGCGCTCGCTCGCGACGCCGATCGGCATGGCGGTCTCGTCCGACGGCGAGCGGCTCTGGGTCGCCGCCCTCGGCTCGTCCAAGGTCGGGGTGTTCTCGACTGCGGAACTCGAGGACGACAGCTTCGTCCCCGACGCAGCCGACCAGGTGGGGGTCTCGGGCGGCGGCCCGACTGGTCTCGTGCTCGACGAGACGCGCGGACACCTTTACGTAATGACCCGCTTCGACGACGGTATTTCGACGATCGACGTCGCAGCCGGCGTCGAGATCGCGCATCGGACGCTGCACGACCCGGAGCCCGTGTCGATCGTGGAAGGACGTCCGTTCCTCTATGACGCGGCCGCGTCGTCGAGCAACGGCGAAGCCTCCTGCTCCTCTTGCCACGTCTTCGGCGACAACGACGATCTCGGCTGGGACCTCGGCAACCCCGACGAACTCGTGCTGAACAACCCGAACCCGTTCGAGTTCAATATCGGCCAGGATCCCGACTTCCATCCGCTGAAGGGCCCGATGACGACCCAGAGCCTGCGCGGCATGGCCGGGCAGGGCCCGATGCACTGGCGCGGCGACCGGACCGGCGGTAACGACGCGGGCGGCGACGCGCTCGACGAGAAGCAGGCCTTCCTCAAGTTCAACCCCGCCTTCGTCGGCCTGCTCGGGAGGTCGAGCGAACTCACTTCCGAGGAGATGTCGGCGTTCGCCGACTTCATTCTTTCGGTGCGCTACCCGCCGAACCCGAACCGGCGGCTCGACAACGGGCTCACGGCCGCGCAGCAGCGCGCACGCAGCTTCTACTTCGGCGTGGTGAGCGACGCGGTGCGCACCTGCGACGGCTGCCACGTGCTCGACCCGTCCAAGGGCTTCTTCGGCACCGATGGCGAGGCGACCTTCGAGAACGAGACGCAGATGTTCAAGATCGCGCACCTGCGCAACGCCTATACGAAGGTCGGCATGTTCGGGATGCCGCGGGTGGACTTCGTCGTCCCCGGCAACAACGGCTTCCGCGGCCCGCAGGTGCGCGGCTACGGCTTCCTGCACGACGGCAGCATCGACACGATCTTCCGCTTCCTCTCGGCCTCGGTCTTCAACGTGACGGTGCAGCAGAAACTCGACTTGGAGCAGTTCGTCCTCGCCTTCGACTCCGACCTGGCACCGATCGTCGGGCAGCAGGTGACGCGCGACGGTTCGTCGGATGCGACGGTCGACGCGCGGATCGACCTGCTCGCGGCGCGCGCCGCGGCGGGCGAGTGCGACCTCGTCGCCCGGGGTGTCGCCGGCGGCGAGGCGCGCGGCTGGCGGCGGCTCGACAACGGCCGCTTCCGCTCCGACCGTTCGGGCGAGCCCGCGGTCGACCTCGATGCGCTCCGCGTCGCGAGCGCCGGCGCGGGCGGACAAGTCACCTTCCTGTGCGTGCCGCCGGGTTCTGGACGCCGCATCGGCCTCGACCGCGACGAGGACGACGCACTCGACCGCGACGAGATCGACGCGGGCTCCGACCCCGCCGACGCCGAGAGTCGCCCGCAGGACGTCGAGCCCTCGGGCATCCCGACCCGGCTGCTGGCGATGAGTGACGAGTTCCTGCCGACGATGGGGCCGCTACCCTCGCCGCGCAAGGTGCGCTTCGCCGCGCTGGAGTCGGGCGATGCTGCCTTCGGCGCGATCCGGGTCCCGACACCCGGTTCCGTCGATGACCCGCGGGTTGGCGGTGCGACAGTCACCGTCTACGCGTCGGGGCCGGAGATCGGCCGTCGCGACCGCACGAGTCTCGTGTTGCGCGCCGCCGACTGGCGCCTCCTCGGCACGCCCGAGTCGCCGCACGGCTACAAGTTCGTCGCCTCCGACCCGGCGTTCCCGATCCGCATGATGGTGCTGCGCACCGGCTCGCTGCGCTTCTCGGGTGGCGGTCCGAACTGGAACTACACGCTCGACGAGGCTTCGCAGGGGCGCGTCGCGGTGCGCGTTGCGATCGGTGCCTCGCTGCGCCTGTGCGCCGAGGCGCCGGCCGCCGTCGCCGGCGCGCCGCCGTCTCCGCTTGACGGTCCGGGAAGCTTCGCGGGGCAGCGCAAGGCCCCGGCCCCGGCGGTCTGCCCGTCGCTGGGCTGAGGATCGAGGCACCGCCCCGATCCTCGGCCGCGCGCGTCACTCGCCCGCGCGCAACAATCGCAGGGCGTTGGCGACGACGACCAGCGTGCTCCCCTCGTGCAGGAGGATCGCGGGTCCGATCCCCGCGAAGCCCGCCGCCGCGAGCGGTACCAGGAGCGCCATCACCGCGAGCGCGATCACGAGGTTCTGGCGGACGGTGCGCATCGCGTCGCGCCCGAGCGCCACCGCGAACGGCAACGCCGCGAGGTCGTCTGACATGAGCGCCACGTCCGCCGTTTCGAGCGCCGCATCCGACCCCGCCGCTCCCATCGCGATGCCGACGGTCGAGGTCGCGAGCGCCGGCGCGTCGTTTACCCCGTCGCCGACCATCGCCGTCGGGCCATGTCGCCGCATGAGTTCACGAACCGCCTCGAGCTTCTGCTCCGGGAGGAGCCCGGCGCGCACGTCGTCGATGCCCACCACGCGGGCGATCTCGCTCGCGACGCGCGGCTGGTCCCCGGTCAGCATCGCGATCTCGCGGATGCCGAGTTCGCGCAGGCGGACGAGAGTCGCGGCGGCGGTGGGGCGGGGCCGGTCGACGGCGGCGAGCACGCCGAGCGGCTGCTCGCCGTGCCAGACCGCGATCGAGGTGCGTCCGCCCTCCTCGAAGCCGCGCATGGCGCGGTCGAGATCCGGGGGCAGGACGAGTCCGTGGGATTCCAGCAGGGCGCGGTTGCCGACCCAGGTGGTCGCGCCCTCGACTTCGCCGCGCAGGCCTCGCCCGTCGACGACCGAGACGTGCGCGGCCTCAAGCGAGCCGACGGACGAGGCCGCCGCGCGGGCCGCGACCGCGCGTGCGATCGGGTGGGTCGAGTGACGCTCGACGGCGGCGGCGACGGCGAGCAGTCGCGCTTCGGTCGTACCGTCCGCCGGGACGACGTCGGTCACCTCGGGGCGACCCAGCGTGAGCGTGCCGGTCTTGTCGAAGGCCATGGCACGCAGGCTGCCCAGGCTTTCCAGATGCATGGCGCCCTTCACCAGCACGCCGCGCTGCCCGGCGCGGGCGATGGCGGCGAGCATGGCCGCCGGTGTCGCGATTGCGAGGGCGCAAGGCGAGGCCGCGACCAGCATCGCGGTGGCGCGCAGGAAAGCCTCGGTCCACGGCAGCCAGCCGAGCAGCGGCACGAGGAGCGCCATCGCCACGACCGCCGCGAGCGCGGCCGGGACGAGTACCGCGGACACGCGGTCCACGAGCGCCTGGGTGGGCGCCTTGCGCGTCTCGGCCTCGGCGACCAGGCGCACCACCCGTGCGATCGTCGTCTCGGTCGCGAGTTTGGTGACGGCGACCTCGAGGGCGCCGCGGCCGTTCACCGTGCCGGCGAGCACGCCGTCGCCGGGCGCCTTGGCGACCGGGGCGCTCTCGCCGGTGATCGCGCTCTCGTCGGCCTCGGAGCGGCCGTCGTGCACGGTGCCGTCCACGGGAATGCGCTCGCCTGGCCGCACGCGTACCAGGTCGCCCCGCTCGATGGCCTCCACCGGCAACTCGACGACCGTGCCGGCGCGGACCACCCAGGCCGAGCGCGGAGCGGCGTCGCCGAGCGCGCCGATCGCGCCCCGGGCGCGCGCGAACGCCTCCTCCTCCGCGGCATGGCCGAGGCTGAACAGAAAGAGCAGCAGGGCACCGTCGGCCCAGTGCCCGAGCAGCGCCGCACCGACCGCGCCGAGCGACATGAGGAAGTCGATCGTGAAGCGGCCGCGGATGGCGGCCGCGAAGCCATGCTGGAAGACCTCCCAGCCGCCGAGCAGGAACGCGGCCGCGTAGAGGGGGGCGAACAGGAGCGCCGGGGCGCCGGTGGACTCGGCGGCGAACGCGACCGCGAGCGCCGCACCCGAGGCGAGCGCACGGGCCAGGTCGTCGTGCCGCGCGATCCAGCTGCCGGGCTCGGCGGCGCGCGCCTGCACGTCGTAGCCCATCGAGTGGATCCGCGAGACGATCTCGTCGTGTTCCAGGCGCGTGGAGTCGAACTCGACGTGCATGGTTTCGGCGCCGTAGCTCACCGCGACGCTCAGGACCCCGGGTACCCGGCCCATCAGGTGCTCGATGCTCTGCGCGCAGTCGCCGCAGTCCATGTCGGGAATGCGCAGCGTCTCGTGCCGGTAGCGCGCCGCGACCCGCGCTCCCGCGTCGTGGGCCAGCCGCTCGACCTGGCCCAGAGACACCACGGCCGCGTCGTAGTGCAGGCAGAGCCGGGCGTCGCCCTGGCCGCCCTCGACATGGGCCTCGGTGATGCCGCGCAGGCCGTGCAGGCTCTCGATGAGCCGGTCCACACACTGGTCGCGCGCATCCTGGACCGCCGGCAGCACGACCGGGAGGTCGAGTGCGAGGCTCGGTCCCTCGGGATGCGTCGCGAAGGGCGTGCTCGCGGGGGCCGTCTCCATGCGTCGCTTCATGCTTCGCCCGCACGGAGCGCGCTGTCAACGCGGCTCGCGGCAGGCGCCGCGGGCCGCGGGTTCCCCGGCCGGTCGAGTTGTGCCCGAACGCCCGGCGGCGCGGAATCGGTTCGCCCCGGGGTGCGAGCCGGCCGTGCGTCGTGCCGCGATTCGTGGCACAGGACGGGTCGATGAAGATCGGGATGACCTTGCCCACCATGGTCCCGGGCTTCGATCGCGCGCTGCTCCTCGAGTGGTGCCAACGCGTCGAAGCCGGCCCCTGGCACTCGCTCGCCGCGGGCGAGCGCATCGCGTTTCCGAACACCGAGATCCTGGTCACTCTCGCGGCGGCCGCGGCGGTCACCGGGCGGGTGCGGATCTTCCCGACCGTCGTCGTCCTGCCGCTCCACTCCGCGGTCGTCGTCGCGAAGCAACTGGCCACGCTCGACGTGATGTCGTCGGGGCGACTCTCGGTGGGCGTGGGCGTCGGCGGTCGCGAGGAGGACTACCGCGCGGTCGGCGCGCCCTTCGAGCGTCGCCTCCACCGGCTCGAAGCGCAGGTCGAGATCATGCGGGCGACCTGGCGCGGCGCGCCGCCCTCCGAGGGCGCGACACCGGTCGGCCCGGCCCCGCTGCAATCCAGCCCCGAGATCCTCGCCGGCTCGATGCAGGAGCCCTCGATCCGGCGCGCTGCGCGCTGGGCCGACGGTCTCTGCGGCTTCAGCCTCGGACCCGACCCCGACGAGGTCGAGCGCTGCTTCGACGTCGCCCGTGCGTCCTGGAGCGCGGCGGGGCGCGAGGCGCCGCCGCGGCTCGTCACGAGTTGCTGGTTCTCGCTCGGCGCCGCCGCTCGCGCCCGCATGGACGCCTACGTCGAGCGCTATCTCGGGGTGTTCGGGCCCGACATCGCGAAGTTCCTCGCCAGGCAGTGCCGGACGACCTCCGCGGACGCGCTGCGCGAGGTCGCTCGCCGTACCGCGGCGGCCGGCGGCGACGAACTCGTGCTCGTACCAACGACCTCGGACCCGGCGGAGGTGGAGCGGGCGGCCGACGTCCTCGCCGGGATCGCACAGAGTTGAGGCCACCATGGGAAGCGTGAAGATCGGCGTCGGATTCGCGCTCAGCCGCGCGGGGCTCGCCTCGGCGAGCGAGATCGGCGCGTTTGCCGAGACGGTCGAGGATCTCGGCCTCGACTCGATCTGGGCGTCGGATCACCTCGTTTCGCGCCAGCCGAGTCTCGACACGACCGCCCTGCTCGCGTTCATGGCGGCGCGCACCCGGCGCATCAAACTCGGGCCGAGCGTGCTCACCCTGCCGCCGCGTGATCCCATCCAGGTCGCCAAGGCCTACGCGACCCTCGACCACCTGACCGGTGGGCGACGCCGGGTCATCTTGGGCGTCGGACTCGGCGGCGACCCGCGTGACAGCGAGGCCTGCGGCGTGCCGGCCGCGGAGCGCGCCGGCCGCATGCGCGAGGGCGTCGAAGTCCTGCGCAAGCTCTGGTCCGGCCCGGCCGTCACCCACGAGGGCCGATACTACCGGTTCTCGAACGTGACCCTCGAACCGCGTCCGCAGGGCGGTCCGCTCGACGTGTGGGTGGGCGGCAACAGCGATGCGGCGCTGCGGCGCGTCGCCCGCTGGGCCGACGGCTGGATGCCGTCGTTCATCTCGCCCGTGGAGTTCGGCGCGGGGATCGAGCGGATCGCGAGCTTCGCGGCGGGGGAGGGCCGGACCTTCGATGCCGACGAGGCCGGGGTGCTCGTGCTCACGCACCTCGACGAGGACGGCGAGCGTGCCCGCGAGGCGGCGGCGCGCCTGTTCGCGGGGGCGCCGGTGCAGGTCGCGACGCTCGCCGATCGCACGATCTTCGGAACGCCCGAAGAGGCGGTGGAGCGGGTCCGGGCCTACGTCGCTGCGGGTTGCCGGAAGTTCATCCTGTTCCCGATCGCGCCGGGTGGTGAGATCATCCACCAGGTGCGGCTCATCGCGACCCGCGTGCTCCCGCGGGTCGCCTGAGGGCGCGCCGCGCAGGCGGTCCGGCGGCGCCGGTGCGGTTCCCGCGCGGACTCAGGCGCTGGCGAGACGCGGGGGAACCCAGCCGCCGACACGCTCTTCGAGCAAGCGGGCGACCGCGATCGTCCGGTGGTCGGCGCCCGCTCGTGCAGCCACCTGGACGCCGAGCGGGAGACCTTCGGCGTTCAGGCCCATCGGGACCTGTGTCACCGGGAGCTCCATGACGTTGAGAATCGCCGTGTATACCCAGTTGAAGGGCGACACGAGCGGTCGGGCATGGCGCGGCGCGGGTTCGGGGTAGGGCGGGTAGAGCATCACGCCGTCGCCGACGAGTTCGTCGAGGGCTGCACGCAGCTCGCGCCCGCGTTCGAGCATCCTGCGAGTGCGGCCCGGCGTCAGTTTCGGAAGCGGTTCGACCAGCGCGAGGACGAGCGTTGGCTGTGTGGGTGGCGCGCCTACCGAGAGCCAGCGCAGGAGGTGGACGCCCGGGCGGCTCGGGCCGCCGTCGGCGAGCATCTCGCGGAAGGACGGCCCGCCCGCGGCCGAGAGCATCGCCGACCAGATGTCGAAGGCGTAGCGCAGGTCCTTCACGCGGGCCTCCGTCACGATGGCACCCGCGCGCGCGAGTTCGGCGGCGGCGTGCGCCTGCGCTTCCTGCAGGTCGCGCGTCGGGGAGCGCACGCCGTCGTCGGGAACGGTCACCACGCGCATGCCCGCGAATCGCACCGTGGCCGGATCGCCGAGCGGCATCTCGCGACAGCCGGCGTCCTCGCCGTCGGGCCCCGCGAGGATCTTCAGCAGCGGCCAGAGATCCTCGGCGCGTCGGCAGATCGGCCCGGTCGTGAGGTAGCGCAGCGCGTCGCCGTGGGCCATCGGGTACTGTCCGGTGCCGGGGACGAGTCCGCCCGAGGGCTTGTGGCCGAAGACGCCGTTGAAGAACGCAGGCATGCGGATCGAGCCGCCGATGTCGGAGCCGATCCCGAAGGGCGAGGCGCCCGCGCCCACGATCGCTCCCTCGCCGCCCGACGAGCCGCCGACGATGCGCTCGGGGTCGTAGGGATTGTTCGTGCGCCCGTAGACGCGGTTGTTCGTCTCCATCCACATGCAGAGTTCGGAGACGTTGGTGACGCCGATCGGGATCGCGCCCGCGGCGCGCACCCGGGCGACTGCGGTCGCGTCGCGACCGGAGATCACGTTGCGCCGCGACACGAGGCCCGAGGAGTTCGGCATACCCTCGAGCGCGAAGCACTCCTTGATCGTGCAGGGAACGCCGTGCAGCGGCGGCAGCCCGGTCGGGCCGCTCTCGCGGAGCGCCTGATCGGCGCTGTCGGCCTCGCGCCGGGCTGCTTCATAGCGGTCGCGGACGATCGCGTTCAGCGTCGGGTTGACGCGCTGGGCGCGGTCGATGTGCGCCTCGACGACCTCGCGCGAGCGGATCTCGCGCGAACGGACGAGATCGGCCAGCCGGGTGGCGGAGAGGGTGAGGAGGTCGTCCATGGCGGACCGCAGTATCGCGCCGGGCTGGTCGCGGAGCAACGCGACGCGCCGAAAAGGGGCGGACCGAACCCGGGCTCAGGAGCCGAGGCGCTCGAGCGCGCGCAGGCCACGCCGCCGGGCGGAGTCGAACGCGAAGGCGCAGGGAACGAACGCGGCGGCGAGCGCGACCCCGGCCAGCCCGGCTGTCGCGGCGGGCGTGGCGGCCGCCGGGGCGCGGCCGAAGCCCAGCAGGCGCGAGACCGGCCACGCCTCGAGCACGACGACGAGGGCGACCAGGCCGAGCGCGCAGACCATGTAGACGATCGCCCCGAAGCCGGTCGCGATCTGTGCCGCGTTCTGGGTGTCGAGCCGCGGGTAGGCGGCCCCGAAGCCGAGGCCCATCGCGACGATCGCCGCGACGAGCGGTACCAGCGTCGCGGCGAAGAGTGCGGTCGCGAGCGGACTCACCCCGAGCAGGTGGTTCGTCGCGATCACGAGGACCTCGCCGAGGAGCACCAGGGGCGCGAAGCCGATCCAGAACTTGCTCCACCACAGGCGCGCGAGCGAGACCGGCGCGGTGCGCAGGATCCACCAGGATCGACCCTCGAGGCTGATCGTCGGGTAGACGAAGCGCACGGCGACCGACGTCACGACGAAGGCGGCGAGGCCGAGATTGCAGAAAGTTGCGACGTCGCGCAGCAGGATTCCGAGCGGTGTGTTCTCGGCGATCGGCAGTGCGCTGAAGTTGTATACGTAGATCACGACCAGCGCGCCGACGAGCACGAGCTGCGACCACTGGCTCGCGTCGCGCAGGAAGAGGGTCAGGTCCTTCGCCAGCAGCAGCCGTGGCACCCGCGGCAGGAGGGCCCCCGCCCGCTCGAGCCGGTACAGGAGCGAGTGTCCGTGCCGCGATGCACGACCGCCTTCCTGTGCCTTCGTCCAGGCATGCAGGTAGGTGCGCTCGACGAGGGCCGCGCTGACCAGGAAGAGCGCGGCGGCGGTGGTCCAGAGGAGTGCCAGGAAGAAGCGCGGGTCGCCCTCGCGCGTGCCGAGCAGGGGAAGCATCGTCGCCACGATCCAGGTGGTCGGCAGCCAGGGCGAGGGTTCGCCGCCGAAGCCGACGAGGAAGGAGGCGAAGCCGGCGAGTCCGGAGGGATCGGCGAGTCGCTCCGGGCGCGCGAGTCGCACCAGCACGAAGGCCGCGCCGACCGCGAGCCCGACCAGCACGAGCAGCCCGTCACGCGCGCGCTGCGCCGGAAAGACGAGCACGATCAGCGTCGCGACGAGTACCCCGATCGCCGCGGGGATCGCCACGAAGGCCAGCAGGGCCGCGGCCGTGCCCAGGTAGAAGAGCGGACCGGCGTGTCCCACGACCCCGTAGGCGAGGAAGATCGGCAGTCCGAAGAGCAGCACCATCCAGGAGGATGATGCGAGCGTCTCGGCGAAGCGCGCGTGGTGCAGGAGCCGCGGCTCGATCGGTGCGGCGAGCAGCAGGTTCACGTCGTCGGCGAGGTAGAAGGTGGTCAGCGCCGTGATCGTGTTGCTGAGCAGCAGGACCGCGAAGAAGGTGACGAAGAGCAGGACGAGCAGGCGCTCGGTGAGCAGCGGTCCGAAGTCGCCGATCGTGTGGAACCACTCGAGGGCGCGCGCGAAGAGCGCGAAGGAGGCGCCCCAGAAGAGCGTGGTGAGGACTCCCAGCACGAGCGGCCTCCGCCAGCCGCGGCGCAGCGCGTTGCGAGCGGCCAGTTGCCGCGGCGACACGATCTGCGCGACGCTCGGTGCCGGGCAGCGGTCCGTCACCACTGCCCCTCGGCTGCGCCCACGAGTTCGAGGAAGAGATCCTCGAGCGAGACGACGCCTTCGGGGCCGCCGGGTCGTGTGGTGGTCTCGGCCGCCCGGGCCCGCAGCTCCGCGAGCGTTCCGAGCGCGATCAGTCGCCCGCGGTCGAGCACGCCGATGCGCGTCGCCAGCTCCTCGGCGACCGCGAGGCTGTGGGTCGAGAGGAAGACGGTCACGCCCTCGGCGGCGAGGCGCGAAAGCAGGCGGCGGAAGTCGTGCGCGCCTTGCGGATCGAGACCGACCATCGGCTCGTCGAGGACGAGGACGCTCGGACGGTGGATGAGTGCTGCGGCCAGGGCGAGGCGCTGCTTCATTCCGTGCGAGTAGGTCTCGGTGAGCTCGCCCGCGCGCTCGGTCAGGGCGAAGTCCTCGAGCAGGCTTCGCGCGCGCTCGTCCCGCTCGGGCCTGGGAATGCCGTAGAGGCCGCCGACGAAGCCCAGCATCTCGGTGCCGGTCAGCTTGTCGTAGAGGTAGGGGTGGTCGGGCAGGTAGCCGGTGATCGACTTGGCCGCCTCCGCGTCGGTGCGGATGTCGTGTCCGCCGAGGAGCACGGTGCCGGCGCTCGGCTCGGTGAGGCCCATCATCATGCGGATGGTCGTCGTCTTGCCGGCGCCGTTGCGCCCGAGAAAGCCGAAGACGCAACCGGTCTCGATCTCCAGCGAGAGCCCGTCGACAGCCGCCATGGCCCCGAAGTCCTTGCGCAGTCCACGGATCGAGATCACCTGGGTTCCTCCACCCGTGCGAACGAGAGCCGGCCGATGATCCGGGCGAGATCCCCGTGGTGCTCGGGGCCGCCGTCGATCAACTTCACGTGGGTCGCATCCGTCGGCATCTGGCGGAACACCGCGTCCGCGCTCACCCAGGCGCCGAGCCAGAACTCGACCCAGGCGTGGTACAGGAACGACCCGTCGGCGTACATCGCACCGGCCGCAACCCGCGACGGCAGGCCGGCGGCGCGGCCGAGCGCCGCTAGCAGGACGGCGTGCTCGTTGCAGTCGCCGCGCCTCTCGCGCAGCGCCTCGCGGGCGCTCGGCACGGTGAGCGAAGGCGCCTGCGTCATGTTCTCGTTCACCCACTCGAGCAGGCGCTTTGCGGCACGTACCGGGTTGGTCTCCGCACCGATGATGGAGCGGGCGAGTCCGACGATCGCCGGGTCGGCGGACTCGATGAAGGGCGACGGATCGAGTTGGCCGGCGACCTCGTCGGCGAGGTCCGTCATCGGCAGGGTCGGCGGCCGCGCCGGAAGCGTCTCGCGCACGATGCGCAGCCGGTCGCCGTCGCGCGACTGGCGCGGAGGCGAGGCGGGCACGAGGTCGGCGGCCACCCCCTCGACGCGCAGATCGAGGCGGGAGAGGTGCCGCGGATCGTCGATCTCGCCGTGGAAAGGAATGCGGCTCTCCAGGGCCAGGTCCGGGGGATGGTCGAGGTCGATGCCGGTGCGCGCGCTCGCGGCGTCGCTGCGCTCCATGACGAACCCGAGCGTTCCCTCCTCGCGCACGACCGATCCATCGTCGGCGATCCAGGCGCGTGCCTTCACGCCCTGGTTCTCCTCGAGCAGCCGGGTGGTCTCGACCTTGCCTTTGCGTCCCTCGATGGTCTCGCGCCCCTCGACCAGGATCGTCATCGGCTCGTTGCGCATGGTGAGCGGGCTGAAGACCATCGCACTGATGCGCATACCCGGGGCCGGATGGCCCGCGACCACGCGCGGGCGCAGCGTGGTGGGCAGGTGAACCGGCTCGGCGAGGACGAACTCGGTCGAACTCTCCCGCCCTTCCGGCCCGTAGGTCACCGCGAGGCGCTGTCCGTCGGTCTTGCCGGTGGCGTGGAAGCGCATCGCCGGCGAGACGATCGCGAACTCGAAGTCGCGCAGGGCCCAGGCGAGATCGGTACGTGCCTTGATCGACGTGCGCACGGTCTGCGGGGTGCCGAGCATGGCGAGCGAGAAGTTCGAGTCCTCGCGCATCCGCCAACCGCCTTCGCCCTCTTCCTCCCGCTCGAGCACGCGATGCGCCCAGCCGATCTTGTGGCCGTCGTGCAGGACGTCGAACCACTCGTCCCGCTCCGCGGAGGCCCCCGTCGGATCGGCGGGAGCCGCCTCCTCGAGCGGCAGCGCGGGGGTGATGGTGCTGCCCGTGTGACGGCGCGCGAGTTCGACCAACATGCCCACCCACAAGGCCAGGACGGCGGCAGTCAGGGCATTGCGACGGTAGCGGTGATCGAGCGTCATGCGCGGGTGGGCCAGGGGTCCGGCCCTCATTCCACCTTGCCGAGCCGGCGGCCGCAAGGCGACCCGCCAAGCGCTCGCCTACGCGGCGCAGACGTAGTCCTGGAGTTCGCGGAGGCCGAGTCCGTCGAGCGCCTCGCGGATCAGCCGACGCGGCTTCTCCCCGGCGACCGAGGCGACGATCGGTCGGCGCGGCAGGTCCGGGATGGCCTCGGGCGGCACGACCGGCGCGCCGTGGATCGAGTTGCCGAGTCGCCCCGGGTGCAGTTCTACGATCGCGATCGGACGCTTGCCGAGCGCGAGCAGCGCGCGGTGCAGGGCGCGTCCGGTGTGCCCGAAGCCCCACAGGACGTACTCGTCCCTGCCGGCGAGGAGCCCCTCGGCGAGGAAGGCGGCCTTGAGCGGCGGGAAGCGCTCGGGTCGACAGGCCGCGGCGACGCGCGTCTCGCGCCCGGGACGGTCGCGCCAGGCGAGCAGGCGTCTCGGGACGACGCCGAGTTCATGGCCCGCCGCGAGCAGTCGCAGCAGCAGGTCCCAGTCCTCCGGCCAGCCGCGCGCGCGATAGCCGGCTGCGCGGAGCACCTCCGTCCGGATGGCGAGCGTCGGGTGTGCAATCGGGCACTCGACGAAGGCGTCGCGCCGAACTCGATCGGGGGAGTCGATGCCGTTCAGCCAGCGCTCGTAGTCGCGCATGCCTTCGCTCAGAGCGCTGCGCGGAAACAGCCGGACGTGACAGCCGACGCCCGCGAGCCCCGGGTCGGCGTCGAGGGCCGACATTTGGACGGCGAGGCGTTCGCGGTGCATCAGGTCGTCCGCATCCATGCGCGCGACGATCGCCCCGCGGCACGCCGCGAGGCCCGCGCCGAGTGCGCCGACGATGCCGCGGTGCGGCTCGGCGAGTACCCGGAAGCGCGGATCGCGCGCGGCCCACCCGAGGGCGAGCGAGCGCGTCGCGTCGCTCGATCCGTCGTCGACGACGATGCACTCGAAGTCGTGCAGCGTCTGCCGGGCGACGCTGCGCAGGGCGGCATCGAGCGTCGTCGAGGCCTCGAAGGCGGGCAGGAGGATGGAGACGCGCGGCACGACAGGCAGGCTCGCGTCCCGGCCTGGGCTTGTCGAATCGGCCGCGAAGCGCCACGATCGGAGCCGATGGAAGCCGTGCCGGCGATCGCCTTCGACCACGTCCGTCTCGGCGCCCCCGATCCGGTCGCCGCCGCGCGCGACTGGTCGGTCCTGCTCGGCGCGGTGGCGGTTGACCGTCCGTCCGGCGGCTACCGCTTCCAGCTCGACCGCGGCGCGCTCGAGATCGTCGACGGCCCGCCCGGATTGCTCTCGCTCGGGTTCTGCGTGGCGGGCGCGCCACCTGCCGCGATCCACCCGCACGGGCTCGCGCTCGAGTGGGTGGCGGTGGTCGGCTCGCCGGCCGCTGTGGACCCGGGTCCGACGTCGGTCGCAGGCGTGGGCGGACCGCGCGACGTCGAAACGGCCGGTGACCGGGCTCACGCGATCGACCACGTCGTCGTCCGCACGACGGACCCGGAGCGTGCGGTCGCACTCTGGCGCGACCGGCTCGGGCTGCGCCTCGCGCTCGACCGTGCGTTTCCCGCCCGCGGCCTGCGCATGCTGTTCTTCCGCAGCGCCGGCGTGACGCTCGAGTTCGTCGCCGCGATCGGGGAGCCGGATCCGGCCGGCCGGGATGCGCTCGACGGGATCGCCTGGCAGGTCCGCGATCTCGATGCCTGCCGCGTGCGGCTGGTCGCGGCAGGACTCGACGTGAGCCCGGTGCGCGACGGCTTCAAGGCGGGCACGCGGGTCGCGACCGCGCGTTCGGGCACCGGCGGCGTACCGACGCTGCTCATCGAGCCGGCGCCATACGCATGATTCCGCCGGGACCCGACGGGAAGGGGAACGCCATGGACTGGACGCGAGTGCCGCTGGTCACCCAGGTCGCCGAGGCGGCGCGGGTGGTCTCCGAGGCGGAGATCGTGCTGGAGTTCGAAGGCGGAGTGCGCGGGTGGTTTCGTATCACCGTCTTCGAGGACCTGAAGCCCGGCGACGGAGATCGCTTCTTCGCCCGGGCCGTCGAGCGCGAGGATCCTCTGCTCCAGGCAATGTCGACGGCCGCGACGCCCGAGGAGGCCGCGACGCACTGCCTGCGCGAGGCGGGCGTCACCCTGCGTCGCGCGCGCGGACGCTAGGGCGCGCGAGGCCGAAGCTTCAACGTCCTGCGGCGGCGGGGTGCGCCCGGAAGTGCAGCGCGAGCCACACCGTCGGGTACCGCGCATCCGTCCAGTCGACGCGGTGACGGCGATGCGACGCGATCAGGACCTGGTCGCCCGGTTGCAGGAGGCGGGCATCGGACTCGTCCTCGAAGCGCAGCGCGGCGGAGCCGGCGAGCAGGAGTACCCACTCGTCGCGCTCCTGGTCGAACCACTCTCCCTCGGGCGTCGCCTGTCCGGTTGAGACGATCCGCTCGAGCTGCAGGTCGCCGGCCTCGAGGATCGTCGCGAAGGACTCCTGTCCCGGTCCCGGGCGCGCGGGGAGATCGGCGAGAAGATTCCCGTCGATCACTCGATGATGTCGGCCCAGCCGGACGAGTCGTCGAGGAAGTCCTTCGTCCAGCCGTCTACGCCGACCCCGCCGATCGAGAGCGTGTAGAAGTACGGGGCTCCGAGGATGGTGTGGCCGCGGCCGAGCGGGAAGAAGCGCTCGAGGCGCTTCGGATGACGCGCGCGAACCTCGCCGGTCACGTCGATCAGGAGGGACTGGTAGGCCGGACCGCTCAGGTCGAGGAAGCCGCTGATGACGCCGTCCTCCTGGTAGGAGTACATGGCGACGCGGGCCAGGGGGTCGCGCGTGAGCATCCAGTCGAGCAGGAACGTGTACTGGGTCGAGCACTCGGTGCACGACGGCGGGATGCGCTTGGTGAAGTCCCAGTTGGCGACCCGGTCGTTCACGTCCTGGTTCGAGTCGGGATTCTGCAGGCCCGGACCGGAGTCGTTGTAGACGAGGATCGGCGTGTCCGGGTAGGCGACGCGCGTCACCGAGTAGCCTGCGAAGGTCCCGTAGCCGCCGGCGCTGCTGCCGGCGACGACGATGCGCGAGGGATTCGGGAAGTTGGCGGTGGCGATGTCGACCGCGGCCGACAGGTTCCACAGGCCGTGGTGCCAGGTCTCCTGACCCTGGTAGTCGGCGACATGGTCCCCGGTGAAGACCGAGCCGTCGCAGTACGAGGCGTAGACGACGTTCCAGCCGAAGAACGGACTCGCCGGATTCGACGGGTCGATGGCACC
>Ga0114969_10002374_pt1 | contig 15487 bp, 14 predicted proteins | sample M_130807_MF_Meta_FD_87316 | JGI IMG/M metagenome (GOLD analysis project Ga0114969, IMG submission 87316) | Freshwater microbial communities from Lake Montjoie, Canada to study carbon cycling - M_130807_MF_MetaG | ecosystem: Environmental > Aquatic > Freshwater > Lake | place: Lake Montjoie...
GGCTCTGCTCTCCGCTCGCGGGGACTAACCCACGTATGGCGGACCAATCGCCCCTTCTCCACAGCGCCAGACTCGGCAAGAGCCCTGCGCGAGGCCATAGGGTCTTTCGAAACCGGATGCGACCGGGATGGACGGCGGACCTCGTCGCAAAGCGGAGTGGGTGTCGCTGACGCTCCTACCCTCCGCACTCCCACGGCGCTCCGCGCGGGGAACCGCTCGGGCTGTCTCCCGCGCCCGGCGCCTTCGGGTGGCAAGGCCTTGGATTCCGACTCAAGCCACCCCGGCCAACCGGCGGATCGCGTCGATCACGAACCGCTGGTCGTCTTCCGACAACGAACTCGACGACGGCAGGCAGATCCCCCGCCGGTTGAGATCCTCGGACACCGCGCCGCCCACGCACTCGTAGTCCCGGTAGATCGGTTGGGTGTGCATCGGCCGCCAGACCGGCCGGCTCTCGACGTTCGCCGCGTCCAGACGGCGGATCAGGTCGACGGCCGACATCCCGAACTTCGCCTCGTCGACGAGGAAACAGCTCAACCAACGGGTGTGCCGCGAGCCGGGATGACCGAACATCGCCTCGGGTTGCGGCTCGAATCCCGGGACGTCCGCCAACGCCCGTCGGTACCGGTCGAACACGGCGCGCCGGGCCAGGACCCGTTCCTCGAGCACCTCGAGTTGGCCGCGGACGATGCCCGCGACCACGTTGCTCATCCGGTAATTGTAGCCGAGCTCGGTGTGGACGTAGTTGTTCACGCCGAGGGGATCGGCATCGCGCGCCTGGGTGCTCCATTTGCGCGCGGAATCCACCCAGTCTTGGCGCGGCGACACGAGCAAACCACCGGTCGTGCCGGTGATCATCTTGTTCCCGTTGAAGGAAAACACGCCGATGTCGCCCAGCGTCCCGGGCATCCGGTCGCGGTACCGCGCCCCGAGCGCCTCGGCCGCGTCCTCGAGCAACGGCAGTTCGTAGCGCCGGCACTCGGCAAGGATCGGCTCGAGATCCGCGCTCTGTCCGAAAAGATGGACCACCATCACCGCCTTGGGCAGGCGGTTGACCCGCGCGCGGTCGGCCAGGAATCGCGCCAGCAATTCGGGATCGAGATTCCAAGTCGCCCGATCGCTGTCCATGAACACCGGGGTCGCATGCTCGTAGCGGATCGGGTTGGTGCTGGCCGCGAAGGTCAGGGTCGGGGTGACCACCTCGTCCCCCGGGCCCACGCCCAGCAACCGGAGCCCGAGATGGATCGCCGCGGTGCCGCTGCCGAGCGCCACGCCGGGCAGACCCGTCAAACGCCCGAACTCCGCCTCCAGCGCGTTGAGGTTGGGGCCGATCGTCGACAGCCAGTTCTCGTCGAAGGCTTCCGCGACGTAGCGTCGTTCGGCGCCGCCCATGTGCGGGACCGAAAGCAGGATTTTTTTCGGGGCGGGAACCGGGGATCGGGAATCGGAGGGCATGGGCGAGAGCAGGAAGGCGGGAATTGGGCGGTCTGGGTCTGGACGCTGGAGATCGAATCCCCGGCTACGCACCGCGATAGGGCCGGTATTCGGGCACCATTTCGACCACGAGATCCTTGAGCTCCGGCGCGTCCGCCACGTGCAATCGCGGCCGCAACTTCCCGAAGTAGGCGTCCATGTCCGACAACGTCGCCGCGGGCCCCACGAACCGGAAGATCTTCGGATGCCCCGTCGGCGTCAGGTGTTCCATCTGGTGCGAGATCTCCTCGAACATCTTCTCGCCCGGCCGCAGGCCCGTGAACTCGATCTCGATGTCCTCGCCCGGCCGATACCCCGACAGCTCGATCATCTGGCGGGCCAAGTCGACGATCTTCACCGGTTCGCCCATGTCCAAAACGAAGATTTCCCCGCCCTCGCCGATGACCGCGCTCTCGAGCACCAACGAGACCGACTCGGGGATGGTCATGAAGAAGCGCGTCACTTCCGGATGCGTGACCTTGACCGGCCCACCCGCGGCAATCTGGCGCTGGAAAATCGGGACCACGCTGCCGGACGAGCCCAGCACGTTGCCGAAGCGGACGGCCATGAAACGGGTTCCCGGCGGCCGCGCCGCCTGCAGGGCCTGCAGGTAAATCTCCGCCAAACGCTTGCTCGCGCCCATCACGTTGGTGGGATTGATCGCCTTGTCCGTCGAGATCAGCACGAAGCGCCCGACCCCGTGTTCCACGGCGAGACGCGCCAGCAACGCGGTGCCCAGGGAGTTGTTGCGGATCGCCTCGCCCGGCTGGCTTTCCATCATCGGCACGTGCTTGTGGGCCGCCGCGTGGAAGATCGTCGAGGGCCGGAACCGGGCCAGGATCTCGCGGATCCGCGCCTCGTCCGAGATGTCGGCCACCAGCGGGACCACGACGTTGCGGCCACCGCGCTCGATGAGTTCCTGCTCGATGCCGAAGATCTGCACCTCGCAACGCTCGACCAACAGCAACAGACGCGGCGTCTGCGCGAGGATTTGCCGGCACAGTTCCGATCCGATGCTGCCGCCCGCGCCGGTCACCATGACGACCTGGTCCCGCAGGAGTTGCCGGAGTCCCGCCACGTCCAGCTTCACCTGTTCGCGTCGCAGCAGGTCGGTGATCTGCACCGGCCGCAATTGGGCGACCTTGATCCGGCCGGCCACGAACTGGTCGAGCGCCGGCATGGTGTCGGACGGCACGCCGATCTCGGCGGCGATCCGGGCGATCTCGCCGACGCGGCGCGCGGGGGCGCTGGGCATGGCGATGATGACCTTGCGGACCTGCTGTCGCCACGGGGCCTCGCGCAGTTTTTCGGGCGCGCCGACGATCGAGATGCCGTGGATTTCGTTGCCCCACTTGGAGGGATCGTCGTCGAACAACGCGACCGGCTTCAACCGCAGGCCGGGCTTGGCGCGCAGCTCGCGGATGAGGCCGGCACCGGCCTCGCCGGCACCGATGACGGCGACGGCCTGCACCACGGCGTTGGAGGACGAGGAGTGACGATCGCGGCGCCGGATCTCGGACCAACGACGGAGCCCGACGCGCAGGGCGAGGACACCGCCGGAGAACGCCAGGAAATCGACGATGACGACGCCGCGCGGGATGCGATGCGCGGAGAAGGTCACGGAGGCGCCGAGGATGACGAGGCTGGCGCCGGCGCTGGCGATGAGGACCTCGCGGAGATCGATCAGGCTGAAGTAACCCGAAAGGGTCCGGGCCTGGCCGACGGCGACGAGGGCGACGACCTTGGCGACGACGAACCAAGGTAGCGCCCGCAGCAATTGCTGCAGGAAACTCGCCGGAATCGCTCCGTCGAACCGGGCCACATACGACGCCAACAAGCCCAGCACGGCCAAGACGGCGTAGCTGGCGACGAACGCGGCGAACCGTCCCCAACGCCCCCTGATGAACAGGTCCATGTGTTACGGATTCAGCCGGTTGCAGGCAGGATGGGAAAGGGATTTCACGCGGGAATGGTCCCGAATCCCTCCGGCAGATGCTCGGGTGCGACCGGATGGATGGCCCGGGCCGGGTTGCCGATCGCGACCCGCGCGGACGGGACATGGCGCACGACGACCGCGCCGGCACCGGCCATGGCCCACGCGCCGATCCGGCGGCCCGGGATGACCACGGCTCCGGTGCCGATCATGACCCCTTCCCCGACGTCCACCGTGCCGGCGAGACGCACGCCGGGGCAGAGATGGGCGTGGTCGGCGACCCGGCAATCGTGGTCGACCGAACACGCGGTATTGAGGATGCAATTGGCACCGACGATGGCACCGGGATTCACGACGGCGCCGGCAAAGACGACGGTCCCCGGTCCGAGCGTTGCGCGCGGGGAGACGGTGGCGGCCGGATGGACAAGGGTGCGAGGGACTCCGCCGCGCGCGAGCAACTCGCGGAAGATCCGGGCGCGGATGCAATTCTCGCCGATGGCGACGACGAAAGAGAGGGCCTTCAAGGCGAGCCATGCCGGGTCGGTTGGCTTCAGGACCGGGAGGTCGTCCACCCGCGATCCAGGCGGATGGTCGTCGACGAAGCCGAGCGGCTCGAACTCGCCGGAGGCACGCGCGGCATCGGCCACCACGCGGCCATGGCCGCCCGCGCCGTAGATCCAGAATTGAATTGGCTCACGCATGGCCCACCGCTTCCGCAAAGACCTCTTCCCAATGCGTCACCCCAACCCCAAGGGCAAGCTCGCGATGGTAAAACTCCGTCCCCCGACGTCCCATGGCCTCGCGCTCCGCAACATCGAGCGACGCCAGACGTACGGCAGCCGCCGCGATTGCGTCGGGATTGCCGGGCTCGCATCCTAGCCCGGCACCGGCGAGTTCCACCAGCCGGGAGGCGTCGCGTCCGACGGCCGCCAGCACGGGGCGTCCCGCGGCAAGGTAGGCCTGGGTCTTCGAGGGGATGGTGAACTCGAAGAGCGGCTTCGACTGGAGGTGGATCAGCAGGGCGTCGGCGTGCGACATCACCGCGTTGGCATCGGCCAGCGGCCGCGCCTCGAGGAACAAGGTGTTCGCGGGGGCGATCCGGCGGGCCTGCTCCTCGAGTGAGTGTCGCATCACGCCCTTGCCCATGAAGACGAACTGGACCTCGGGCCGGGTCCGCGCCACGCGGCCGGCGGCCTCCACCACCGCGTCGAGCGCCTGCACCGTCCCCATGTTGCCCGCGTAGAGGACGTTGAACCGTCCCTCGAATCCCGGCGGCCGCGGACCGGCCGGTCCCGACTGCGTCGGCAGGCCCTGTTCGTCGCACCAATTGTAGATGCACCGCAATCGGGACCGCTCCACGCCACGGGACGCGAGTGTCTCCACCATTCCGGGCGAGAGGCCCACGACGCGGGCCGCACGTCCATAAGCGCGCCGGCAGATCCGTTCGATCACGGCACGCATCCAAGGACGTCCCATGCCGGACTGGAACACCGAATCGGGCCAGAGGTCCTGGACGTCCATGACGTAGGGGACGTCGCGGAGGGAGGCATTGAGGGATGCGAGGAAACCGAGGGTGACGAGATTGTAGACGTAGACGACGTCGGGACGCCATCCCGCCAGCAGCGGCAAAGCGGACGCCGCGGCAAAGCTCGCGTAGTTTGCCCCGCGCAGCGCGATGGACTCGCCGTGGCTCGGATACAGCGGCACGCGCAGTATCGGCACCCCGTCGATTTCCTCGCGCTGGCGCCAGCGAACCCTATAGCCCGGATAAACATTCCCCCCGGGGTAATTGGGAAACCCCGTGAGGATCCGCACGTCGTGCCCGCGACGGCGCAATTCCCGCGCGAACGGCACCGATTTGAAAATCGGTTCCGGCGTGCAGAACTGGGTGTAGAGAAGGATTTTCAACAGGGTCCTCTACGCTCGCCGGCGACCGGCTACCCAAACCGCCCGGGGCTTTACAGCGCCGGCCCGACGAACGCTTTCTTGGCCCACTCCATGTACTCGGCGAGCGCAGTCTCGAACACCGCCGCGGGCTTCCATCCCAGCGCCCTTTCCATCGCCCCGATGTCCGCCCGACTGTGCCGCACGTCGCCTTTGCGCAGTGGCCCGTGGGCCACGGGAGTGCTCAGACCCGACACCTTTTGGATCAGCGCCACGAGGTGGTTGATGGTGATGGCGGTCCCGCTGCCCAAGTTGAAGGCGCCGCTCACCCCGCGGTTCGCACCGGCCGCCAGATTCGCCGCCGCCACGTCCGACACGTTGATGAAATCCCGCGTCTGCTCGCCGTCCCCGTACACCGTGATCGGCTGACCGTGGATGAGCCGTTGGGCGAAGATTGGGATCACGTTGCCGTAGGCGTCGAACCGTTGGCGAATGCCGAACACGTTGAAGTAGCGCAGGCACACCGCTTCCAGCCCGTGCAGCTTCGAGTAGGCCAAACACAGTTTCTCCGCGCACAGTTTCGTCGCGCCGTAAGGCGAGTCCGGTTCGACCGGGTGATCCTCCGCGATCGGCAGCATCTTCAATTCGCCGAAGATCCCGGCGGAGGACGAGAACACGATCTTGCGCAAACCATGTTTCCGCGCCGCCTCCAGCACGTTCAAGGTCCCCAGCACGTTCATGGTCGCATCCACCACCGGATGATCGATCGAACGGGCGTTGCCGACTGATGCCGCCAGATGGAACACGACCTCGGTGCCGGCGATCGCACGGTCGAGCAACGAGGCATCGCGGACATCGCCCACCACCAGTCCTGCCAAAGGCAGTCCCTCGAGGTTGGAACGGTATCCGGACGCGAGGCTATCGAGGACCACGACGTCATGCCCTTCCCGGAGGAGAAGTCGCACGAGGTTCGAACCGATGAATCCGGCGCCGCCGGTGACGAGGACTTTCATGGGGAGATCAGTAGCCATTGCCCGCCAGTCGGTAGCTCAGGAGGATCTTGGCGACGGTGGCGGCGACGTTGCGCTTGCGATATTCGACGGGCGGCTCCCAGGGACCGGCATCCAGGGCAAGGCGCATGCCGCCCACCAAACGCTCCACGATTTGGCCTGCGAGGATGTTGCTGCCGCACTCGGTGGTTTCGGGACGTTCCGTCACGTCGCGGATGGTCACGTTGGGAATCCCGAAGATGCAGGCTTCTTCCTGCACCGTTCCGCTGTCGGTCACCACCCCGAAGGACGCCTTCTCCAGCCGAATGAAATCGAAAAGGCCGAACGGCGCTTCGAGACGGATCCACGCGGGGTCGACCTCGATTCCCAGCCGGCGGATCCGGTCTGCCGTCCTTGGGTGCACGCTCACCACCGCGGGCTTCTGGAATTCCCGCGCCAACGTCTCGAGCCCCCCCAGCAGCGCGCGCAACCGTTCGGGCGGGTCCACGTTCTCCGCGCGGTGCATGGTCACCAGGATGTAGCCCCGCTCGTCAAGCCCCAGGCGCCCGAGGACGTCGCTTGCCGCGATCTGCGGCCCGAAATGCTCCAGGACCTCGAGGATCGGGTTGCCGACCACGAAAACGCGGTCGCGGCGGATGCCTTCGCGGACAAGGTTCTCGGCGCTGCGCTCGGTGTAGGGGAGCAACACGTCGCTGCTGTGGTCGATGATCCGCCGGTTCACTTCCTCGGGAACACGGTTGTCGTAGCACCGGTTGCCCGCCTCGAGGTGATAGACGGGGATGCCCCGGCGCGCCGCGACGATGGCGGCGAGTCCCGAGTTGGTGTCTCCGAGCACCAGCAACCGGTCGGGCTTCTCGGATTCGAGCAGCGCGTCGATGCGGGTCAGGATCAGGCCGGCCTGCTCGCCGAACGACGAGGCCTTGACCCCCAGATGATGGTCCACGTCCCGGATCCCGAGGTCGCGCAGGAAAACATCGCTGAGGTTCGGATCATAGTTCTGCCCGGTGTGGACCAGTACCTGCCGGCAGTGCTTGTCCAGGGTGGGGATGATGACGCTGAGGCGGATGATCTCGGGACGGGTCCCGAAGACGGTGAGAATTTTCATGCGACTGATCGAGATGGAAAACAACGTTGCGTGGCTGATGAGACAGTTGGACGGAGGCCTCCAACGCAAATACCAATCGCCATCGCCGCTAGCCTCCTATCCGCAATGACCGTCCGCCTCCGACCGGCGGAAGATTTTCCGATACCAGCCCTTTTCCATGCAAGGCCGCTCTACCAGCAGGAAAAACACTGATGAAACCACGGCCACACTGCCCAACATTCCCAACGCATAGACCGGCACGTTCAAGAACGAATACCTCGAATACGTGTGCCGCACAATCCGCTCGCCGACTATGCTGATGATCGGGAAATGCACCAGATAGATCGAATAACACATGCCGCCAATGTTTGTGACCAGACCAAGGGAAAGGAACCCCAGGGCCTTGTTGACGATAACGCAATAGTACAGAACAAATATGCAGGCTAATTGTAGACCCGGCAATATCAGGCCGCTGGCATGCGACGGGCCTCCCCCCCGGTCCAGAATCCAAATTCCGGCAAGGCACGAAAGTGCTACCGGTGCGTCGAACCGGCTTTTGGGAATGACGGTGGAGCCTGACACGTATATGTCAGTCAGCAGGAGGCCCACCAAGAAGTAGTGCGCGAAATTGAGCACGCTGATGAACGGAAGGGCCAGCCATCGTCCCAAGGAAAGGAAGACAAGTGTGAGGCCGCAGAGCATTCCCCGCCTCGTTGCGGGATTGCGTATCGAAAACACCCGGGCAAAAAGAGGCGCCAGGATATAGAACTGCACCTCGATCTCCAGACTCCACGCCACCGCATTCAATGCCGGCATGTTTCCCCGCCCATGGATGAAATTGGACGAGTACACTATGGATGCAAAGTAGTGCGACAGTGCCGCCGCCAACGTGAACTTGCGGGCCACGTATACCGCACCAAAGAACAGCGCAGTCATGACGACAACATACGGCGGCTCCAGCCGCGTCAGCCGGCGCAGGTAGTACTGTCCCAACCCGACGGGCGCGGCGTTGGCAAGATGATGCTTCGCGAACGGCATCCCCAATATGAAACCGCTGATCACGAAAAACAGGAGCACGCCGAGGTGCCCATGCATCAGAACCCGGCCCAACTGCGAATAGTCCGTTGCATCCACATACCGGTTGCCATCCTTCGCAGAAAGGAAGCCGCAGAGGTGGGAAAAGACGACGCTTGCAATCGCGATGAACCACAACCCGTCGATTTCGGGAATGAAGCTTCCCGAAGAGGTAATCCGCCTGAAGGAAAGGTTCATGCCAAGAATCCGGAACTGTCTCGCGAAGCTAACGTGTTCGGTTGCTCACGCCGGACCTAACGCCCCGAACGTGCCTTGGAAGGCCGCAGTCCTTCCCTGACTTCCTCCAGTTTTTCCAGCAGCGCCTTCATCTCGGCTACTTCTAGGCGAGTTGTGTTGTGCGAATTGTAGTCCTCGAGCTCCGGCTGGGTCGCTACGCCCTCGGAGAAATAGAGGTTGTAGTTCAGGTCCCGGTTGTCCGCCGGCACCCGGAAATAGCCACCCAGATCGGTCGCGCCAGCCCGTTCCTCCCGGGTCAGGAGGGTCTCGTAGAGTTTCTCCCCGTGCCGCGTGCCGATCACCTTCACCGGGTTCGACGCGCCCAACAACTCCTGCAGCGCCTCCGCCAGGGTGCCAATCGTGGCTGCCGGCGCCTTCTGAACAAACAGGTCGCCCGGTTTCCCGTTCTCAAACGCGAACAACACCAGGTCCACCGCGTCCTGCAGGGTCATCATGAAACGCGTCATCGTCGGGTCGGTGAGCGTGAGTGGTTCGCCGCGCGCGATCTGTTCGAGAAAGAGCGGAATGACCGAGCCACGCGAGGCCATGACGTTGCCGTAACGCGTGGCACAGAAAGTCAGGTCCCGGGTAGCCGCGATGCGCGAGCGGGCGACCATGACTTTCTCCATCATCGCCTTGGAGATGCCCATGGCGTTGATGGGATAGGCCGCCTTGTCGGTGCTGAGCACCACCACGCGCTTCACCCGGTTGTCGTAGGCCGCCTGCAGCACGTTGTCGGTGCCCAGGATGTTGGTTCGCACCGCCTCCATGGGATAGAACTCGCAGGAAGGGACCTGTTTGAGGGCGGCGGCGTGGAACGCGAAGTCAACCCCAGCCATGGCCTGTTGCAACCCGTCCAGATTGCGGACGTCGCCGATGTAGAACTTCAACTTCGGGTGGCGATAGTGCCGCCGCATGTCGTCCTGCTTCTTCTCGTCGCGGGAATAGATGCGGATTTCCCCGATGTCGGTGGCGAGGAACCGGTCGAGGACGGCGTTGCCGAAGCTGCCGGTGCCGCCCGTGATGAGCAACGTCTTGCCGGCGAAAATGGGATCGGGCATGGGAGGGTTCCAGGGGTTCAGTCGAGTTTCACGAAAGGGGGGACGGTACCGCCGTGGCGGAGCCATTCGTAGAGGCTGCCCGTCTGCCGGCAGACGTTGCGCCACGCGAAATCGCGTTCGGCCAGCGCGCGGGCTTTGCGGCCCATTCCGGCTAGCCGTTCCGGCGGGCTAGCGAACACCGCTGCCAGCGCCCCGGCCAAACCGTCGGCGTCGGGCGCCACCCACCAGCCGCAATCTTCCTTCGGCAGGATTTCCCACGAAGCCCCGGTGGTGGCAATCGCGGGGATGCCGGTGGCGATCGCCTCGAGCAACACCATACCGAAGCCCTCGGAGAGCGACGGCAGGACGAAACATTCGGCCGCCGCGAACCCGTCGCGTTTGTCCTGGCCGTGGATGCCGCCGACGGCGCGCACGGCGTCGCCGAGGCCGAGTTGGCGGATGCGTTCGTCCAACTGGACCTCGTAGCCGAACTCGGGGGCGCCTGCGAGGACCAGCACCCAGTCGCGCGCCGTCGTGCCCGTCGCCGCCCACGCTTCCACGAGCCGCACGAGGTTCTTCACCGGCGTCAGCCGACCCATGAACAGCAGGATCCGACGTCCGGGTTCGATCCCATATTTCGCGCGGAAGCGCGCGCCGTCGCCGGTGCTGGCGAGCCACTCGTCCTTCACGCCGTTCGGAATGCAGGCCACGGGACAACGGAGGCCGTACTCGCGGAAATCCCGGTACTCGAGGGCGCTCGTCGCGTGAAAGCACGCCGCACCCGAGAAGTTCGCGTTTTCGTATCCCCACCGCGCCAGGCGCTTTTTCCAAGCCGAGCGCCGGAGCGCCCACGGCGCCATCGCCCCGTGCGGCGCGATCACGGTCGGGTGCCGGTGTCGGCGAGACCACGACGACACGACGTGGGACACGCCGGTCCAGATGCCGTGTTCGTGGAAGACGTCGATCACTGCGGCGTCTGCCGCGCGCGCCGCGCGTTCCATGTCGAGACTGAATCCCAACGACCGCGGACCCGTGGCCTTGAAACGGCGCATGGCGGCAGGCTCGAGCCCGTAGTCGCGCAGCGCGTCCGCGCCCTCCGTGTCGGTGTCAAGGCACCAGACCGATGCGTCGATGCCCGCGCGGCGCTGCTCGGCGACGATGTTTCCCGCCACCGCCCCCAATCCGTAGGAGCGGCGGCCGGCAAACGCGATGGCATGGACAACTTTCACGCGCCGATCCTTTCCAGCAATCCGCGGAGCCGCCCGGCCCAGGCCGTCGGCGAGAATCCCGCGCTTAGACGCCGGCTCTCCGACTCGATCTCCCGCAACCGCGCCGGTGCCGCAGCAGCCGCCTCGCGCAGGCACCGGGCGAGCTCCACGGCCGAACGACTCGGATAGACCCAGCCGTTGCGGCGCGTCACTAACTCGTGACGGGCGCCCACGCCGTCCGTCGTGATCACGCCGCACCCGCAGCAAGTGGCCTCGTGGACCACCAATCCCCAGTGGTCCTCGAAGCTCGGCAACACCAAGAAACGCGAAGCCGCGAGCTCGCGAGCGATCTGTTCCCCGGGCAGGAACCCATGCAACCGCAGACCGGGTGCACTCGCGAGTTCCATCTCGAGCGGACCGGTCCCGAAAACATCCACGCCAGACAATTCAGATCCCCGTAGGATCCGCAGCGCTTCAGCTAGGACACGAAGACCCTTTCGTTCGATCAGTTGCCCAACGAACACGAAACGCCGGGGGCGGTCTTCCAAAGGGGTTTCCCCCCTGAACAATTCGGGGTCGGCCGCATAAAGACCGGTCTGGATGCGGTCCGGGACGAAACCCAGCCTTCGGGCGAATTCCACTCCGCCACGCCCGGGCACCCAGATCGCGTCGAACCTCTGACGCCGGGCCAGCCGGAACCAAACCGAGCCCAGCCGCTGGCGCAGCGTACCCTGCCAAGGATTGTCGATCATCATCACGACGCGCGCACCGGAAGCGCGCGCCGACGTTGCGAGTCGGTTGAAGGCGGGCGTCGCCCATCCGCCGACCACAAAGGCGTCGGGTCGAGGAACGCCGAGGGATTCCCAACTGCAGGCTGAATCGCCGGCCTCGACCCAGTGGATTTTTTGGCCGACGGTCTCCTCCATACCCGCGAACGGCAACAGGCTCCGGGTCGATATCACGTCGGCCGGAATCCCCAAGTCCCGTACGGCAGCGCGAACCATGCGAGCCCCGTAGGGGGGAAGTTCCGGCCAAGCGAAGGCAATGCGTCTGAGTCGTTGCATGGTCGCTCAGGGCGTGGCTTCAGGCATCGGTGCCAAGCACGGCACCCTCGAAACCCAACGGATAGCGAAAACCCAGCTTCAGCAGTTTCTGGGAGGTAAAACGGATGTCACCCCGGTTGCATGGTCCCTTCGCAATCCTTCGGATCAGGAACGACACGGGCCAGGGAAGGTGAAACGGTCGCCTCCCGTACCGCACTGCCAGTGCGTCCGCAAGAGTACCAAGGGGTTCGTCGTCCGTGGACACGATGAAACATCCCGGCGAGGAAAATCCTGGATGCCGGGCCAGATGAAGCGCCGCTGCCGCCACGTCGCCGGCGTGGACCAGATGGACGTGCTCGCCACCCTTGACCAGAACCCCGAGGCGAGAGACCGAGAGCGGCCCGCGCTTGGTCCCACCCACCACGTTCGTAGGTCGCAATACGACGACGGATAACCCTTCCCGGAGGGACATCTGCATCACCAACCGCTCGGCCTCGTGCTTGGATTTCTCGTACGCACTCACCGGGGCACAAAGGGTCTCCTCGGACCCGACGGATCCCGCGAAAACACCCCTGACTCCCACGCTGCTAAGGTGGCAGAAATGGGTCGCCGGCGAATCCCCCACTGCCGCCAACACGGCCCGCGTCCCATCCACGTTGGTGCTCCACATCCGCCGCTCGTCGGCGAGTTCCGCGGCACAGTGGAACACCCAATCGGCTGCGCCCACCAGGTGCCGCACCGCGGTCGTGTCGGCGAGATCACCGCAGACAACCTCGACCCGGGAATCGGAATGCCTAGCGCACCGCGTCAGGATCCGAACACGCATTCCGCGCCCGACCAAGAGGTCCACCAGATGGCGCCCCACCAGACCCGTGGCCCCGGTGACGGCGGCCGTGGCGCCGGAGCGTTTTTCGCCGGCCATCATACCCGGCACGCCTCCACGTATAGCGAATCGCGCTCGCGTTCACGCAAGTCCAGCTCCCCAGGCCTTTCGATGCCGGTTTCGCCCGGCAATAGTATGCGGGCATCCACGAACCCTACCCGGACCAGCAGCGCCGAGAGCGACCTGCCGTCGTACATCCACTGGTGGTTGCGTTCGCCGACTATCACACTGGCCAGCCTCGGGATGAGCCGCTTCGGACGCGGCTCGGCAAGATAACTTGCCGACATGAACGCGTCGCCATCCCCGGACGCCACATAGGCATCCACCAGCTTTTTCAGGTCCGGGACCGCGATGCGGATCGACCCCCCGGGCCGCAGTAGGCGGGTGGCCGCGCGCAGGAATCGCTCGGCGTCGGCACGGTCCAGGTGCTCCAGCATGTGCGACGTGTAGATCACGTCGACGGTCCCCGCCTCCAAGGGAAGTCCGCGGGCCGCATCGCCGAATTCGATCGCGTGTTCCCGCGCGAAGCGGATGAACTCGATCTGGCGCTCGTTCACAAAGCCAAGTTTCGCGGCGATGGCTGCGAGACGCGGGTACCGTGCCAGACGGAGGCTTGGGGAATTGTCGAAATTCCTCCAACCCTTGGTCGGAGTCTTTCCGCAACCGACATTGATCCGTATCATGTTATAAGCAGAGGCCAATATTAGGCGTCGTTGGAATTGCCGGTCCCTATCGCTCCCGCTTCGAAACCGCGAGTTCGCTCATTAATGCCGAAAGCCGGGAGGCAAGTTCCCGGTACGAGTAACGGGAAATCGCAACCCGCTCGTGCCGAGCGGAAATTTCGTCCGCGTGTCGCGCTACAAAGTCGGGCAGCGTTTCCCATCCTGACCGGCCCAGCGACCACGTCCCGCGGAACTTGGCAAGCAGATCAGAAGTCGATCCCTTCTCCCCGAGATACACCACGGACCGTCCCGATCTAAGGTACCCATAAGTTTTTAGCGGCACCGTGCCCGATGGCTCGCGTTCGCCGGGCGGCATGGGCAACAGGAGCATTTCCGCGCCGAGCATCGCCCGAGCCGCAGCGGCCGCCGAATGGTGGCCCAGATGGATCCAGGGCGCCGGACCATCCCCTTCCGCCGGCCCCGGGCCCCGCCATGCCCCGTCCCCAAGCGAGACGATTTTCCAGCCCGAAGACAGTCCTGCCGCGCGGAGCCCCTTCCCGAACCGACCCAACTGGGCGTCCATGTAAGCCCAGTAAGACGCGCCCGTGTATAGAATCGTCCGCCGGCCGTCAGCGGGAACCGGATCCGCCTCGTCCGAAGCGAAATCGTCCTCCTGGTAGCCGTTGGGCAGCACGTCGAGACGAGCCTCAGCCCAAGGGTAGCGGGATACAAAGCGCCCGCGCACGACCTCGGTGTTGAGCAACACCCGGGTAGCGTGTCGCACCATTGCTTCCTCCGCGGAACGCGCGCCGCGGCGATGCCACCAAGTGGGCCATTTCTGGCGGTGGTTCGTCAACCAGTCGTCGCGTAGGTCCGCAACGACTGGAATGCCGGATTTGGCAAGCAACGGGGTCAGGACTTGGGTCCCGTGGGGAGGCGAGCTGAGGAAGATGCAACCCGGTGCCGCCTGGGCGGTGATCCCGAGTACCTGCCCCGCAACTGCGCGGGCCCAGTCCGCCTGCGGATCGGGAATGCAGGCGAGGCGGGTGAAGGCGCGCCCCGCCAGCGACGCTGGCAGTCGGTGCGGAAGCACGTGGTACACAACTCCCGCTTCGACGTGCCTGCCTGGCCCAGCCGGATGAAGGGCCGTCACGACCGTCAGCGGGTGGCCGATGCCGAGCAGTTCCGCGATGAATTGGCGCGCACGAAAACTGGATGCCTGGGCACCATCACGGAGGTCGTATGCGACCAGCATCAGCGGAACCATAGTCGCCTTAGTCTTCGGGCCAGAGCGCCCCGAACCATCGCCGGTTAGCATCCAGATCCCGAAATCGTTGCATGTCCCGTTGTCGAACAACCCGCTGCGGCGCACCAACCACAACCTCCCCCGGAGGAATGTCTTTTGCCACCACGGCGCCTAGTCCGACCACCGCCCCGTCCCCAATCGTCACTCCGGGAGCGATGAATGCTCCCATGCCGATCCAGACCGACCTGCCGATCACGACGGGCTTCTCGACGTAGCGGCGGTCGTAGGGAATCGCGTCGCCGTGGTAGTCGTGGCTGGCGGTGTAGATCACGACGTCCCGGGAAATTTGCGTATTGTCGCCGACCGACAACCCTCCGAGGCAATGGAAGAAGCATCCGCGGCCGATGCGGACGTGTTCGCCGAGTTTGAGGCGATGGGGAGCGATGATCTGGATGCGGCCGTGGACGCGAACCGAGGCCGGGACTCCGGGCACATACCAAAGAGAAGCGCGTCCGGCGGCGCGGGCAAACGGCGGCGCGACGAACCTGTCGGCCAGCACGAGCACGGGCGTCCAGAGCCGCTCGTGGAACAGCAGCCGGGCGACCGCGGCGACGATGTCAACAGGCCGGAACATCTTTGGGGTTTTCGCGACGACGCAACGTTGCGACGAGCCAGCGGACCTCGTCGAGGCGGCGCTTCATCAACGCGAA
>Ga0114969_10002377_pt1 | contig 15479 bp, 14 predicted proteins | sample M_130807_MF_Meta_FD_87316 | JGI IMG/M metagenome (GOLD analysis project Ga0114969, IMG submission 87316) | Freshwater microbial communities from Lake Montjoie, Canada to study carbon cycling - M_130807_MF_MetaG | ecosystem: Environmental > Aquatic > Freshwater > Lake | place: Lake Montjoie...
AAAGAAGTTTCTCCGAGTAAAACAAATCCACGTTTCATATCCGATTCTATCTGTTTTAACGCATGTCGTTTAGAACAACGAGTAGATGCTGATGCGATTATCACTATGACTTTCTCTGGATATACCGCTTACAAAATTGCTTCACAACGTCCAAAAGCACCTGTGTATGTATTTACGTCTAACGAACAAATTCTTACCCAGTTAAATCTTATTTGGGGAGTAAAAGCATTTTATTATGATAAAAATTACAGCACAGACCATACCATTGCGGATATAAAATATATTTTACGTAAGGAGGGATTATTAAAAACTGGTGATTTAGTGATTAATATTGCTGCTATTCCTTTGGAGGAAGATAGTAAAACAAATATGTTGAAATTAAGTTACGTAGAATAATTCTCGAAAATTCTAACAACAAAAAAGGGCGATTTCATACTGAAATCGCCCTTTTGATTTTATCGTATTTAATTATTTAATAACGCCTAATTCTTTTCCAACTTTGATAAAAGCTGCAATCGCTTTATCTAAATCTTCGATAGAATGTGCAGCAGAAATTTGTGTGCGAATTCGAGCAGCTCCTTTTGCGACCACAGGATAAAAGAAACCTATTGCATAAACTCCTTCTTTTAAAAGTAAATCTGCAAATTTTTGCGAAAGAGCAGCATCATATAACATGATTGGAATGATAGGCGAATCTCCAGGTTTAATATCAAATCCTGCTTCAACGATTTTATCTTTAAAATATTTCGTGTTTGATTCTAATTTATCACGTAATTCAGTAGTAGAACTTAATATTTCAAAAACTTTAATAGAAGCACCAACGATTGCAGGAGATAGTGAATTAGAGAACAAGTAAGGACGAGAACGTTGGCGTAACATTTCGATAATTTCTTTTTTACCAGTTGTATAACCACCCATTGCACCACCTAATGCTTTTCCTAAAGTACCTGTGATAATATCCACACGATCCATTACATTACAATATTCAGGAACACCACGACCAGTTTTACCGATAAATCCTGCAGAGTGACATTCATCTGTCATTACCAAGGCATTGTATTTATCTGCTAAATCACAAATTTGATCCATTTTTGCAATATCACCATCCATGGAGAATACGCCATCTGTAACGATAATTCGGAAACGTTGATCTTGCGCAGCAATTAATTGTGCTTCCAAATCCGCCATGTCTGAGTGTTTGTAACGGTATCTTTTCGCTTTACATAAACGAACACCATCAATGATGGAAGCGTGATTTAATTCGTCCGAAATAATTGCATCTTCTTCCCCAAATAATGGTTCAAAAACTCCACCATTTGCATCAAAAGCAGCAGCATATAAAATCGTGTCTTCCGTACCGTAAAAATCAGCAATCTTTTTTTCTAATGTTTTATGAATATCTTGTGTCCCACAAATAAATCGAACCGAAGACATCCCATAGCCATGAGAATCCAACGCATCTTTTGCACCTTGAATCACCGCAGGATGTGAAGATAATCCTAGATAATTATTTGCACACATAATCACTACCTCATCTCCAGAAGAAACCGTTACTCTTGCTCCTTGCGGTGAAGTGATGATACGCTCTTTTTTGAAAATCCCACCTTCTTCAATTGTTTTTAGCTCATCCGCTAAAAAATCTTTCATTTTACCGTACATATGTTTTATTTTAATTTGAATCTAATTTAGGGTGCAAAGGTAAATTTTATTGGAATTAATACGTTAAAATAGATTAAATTCAATTGTAATAAATCATATATTTTCTTAAATTCAATAAGAAAAACTATGGCTACCTACTATAAAAACAAATTTAGAAATGAATCTATACGATTACAAAATTGGGATTATCGTTGGGATTCCTCCTATTTCATAACTATTTGTGCGAAAAAAAATTATTTTGGGGAAATACAAAACAATAAAATGCATTTATCACCGATTGGAGTGCTCGCGGATGTTTTTTGGTTCGAAATTAAAAATCACGCCAAAAATGTACTATTAGAATCATTTGTGGTAATGCCGAATCATATTCATGGTATAATTACACTAAATGGTGGATGGATGGATGATAATTATATGGATGATGGGAATATTGGGATGGGAAATTTTATAGGGAATGGTGATTCTGTCGGAAATGTTGATTCTGTCGGAAATGTTGATTCTGTAGGGATAGGGCATGCCCTATCCCTACAGAATCAGATCGTAAATCAACCCATATTCAAACAGAATCATGCCCAAAATCACGCCCTACCCCAAAACAATGAATACAAACAAAATATAAATAATATCCCATGGGATACAAATAATAGAAAAACGATCGGGCAAAAACGATTTCAAAACATTGGAAAAAATTCTATTTCATCCATCGTCGGCTCCTATAAATCTGCTGTGACAAAACATGCAAGACGTTTAGGTTTTGAATTTGAATGGCAAAAACTATTTTATGAAAATAAAATACGGAATGAAGAATCTCACGCCAACATTACAAATTATATAAAAAACAATGTTGTAAATTGGGATAATGATCGATTTTATTTTAAATAATCTAGTATGTTTTTTGTTTTCGCTACTACTTCTTCCCAGTTTTCATGGGTATCCCAAATTGCATATTCAGCCTCTTGACAGGAACGAATTACCCAAAAATAATCTTCGATGATAGACTCAGAAATTTCGTGTGCTTTCATTCGTTCGGTTAATTCATCTTTAGACATAATCTCTGAATTATCCCCTAATTTCTGGTGCATTTTCTTTGAGATAGATTTTGAAATCACACCGTAAGCAACTTTGTAGTTTCCTTGATTTGCGAGTTGAAGAGCTTCTGCAATTATAAAATTTGAATCTGGAATCACTTCGGTTACATGCGACAGCGTTGGTTCTTCAGAAATAACATTCGTACTAACTGGAACTTCATTTTTACGTTTACGCAATAAAAAGAAAATTACCGCACCCAAAACAACAACCAAAACTCCTAAGAGTGCTATCCAAAGCGTAGAATGTGGTACTGCTTCTTTTGCTGCTAGCTTTTCTTCGGAAACTGGAACTGCTAATACTTCTTCATCTCCTTGTACCGAAAGAGAATCCGTAACTTCTACTTTTGAAGCTACAATTTCTCCCTCTAGATCTAAAGCAAATGCTTTTTCTTTCAGTGTTACGTATTTTTTTAAACTTGGATCAAAATAACTAATCGAACTTGGATGCATATCGATCTTTCCACCCCTCACCACTTTAATAAAGAATTTATATGTTTTTTCACCTTCTACTCCCTCGTCCGTATAATCCAAATCTTCTTTGATTTCAGGATCTCCGTATAGGGTTAAGTTTGCAGGTAAATTAATTTTGGGTTTAGAAATAGCGTGCATGTTTCCTTTTCCTGTTACCTTAACGGTAAAAGTTAAGATGTCGCCTACTTTCGCTTTAGTTTTTGATAGGGAGCTTGACATCGAAAATTTACCAACTCCACCATTAAAATCTTTAGGAGTACCCTTCGGTAATGGAAGTACATCTACGAAAGTCGCATTCGATTCTAATTGAAAATCGTTATCAAAAAATCCACCATTATTGTAACGAAGTACCATCGAAAACGGTTTTATAATGTATTTTCCAGAAGTAGCAGGAAATACTAATTGTTTGCCATAGGAAAACGTTAAGAAGGTATTCCCTTTATAATTCTCTCGGTTAATCGAAACATTATCTGTTTTCTCTATATCAAAAGTTTCCACGGTTCCTTTAATTGTAAAAGACTGGTATTGAACAATATTTGTAACATTAATTTTTGAGAATATTTTAGCCTCTAATACTAGCGGTTCCCCTTCATACAACTTACCTTTCGATTTTTTAATAATTCCGAAAACTGCTTCTTTTAAATTCGAATTTGAAATGTCTTCGTCGGATTGCTCATAATTTTTCTTGGATTTGGCTTCTCCTTTTTTACGAACCACAATTGCCAAATCGTTGGATTTATAGGTTTTCGACTTGTCTTTCACACTTGCTGTGATTGTATATTTACCAGGTTTTGAGAAAACGCCTTGTTGTGTGTACGAAATAGAAATCAACATATTTCCATTGCCATCCATGGTTTGTTCCATGCCATTCATGACACCCGCCTCTGTAAATGTTGCGGGTAGATTAATCGAAATATTCCCATTTACATTGGACTTTACCGTAAATGTAACCATTTGACCTACTTCAATTGGTTTTACATTCACAGAAAGTTGAATGTTTGGTTTTTGACCATAAACGAAACTGCTAACAGTTAATAGTAAAGCAAGGATCAATGTTGATAGTTTACCAATCTTTCCCATTTTCATTTGTGTTTTTAGTTGGTTTACCTTTCTGTTTTTGTTTTGTGTCTAATTCTCTTTTCATTAGGTCATCTAAAATACGGTCTGTAGCATTTTGCTTTAATTGCTTATCCGCTTCTTCTGGTTGTTTTTTCTCTTGGTTCTCCTCTTTAGGTTTATTGTTATTTGGCGGATTTTGTTTTGGATCTTGTTTATTTTTATTGTTTTGTGGTGTGTTTTTTGGCTGATTTTTTTGCTTCTGCATAGCAAGCGCTAAATTATAACGTGTCTTATCATCACTTGGATTGTTTCGTAGCGACTTTTTATAAGCTTCGATTGCTTTTTGGTAGTTTTTTTGTTGTGAATAAGCATTCCCTAAATTATGATTCAATCGTGCTTTTTTTGTTCTTACTGCCTTTTTTTGTTTAGAAAAATACTGTGATGCTTTGGTATAATCTCCAGCTTTGTAGGCTGCTTGACCAATTTCAGCATCCAAATTTATATTCGATGGAAGTTGATTTGCTACCTGCTGATAGGTTTTATATGCTGCAGGATAATTCTTGACAGCATATTGATTACGGGCAGTTTCTATAGTTTCACGCCAAGATTGGGAATAAGAAATGGACGAAATACAGATGATACAAAGTAGAACTACAACTTGCTTTTTTAACACAAAGGTCACAGAGTATTTCGCACAAAGGTCACTAAGTTTTTGCGCATTAGTTCTCCAAGAAAGTACTTTGCGGACTAACTTCTTTGTGTACTTTGTGCTAAAATATATGCTATTCATTTTCTTTCCACTTTTTGCCAATCCCAAAATATACCACCAGCGACAATATCCCTAAAAATAAAGGTATCTGGTACCAATTTTGTTTTACTTCCACGTCGCTTATTTCCGATTCTCCTGTTTTTAAATCGCGTATTTGATGCACTATTTTTTCTAAGTCTGGGAAACTACTCGCACTTGTAATTGCAAAACCATTTGCTTTTTTGGCGATTGAAGTCAACATATTTGGATTCAATTTAGACACCACTTTTCTTCCATTCTCTAAAATTTTGTAGCCAAATTCTGGTTTGTATGGGTCGTTTGGAACATAACCACCATGCTTTGTGCCTAGACCTAATATTGCTAATTGAACTTTGTTTTCTTTTAAAATTTGTACAGATTCATCGATGCCACCTTCGTGATTTTCTCCGTCGGTAACCAATAGTAATAACTTGGAATTCTTTGCTTTCGAATACATACGTGTAGCATTCAACAATGCTTCTCCAATGTTGGTTCCTTGTTCGGATACCATATCCGTTTCAATCTCATTGACATACATCTTCGCAGCATCGTAATCACCTGTTAAGGGCAACTGCACATAGGCATTTCCTGCAAATACGCATATACCAATCTTTTCGCCTCGCAAAGAATTTATCAATTGAATCAAGGAGCGTTTAGCAATCGACAAACGCGATTCGGCAGGATTAATATCACACACATTCATGGAATTGGAGATATCTAACGCAATGAGTATTTCAGCATTTCGACTGTTTGATGTTACTTTACCTTCTCCAAAAATAGGTTGTGCCAGTGCAAAGGCTAAGAAAAACAAGGTGTTTCTCAACCAAAAATACTTCCAAAACAAGGCTTTCACGTGTATTTCTGGTAATAAAATGGATTGGGTTTGTACAGATCCTAAGGCATTTATTTTTTTGTTTTTCCAACGCATAAAACCCAATTCTATCCCGAAAAATAAAGGAATCAAAAGGAGTATAAAAAGATAAACAGGATGTAAAAAACTAAAATCTAACGATTGGGTTAGGTAATTTTGTGCAAAGTCTTTTGCCCCTTCTTGCATGGAATCTGGAAGAAGTTCTTTCGCCCATGCTTTCTTAAAATCTAATACTTTAATCACAATACCAAGTACCAAACAAAAACCAATAAATACCCCTTCGAACAAGAGTATCTTCTTCACTAATTGTGTTATTGGATAGGTATATTTCGACTTATTCATTGGTTTTTAATACGATACGTTTAACAACTAATGTGGCAAATAACAAAATAATTGCTGTAATAATAAATGTTTCTGGTGTTGTTGGTGGCTCTGAATTGTAATTTTTCTGTTCGATTTTTTGTTTTTCCAATTTATCAATCGACTTATAAATTTCGCGCAAACTTTGTTCGTCTGTCGCCCTGAAATATTTACCCCCAGTAATACTGGCGATATTTTGCAGTGTTTCCTCATCGATTTCAACGGGAGCATCTACGTATTGAATTCCTAATGGAGTCATCATCGGTGTAGGAGCCATGCCCATCGAACCAACACCGATGGTATAGACACATACGTTTTTTTGTCGTGCTAAATTTGCAGCTGTTTCCGGAGAAATAGTCCCCGAATTATTACTTCCATCCGTCAATAAGATAATTACTTTTGATTTTATACTGTCGTTTCTCAAACGAGTAACCGCTGTTCCTAAACCAGTTCCAATGGCAGTTCCTCCTTCTAGATTTCCTGGTTGCGCGTTATCAATTTGTGCTTTTAGAATCTCATAATCTAATGTTGCCGGACAAGCGGTATAGGCCTCCCCTTCGTATACTACTAAACCAATCCGATCGCCAACTCTACCATCTACAAATTCTTTCGCCATGTGTTTGGAAACAGCCAAACGATCTGGCTCAAAATCTTTCGCCAGCATGGAAGCAGAAATATCCATTGCCAAAATAATGTCGATTCCATATTTGTATTTATGATCAAATGTTTCTGTACTTTTCCAATTGTAAGGTCGCGCAAATGCGATGATTAATAAAATAAAAATGAGTGCATACGCATAAAATAATGCTTTTCGAACAGTAGTAATCCATGGTAGTTCCAAGGCTGCTTGATCGCTTTCCGATTTAGAAAAGACCAATTCACCCTTTCTCTTACTATCTATTACAAACACGCGCCACAAGAAAAACGGCACAAGCAAGAGTAGCCACAACCAATGTGGCGACAAGAATTCGTAATTCCAAAGTTGTATGCTCAATAGTTTACTCACCGAATTTACTTGTTTTAGTCACTATATCTTTTGCGCGTTGGATGCTTTGCATTACCTCTGAAATATCTGGTGAAGATTGCGCGAATTTTACTAAATCTGCTTGATTCAACATCCAATTTATTTCGCGTTGTAAATCTTGATGTACATTCAATTGCCCTAATAATAGTTCAATTTGGCAACTTGTTTTATCCATAAAGGATAGTGTATAGCGTTTACCCAGGTAGTTGCGCAGTATTAAGGAAAGTTGAAAATAGTGTTCTTTTAATCCTTCATGTTCCCATAAACGTTTAGCGAACAAATTATCCATTTCCAGTAAGGTTGCTTCTTTTAGAGAAAGCGAAATTTCTGGTGTACTTTGGACTTTTTTCTTTCTAAATATAAAATACAAGATGCAACCTAGAATAAGCAGCAAAATACCTACTATCCATTTCCAATTTTTCTGAAAGAAAAGGGATGAAATCGAAGGGACTTCTTCATAGCCTTCTTTGATGTCATATAACCCTTTTCCTTCTTTTATTTTAGGTGTTTTAATAACTAAATTTATTGCATTTAGATTAAGAACAGAATCATTTACGAGGATAGTTGTAGCAGGAATTATCACATTACCAGAATCCCAGGCAGTAATGGTGTAGGAACCTTCCCAAGTAAAACATTTCCCGGAAGAAATTAATGTGTCTTGGAATTCCCCAATAATCTCAACTCCTTTGGCCCCTAAAATTTGTTTCTGTTGCGGAATAAATGAAAGTTTATCAGACTTCTTAATTCCTTGTACCTCATATACAAGTTCTGTTTGTTCACCAATTAAAAAGGAATTTCTTCGTACATACGCTTTTGGTTGCGCTACAGTAACGTAGGACAACAAACACAAAATTAGTATGTATGCACCTTTTATCATTTTTTATGTCGTTGAAATAAATGAACTAATTTAGGAATGTAATCTTCCGAAGTATTTATAACTTCCAGTTGTATGCCAATGCGTTTAAAAAGCGCTGTTACTGTTTCACTTTGTGCTACTGCTTGTTCTTCAAAACGTTGACGCGTTTTTTTATCGGAAGTATTTACCCAATTGGTAGTTCCTGTCTCCGCATTGTAAAGTTGAATTAAACCTAAATCCGGCAAAACATACTCCGCTTCATCTTGGATACGCAAGGCAATCATGTCATGTTTACGTTTCAACAAGGCTAAAGCACTTTCAATAGGATGTTCATCTATAAAATCGCTAATCACAAAACATACCGTACGTTTCTTCATGCATTTTCTAAAAAACTCCAAGCCTTTCACCAAGTTGGTTGTTTTGCTTTTCGCCTCAAATTCGATGAATTCACGTAAAATATAAAGCACATGCTTTTTTCCTTTGCCAGGGACGATGTATTTCTCAACACCATCTGATATAAACATCGCACCTACTTTGTCGTTATTTTCGATCGCAGAAAACGCAAGTACGGCCATTAATTCCAGAGCTAATTCTTTTTTCGTTTTTCCACCTGTACCAAAATTGGTCGACCCTGAAATATCGACTAACAACATCACCACCAATTCACGCTCTTCCTCAAACACTTTCACATACGGACTATGAAAACGCGCCGTTACGTTCCAGTCGATGGTACGGACCTCATCCCCCAGTTGGTATTCACGCACCTCACTAAACGTCATACCTCTCCCTTTGAAGGAAGAATGGTATTGACCCGTGAAGAACTGTTTGGTTAGACCTTTCGTTTTTATTTCAATTCGACGAATTTTTTCTAGTAGTTCGATTGTAGTCATGAATATTTTTAGAAAAGTAGGAATTTGTCACCCTCCTCAATCCTCCCTCAAGGGAGGAAGAAAAAGTTCATATAATTATGGTACATCCACACGGTTAATCACTGCCTCCACTATTTTCTTAGCAGTCATATTTTCTGCTTCCGCTTCATAACTTAATCCGATACGGTGTTGCATTACATCCACAGCAACTGCACGAATATCTTCTGGAATCACAAATGCACGGTTATTTAAGAATGCATGCGCTTTTCCTGCTAATGCTAAATTGATACTTGCACGCGGAGAACAACCAAAAGAAATTAAGGTTTCCAAATTTGGCAATCCATATTTACTTGGATTACGCGTCGCGAACACTAAGTCCACAATGTATTGCTCAATTTTTTCGTCTAAGTAAATTTCTCGTGTTAATTCGCGCAAACGAATAACATCCGATGTACTAAGTGTTTTAGAAATTTTCTCCAATCCTTCCTTACGCACATTGGCACGGATAATCAATTTTTCTTCCTCCATTTTTGGGTAGTCTAAGACCACCTTCAACATAAAACGGTCTACTTGCGCTTCCGGCAACATGTACGTACCTTCTTGATCGATTGGATTTTGTGTCGCTAATACTAAAAACGGATTAGGCAATTGAAACGTTTCATCCCCTATGGTAATTTGACGTTCTTCCATTGCCTCCAATAAAGCACTTTGTACTTTCGCAGGTGCACGATTGATCTCATCTGCTAACACAAAATTGGCAAAAACTGGACCTTTCTTCACACTAAACGTTTCACTTTTTTGATTGTACATCTGTGTTCCACTTACATCCGCAGGGAGTAAATCTGGCGTAAATTGAATGCGACTAAATGTAGCATCCAAGGCTTGTGCCAAACTTTTAATCGCTAATGTTTTTGCTAAACCTGGAACACCTTCTAACAGTACATGTCCATCTGCTAATAAAGCAATCAACAAGCGGTCTACCATATACGACTGACCAACGATTACTTTTCCAATTTCTTTTCGTAGTAATTGTACGATATGGTTTTCCATTTGGATTTTATCCGCTAACAGGCGTAGACTCTCGGCAGGACTTAAAATATCATTTTCTAAAGAAGACATAATTTGGATTATTACAGGTGCAAAATTGCTAAAATTTGATAGTTCAGTAGTTGGTTTTGCTGTTAATTAATGTTAACATTGCACTCGTAAACGCCTAATTATCTAGTGTTATGAGTGAACGTATCTGTCTGGAATGTAAGGACAAATTACGCGGAAGAAAAGACCAAAAATTTTGTTCCGATTATTGTCGAAATGCCTTTAACAATCGTCAAAATGAGGATGCCAACAAATACGTTAGACGCATTAATGGAATATTACGAAAAAACAGAAGGATTTTAGAAAAATGTAATCCAACTGGTAAAGTCACTGTGGATGGTATTCGATTAGCAGAAGAAGGTTTTAATTTTCATTACTTTACGAATATATATACTACACAAAAAGGTGGAAACTATTATTTTTGTTACGAACAGGGGTACCGAAAGATAGATAACGATCAATATATTTTAGTGTTGAAACAGGATTATGTGAAATAAACTTCACCAAAAATAATACACCAGAAACAGAACAAAATAGCGTAATGACTTACCAAATACCATCCAAATAATTGTTGGAATAGGTTTACTTCTAAAGGATCCTAATACAACTAATAAAGGATCTCCAACAAAAGGTAACCAGGAAAAAAAAGCTAAAAAAGATCCGTATTGGACTACCCATTTTTCACGTTTCAAAATTTTCTCCTGTTTTACCCCAATGTACTTCAACCACAAAGGATTTCCCAGCCTACCTAGAAAATAATTCGTAAGTCCACCAATTGAATTTCCTAGGGTTGCAATGGTTAAACATACAATAGGATTTACATCTTTGGAAAGAAAGAAAAGTAAAATTGCTTCGGAGCTAAAAGGTAAAATTGTAGCAGACAGAAATGTTGTCAAAAACAATCCTAATAGTCCGAGCGATTCTAATGCCATTTTTACATTTTTTTCAAAGATAGTCATTCAAAATATTTATCTTCGTTGCACACGATTGAAAGAGGAAATAATTAGATGAAGTTTGGCGCAATAGATATAGGAACAAATGCAGCACGCTTGTTAATTGGAGAAGTTTGTAAAGAAGGTGATCATGCTTTTATAAAAAAACTCTCTTACACACGAGTTCCTTTACGTTTAGGTGGGGATGTTTTTGATAATGGAGTGATTTCCCCTAAAAAAGAGGAGGAGTTTATCAAAACGATTAAAGCATTTAAATTAATTTCTGAAATCTTCGATGTAAAAGATCTACGTGCTTGTGCTACTTCTGCCATGCGCGAAGCAGCAAACGGTGAAAAAGTTGCAAAAGAAATATTTAAACAAACAAAAATTAATATCGATGTTATTAGTGGAGATGAGGAAGCACGATTAATTTTCGGCACTTTTTTCTTATTAGACTTTGATAAAAACATTCCTTTTTTAGTGATTGACGTAGGTGGTGGTAGCACCGAAATAAGCGTGTTTGAAAAAGGAGAAAAAGTAGCAGCTAAATCTTTTCAAATTGGTACGGTACGTTTACTCAAAGGAAAGGCGGATCCTGGGATTTGGAGTGAAATCAAAGAATGGTTGCACAAAAATGTAGACGAAAGTATAGAACACACCTACTTTGCTACTGGTGGAAACATCAACAAAGTGCACAAAATGGTTGGAACAAAACAATATGGTCCATTATCTGTCGCTAAAATGATTACGCTTCGCAATGAATTAAATAAGTTAACCGTAGACCAACGTATTGACCAATTTCAATTAAAACCAGACCGAGCTGATGTTATAATTCCAGCGTGTGATATTTATAGTTTTATCTTCAAAGAATTAAAAGTGAAGGAGTTTGTCGTTCCGAAAATAGGTCTTTCCGATGGGATGATATACGATTTGTATTTAAAATACTTGCAAGAAAACGATTAGTTTATCCTATTACGTTTTCGATACTAATAAAAATTGAATAAAATACTAGTTTAGTTGATTTCAAGAACAGGAATTAAACTTTTTTTCAGTTGTATTTCTCTCTAATAAAGAATATCTTTGTTAGTCAAACCATCCTGATTATGAGTAATTACAAAGCTGGCCCTTTTTTAGAACAAATTCTTGTTCCTAGCGATTTACGCAATAAGCTTACTGTGAGTGATTTACCTCAAGTTTCAAATGAACTTCGTCAATACATTGTAGATGTTATTTCGGAAATCGGAAATAGCCATTTTGGCGCAAGTTTAGGGGTGGTTGAATTGACGGTTGCATTACATTATGTGTTTAATACGCCTTATGATCAATTGGTATGGGACGTAGGTCACCAAGCCTATGGGCATAAAATATTGACAGGACGTCGTGAGGTTTTTCATACCAACCGAATCAAAGGTGGAATTTCAGGATTCCCAAAACGTAGCGAAAGTGAATACGATACCTTTGGTGTAGGCCACTCATCAACGTCTATTTCTGCTGCATTAGGGATGGCGGTTGGGAATCGTTACAAAGGAGAAAAAAACAGACAACATATTGCCGTAATTGGGGATGGCGCTATGACAGCTGGATTGGCTTTTGAAGGAATGAATCATGCTGGTTTTGAAAAAGATGCTAACTTATTGGTGGTATTAAACGACAACTGTATGTCGATTGACCCTAACGTAGGCGCACTTAAAGAATATCTAACCGATATTACTACATCACATACTTATAATAAAGTAAAAGATGAAGTATGGAAAATGTTAGGAAAAGTTTCCAAATTTGGTCCTGATGCGCAAGCCGTAGTATCGAAAATTTCTCATTCTCTAAAAAGCACCTTATTAAAGCAAAGTAACTTATTTGAATCGTTACAATTCCGTTATTTCGGACCGGTAGATGGTCACGATGTGGAAGGATTAGCGAAAGTACTTGAAGATTTAAAACACATTCCTGGACCAAAAATTTTACATTGTATTACCGTAAAAGGAAAAGGATATAAATATTCGGAAGAAGGTGATCCAACGAAATGGCATGCACCTGGAATCTTCAATAAAGAGACCGGAGAAATCATTAAAATTGTTCCTAAGTCACCACAGCCACCTAGATACCAAGATGTATTTGGTCATACGATTGTAGAATTGGCGGAAAAGAACGATAAAATCATGGGGGTAACTCCTGCCATGCCATCAGGATCTTCCTTAAATATCATGATGGAGGCAATGCCAGATCGTGCTTTTGACGTAGGAATTGCCGAACAACATGCTGTGACATTTTCTGCAGGACTAGCAACACAAGGCTTAGTTCCTTTTTGTAATATATATTCGTCCTTTATGCAACGAGCGTATGACCAAGTGTTACACGATGTTGCGATTCAAAATTTAAACGTCGTTTTTTGTTTGGACCGCGGTGGATTTGTGGGGGCTGATGGCGCTACACACCATGGATTATATGATATTGCGTATATGCGCATGATACCAAACATGGTAGTTTCTTCTCCGATGAATGAAGCGGAACTACGGGATTTAATGTATACCGCACAACAAGAAAATATGGGTCCTTTCTCCATTCGTTATCCGCGTGGAAATGGGGTTATGTTGGAATGGAAAACGCCAATGAAAGCAGTTAAAGTTGGTACTGGACGTAAATTGACTGAAGGTAAAGATATTGCATTTGTTACTATTGGACCTGTTGGAAATTTTGCGCAAGAAGCAGTTAAAGAACTAAACCTTCTTGGAATATCGGCTGCACATTATGATTTACGTTTTGTTAAACCATTGGATGAAGTAATGCTACATGAAGTATTTACGAAATTTGATAAAGTAATTACTGCGGAAGACGGTTGTTTGATGGGTGGTATGGGTAGTGCAATTCTTGAATTTATGGGGGATCACCAATATAGTGCAAAGGTTGTTCGTTTAGGTGTCCCAGATACTTATATACATCATGGAACTCCCGCAGAACTATATGCAGAAGCTGGCTTTGACACTGCTGCCATGTTAGCACATGCTAAGCAGCTAGTTGGATATTCTTCGGTGAAATTGGATATCTCGCAAGATAAGGTTGGATAAGCATTTGTTCCAAAAATACAAATACCATTTCGCACTACACCTCATTATTTTTTGTTGGGGATTTACAGGAATATTAGGAAAACTCATCCATCTTTCTTCTGAAAAAATTGTATGGTTTCGCTGTATCATTGCTTTTCTATCCATGTTTATCGCATTGAAAATAGTTCGATTACCGATACGTATACAATCTAAAAAGTATTTCTGGATAACCTTAGGAGTTGGCATTTTAGTTGCTTTACACTGGTGGACCTTTTATCAATCTATCTACCTTTCCACGGCATCCTTGGGTATACTTTGTTTATCTACTGTTAGTCTTCATGTTACCTGGCTCGAGCCATTGTTATTTCGGAAACCTTTTTCTTGGGTCGAATTTTTGATGGGATTACTTGTTGTTGTAGGAATCTATATTGTATCCGATGATTTTAAAGGAAATGAATTAATCGCTCTTGCGTGGGGATTAGTATCTGCATTGTGTGCAGCTTTATTTTCTGTATTTAATTCCTATTTAGTGCACAAAATTCCTTCTACTGCAATGTCGATTCACGAAATGGGTGTTGGAGTCTTATTTTTAACCGGAGTCTTATTTTTTCAAGGGAAAATAGATAGTCACCTATTTGATATGACTACGTCCGATGCTTTGTGGTTATTATTTTTGGGAATTGTTTGTACCTGTATAGCCTTTATCGTTACGATTGAAATCATGAAAAAGCTAGGTGCATTTACAGTGTCTTTAAGCATAAATTTAGAGCCTGTTTATACTATCATTTTAGCCGTAATTATTCTAAAAGAACATACATTATTAGGCAACAAATTTTACATTGGAGCAAGTGTAATATTGTTGGTATTAGTAGTAAATGCGATTATTAAACGAAATAAAGGGAAAGCTATTATTTCAAATTAGATAATTGACCTTTTAGGTTGTTGATTACATCAATTTCTGTTGCATCTACATTGTTTAATTCTGAAAGATAAAAAGATGCCCAATCCACTATATTAATAATGTATAAGGAACGTTGCATTACATCTTCTCCTTTTGATTTTAACACAAAAACATTTTTGGTTTTCGATTTGATTACATCAATGGAGAACTGTAAACGTGTCACATTTCGTTCGTGCCAATCGCCTGAATCTAAAAATAATGCACCATAGGAATCATTACCAAGGCCCCAACCAACAAGTTCATTGTGATTCATTTCCGGAATGGTATGGTTACAACATAATATTTTACCGTTTTCGTTGAATTGTTGTCTTGCTCTAATTGCTACAGCTTCATAATTAGAAGCAGAGTAAATCATTACAAAGGTATCTTTCAAGAAAGCAGCTAACTTGTGTGCTTCTTCTTTAAT
>Ga0114969_10002378_pt1 | contig 15478 bp, 12 predicted proteins | sample M_130807_MF_Meta_FD_87316 | JGI IMG/M metagenome (GOLD analysis project Ga0114969, IMG submission 87316) | Freshwater microbial communities from Lake Montjoie, Canada to study carbon cycling - M_130807_MF_MetaG | ecosystem: Environmental > Aquatic > Freshwater > Lake | place: Lake Montjoie...
ATAAGACGCGCTGACCGCCAACGTGTCCTGGCCCCACAAGGCTTCCGCAAAGGAGGTCGCCACCGGGAAGCCGTGACCGACGGCGATGCTGGCTCCGGACGGATCGCTCAGGCTTGCGACCCAAGCGCCCGTCGGCAGCCCGCGCGCATTGTCTTCAACGGCGCTCGCAAGATTGTCCGCCCCCGGATTGATTCCGCGCGGCACGATGCGGTCCGCACCCATGGAGAAGGCGAGCGTACCGCCATTGGTCAAGCGCGTACTGCTGCTCAACAGAGCGGATGACAACGACGAGGCGCCGGTCGTTTTGTTTCCGGTTGCCTGCTTCAAGAGACCGGAAAGGTCGACGGTGAAGTCGCGCTGAAAGGTATCGAAACTGGTGTAGTTCGACAGCAGCGGAGCGATGACCGACAATGAGCCCAGCGCGCCGCTGGTGAGCGTCGTTGCGGTGAGCGAACCGACGGCAATGGAGCCGCCGCTCGCCGTTGCCACCGTCATCGCGCCGATCGGTTGAAAGGCGCGACTGACGTTCAGAAGGCCGTTGCCGTAAACATTGTCGATGCCGTTGGCGCCGAGGTTCGTGGAGCTTTGAAAGAGCACGCGGGTTGCCGTGCCGTTACGCTGCAACACCGGCCAGGTGCTTTCCAGGAGCGCCAGCGCGCCCGATACGACAGGCGCCGACATAGAGGTGCCGCTCCAATAGGCAAAGGCGTTCGCGCCGTACTGAATTCCCGGCGCAATGATTCGCTCACCCGGCGCCATCAGCCACAGCGAGGCATAGGAGCTGCGCGTGCCGCCCGCGATTGCGGCGCCTGCCCCCGGCGTGTTGCTGAAACTGGAAACCACATTGGTGGAATTCACCGAGCCGACAAAGACCAGCCGGTTGAGCGCGTCCTGCGTGAATCCCGTGCTGTTGGCGCCGCCGTTCAGAGCCAGCGAGGAGTTGCCTCCGGCAAAGACAATGATCGTGCCCTTGGAGGCGGCATAGTTGATAGCGGTGACGACACCCGGCGTCGGCAGATAGGTCAGGCTGAGATTGACGACCTGCGCCCCGGCATTGACCGCCGCCACGATGCCATTGGCAACGTCGCTGTCATAGCCGCTGCCGCTGGCGTTCAGCACCTTCTCCGCGATGATCGTTGCGCGCGGTGCGACACCGGCCATACCTGCACCCCCGGATGTCGCTCCAGCGCCGATCGCAGCCGTCGCCGTGCCATGACCGTTGTCGTCGATATAGCCATTGGAGCAGCGGAAACTGACGGCAGCGCATTTGGACAGCGTCGATACACGTCCCGTGACGTCCATCTGCGTGGGCGCGATGCCGGTGTCGACGAAGCCGAGCTTGAAACCCGCCCCGCCGTTCGCCTGCGTTTCAATACCGGAGGTGACGCCGATCTGACTGAACCACTGCGCCGAATAGCCGGTTGGCCAAACCGTCGTCGCCTCGGCCTCCACCGCTTGCGCCCAAGCCTGCCCATTGGCGGCAAGCACAAGCATGGATGCGCACACCAGATTTCGCTTCAGCGTCATGGATTCCCCGCAACTCGACTGCGGGGCATTCAAAGAGAAGCGGCTTAATGGGCGCTCAACACGCCGTGCACATTGCTGGGAATGCTTGCCGGAGTATTGACGCGGTCCAGAAAGTTTTGCGCAAACCCTAGAGAAGCGGCTGCAGCAAATCCGGCCGGTCGGTACAAAGGGCGTCGGCTCCGTGCGCGATGAGCCGCTGCATGCCGGCGGTCTCGTTTACGGTCCATACGGCGAAAGACAGCCCAAGCGCGTGGGCGGATGCCACAGCTGGCGCGCTGGCATTCTCGATGGCGCAGAACCAGCCGTCGCCGCCGGCGGCCTGAACATCAGCCGCCGTGAGACCGGCATTTGGTTTGGTCGTGCACCAGCAGATAATTTCCGGCGCAATTTTCTTGGCCTGGGCAAGCGCCCGCCAATCGAAGCCAACGAGAGTGCTGCGCGCCAGAAAATCATGGGCGCGAAGGTCTGCGATAACCGCCTCTGCCAGCGCTTCCGGCGAGGCAGACAGCGACGGATCGCCGGTGCTGGATTTCAGCTCCACATACAGGTGGAAGTCTTTGAACGGCATCACGGCCGCGATCACCTGCGCCAGCGAAGGCATGTGCTCGCCTTCGCAAGGGCAAAGTGCGGGATGGTTCAGGGCATAAGCCGAGCCCGGCTTGGGGCGCCCCACATCGTAGCTTTGCAGTTCGGCAAGGGAGAGGTCGCGAACGCGCGGAAGGTCCCGGTCCGCGGAAAGCCATAGTCCCGTGGAATCGCGGCAGAGGACGGGGCTCAGTTGAAAGTCATGGAAGACCACAAGCCGGCCGTCACGGGTCAGTTGAACGTCGAGTTCAGCACCGGAAAAACCCGCTTTTGCCGCCGAAGTGAAAGCAAAAAGCGTGTTCTCGGGCCAAAGCCCGGCCCCACCACGATGGGCAATATTGAGGATTTGTCGCATTTCCTTGGCGCGATATTTGCCGCCGCGAACGAGGTTAACGAAAAAATACTATCCGCCCCAGCGACCCAGAGTATACAATTACACGGAGGTTTCAGCGAAACACCATGCGCATCCTCAAGACTTTATCCCTTGCTTTGGTCCTGGCCTCCGGCGCCAGCGCCACCTATGCCGTCAATCTGCCCGTGGAAGATGCGAGCGGCGTGGTGCTGCACAGCACCTTGGGTTCGGTGATGGGAGACTACTCCGGTATCAGCGCCGCCGCGGAAGACGTTCAGCCGGGCGAGACGTTCATGATCACCGGCGCATGCGTGGCACGCGTTCAATCGGCGGACAATCTTCGCGTCGTTCTCACCTTTGCCGATTCCGGCGCCGGTGCGGGCTATCGCTCGGTCGTCGCCACCGATCAGGAAATTCAATCCGAAGGACTTGCCGTTCGCGTTCCGGATGTGCAGGGCGCCGCCAACCGCGTGTTCTCGGTGCGCGTGTTCCATCTCGGAAATGAGATGCCGGAAGTGTGCGACGCGGGCAGCATCCGTATCGTCGGCACGACCGAAGGCAAGGTGGGTTAGCGGCAGCAAAGTAATGCTACTCGGCGGGGAGGGAGGGCGCTGCCCAGACGTGCAAACTAATAATTGACTCGTCCACGCAGCGAAAGCTCGGAGTGTGTGGCCGCACACCCAAAGGACGCATCTTAGCGTAGTTCGCGTTGTGTAAGGTGGTGCAGATTAAATGCAATGCGTTGTGAAAAGATTTAAACTTTTTCCGACTGGAGAATCATTATGCGCGATTTTGCTTTACCCCGCGTTCGCTCAATTACGCTTCTAGCCCTGAGTTTCGTATCACTCGAACTACCGACGCCTTTATTTGCAACACCAATTTCCTATATAGAACAAGTAAATGCAGTAGGAACCCTTGGCGCACTAGCGTTCAATGGACCTATCACAATAACCTTTTCTGGAGATACGGATGACGTCAGCGGCCCACCAAACAGCGGTCTTTTCCGTAATCAGATTGGTCATGCAGATGTCGTTACACCTGTAGGAAACGCCAAACTTTCCGGACACGTATTCAGTACCACTGCGAATCAAACACTAACCGCGAACCATCCAACGCCGTCAGTTCAGATCTCCGATACCACACAAAATCTACTGATTTTAGGGACACGCAGTGCAGCGTTCTCGGCCTACGATCTGAAAACTGAAATCAGCCCTGTCACCGGCGTTGGTTCGCTCAATTCCGGTCGGGCTTTTCCTACTACTTCCGGAGATTTCATTCTGAACTCACTTAACGGCGGGTCCACATTTAGAGCGGTTTCTGCATCAACGATGCAAGGAGGAACAACCTTTCATCCGACGACTTTTGAAGGTTCGATAAGCCAGATTGATGGAAAAATCGGAGGCGATTCTGGCGCTGTGGATTTTTATAGCTTCTCGTGGCCCGGTGGCCCATTCGGCGTAACATCCGCAGTTTTTGGAGCTTTGGCACCTCAGACATTCGCATTTGAGCTTTTTTCCATTCAACCTTTTCCATTTGGCGCGCCTCCAATTTTGGTGGATTCTGAAACGCTCAGTTCGGTCAACGGTTTTCAGTCCTCAATCAGCCAACCCCTCAATCACGGAACTTATTTAATAGGCCTAATCGCGGATAGTCCGACCGATCCAGATTTTCGGATTACGTTTGCTGCCCCTGTACGGGGAACTCTGGTCCCGGAACCATCGACGATTTGGCTATTACTAACGGGGTTCGCTGGTATTTTGGGGTTGCGCAACAAAATCACACGATAGGTTACAACAACCCAACCGCGAGGATTCCGAGGGCGCCGGCGGCGATCCATAGGGCGACGCGCACGTGGCGGGTTCGTCTGAGTTGCGACGTGGCGATTGCCCTGACAGAATCGGGATGCAGACGCAAACCGCCATCCGCCAATTGCGACGCGATGATTTCCGTATCGCGCAAGACCTGCGGGAGATTTTGGGCGAGCTTGCCCAGACTCGTTAGGCCGTCCGCCGCGTCGCGCAGCCGCGCCTCGGGTCCGAGATTTTCCACCATCCAGTTTTCGATGACAGGACGCGAGGACTCCCAAATGTCGAACGCGGGATCGAGCGTACGCGCCACGCCTTCGACAACAACCATGGTCTTTTGCAGCATCACAAGCTGCGGCTGAAGCTGCATATCGAAACGGCGCGTCGTATCGAACAATTGCTCCAGCAGCCGCGCCATCGAAACATCGCGCGCAGTCCGCCCGAAAATCGGTTCGCCGACCGCGCGCAACGCTTGCGCGAAAGTCTCGACATTGTGCACTTTCGGCACGAAGCCGTAATCGAAATGCACCTGCGCCACACGCATGTAATCGCGTGCGAGAAAGCCCGCCAGCGTTTCCGCCATGAAGCGGCGCATGGCCGGTTCCAGCCGGCCCATGATGCCGAAATCAACCGCGCACACGCGCCCGCGCGCATCGACGAACAGATTTCCCGGATGCATGTCGGCGTGGAAGAAACCGTCGCGCAAGGCTTGCGTCAAAAAGGAACGCAGCACCGAGACTGCAATGCGTTTGGGATCGTGACCGGCGGCGCTCAACGCCTCGGGATCGCGCAACGCGATGCCTTCCAGCCATTCCATGGTGAAAACCCGCGCGTTGGTTCGCGACCAGTCGAGCGTGGGAACGCGAAAATCGGGGTCATCACGCGTATTTTCGGCGAGTTCGGAGGCAGCGGCGGCTTCCATCCGCAAATCGAGTTCAAGGGCAACCGAAGCGGCGAGCGTTTCGACGAGGGCGTTCAGCCGTAGACGGCGGCCCTCCGCCGAATAACGCTCGGCCATACCGGCGGCAAAGCGAAAGGCGTCGAAGTCACGGACGAATTCGGCTTCCACACCGGGGCGCAGGATTTTGACGGCCACGCGGCTCGGCGGATCGTCCGTTGTTTGCGCTTCGTGGACTTGCGCGATCGAGGCCGCCGCGACGGGCGGGCCGAAGGCGGAAAAGACCTGATCGATCGGCCGCGACAATTCCGTTTCGACGATGCGGCGGGCTTCGCTTTCTGCAAATGGCGGGAGGCGATCTTGCAGCGTTTCCAGGCCGCGCGCGATTTCCGGGCCGACAAGGTCAGCGCGCGTCGCCAGCAATTGGCCCAGCTTGATGGCCGATGGCCCCATTTGCTCAAGCGCCAACGCCAGCCGCTCGCCGGGGAGCAACGGCTTCTCAAAGCGTTTCGGCCGGCCCAAAAAGCGGGCCGCCATCCGCAGCGAGGCCGGCGCAAAGCGGGCGTATTCGTGCGGCACAAGTGCGTCGTGCACGGCCAGGATACGCGCCATCCGCAGCAAGCGCCGGATTTTGGTCAGTGTGCGGAACATACATGTCTTACGTTTAAGCTGGCGGCATCAACTCCTCCCCCGTTCACGGGGGAGGGGGACCGCGAAGCGGTGGAGGGGGCGGCGAGCGACGGATGTTTGACGAACAAGAAGCTGGGATATGACGGCAAAGGCGGCGTGTGAAGCTCGCCCCCTCCACCATGCTTCGCATGGTCCCCCTCCACCGCTTCGCAGGGGAGGAGCCGTTTGAGTAGCTCCGCTGTCATATTTTCCAGCCGGAATGCATGGCGGCGATGCCGCCGGAGAGATTGCGGAATTTGACCTGCGAGAACCCGGCTTTGACGATCATTTTGGCGAACGCTGTCTGTGAGGGAAAGCGGCGGATGCTTTCCGCCAAATAGCGATAGGCGGCGCCATCTCCGGCGACCATCTCGCCGAGCCTGGGAAGTACGGCAAAGGAATAGACGTCGTAAAGCCGGTCGAGGCCTGGCGCTGCGACCTTGGAAAATTCCAGGCACAGGAAGCGTCCGCCCGGCTTCAGCACGCGATAGGCTTCCGACAGCACTTGATCCAGATGCGTCGTGTTGCGGATGCCGAAGGCGATTGTGTACGCGTCCTGGCTTCCGGTTTCGACGGGAAGATTTTCCGCATCGCCACAGACCCAGGTGATGCTGCTGTCGCTTGCCTCGGGACGCTTGACGCCTGCCTTCAGCATGGCAAGGTTGATGTCGCAGATGGTGATGGCTGCCGCGCCGCCCTTGGCGCGGGCACGCTTGGCCATGCGGAAGGCGATGTCGCCGGTGCCACCGGCCACGTCCAGAATCGCCATTCCTGGCTGCGGGTTCAGCCAATCGACAAAAGCGTCCTTCCACAGACGGTGCACGCCGGCCGACATCAAATCGTTCATCAGGTCGTAGCGGGAGGCCACCGAGGAAAAGACCTCGCGCACCAACCCCTTCTTTTCATCCGCCCCGACCTCGCGGAAGCCGAACGCGACCGTGTCTTCTTTGTGTTCGCTCATGGGGCGGACAATAGCCTCTGCGCTCAAAACCGGCTACACGCGCTCGATGCCTGAATTACCTGAAGTCGAAACCGTTCGATTGGGCCTTAAAGACGCGCTCGAAGGGCACGCGTTCGCCCGCGTAATCGCGCGCCGGCCCGACCTGCGCAAGGCCTTCCCTGACCGATTCGCGGAGCGGTTAACGGGCCGGCGGGTGCTTGGCCTGCGGAGGCGGGCGAAATACCTCCTGGCGGACCTCGATAATGGCGAAACGCTCATTGTCCATCTGGGCATGTCGGGGCGCCTCACCATTCACGGGCCGAAGGCGCGGCTGAAGCCGGGCAACTTCCATCACAACACGCCCGATGACGGCAGCGGCGAGGGCAAACACGACCATGTCGTGTTCGATACGGACGAAGGCACGCGCATCGTCTTTACCGACCATCGCCGCTTTGGGCTGATGGACATCGAAAGAACTTACGCCCTTCCTGAGCATCCTCTGTTTAGAGGGCTCGGCCCCGAACCCTTGGACGCGGCCTTCACCCCCGCCGTCCTGAGCGCCGCGCTTAAGGGAAAGAAGACGCCGATAAAATCGGCGCTGCTGGATCAGCGTGTGGTTGCGGGGATCGGCAATATCTACGCCTGCGAGGCGCTGTTCCGCGCCAACATTTCACCCAAGCGTCTCGCCAAGACGGTCGCCAGCGCGCGCTGCGAGAAATTGGTCCCGGCGATCAAGGCGGTGTTGAAGGACGCGATCAAAGCAGGCGGTTCATCCTTGCGCGATTATGCGCGGGCGGATGGCGAGCTGGGCTATTTCCAGCATCAGTTCGCTGTCTACGACCGTGAGGGAAAGCCGTGCCCTGGCGAGGGCTGCAAAAGCACAATCAAGCGTATCGTCCAAGCCGGGCGATCCACCTTTTACTGCCCATCGTGTCAGAAATAGCTACGCCGCTTCGGCGGATTGGCTGCGCTCGCGTGTTTTCAGGAAACGGATGTTGGGGTATTTGCCGCCGACATAGCCCAATTCCCAATTGCTCTTGGCCAGGAACACCGCCGCGCCGTCGCGGTCTTCGGCGATCTGCCCCTTATTGGCGTCACGGAATTTCGTCACCTCTTCCGGCGTGCCGCCGACCCAGCGCGCCGTCTCATAGGGTGAGGCTTCCAGATCGACCTCCAGCCCGTATTCCGCCTGCAGGCGGCTTTTCAGCACATCGAGCTGTAACTGGCCGACCACGCCGATGGTCCATTGCGCGCCTATCAGCGGCCTGAACACCTGGGTCACGCCCTCTTCCGCCAGACTTTCCAGCGCCCGCTTCAAATGCTTGGCCTTCATCGCATCGAACAGGCGCACACGGCGCAGGATTTCCGGCGCGAAGTTCGGAATGCCCGTGAACACCAGATTGCTGCTCTCGGTCAGCGTATCGCCGACGCGCAAGACGCCGTGGCTGGGAATGCCGATGATGTCGCCGGGCCACGCCTCGTCCACGATTTCGCGTTCCTGCGCGAAGAACAGAATCGGGTTGTGTATGCCGATGCTCTTGCCGGTGCCCGATTGCTTCAGCCGCATACCGCGCCGGAACTTGCCCGAGCACAAACGCAGGAAGGCCACGCGGTCGCGGTGGTTCGGGTCCATATTCGCCTGCACCTTGAAGACGAAGCCGGTGACTTCGTTTTCGCCAGGCGTGACACTGCGCGTGCTGGCCGGTTGCGGACGCGGCGGCGGCGCAATGCGCCCGATCGCCTGCAGCAGATTGCGCACGCCGAAATTTTTCAGCGCCGCGCCAAAGAAGACCGGCGTCATGTGGCCGGCACGATAAGTTTCGAGATCGAATGGCGTGGAGGCGTGCCGCACCAGCTCGACATCTTCCTCAAGCTTGGCCCGGACATCGTCGGGCAGCGCGCTCAAATCCTTCGTGCGGGGTTCGCCCAATGCGAATTTGGCGAATTCATCGCGTTCCAAATCGAAGACGCCGTGGAAGTTCAGCCCCGAACCCGCCGGCCAATTCAGCGGCGCGCATTCGAGCTGCAGCTGATCGGCGATTTCATCGACCAGCTCAAAGGGATCGCGCGCCTCGCGGTCCATCTTGTTGATGAAGGTCATGATCGGAATATCGCGCAGGCGACAAATCTCGAACAGCTTGCGGGTCTGCGCCTCGATGCCCTTGGCGCCGTCCAGCACCATGACGGCCGAATCGACCGCCGTCAGCGTGCGGTAGGTGTCTTCGGAAAAGTCTTCATGGCCTGGCGTATCGAGCAGGTTGAAAACCGCACCCTCGAATTCGAACGTCATGACCGCCGTGGTGACGGAGATGCCGCGTTCCTGCTCGATCCGCATCCAGTCCGACCGCGCCCGCCGCGCTTCGCCGCGCGCCTTGACCTGACCGGCCAGACGGATGGCGCCGCCCAGCAGCAGCAATTGTTCGGTCAGCGTGGTCTTGCCCGCGTCGGGATGCGAAATGATCGCGAAGGTGCGCCGCCTTTCGGCTTCGGCAGCCGGCGTTCCTTTTACTGCGGGGGTATCGGAGCTCATAGCGGGTCCATCCGTGAGCCGGAGTGCGTAGCAGCGGGGTGCGCGCCATGCAACGGCGGGGCCTATCACGCCGCCCCTTTAACCTTACCTCCCACGGGGGGAGGTAAGGAACACGGTCGCTTAGGCCGCCGCTTGCCGCTCGCCGGGGCGCTGGCTATGGTCCGCCGCGTTTTTAGATTTTCCGCAATGGACGACGCACCGCCGGTGAACAAGTCCCTGGCGAACGGCGCCATTCGCCTCAAAGTTGGTCTCAAAAGAGAGGGTTACAATGAAGGGAAAGATTGCACTCGAGGAGCACTGGAGCCTTCCCGAGACGCTTGAGGATGCACGCGGCTTCGTTGGTGGCTCGGCGGACTGGAAGCGGTTCGAACGGCAGATCCTCGATCTCGGCGACGAACGCGTCTCCGAAATGGAGAAGAACGGCATCGACCACCAGATCGTGTCGCTCAACTCGCCCGCCATTCAGGCGATTGTCAGCACAAACGAAGCGATCGACCTCGCCAAGCGCGCCAACGATACAATGGCGCAACTGGTGAACAAGAACCGCAAGCGTTTCTCAGGCTTCGCCGCTCTGCCGATGCAAGACCCGAAGGTGGCGGCCGACGAGTTGGAACGCTGCGTGAAGGAATACGGCTTTGTGGGCGCGCTGGTGAACAGCTTCACCCAAAAGGACAAGGCCGATACCGCGCTCTATTACGATCTGCCGGAATACCGGCCGTTCTGGAAGAAGGTCGCGGAGCTGGATGTGCCGTTCTACATCCATCCGCGCTCCCCGCTGCTCTCCAAGGCGCCGGAATACGAAGGCCATCCGTGGCTGATGAGCTCGCCATGGGGCTTTGCGGCGGATACGGCGGTCCATTCGCTGCGGCTCTGCGGATCGGGTCTGTTTAAGGAATACCCGAATCTCAAGATCGTCATCGGGCACTTGGGCGAAGGCATCCCCTTCTTCCTGTGGCGCATCGATGCGCGCATGCGCTTTTCCCCGCGCGGCTATAAGGGCGGCGATTATCTGGGCGAGACCTTCGTCAAGAACTTCTGGATCACGACCAGCGGCAATTTCTGTACGCCATCGTTCCAGTGCGCACTCTCGATGGTCGGCATCGATAAAGTTCTCTTCTCTGCTGACTATCCGTTCGAAAGCAACAAAGACGCTGCCGACTGGTTCGACGGCCTGGAGATTGCTGCTGCCGACAAGGAGAAGATCGGCCGCACGAATGCGCTCAAGCTGTTCAAACTCGATCTGTGAGAGTCGGTTGGGCCACCGTTCAGGTGGCCGCCCCCTCCACCGCTTCGCGGTTCCCCTCCCCCGCTGCGCAAGTGCTCCGCGGGGGAGGATCATTCAAAAGTCTGGTCGCGCCGCCGTTGGAATGGGCTCAAGTCCTTCGTTGAATCTGTCGCCGTTGTTTTCGGCGCAGACCATTTCTTCCATCGGGCCTTTTGGAACGCGCGGGTCGGCGGCGTCGCCGGCCGCGCCGATGCGGCGGTAACGCTGGACGGCGTCCCACGGCATGGTGAAAGCGCCGGGGTCTTCCACGTGCACGCGGGCTTCCAGCGTCCTGCCGCCGTCGATCAGGCGGAAGCGCTCCGTCACGTGCAGCTTGTCGGTGTGCGGCGTGCGGTAATTGTCGACGAAGGTTTTGGCGTTCAGCCCGTTGGTGTCCACCACCAGCGTGTCGCCTTCGTAGCGGCCGACCGATTCGCCGAACCATGACGGCGTTAACCGCGCCGAGTGCGGCTGATCGAGATAGATGTGGCGGACCTGATGATCCTCGGACCAGATCATCGTGACCTCTTTCGGCGTCTGCAGAAAATAGACCGGGAACACCGGATACAGCAGGAAGCCGGGCATCCCGATCGGCCAGCACCGCTCTTTGGGCGTGTAGGCCGCCTTGCCGGAGAGCGCCCGCTCATTGGCTTGGCGCAATGCATCCCGCACCCAGGGCTGAAGAATGGGATTGGAGAGATCGGCGACCCGAAATTGCGGCCGCCCCGGCACCGGGCGGTGCGCCGGATCGGGCACAATCGGCCCCGGCCCGCTGGCGGGCGGCAGGAAGTCCTGTCCGGCGGCGATCCAGGCGGTCGAAGCATCCGGTGCGAAGTTCGGAACACCATCGCCCTGCGCCGCCGGAGCCGGCAGCGCAGCAACCGCGGCGGCAAAAACGCCCGCCACAATGGCTGGCGCGAAACGGCTTTCCATTTTCCGCATGACCCGCCCCTCCCAGGCTTCTTTCCCGGAAAAATAGCACAAACGAGCGGTTGAAGAATGCTCCCCTGCAACGGACAAGGACACGACAGTCTGATGGGACAGAATTGACGCCCGTGATATATCAGATGCCAGCGGTGCTGCCGGGAGGGCGCGCCGGGTACTGATCTGTCTGGGAGGGACTCATGGCACGTAAGACGGGCACCGGCGTGGACCGGCGCAAATTCCTGGCCGGTGCGGCCGTAGCGGGCGCGGCAAGCGCGATTCCCGCCGTCGGCGCAAATGCGCAAGCAGCCAACCCGCCGAGCGCCGCGTTCGTGCGGCGGCCCTCGACGGCGGCGGCACAGGCCGAAATGGCCGGAAATGTTACCGCCTCTCCGGGGACGCTGTCGGGTCCCGCCGGATCGGACTTCATGGTGGATGTGCTGAAGTCCGTCGATATGGACTTCGTGTTTTCCAACCCAGCCTCTTCTGCCCGCGGCATCCACGAGTCGATCGTCAATTACGGCAGCAACAAGAAGCCCGAATTCATCACCTGCCTGCACGAAGAATCCGCCGTCGCCATGACGCACGGCTACTTCAAGGTTGCCGGCAAACTCGCCGGCGCGCTGTGCCACGGCACTGTTGGCCTGCAGCATGCGGCGATGGCCGTCTACAATGCGTGGTGCGACCGCGCCGGCTCCTTCATCATGGTCGGCAACCGCATGGACGCAGACACGCGGCAGCCGGGCGTGCCCACCATCCACGCGGTGCAAGACCCCGGCTCGCTGATCCGCGACTTCACGAAGTGGGACGACAATCCGCAATCGCTGCAGCACTTCGCGGAAAGCGCCGTGCGCGCCTACAAGATCGCGATGACGCCGCCGCACGAGCCGGTATTGCTGGCGCTGGAAGAAAAGCTTCAGGAAGATGCGATTCCGAAGGGGCCCCGCCCGCTCGTCATTCCGAAGCTGAACATGGTGGCGCCGCCGAGTGGCGATCCGAACGCAGTCCGCGAAGCCGCGCGCCTGCTTGCCATGGCGGACAACCCGGTCATTGTCGTCGATCGCCTCGCGCGCACACCCGCCGGCGTGAAGCGTCTGGTGGAATTTGCCGAAACGCTGAACGCCCCGGTGGTCGATCAGCTCGGCCGCATGAACATGCCGAACAACCACCATCTCTGCGTTATCGGCGCCGGCAATCTGATCGAGAATTCGGACTGCATCCTCGGCCTGGAGCTCACGGATTTCTGGGGCACGGTCAATGAAATGGACGACAGCGCCACAGCCGACTACCGGCCCAAGATTAAGGAGGGCACCAAACTGATCAGCATTGGCGTCGCCGATCTTTACATTCGCGCCAATTATCAGGATTTCGAACGCTATCAGCCGGTGGACATCGCCATCGGCGCGGATGCCGAAACCACGCTGCCCCTGCTCACCGAATATGTGAAGCAAGCCATCCCCGCAGACCGCCGCGCCATGATTGCCGCACGCGGCGACAAGGCGAAGAAGGGTCAGGCCGCCGCCCGCGAGCGTATGCTCAAGGCCGCCGCCGACAATGCGTGGAACGCGTCGCCAATCAGCTCCTCGCGCTTTTCAGCAGAAATCTGGGCACAGATCCGCAACGAGAACTGGGCGCTGGTGTCGCGCGATTCCAGCCCGTCGAACTGGCCGCATCGTCTGTGGACGTTCGATCAGCATCACCAGTTCATCGGCGGTCCCGGCGGCGCGGGCATCGGCTACGGCCTTCCGGCGGCCGTGGGTGCGGCGTTTGCGCATCGCTCCATCGATCCGACGCGTTTGTGCATCAATATTCAGAACGACGGCGACTCCATGTATGCGCCCGGCGCTCTGTGGACGGCCGCGCACCACAAGGTGCCGATGCTGACCATTATGTGGAACAACCGCGCCTATCATCAGGAGATCATGCATCTGCAGCGCATGGCCAACTGGCGGCAGCGCGATGCCAGCACGGCCTATATCGGCACGACGATCCGGAACCCGTTCATTCAATACGCGAAACTGGCGGAAAGTTTGGGCCATGTCGGCATCGGGCCGATTACCGATCCGAAAGACCTGGCTGCCGCTATCAAGCGCGGCATCGAAGCGGTGAAGATGGGCGAGCCGACGCTCATCGACGTCGTCACGCAGCCGCGCTAACAGGAGCACTCATCCATGCATAAGATTGTTTTCTCCGCTGCTGTCGTTGCCGCGTCTTTGTTCGGCATGTCCTCGGCATTCGCCGCGCAGGCCGCGCCGCAAGGCGATGCCGCCAAGGGGCAAGCGAATTTCGAACGCGTCGGCTGCTACCAATGCCACGGCCATGCCGGCCAGGGCGGACGCGAAGGCCCACGCATCGCCGACCCAGTGCCGCTGGCGTGGCCGGCGTTCCAGGCGTGGGTGCGCACCACGAGCGGCGACATGCCGCCCTATACGGCCAAAGTGCTGTCCGATCAGGAACTGACGGATATCTATGCGTATATCTCGTCGGTGCCGAAGGGCCCGGATTATAAATCGATTCCGCTGCTGACCGGGATGCAGAACACCGCGACGCGCTAATCGTCTTTATACGTTGTTTCTCCAGACGGGGCTTCGGCCCCGTCTTTTTTTATGCTAATCTACCAAGCGCCCAAGGGTGGCGATGAGGGCCTCGCGCGGGACGGGCAACGCGATTTTGAAGTCGCGCTCCAGCACGGAGGCGATTTTGTCCGGCCCGGACAGCATGCGCCGTTCGGTGCTGCCGTCGGGGTGATGGATAGAAAGCTGGTTGTTCAACAGGCCTAGCCGCCGCTCGCCGTCGAAGCGCGACACCATCAGCCGCTTTCCAAAATAGGAATTCGGATTGGTGGAATGATACCAATTGCAGACGTCGTAATCCTGGGGCGTCTGCTCTTCCAGCGTGAAGCGGTAGAGGCTTTTCCACACGCCTTCGATGAGCGCCTGCTCTTCCCAATAGGAGTCCACGCGCAGCAGCCGGTACAGACCGTGCGGCGTCTGCTGTTCGGCCCCTTCCTCCAGGCGCAAAGGCGCGCTCAAGGTGCGGCTGCCGAAACCGACATCGGCGATGTGCAGCCCCTGCTCCGTCTCGACCTTCAGTAACATGTGTGTGCGCGGCGTTGTGCCCGGCGCGTGCCCCAGCAAGGCGCGGCCCGACAGTCCGGTCACGGCAAATCCCAACGCGCGCAGCACGCGCGACAGCAGCCCGTTTACTTCGTAGCAGTAACCGCCACGGCCGCTATGGATGAGCTTACGCTGGATCGCCTCCGCATCGATGCGCACCGGCACGCGCATGAGAGAATCCAGATTTTCAAAGGCAATAGCTTGCGGATGCGCGGCATGGATAGCGCGCAACACCGCAAGCGTGGGCTCGCGCGCGCCGTCGTAGCCGATCCTGGCGAAATACGCGTCAAGATCGATCGTGGGTTCCATTGCAGCCGGTTCCATAAACACGTTTTAGGGGAATGCTCTTACTGGCAGCAATTGCTTTCTGGCACTTGCGCGGACGCGGCATAAGCTCGAATGCTTAGCTATGACGAACGCGCCGCTCATTTCCATGCTGGTCATCGGCCTCGGGCTGGCCTTCGTATTCGGCACGCTGGCCCACCGGCTGAAGCTCTCGCCGATCGCCGGTTATCTGATGGCCGGCGTTGCGGTTGGTCCTTTCACGCCGGGGTTCATCGGCGATTCCTCCATTGCCCAGCAATTGGCCGACGTTGGCGTGATTTTGCTGATGTTCGGCGTGGGTCTGCATTTCTCCCTGAAAGATCTGCTTTCGCTGAAAAAAGCGGTCATCCCCAGCGTGTTCGGCCAAGTGGCGGTATCGGCCAGCCTCGGCGCCGCCGCTGCATGGTTGTTTGGGTTGGGCATCGGCGCGGCCATTGTTTTTGGCATGTGCCTGTCCGTGGCCAGTACGGTCGTGCTGTTGCGGACCATGCAGAACCGCCGCCTGCTCGACACCGAGCGTGGCCGCCTCGCCATCGGCTGGCTG
>Ga0114969_10002379_pt1 | contig 15473 bp, 13 predicted proteins | sample M_130807_MF_Meta_FD_87316 | JGI IMG/M metagenome (GOLD analysis project Ga0114969, IMG submission 87316) | Freshwater microbial communities from Lake Montjoie, Canada to study carbon cycling - M_130807_MF_MetaG | ecosystem: Environmental > Aquatic > Freshwater > Lake | place: Lake Montjoie...
GATTGGGATATGTAGGGTTACCAATTGCACTGGAGTTCGCCCGAAAAATTTCAGTGATTGGTTTCGACATCAACGCCAAGCGTGTTGAGATGATGAAGAACGGAATTGATCCGAGCAATGAATTGGAAAAATCAGCTTTCGAGGGGTGTGATATTCAGTTCACCGCTAACATGGAAGATTTAAAGCAGGCGAAATTTTTTATTGTCGCCGTTCCAACTCCTGTTGATCAGCACAATGTTCCGGATTTAAAACCGGTTTTGTCTGCATCTGAAGCAATCGGAAAAGTTTTGAAAAAAGGAGATTATGTGGTATTCGAATCCACAGTTTATCCCGGGTGTTCTGAAGATGATTGCAATCCTGTGCTTGAAAAAATTTCAGGATTGAAAAATATTACTGATTATAAATTGGGTTATTCACCTGAGCGCATTAATCCGGGAGATAAAGAACACACACTTTCAAAAATTATTAAAGTAGTTTCAGGATGCGATGCAGAATCACTTGAAGTTATTGCAAAAACTTATGAAATTGTGGTGAAAGCTGGTGTGCATCGCGCTGCAAGTATTAAGGTAGCTGAAGCAGCAAAAATTATTGAGAATACACAGCGCGATGTAAACATTGCGTTGATGAACGAACTCTCACGCATCTTCGACAAAATCGGAATCAATACTTACGATGTGTTGGAAGCAGCCGGAACCAAGTGGAATTTTCTCAAGTTTTTTCCGGGATTGGTTGGTGGTCATTGTATTGGTGTTGACCCATACTATCTCACTTACAAAGCCAATGCGCTTGGCTATGATCCCGAAGTCATTTTATCAGGCCGCAGAATCAATGATGATATGGGGCCATATGTTGCTCGTCGGACAGTTCAGAAATTAACAAAGGCACATAAAGATGTAAGCGCATCGCGTGTATTGATTATGGGGGCAACTTTTAAAGAAAATGTGAGCGACATACGCAATTCAAAAGTTGCAGATATCGTGAATGAATTAAAAAACTATAGTGTAACAGTTGAAGTGGTGGATCCGCATGCTGATGGAGAAGAACTGCAACACGAATACGGATTTGGATTGGTGCCGAAACCAAATGGAATGTACGACGCAATTATTGTGGCAGTCAATCACAAAGAATATTTATCGCTCGATGAAAATTATTTTAAAACCATTATGAATAGCGGAGGAATAATTGTGGATGTGAAAGGAATTTTCAGAAATAAAATAAAAATATTTACCTACTGGGGGTTGTAATGGCTACAAGAAAAATTTTAATAACAGGAGGTGCAGGTTTCATCGGTTCACATGTGGTTCGCCTCATGGTGAATCGCTATCCCGATTACCACATTTATAATCTTGATAAGCTCACTTACGCGGGCAATCTTGAGAATCTTCACGATGTGGAATCGAAACCGAATTACACTTTCATTAAAGCAGATATTGTTGATGGTGAAAAAATGCAATCGCTTTTTCAGGAACACAATTTTGATGGAGTGATACACCTTGCTGCTGAAAGTCATGTGGACAGAAGTATCAGCAATCCGATGGAGTTTATCATGACCAATATTGTCGGAACAGTTTCATTACTCAACGCTGCAAAAGCAAACTGGAAAAATTTTGAAGGGAAATTATTCTATCATGTGAGTACTGATGAAGTGTATGGTTCATTGGGAGAAGAAGGATTTTTTACTGAGGAAACCAAGTACGATCCGCATTCACCTTACTCAGCATCGAAAGCAAGTTCTGATCATCTTGTTCGTGCGTATCACGACACTTACGGTTTGCCAATAAAAATTTCGAACTGCTCCAACAATTACGGCGCGAATCATTTTCCTGAAAAATTAATTCCGCTTGCTATTCACAATATCAAAAACCAAAAACCCATTCCGGTTTATGGCAAGGGCGAAAATGTGCGAGACTGGTTGTATGTGGAAGATCACGCATCAGCCATTGATTTAATTTTTCACAATGGAAAAGTCGGTAACACATACAACATCGGCGGATTCAACGAATGGAAAAACATTGACCTCATTCATCTGTTGTGCAAAATCATGGATCAGAAATTAGGAAGAGCAGAAGGCACTTCAGCAAAACTGATTACTTATGTGAAAGACCGCGCCGGTCATGATTTGCGTTACGCTATTGATGCCACCAAACTAAATAAAGAATTAGGATGGAAACCTTCGTTGCAATTTGAAGAAGGATTAGAAAAAACGGTTGACTGGTATTTATCGAATGAAGAATGGCTTCAACATGTAACAAGTGGTGATTATCAGAAATATTACGAAGGTCAATACATCAAACGCTAACTGTGTACGAAACAAAATATCATCACACCGATTTATCAAATCAAAAAATATTAATCACCGGCGGCGCAGGATTTATTGGTTCGCACTTGGTTGAATATTTATTAAAGTTCGGTGCTGAAAAAGTTCGTGTCATTGATAATTTTATAACCGGCAGAAAAGAAAATATCGAACTCTTCAAAAACAATCCGCGCTTCGAATTTATTGAAGGTGATATATGCAACAAAGCAGATTGCGATCGCGCCTGCGATGGAATGAATTCATTGTTACATCAGGCTGCACTAGGTTCAGTTCCACGATCCATTAAAGATCCTGTTACAACGAACCGAATTAATGTGGATGGATTTTTAACGATGATGGTTGCCGCGCGCGATGCAGGAATTCAGCGCGTGGTTTATGCTTCTTCATCTTCTGTTTATGGTGATCATCCCGGATTGCCGAAAGTGGAAGACAAAATCGGAAAGCAACTTTCACCGTATGCAGTTTCGAAATACACAAACGAATTGTATGCGCATGTGTTCGGTTTGAATTATGGAATGAAAATTATCGGACTTCGCTACTTCAATATTTTCGGTCCGCGCCAAGACCCGAACGGACAATATGCCGCCGTGATTCCAAAGTGGATTGATATGCTTAAAAAAAATGAGAGACCGGTTATCAATGGCGATGGAAGCAACACCCGTGATTTTACTTTCGTGGAAAACGCAGTGCAGGCAAACATCAAAGCCTTGACCACCGAAAACGAAAATGCATTCGGGCAGATTTATAACATTGCATGCGGTTACCAGTTTTCATTAATGGATTTATTTAACTCACTGAAAGAAATTATTGGCGCAAACACCGAACCCATATTTGGACCGAAGCGCGAAGGAGATATTCCGCAATCGCTTGCCGATGTGAGCAAGGCGAAAAAATTACTCGGTTACAATCCGACTTTTGCTTTTAAAGAAGGATTAAAGATTACTGTGAATATTAATGTTTCAGTCCTGAGATAATCCTATATTAGTTAATGAGCATAGGATGTTTATTTTTGCACGCACTTTTTAACCAATAATATGAAAATTTTCAGTTGCCTTTGTTTATCGCTGGCATTGATTTCAATACTTTCTTACGCAAATGCGCAGGATACAATTAAAAAATCATCTGGTATTTCTTCCTCCTCCGCGCTAAACAGTACAAATGTTCAGTCTCTGATTCAGGCGAATGCAAGTAAACTTCAAATGCTTGGTATAAGTACTACTGATGCACAAAATATTGCCAATCAGGTATTACCACAGATACAAAGTGGGGGGATTAGCATAAATCCAACTGTAAGCCAATCTGAACCAAAGCAGGAGAATAATTTAATAAGTCAAACACCTACTACAAATAATTTCCCTAATATTTCCCCAAATACTATTTCTAATATTATTGATAATAATCACCCGGAAAATAAAGAAACTCCCGAATTACCCCCTGCAATTATATATGGTCAATCTTTTTTTCGAGAAAAAAACATATCTACTTTTAATCATTCAACTGATATGCAAGCACCGGATAATTATATTCTGGGTGTCGGAGACCAACTAACTATAAACATTTGGGGGTATAGTAGCTATAGTGGAAGTTATACGATTGACCAGTCAGGAGCCATTTTGCCAACTCAAACTGGGAGGATATATTTAAAAGGATTAGCATTTGAAGATGCAAAAAAACTTATTAAAGGTCGGTTTTCTACTGTTATTGATATGAGTAATTCCAGCCTTGATGTTTCGCTTGTCTATAGCCGGGTGATAGGGGTGAACATTGTAGGCGAGGTTTTTGAACCAGGTAATTATACAATGCCGGCAACAAATACTGCATTTAATGCCCTGATGTCTGCATCAGGTCCTACTAACATTGGGTCGCTTAGAAAAATCTATATAAAGCGCGATGGTCAAACAATTAAAACACTAGATGTTTATTCGTTTTTGTTAGATCCCGATTCAAAGCAAGATTTTTATCTTCAAAATAACGATTACATTTTTATTCCACTTAGCAGTAAGGTAGTTAGAATATCAGGGGAAGTTTTAAGGCCAAATGGATTTGAGTTATTAGATAACGAAAACCTTGTTTCGCTATTAAAATTTGCTGGAGGTGTAACACCAAATGCATATATGAATAATGTAATTATTCAGAGGTATGAAGGTTTGGAAAATAAATTAATTAGTGTAAATCTTGATAGTTTATTAAAAAACAAAGGTGATTTTAATTTAAAAAACGGCGATAAGATTACGATAAATACCGTTCCAGATTTAGTTACTAATCAGATTAAAATTAATGGTCCGGTAACAGCACCAGGAATATATAGTTTTAAAAACGGTCAGAGAATTTCAGATGTGTTAGACAAAAATCCATTACGAAATGATGCCTTGTATAATAAAGGATATATAATCAGAACGAATGATGATTTATCTAAGCAATATATTTCTTTTTCTCCTTCAGCAATTATTCAAAGCAGAAATTCGCCTGAAAATATATTATTAAAGAACGAAGATGTAATTAACTTTTTTAATAAGGCTTCTTTCAAAGATGATCTTTCTATTAGTGTGACAGGTTCTGTTAGATCTCCGGGCGATTATTTATATGGAAATGGGATGAGCTTAAAAGATGCATTATATTTTGCAGGAGGATTAAAACCTGAAGCAGCAAGTAACCGAATAGAAATTTCCAGAATTCTTGAGGTAAAACAAGGCAGTGGAATTACTGCTGTTCCGGTTATAATAAAATCTATCTCAATAAATAAGGATTTGACATTAGATGATGCATCCGCTGGGTTTGAATTGCAACCTTCTGATCAGGTAATTATTCGTGTCTCATCTGATTATGATAAGCAAACTATGGTTTCTGTTTCAGGGGAAGTGCATTACCCAGGTAATTATGTTATGATTGATAAATTAGAAACATGGACATCATTATTAAACCGAGCAGGCGGATTAAATGCCTCAGCTTATTCAGAAGATGGTTATATATACCGTAAAGAAAACGGGACAGGCATAATCCTTTCACACTTGGATAAAGCACTAAAAAAACCAAATTCTAAATTCGATTATATTTTAAAACCAGGCGATGAAATTACTATACCCAAACAATCAAATGTTGTAACAATAACCGGGCTTATTCGCTTCCCATATATTGATTCATTAAAACAAATAAATGTTCCTTATTCCAAAGGTAAAAGAGCAAAATTTTACATTAAACATTATGGATTAGGGTTTGAAAAAAGAGCTATCAGAAGCAGAACTTATGTTGTTAACCCCGGGCAGAATGTTAATGGATGCAGGAAGTTTATATTGTTTAATATATATCCTAAAGTTAAAAATTCTTCAACTGTAGTTGCGACCACTATTCCGCCAAAGGAATTGAAACAAAAATCTGGACCAAAGGAACCTATAAACTGGAACCAGGCAATTTCTACATTAACAGTTAGTTTAACAGGAATTGCAACTATATATATATTACTAACAAGAATTCAATAACCATCAATTAATGCAAAAAACAGAATTAAAAAATACTGGTGAAGAAGTTGACATCAGTTTTAATAAAATTTTGCAAAGCATTAAAGTAAACGCAAAATATTTATTAAGAAAATGGTGGATACTGACAATTGCATTTGTAATTGGAGGTTGTTTAGGATGGGGTTATTGCTTTTTAAAAGGTACAACATATACAGCAAATTGCACTTTTACTGTTCAGGGACAATCAGCTTCTTCTTCTTTGCTTAGTTCTGCACTTTCTTTGGCATCATCGTTAGGAATTTCAAGTAAATCAGGTGGCCCATCATCTTATGACAACAATTTTTTTGCAAATCTTATGCAATCAAGAAGAATTGTTAAGGAAACTTTGTTGCAAGAAGACACGATTTTTAAAAAGAAGGATATTTTAGTTAATCATTATATAAATATTTATGAACTTGATGAAGATTGGGAAGGACTTTCTTATGAAGGGTTTAGATTTAAAAATAAAAATTTAAAAAAATTAACCCGATTAGAAGATTCAATTCTTACAACAATTTTTGATTTATTAATTGATGAAAATTTATCAGTTGAATTTAATGTTGATAATCCCTTTAATTCAGCGAAGTTTGTTTCCTCAAATTATGAATTGTCAAAACATTTTTTAAAAAAACTGCTAAACAACACAAGCTCATATTATTTAAGAGAAATGTATTCTTTAAATACAAATAATTTTTCTTTAGCTGAAAAAAGAGTTGATTCATTGGCAAATGCCATTAGAGATCTTGATGTTAAAGTTGCCAGATTGAAAGATAATTCAAATAATATGGTTAGGCAGTCGGGTTATGTTGATTTAAATGCAGCTATCAGAGATCAGTCGTTGCTTAACATTCAATACTCTTCTGCTGTAAATAATTTTGAAATTGCAAAAGTTTCGTTGTTAAGCCAAACACCAATTCTTGATATAATTGATGATCCTAATTTTTCAACTGACACAAATGTTCCTATGGTAATATTAGTTTCAATTGCCTCAGGAATTTTTGTTTTGTTTTTAACTGCAATTGGTCTAATTGTTTTTAGATTTATAAAAAGCACCGCAGAACAAGATGTTGTATAATATTTTGCCTCCTATATTTAATCAAAAATCTATTAAAAGATTTTAAACCATGTCGATTTTTAAAGATTTATTCAGTAAAAAAAAAACTTCGTCAATCCTGTAAAAATTGATATCCATTCTCATTTTATACCCGGAATTGATGATGGAGTTAGTACTGAGTATGAATCGTTAGAAATTATTACAGAGCTTTATCATCTTGGTTATAAAAAACTGATTACAACTCCTCATATATTTAATGGTGTTTACAATAATTCTTATGATACTATACTTCCAGGATTGGAGAGAATGAAAACTGTGATTAAACAATCCGGAATTAAATTGGAATTAGAAGCAGCAGCAGAATATTATTTTGACGAGTATTTTTTAATTTATATAAAAGAGGAGAAGCTTTTGACTTTTGGTGAACGATATATTTTATTTGAGTTACCGGTTATGAGTAAACCCCAACAAGTTGAAGATGCAGTTTTTGAAATGACCTTGAAAGGATATAAGCCTGTTCTTGCTCATCCCGAACGCTACACATATTTTCAAGAACCCGGATTGAAATCTCTGGAAAAATTAAAAAGCATGGGTGTTTTATTTCAGTTAAATGCGCTTTCTTTAGTTGGGTTTTATTCACCTAAAGTTCAGAAATTTGCACATCAGCTCGTAAAAAATAATTGGATTGAATGGGTCGGAAGTGATATGCATAATCAACGCTACTTTGAAGCCTTCAAAAAAGCAATTCAAAACGATTATTATCAGATGCTGTGTGAATCAGGAAATCTTTTAAATAACACATTAACGGAATAGTTATGGCCTTTACAGAAACCGGATTTCCGGGCTTACTTGTTTTTAACCCTAAAGTTTTCCGAGATGACAGAGGATACTTTTTTGAAAGTTTTAATTCAAAAATTTTTGAAGAACACGGTATTAAAAGAGGCTTTGTTCAGGATAATCAGGCATATTCATCATACGGAATTTTAAGAGGGTTGCATTATCAGTTAGATCCTTATGCACAAGCGAAATTAGTACGCGTTATTCAGGGTGAAGTGTTAGATGTTGTAGTTGATTTACGGGTTGGGTCTCCAACTTTCGGAAAGCAATTCAGTATTATTTTGTCAGAAGAAAATAATAAGCAGCTATATGTACCTCGAGGGTTTGCTCATGGGTATGCGGTATTGAGTTCAACAGCTTTATTTTTTTATAAATGTGATAATTTCTATAATAAAAATGCAGAAGGCGGAATTTCTTATAATGATTCATCGTTGAATATTGATTGGATGATTCCATCAGAAAAAATTATTCTTTCTGAAAAAGATAAAATGAATAAATCATTTGAAGAGGCGACAAAGAATTTTGTATTCAATCCGGAAAACCCATTTTGAATTCGCCAAATATTTCTGTTTGAATAAAAATGAAAAAAACAATTTTAGTAACCGGAGCAAATGGGCAGTTGGGAAATGAAATTCGTGCAATTGCAACAAACTTTCCATCACTAAATATTTTATTTACCGGAAAAGATGAACTGAATATAACAAATAGAGAGGCCGTAAGAAAATATTTTATCGATAACGAACCCAAAGCAGTTATTAACTGCGCTGCATATACGGCTGTAGACAAAGCTGAATCAGAACAAGAAACAGCTACGCTTGTTAATGCTTCAGCAACCGGTTACCTGGCTGAAGCATGTAACTTAATTAATATTCCTTTTATTCATGTATCAACCGATTTTGTATTTGACGGGAAAAAAGCACAACCATATTTAGAAACTGATGAAACAAACCCTTTAGGGGTTTATGCTAAATCAAAACTTGAGGGAGAAATTCTTGCCTTAAAAAATCACACAAAGACAATTATCGTTCGAACCTCATGGGTTTATTCTTCTTATGGAAATAATTTTGTTAAAACTATGTTACGGCTAGGAAACGAAAGGCCTGAGTTACAAGTTGTGAATGATCAGTTTGGCTGCCCTACCTATGCGCGTGATTTAGCTGATGCGTTATTAAAAATCACATTGTTAAGTGATGCATTAAAACCTTGGGGGATATATCATTTCAGTAATGATGGTGAAATATCATGGTTTGATTTTGCTAAAGAAATTTTATTGTTAAAGGGAATTGAAACACCGGTTCATCCAATTTCCACTGCACAGTTTCCTACACCTGCTAAGCGGCCAGCTTATAGTGTAATGAGCAAACAAAAAATTATCAAAACATTTGGCATACATCCCAAACCATGGAAACAAAGTCTGGCTGAATGCTTAAAACTTATTAATTAGAAAATGATAGTTGAAAAAATTGAATTGAAATTAATTGAAAATATTGCCCGAAAAGCAGGGGAAGCAATAATGGAAATTTATAATGGAGAATTTACTGTTGAAATGAAAGAGAATAAATCTCCATTGACAGAAGCTGACAAAGTTTCAAATGAAATAATTATTAAAGAATTAAATTTATATTACCCTGAGATACCTTTTATTTCTGAAGAAACTAAAACCATTGATTATAACGATAGAAAAAAATGGACGTATTGTTGGCTGATTGATCCGATTGATGGAACAAAAGAGTTTATAAAGAAAAATGGGGAGTTCACTGTTAATATAGCTTTAGTTGAAAATGGAAAGCCAGTATTAGGAGTTGTGTATGGCCCAGCATTAAATAAAATGTGGAGTGCTAAAAAGGGAGAAGGTTGTTTTTGCATAAATGAATTAAATGAAAGAAGTGAATTGACAAATGGTGTTAATTTCAATTCAATATCTAAAGTCAGAGTTATTGGAAGTCGTAGTCATATGAATCCTGAAACTGAGTCTTTTATTCAACAATTAAAGACCGACGGAAAGGAAATTGATTTTGTGTCAGCTGGTAGCTCTTTAAAATTTTGCTTGCTTGCGGAAGGTCTTGCAGATGTATATCCCCGGTATGCACCAACAATGGAGTGGGATACGGCAGCTGGCCAGGCTGTGATTGAAATAGCAGGAGGACATGTATTTGATATAACAACAATGAAGCCTCTTATTTACAATAAGGAAAATTTATTGAATCCATATTTCCTCTGCAGCTGGTAACTACGCAAGTAGTTCTTTTACATTTTTAGAATACTGGACAATTCTGTCATAGTTGACGCTGTATATAATTTGTTTGCCTATTCTGCTTGTTGAAACAATTTTTGCTCTTCTTAAAATTGCTAAATGCTGTGAAGCTACCGATTGTTCAATTTCCATTGCATTGTAAATTTCAGTAACATTTGTTTTTTGTTTTTTATCAATAAAGGATAAAATATTTCTGCGTAACTTATGATTCATTGCACGAAGAATGTTTGCAGCTTTCCGAGTTTCATCGGGGTTATAGAGATTAAATTCATTTGAAAAATCAGCTGAACCTGAAAGATCCGATTTATTAGTTTCCTGCATGATATAAGCTTTTAGTGTTTGGTCTTTAAAATTATTTCTAAAGGTTTTATATTTTGAATTACAGTAAATTTTAAATATACGGTTGTTCAGAATATGTAGTTTTTTTTAGAGATTGTTTCTAACGAACGGTCATTTGTTGTAATTCTTAAATATCTTATTTCCTTTCATCCGACTATTTTCGCCTCCGCAAAAAGCCAGTATTTAATCCGGTATGCTGTTTAACTCATTCGCCTTTATTATCTTTTTTCCGGTTGTAACATTATTATACTTCCTGTTACCTAAAAGTATAAGATGGACAATGCTTCTTGTTGCGAGTTGTATTTTTTATATGTTTTTCATTCCATCGTATATTCTTATTTTATTATTTACAATACTCATTGATTATTTCGCCGGAATATTAATTGAAAATGCTAACGGAAAGAGGCGAAAACTTTTTTTAATCATTAGCATCATAGCCAATATTGGGGTTCTTTCAATTTTTAAATACTATAATTTTTTTGTTGGGAACATTGAAGGATTAGCAGGAATGATGGGATGGCATCCTGATATACCATTATTAAACATGGTATTGCCAATTGGGCTTAGCTTTCACACTTTTCAGGCAATGAGTTATACAATTGAAGTATATAGAGGAAATCAAAAGCCAGAAAAAAATATATTGTTATACGCATTATATGTAATGTTTTATCCGCAATTGGTTGCCGGACCAATTGAACGACCGCAGAATTTACTACATCAATTTAAAGAAGAACATTTATTTGATTATGACAGAATAGTTAGCGGTTTAAAACTGATGCTTTGGGGGTTATTTAAAAAAGTGGTTATTGCTGATAGATGTGGTGCTTATGTTGGAAATGTTTTTGATTATCCTTACCAGCATGAAGGAGAGACCCTGACTTTTTGGTTTGGTCTATTCTTTTTTGCCTGGCAATTGTACTGTGATTTTTCAGGATATAGCGATATGGCAATTGGAGCTGCACAGGTAATGGGAATAAAATTAATGACCAATTTTAAGCGGCCTTATTTATCAAAATCTATTGGAGAAATATGGCAACGATGGCACATTTCACTTACCTCTTGGTTTATGGATTATGTGTTTCGGCCACTTGGAGGATATAGGAAAGGAAGAGATCGTGGAGCAATTAATTTATTAATTTTTTATTTTCTATCAGGATTGTGGCATGGGGCAGCTTGGACCTTTGTTATTTGTTTTTTCATATTCGGAGCGCAACTTGTTTTCAGATTATATTTTAAAAAACAAATAAATTGGGTTTTCGGTAAGTTAGAGTCAAAGCATAACAAACGATGGAATAATATATTGCATACAGCAGTTGCTTTTATAATGATTTGTATACCATTTTCATTTTTCAGAGCACATAATTTATCTGATGCATTGTTTATTTTAAAATCACTATTCAATTTTGGTACTGAACCATTATCAATAGGCAACACAAGCACATTTATTTATGCTGTTATTGGTGTATTAATACTTTATGCTGTTGAAATTTACCAGGAATATTATAGCAAAAGTGATGCGCTTCCGGAACCAAAATCAGGGGGTTTAAAAATTGCTTTTTATAGTTCGATAATAATTTACATTTTACTAACAGGAGTTTTCGATGCAAGCCAATTCATCTATTTCCAATTCTAAAACTAAATTCCTAAAACGAATTTTACTGCTATTAGCAGTACTGATACTTTTGGATCAGCTGGTTGGAATAGTTATGCATAAATTATATTTCAGTTCTACCTCTGGTCCTGAATATGAAACCACTTATGGTTTTACAAAAGTCAATGCAGATGTAATAATTACAGGATCATCAAAAGCCAGACGGAATTATAATACTCCTCTGATATCCGATATATTAAAACTCTCTTGTTATAACGCGGGACACGATGGGCAATCGTTGCTATTCAGTTATGCAATGACTAAAATGATTTTATCACATCACTTACCTAAAATGATTGTGGTCGAAATGTTTCCTGAAGAATTGTATTATAAAGAAGTACATTATGATCGGTTAAATATTTTACTTCCATATTATTCCGATTATCTGGAAATAAGAGAAATAGCTAATTGGAGAGGAACTCGAAATGAAGATACTTTATCATTTTCTTATAAATTGTTTCCGTTTAATACTGAAAAAATTAAATTGTTATCACAATCTTATAGATATAATTCGATGTGGCTTGATTTAATAAAAGGAATATTTAAAAAGCAAAAGACAGATAGCGGTTATCTTCCTTTGAATAAAACAATTACTGAAAGTGAAAAGCAGAAATATGTAGAGGAGTTTGAATTAACATTAAAACAAGAACACAATAGACACATAGATCCGAATAAGGTTAAATCTCTTATAGGAATAATAAACCTATGTAAACAAAAAGGGGTAGAAGTTGTGCTGGTTATGTCGCCTGTATTAAAAAGATATGCTGATGATCCGGTATACAAATTAATTGAGTCAATCTCACTCAGCCACAATATTTCCTTCTTCGACTTTACTGATGATAGTCGTTTCATTAACATTGAATATTTTGCAGATAATCATATGAATAAAGTGGGGTCAACTATTTTTTCATCAATACTTTCTGACAAACTAAAAAGTGTTTTGCATTAATGCCTTAAAATGATATTCGAGAATTGATAAAAAAAATCCGCAGACTATTTTTCGGAAAGGTAAAGGACCAGGATAACAAAGAACTTGTTAAGGGCGGAGCATTTGCCTTTGTTATGAAGATAACAGGTATGGGGTTCAACTATCTTTTTGTTTTTGTTTTAGCAAGATTATATGGAGCAACTGGCAGTGGAATATATTCCATCTTCCAAACTGTGTTTCAGTTTTTTGCCAATTTCGGAAAATTAGGATATGATATATTAATGGTTCGTGAAGTTGCTCAATACAATGCGAAAAATCAATGGGGCTCAATTAAAGATTTGTATTTTAAAGTAATTAAGGTAAATGTCACCGCATCCGTAATTTGTTCGGTTGTGTTGTATTTTAGTTCCGATTGGATAGCCACTTATATATTTCTTAAACCAACACTTGGTAAGTATTTTCAGATTAGTTCAATCGCCATTTTACCTTTTGTTCTTCATTCAGTTCATGCTGATTGTTTCAGGGGCATGAAAAAAATATTATTCTATTCATTTTTTCAGAATGTTCTTACAATTGCAATAACTGGATTGCTATTATGTGCTTCTTATTTTATTATTCATGATCGGAATGTTCCGGTAATAATATTCGTAACCGCTGTGTTTATATCCTCTATAATTTCTGCTTGGTTTTGGTGGAATAAATCTCCGCTTATGGAGGGAGGCGATGGCGAAAAAATTGTATTGAGTGAAAAGACTAAAATTGCTTTCAGCTTATTTTTAACAGCAATATTACAAGTAGTTCGTGGGTGGACAGATACTATTTTTTTAGGAAGGTATTATACTGAGGCCGATGTTGGAGTTTATAAAGTTGCATTTCGCATTGCAACTATTACTTCATTAACATTAACAGCATTTCTCTTAACAGTTGCACCAAAAATTGCAGAGTTACATGCAAAAGGTGAAATGAAAAGGCTTGCAATTGTTGTGCAGAATACAACCAAATTGATTTTTTGGACCTCGGCTCCAATTCTTATACTTTTTATTGTTTTTCCATATTTTTTCATGGGCATTTTTGGAAAAGAATTTTTAATTGGTGAATTAGCATTGATGATTTTATCATTTGGGCAATTCATAAATGCTTCAACTGGTCCGGTTGGAAATTTATTAATGATGACTGGAAAACAGGATGTTAATAGGAATATTGTTATTGGCACAACGATTTTTACTGTTGCATTGAATGCCTTTGTTATACCTCAATATGGTATTATTGGCGCATCAGTTGTAAATGTCATTGGAGTTTTTTTATACAATGTCATTCCTTATTTCCTTGTTAAACGGTATTTTGGTTTTTATACTTTTGATGTAAAGCACATATTTTCATTTAGTAAAAAAGGATTTCTTAAACAGATTTGATGAAGAGAAATGTACCGTTAGTTCTTCCTAATTTTATGTGTATTGGCGCGCAAAAGACCGGCACAACCGCTTTATATCATATATTAAAAACCCATCCGGAAATAACAGTTAGTAAACCCCGGAAGGAAACTAAGTTTTTTTACCGTGATGAGGAATATGCTTTAGGATTGGAATATTATTCTAATTTTTTTTCTTACGACACCCCAAAAAAAGCAGTAGGGGAATTCGATCCTGACTATTTGTACTTTCCATATGTTCCTGAAAGAATTTTCAATGACTTTGGAGCAAGCATAAAATTTATTGTAATTCTCCGGAATCCGGTTGATCGAGCCTATTCCCATTACTTAATGAGTGTAAGAAAAGGTTTTGAAACTCTTAATTTCAATGAGGCAATTAAACAAGAACAGACTAGACTGAAATCAAGTAACCGCGAAGAAATAAACAACTTTAGCTATATGAGCAGAGGGAGGTACGAGGAACAATTAAAAAGATATTTTAAGTTCTTTCCAATAGAAAATTTTCTTTTTATAAATTATGATGAAGAATTTAATAAAGATTTGGAAGGCGCTTTGAAAAAAATATTTTTGTTTTTAAATATTGCTGAAGTAAAACTTAATACAAACATCAAAGAAAATATTGCTTCAGAAGTTAAGTCGGAAAGAATCAGAGATTTAGTAAGCAGAAAAAATATTTTCAAACAATTAGCTTCTAATGTTATTTCAAATAAGGAAATAAGAAAATCGATAAAAAAGAAAATACTCAGTTGGAATTCTACAAAATCTCCCTTAAGTCCTCTTGATATTAAATTGAAAAAAGAATTGAATGAAAAATATTTTGCAAAAAGTAATGATGCTTTAAGTACACTTATTAAAAAAGATTTTTCCGATTGGAATAATTATTAGCAAAAGTAAAAATTAACAAAGGTCTTAGCCACAATTGAAAAAGAAATAAGAGCAAAAAAACAAATATGCCTTTAACAGGTATTATATTAGTTAATTATAATTCTCCGGATGATACAATTGAATGTATTGACTCGATATTGGCAAGTAGTATTTCAGATTTATCAATAGTAATAGTAGACAATAGTGCAGATGATAATTCAATAAATAAAATTTGCAACTGGGTAAAAGGAGGATATACTCCAAAATATGAAGTCCCTGGTTTGCTTCAGACTTGTTTGTCCAATA
>Ga0114969_10002380_pt1 | contig 15472 bp, 19 predicted proteins | sample M_130807_MF_Meta_FD_87316 | JGI IMG/M metagenome (GOLD analysis project Ga0114969, IMG submission 87316) | Freshwater microbial communities from Lake Montjoie, Canada to study carbon cycling - M_130807_MF_MetaG | ecosystem: Environmental > Aquatic > Freshwater > Lake | place: Lake Montjoie...
ACGGGACCAATTCCTTTTAGTAAGGCGTTTGAGTCCACCGTTAAGAGTTGTCATCAAAACGGTATTCGTGGTGGAAGTGCCACGGTTAACTTTGCTTGGTTCCATTATGACATCATGGACATTCTTGTGTTGAAGAACAACGCAGGAACGGATGACAACCGTGTTCGTAAGTTGGACTATTGTATTGGAATGGACAAATTAATTTTTGAACGGTTCCTACAAAACAAAGATGTAACACTGTTCAGTTCTCATGAGTGTATATCTCTGTGGAACAGTTTTGGTCTTCCGGGTTTCAAGGAGAAGTATGAAGCGGCTGAGGCTAATAAGAACATCAAGTTCAAGAAGAAGGTTCCTGCTCGTGAATTGATGGGACTTCTTGCTAAGGAACGACTTGAGACGGGTCGTATTTATACGATGTTTGTCGATCACGCAAATGAACACGGTAGTTGGTTGGATCAGGTCGATACAAGCAATCTTTGTCTTGAAGTCAACCATCCTTTGATTCCAATCTATGATGTCAATGATAAAGACGGAGAAATTGGAGTATGTATTTTGGCTGCCTTGAATTGGTTGGAGATCAAGGATGACAACGAAATGGAAAACGTCTGTGACATCATTGTGAGAATGTTGGATTCACTAATTGAACATCAAAACTACTTTGTCCCGGCCGCTGAAAACTTTGCCAAGAAACGTCGTAGTTTAGGAGTTGGAGTTTCAAATCTCGCTGCTCTTCTTGCTAAGAATGGTCTGAAATATTGGGATCCTGCTGCACCAAATTTCGTCGCCGCTTGGATGGAAAAGTCAAGTTATTATTTGATAAAAGCAAGTGTGGAGATGGCAAAGGAAATAGGCAAGTGTGAGAAGTTTGATAGAACCAAGTTCAGTCAGGGAATTCTTCCAATTGATACATACAAACGAGACGTTGATGAATTTGTTACTGAACCTCTTCATATGGACTGGGAGTCTCTTAGAAAAGATATCTTGACATATGGTATGAGACACAGTACATTGACAGCTTGTATGCCTGTAGAGTCAAGCAGTGTCATTCAAAGTAGTACCAACGGAATTGAACCTCCTAGAAGTTTGATTAGTTTCAAAGGAAGTAAGTCAAATATTCTACCGGTGGTGGTGCCTGGAATTGACAAGTACAAGGAAAATTATACTTTTGCTTTTGATATGCCAAGTAATGAAGGATATTTGAAGGTAGCAGCTGCAATTCAAAAGTTCACAGATATGAGTATTAGTGTCAACACCTATTATATTCCTTCACGATACGAAAAGAATAGAGTTCCTGTAGAAGTCGTGATTAAGGATATTCTATTGGCATACAAATACGGATTGAAGAATTTGTATTATGCTAATACCGATGATGGTGATAAACAGACGGCTATGGATAATGATGCATCGAAAAATGTAAGTTCAAGTCGTGTTATAGAAGAAACCGGATGTGCAAGTGGTGCTTGTGCGTTATAAGAAAGACTATAATATGAAAACAGTATTAAACAAAACAAATATAGATCAGTTAAGAAATCCAATGTTTTTTGGAGACGATCTTTCTCTACAGAGATACGATCAAATCAAGTATCAAAAGTTCTATGACTTGTATGATCAACAATTGAATTTTTTCTGGAGACCACAGGAAGTGTCTTTAGTAAAAGACATCAGCGACTACAAGAACCTATCAGACGAAGAAAGGTTTGTATTTGATAGTAATCTGAAGTTTCAGACTACAGTCGATAGTATGTTGAGCCGTAGTATCCATGAACTAATGAAGTACGTTACCAATCCAGAATTGGAGATCTGTATGAATACATGGAGCTTTTTTGAAACCATTCACAGCAACAGTTATACCTACATTCTTCAAAATGTATATCCTGATGCAACCAAGTTCTTTAATAGCATTTTGGAGGATAAGGAGATTGTCAAGAGAGCCAAGGCCATCAGTGAAAAGTATGACAAACTTCTTGGATATAGCGGCGACAAAGATCCAAAAGAACAGTTGTTTGATGCTGTTTTGGCAACTCAAATCACCGAGGGTCTTATTTTCTATGTTTCATTTGCTTGTAGTTTCTATTTTGGATATCGTGGAAAGATGGAAGGCAACAGCAAAATCATCAAGTTCATTAGTCGAGATGAAAATCTTCATGTTGCTATAACTCAAAACATAATGAAGAATTGGATTAACAATCCAGAGGAAGGGTTTCAAGAGATTGTCAAGAAAAACGAAGAGAAGGTATATGAGGCGTACAGAATCGCTGTTGAAGCAGAAAAAGATTGGGCGGATTATCTGTTTAGTAAAGGCAATCTCGTTGGATTGACTTCCGATAGTCTTAAAAACTACATTGAGTGGTTGGCAAACAACCGATTGACGAGTTTGGGATACAAGAAGCTTTATCCTGACGCAAAGGTAAATCCGTTATCTGGATGGTTGGATAGTTATTATGATAGTAAAAAATTACAAGTCGCTCCTCAAGAAACTGAACTAAGCAGTTACGTAAAGGGAGTTGATAACACGATAAGCGAAGGCGCATTCGACGGATTCAAACTATAGTTGTTATAGTTGTGGATATTACATACAAACATCTGTTTGGATTTATCTTTACGGCCCTATTTACAATAGGGCCGGTTTTTCAATTGACAAAATTGATAAAGACCAAAGACGGTAAAGCTTTAAGCATACCATCATATTGGATAAACAATATGGGGCAGGTTGCGGTTTTGTTTTATTATCACGATGACCTGGGAAACATATGGACAATTGTCAATAGTATTCTCGCCATAACCATTAATACTTTAACGGTGTACTATATCAAGTTATATGAGAGAAACAAAGTATTGTGATACATCGTTGGTATATTTGTTGCCTTTAAACAAAAAGGCAGCAAAAGAAATGATTGTCAAGAATCATTATACACATAAATGGACTTTGTGCCAAGTTGCGTATGGAGTGTATTACAAAGAATATGGTGAAAGTACCTTTTTTGGTGGATATGATTCAAAACTGATTGGGTGTATTTGTTATGCTCAACCAGTAGGAAGATGTGCAGCAGCATCAATATCCGACAAACTTACAATTGATAAAGTATTTGAGTTGACGAGATTGTGGATCGCAGATGGATACGGGAAAAACATTGAGAGTTACAGTGTAGCCGAGTCATTTAGAATGTTGAACAAGGATTTTCCACAAATCAAGTCTATCATATCGTATGCTGACGGAGAACAAAACCATAAAGGAACCATATATCAGGCTCTGGGATTTGGATATCAGGGTAACAGTAGCTTCAAATTGATGCCAAATTACAGTTTGTCCTTGGTGGGTCCACCAAACTATGAGTGGATTCATTCAAGAAGCGTATCTGATAGATGGGGTAGTGTGAACCTAGATCACCTTAAAAAATCGATAGGCAAGACGTTTTGGTACAAGAAAGAGTCAACCAAACACAGATACGTCAAGTTTATCGGTACGAAGATAGAGAATAAAAAATTGTTATCGTCCATAAAACATCCATTTCAACATTATCCCGTTGATAATCAATACATTGATGATATTCAGGAAATCGTCGTAGAAAATAATAAAATAGATGATGAGTTTTTTTCTTGATCTGACACTATATATGTGGAAACACAGAAAGCAAAACAAACATATGCCTACACCAACACCTACCCCAACTTCAACTTCAAAACCAACCTCAACGCCAAAGCCAACGGTTACCCCAACCTCAACGCCAAAGCCAACGGTTACCCCAACTTCGACGCCAAAGCCAACTTCGACGCCAAAGCCAACAGGAACTCCAAGTAAGTAAACTGACAAATGATTTATAGAAAAGAACACTCTTAACTGGGTGTTCTTTTTTTGTCGTTATATTGGACGACCGCATATTTATAGATATCATATGAAAATAGACGATCTACGCAAATTGGTTAAAGAACAACTTCAATCTGTGCTCTCTGAAAGAGCTGAATCTCAAAAGACCCGTCTTGATGAACGTAAAAAGGTCAAGACCGTCTTGAAGAAGATTGTTTCTGAGGTACTTGAGAAACGCAAAAAGGAGTTTGAGAAGACATGTGTTGAAATTTGCGAAGAACTCGACAAAGAGGTCAAAAAGATCAACAAGAGTTACGGTGTATCCAAGAACGACGCTGGAAATTTTGAAATGTGCGGATGTGAACCACATCACGTTTTTGTTCGTCCACGTTGGAACAATAATTTTGAAGTGCTTGCATACAAGGATAACACCGATAGAACCAAGAAGATCGGACTTTCATATGAAGACGTAGTTGAGTTCATGAAGCAGTATCTTGGCAATGAAGACGCAAATTACGTAGGTAAGGCTTACAATAAGGCTGCCGAAAACAGCGTGGACAAGGAAAAGAAGAAAAATCAAGGTGACGGTCCTCAAGAAACCGACTCAAAGGTAGAAGATGCTGTTGAGAAGACCGAAGATTTGCCAGATCAACCAATGCAAGACGTTAACTTCAAAAAGGTTCAGCGACAATCTGATCACTCTATCAAGGGTGAAAAGGCAAAGTACAAGTATCCTAAACAATCAGATGACGAGTTGACGGTTAAGTTCAAATAAGGTTGACTGAATACACACCAATGTGGTATCGTCTAAATGGGAAAGGAAAAATATGTTGTTCAATGGAAAAAATTTCGTGCCAGTGTTGTTGGCAGCTCTAACTCTCACATCTTCAGCCTTTGCTGGCGATAGAGAGTGGGCAACGGTTGGTAAAGTTCTTACAGGCGTAGCTGTAATCAGGGTGATTGACCGAATCGTCACTCCCCATCAACCAGTGGTTGTTTATGCTCAGCCAGTCGTTGTGTATCAACCCGTAGTCACACCTGTTCCTGTAGTGGTTGCCTCGCCGCCTACGGTGGTTTATGTGCAACCGGTTCCCGTGGTTTATTATCAGCCAGCGCCCGTGGTTTATTATCAGCCATCACCTGTATTTTTCAATCATCCACACCATTTTCATCGTGGGTGGAGATAAAGCCAAGGAGAACATAGTGGGACAAACCGTCAGTTCAAAAGACTGGCGGTTTTTTGTTGACTTTATCTATCGCCGAGGTATAGTAAGTTCAACATGAGTACAAAAAACAAATCATCTATCGCCACTATCCTTGATAGTTCTATGTCCCTTAGACCCAACAACTTGATCATTTCAGACATGAAGTGGAAGTATTTAGTTCGATCTTCTCTGTACGGCAAAAACATCCTTATGATTGGACCTACGGGATGTGGAAAAACCTTGGTGGCTCAGTCTCTTGCTGAATCCCTCAAGAAGGAGTATTTTTACTTCAACATGGGATCTACTCAAGACGCCCGTAGTTCTTTGATTGGAAACACCCACTTCGACAAGGAAACCGGCACCGTTTTCAATGAGTCTACGTTTATTCGTGCCATCAAAACGCCAGGCTGTGTCATTTTGCTTGATGAAATCAGCCGTGCTCATCATGACGCGTGGAATATCCTCATGACGGTTCTGGATCCTCTTCAACGATACATTCGACTCGATGAAAAGCGTGATTCTGCTGTGGTTAACGTTGCAAAAGGTGTAACTTTTGTTGCCACTGCTAACATTGGTAACGCATATACCGCTACCCGTGTAATGGATCTTGCCCTTATGAATCGGTTTCCTGTGAAGATCGAAATGGACTTCCTCACCAAACCACAAGAATTTGACCTAATGGTCAAGAAGTACAATGTTGATACTACTCATTTCAACACACTATCGGCTATCTGTGATATCGCTGCTCATACGCGTCTACAGGTTAGGTTGGATGATGGAAAATTGACCAACTTTTTATCTACTCGAAGTGTCGGCGAAATGACCGAACTGATCAATGATGGCTTTTCTTTGGCTGATATTGCTGAAGTTGCAATTTATCCAGAGTTTCCGAGTGATGGTGGATTGGAGAGTGAACGCACCTACGTAAAACAGGTGGTACAGAAGTATATTCCCTCTGAATCTACGTCCGATCTTTTGATGAACGATCCGCTCAACAGTGGACAACCTCCCTTTTAAAAAATAGGTTGACTTTTGTATAGGATCAATGTATTCTTACAGCATGAGTTCAAAAACCCCACATAACACTCACTCTGATTTTTGGTTGGACGAATTCGAAGTCGATTTTGACTCTTCGGACGACACACAACAATTGGTCAAAATGAGTATGGCACGCAGAGCGGTGTCTAACTTTGTCAATATTTTGACGGGTAAGACAATTCCTGTGGTGTTCAATGATTCAAATGATAACATGACTGATGGGTCTACCGTTTTTCTTTCATCTGACATTGTTGAAAACAAGGATTTTGATCCCGCTGTAGGATTGGCGCTTCACGAAGGATCGCATGTCGTTTTAACTGATTTTAACGTGCTGAAGACAATATGGCAAAACATTCCTCGGGAGATGTATAATGTTGCTGGTCCCAAAGGATTTTCCAAACTAGAGGTGGCTGAGTTTGTCAAAAACATGTTCAACTATGTTGAGGACCGATTCATCGACAACTACGTGTACACAACGGCGCCGGGATATCGTGGATATTACAAGTCGCTCTACGAAAAGTATTTCCACAGTGAAAAAATATCTCTGATGCTGAAATCAGACATGTATCGTAAACCAACGATTGCTGCATACGAATCTCGAATCATCAATCTTACCAATCAGTCCACTGATTTGGATGCTTTGCCTGGTCTTCGTGACATCGCGAAACTCATTGATATCAAGAATATCTCTCGGCTGAAAAAGACTGATGATCGATACGAGGTTGCAGTTGAGGTTGCTTCTATTGTTTACTCTCATGTAGGCAATCAAGAAGATGATGATAGTGTGGTTTCCGGGTCGTCCAATCAAAGTGGATCTTCATCCGGTTCCTCTGGCATCACGATTGTCTCTCAAAAAGATAATACGGATGACTCTGGCGAAACAAACACACAAGACGAATCGGACGAATCGGATGATGCGGACGATATACTTGGTGGAGGAAATGCCAGTGTAGAAAAGCCGAAAGACAAAGAACCTGAAGAAGACGAGAATGCTGATAGCACCGTTTCAAAAAAGAAACGAGAGGATATTTATCGCGTACTCAAGAAGCAGAAGGTTTTTGTCTCGGGTCAAATTAAGAAGAAGAAGGTCTCTGGAAAGCAAAGAACCGCTTTGACTCAGCTTGATAACGCTGGTGTTACTATTGTGAATGTAGGGACGGTAATTTCCGATGGCCTTCCTCTTACAACTGGCGTTGATTGTGTATTCGTCAAGAACCTTACAAAAGAACTGTTGTTTTCCAATCAATTTCCATGTAAGGCAATGGATCGCAAACAGATGCCATTGACTGCACATTTGAATGCCGTAAATAGAGGAATTCAATTGGGAACCGTGCTTGGCCGTAAACTCAAGGTTCGTAGTGAAATCAATACTACCAAATATATGAGAAAGTCAACTGGCCGTATTGATCGTCGAGTTCTTTCTGAACTTGGCTTCGATAACGAAAATGTGTTTTATCGTTTGGATGTTGATAAGTTCAAGTCTGCTGTGATTCACATTTCAGTTGACGCAAGTTCTAGTATGTGCGGTGAAAAGTGGATTAACACTCTTACCGTCGTCACCGCCATTTGTAAGGCAGCCTCTATGATCAACAATCTCAGGGTATCTGTGAGTCTACGGTCCACTTCAAACAACAGTTCAAACAATCTGCCATATGTCGCGATTGTGTATGACTCTGCTAAGGATTCATTCACAAAGGTTCGAACAATGTTTCCGTACCTATCAGCCGAGGGAAGCACGCCTGAGGGTCTTTGTTATGAAGCAATCATGGATTCTCTTGGAGAGTCATCTAATGACGAGGATTATTACTTCCTCAATTTCTCTGATGGAGAACCAGCATATTGTTATCATTCCGGATCGTCTTCGTTCTTATACGACTCAAATACTGGCAGTCTTCATACTCGTCGTCAGGTGAATAATATCCGAAGCAAGGGATATAAAGTGTTGGCGTATTTCATTCGAGAATATAGTCGTGGGTCTCAGCAATATGGTGTGTTCAATGGAACCAGTGAACGTTGTTTCAAGACGATGTATGGACAGGACGCATCTTTTGTTGATGTCACCAATATTATTGGAATTGCCAGAACCATGAATCAAATGTTTCTTGAAAAAGAAAACAAAATCTAGTTGACATACTTTGTACAATAGTATAGAATAAGTTTGAGAGTAAATTAACAACAATAAAATAAAAGGAATAAAACATGAAAAAGACAAACCGTAAGAACAAGACAAACCTCGTCGTCAACTGGCCTAAGGGTTGGTTTACCGTGGACTCCCTATTGGCCGATAACTCTGATTTTGTGAAGATTACTCTTCGCGTCCGAGTTGGTAACGCCCTTAAGGAGAAGGCACTCGCTACTCTAGGAACTCTAAAGGGTTCAAAGGGTCGTCCCAAGTTGGTGTTTTCTACTGCTCCTGTTTCCGCTGAGACGATTACCTCCGCCAAGAACGCCGGAGTTTTTCTTGATGAATCCATTATCAATGTGGTTCCAGTCATGGATATCAAGGCATCCGATACCAATGTGTCCGACACCAATATCTCTGTTGATACCACTGAGGCGGTTGAAACTATGCCGGCGGTCGAGACCAGTCATTCGACAGTCAACGCATAACTTGTTTAGATACGAAGAAAAAGGTGTTGTGTAAAACAAATAATATTGTTATATACAACACCTATTCTTTGCGTAAAAATATCGAAAACGAGTTTGGCCGGTCTATGTATAATGACAAAGAGTATTCTAAATATAAACTCAAAGTCACTATATGAAAAACTATCACTACATCCAATTGTGTAAAGGAGCGGCATACGTACTATATGATGCGGCAAACGGAAAAGATTTTTCTGATCCAAAGTCAATTCTTTCTATAGGAGATGAACGCACTGTTAAAAATAAAATCAAAGAACTTCCAAGTGACTGTGTAATCATGTACTATGAGTTGAAGGATGTTAAGTTGGCAAAAGATGGATCTGTATTTGAAATTGTCTTTAAGAAGTATCTAACAAAGAACTTCACCTTATACAAACCTGAGAATAAAACCTAATGAGCGCCGCACACGAATTTTTTAATATTGACGAGTTTGATTTTGAACTTGAGAAGAAGAAGTTTGTCAAAAATATCGACTTTCTCAAGGCTATGACCGTTGAAGAAGCCACGTTTTACAAAAAATACGAAGAAGTTCAGGAATATCGACCATCTATATCAAAAAGTGCGTTGATCAAAGCTAAGATTTGGGCGCCTACCGACATTAACAACGAAGAATTGACTCTAAAGGAGTTAGACGAACTGAATCCTACTATCGTTCACGTAGAAACTGAGGCTCAGGAGTTTGCGTGGTTGATGGTTCGTGTATTTTGTCACACAATGGAGTTCAGTCAGACGCCTGGCAGGTTTTTGAAGTTCTTGATCACCGATGGCAACGAAGATAACCCTCGATATCTTGGTGCTACATCTGTTTCGAGTGACGTAATCACCATTACTACTAGAGACAAGTACATTGGGTGGACTTCGGAGAACAAACTGATAGATAAAAAGTTGGTTCATAGTGCTATTGGCAGCTGCATTATGAGTACACAACCGTTTGGATACAATTTTCTTGGTGGCAAGCTGGTTGCATGTTTGGTTACATCATCTGTTGTACGAGATGTATGGAAAAAGCTCTATGGCCAGACATTGGCGGGCATGACTACGACAAGTTTGTACGGAAGTTACAGTATGTACAACAGTTTGAAGTGGTGGCACAAGTGTGGATCTTCTACTGGCAAGATACCAATTAAGCCGGATGACACCGTATATAAGATATGGCACGATTGGATTAAGGAAAATCGATCTGTGGAGTATGATAAGAAGATGACTCAGAAGGAAAATGTATCTGGGCCTGTTACAGGTGCAAAACAGAGAGTCATATCTATGATTTTTCAAACTTTAAACATCAAAACTCAAGACTATGTTCATGGATACGAACGTGGAGTTTACTATAGTCCATTCTATAACAATACTAAGGAGTATTTGTGTGGTAAAATCACTGACGATCAGTTGGTTATGAAGCAATTGTTTGTTGATGATAAGAAAGCTATACTTGATTGGTGGAAGCCCAAAGCTAAAGATCGATATTTGAAGTTAAAAAAGGAAGGAAATCTCAAAACCGACACTCTTTTTTATAACAAAATGATAGGAATGTCATATACCGATGCTAAAAACAACTTTTTTAACGAAGTTGGACGGTGACCGTATATTTATACCCTGAATATAGAAGGGTATACCTGTGTTAGATTTCATCGCATACAACAGAATCAATTCGTTTGTCAACAGATTGGTAACGGTTTCTGAAACCATTACCGATCCAAATTCTGTTGACAATTCTCCAAACGGCATATTCACGGGACCACAAGGTACAATTCTACAAAAGAGTGGAAATGTACTGTCATACAAGTACCCCGGCGATGTCAATTTCACCATATTGAACTATGCTAGCACAAGCATAGGCAATCTTCTAAACAAGTATGGAGTGATTTTAAATCGTGGCATAAACAAAAACGCCACATGGGTTAAAATGGATAGTCAAACAGGAACTTCTTGGCAAAACAGAGGAGCCAATACAAGTTCATGTCAGATTTGTGAGATTGTTCCATCATCACCATGTCTCACTCCGGTGGTTACGTATTTTGTCCCGCCTACTCCGACGCCAACTAACACACCTACTCCGACACCTACTCCAAATTTCACGTACTTGAGTGTTTATTACTTGCAAGTTGAAACTTTGATTATTGACAATCGAGCAAAGTGTGAACCGGACGAAACTACGACTGGATATTACGGTGAAATCATCATCTGTGAAAACTATATTTACGTTCACGATGGCACCAAGTGGAAGAGAGTAGAACTAACCGTCTACTATTAAAAAAACCCTTTACTTTCGGTAGTGGGTGTGGTAAAGTAGGCGTATGAAAAATATACGCCTCAGTCTTTGTTGTATTTCTTTGTCTCTCCAAGAGCAAGGAATCAAATCCACTACCATGACAAAAACTCGGTTCCTTAAATTGGAACGCAAGGAAGCTGAGACAATTGTAGCAGATCGTACACTTCAAAACGTGTATGTTGTTCGTAAAACCCTAGAATTGTGCGCTGCCAAAAAATGGAACTATCGTATTAGTAGCGGGTTGATGCCTTTGGAAACTCTTCCTGACGCCAATTTGTCTATTGAAAGTACCTATAACTTTGACAAAATTCAAACCGAGTTCAAGTTGTGTAATGGTCTCATCAAAAAACACAACATTCGTTGTTCTACACATCCTGATCAATTTGTGGTTCCTGCCAGTGCCAATTCCAAAGTGGTAGAAAAATCTATTATTGAGTTGAACAGTCATGGAAAAATGATGGATTTTTTGGGTCTTAGTCAAGACTATAACTCTCCCATCAACATTCACATGAATTGTTTCAAGGGTGTTGATCTAAAAGACGTTGCAAAGCGTTTTATTGACGTGTGGAAGGCTTTGGATGTGTCGGCAAGGTCAAGGCTGGTATTAGAGAATGAAGACAAGGGCAATAGTTGGAATGTTGAACAACTTTATACCCACGTTTATCAACAAACAGGTATTCCAATTACGTATGATAATCTCCATTATCGATGCAATCGTGGCCGTCAAACAGCTCAAGAGGCGTATGATATGGCCAGATCTACGTGGACGACAGCTATTCCGTTGTTTCATTTTAGCGACAATATTGTGGGTAATTCCAACGAACGTGCTCATACTGACTATGTGAGAACCTTTCCTATCGAATACTTCAATGAACATCGTCCGTTGGATCTTGAAATGGAGTTCAAAGCCAAAGATTATGCCATAACTATGTTTGAAGAATCTATGGCAAAACAACCTAATTAAAAATACGATTTTTGTTGACGAATATTCTATGTATGATATGATGGTAGAAGTTAGTTACATACTAACCTAGACTAAAAAACAAAAAATAAGTTATATGAAGATAAAGACACAAAATAGACAACACATCATTCAATGTAAGACCGCTGGTTTGGCTGCCCGGTTTGTAGTGCCGTTTGCCGGCGCTCATCGTGCAACTTCCCTCACTATTAGTGATGGAAAGAGCACCATTGGACTTAACGGTCGTCAGGTTCGCGCTCTTCATGGCGTTCTCTCGAAGAGCAATGAGATTACTCGTCTCAAGAAGACTGACAAGCCTAAGAAGACTGAGACGCCTAAGAAGGCTGTAAAGTCTTCGATGACTAATAAGTCTGATACTGTTAATCGATAAGGGGGTGAAATTTATGGGCAAGACGTATAAACGTGATTCGGATGCCTTTGAGCGGGCTCGTAAGAGCAAAAACAAGTTCAAGGTAGATAATACATCAAAGAAGAATAAGTCAAAAAAGACAACTCAATTTGAGGTTGAATCCGAAGAAAAAAATGTATAAAATAACAATACAAATTGCTATTGGAGTATTTGCATTGTTGACCTATAAATTTCCCGTGCTAGTGCCACTAGGGTTTATCCTAGTGGCATTTTTCTTGTATAAGATGCACAAGATATTGTTGGTTAACAAGGATGTAATAGACAAAAACACGGAAGATGTAAACAATAGTATAACATCTTTACTTAACAATCAGAAACGTTTAGTATCTGATATCAAGACGTTAAAATCTATTATCGATAAACATGGCAAAAAAACCGGCAACAAAATCTAAGAAAGTAGAGATCGATGAAAATGGAAATCCAATCCCCAAAGCATTGGGATTGTTTGACCATGTGAACCATATCAGGAAAGTACAATCTTCTGACTATTACGACAAGTTATCAGACGCAGACAAGAAGTCGTTTAATCACTTCATGATTCTACGTTTTTTGTCTATGGATCGTAGTTCGATTGATAGCATATCGAGTATAGCCAAATACCAATCCGATATACCGTCACGTAATTTTTATACGTTGTGTACCGCTGTCACAAATCAATCATCCACATATTTTCCATATGTCAAGTCCAACTCCAAAGGATTTACCTCTGATTTGTTAAATTTGGTGTCAAAAAGGTTTGAGGTGTCCAAGTCAGAAGCCAAGGAATACTGTCATCTTTATATGAAAGATGAAAGCGGTGTTATCGAATTAAAATCCATATGTAAAGCATACGGATTGACAGATAAAGAAGTCGAGTCAATAATGACATATGAGTAACAAACGTTATATTGGAATTTCAGGAGTAGCAAGAGCAGGTAAAAATCTGTTTTGTGACATATCAAAAAAGATTCTAACAGAAAAGTATAAACTAACATGCAGTTCATATGCTTTGGCATTCTATTTGAAGAATGACTGTAAAGAGTTTATCAAGGATAAGCTGGGATTGGATGTGTTTACGGAAAACACAGATCAAAAGAAAGTTTTTAGAGAAATGTTGGTTTGGTATGGAGACGTAAAACGAAAACAAACCAACGGAAGATATTGGGTAGAGAAGCTTCAATCCGACATGGAGAAAGACAATTCAGATGTCATTTTCGTCACTGATATTCGTTATGATTTTTATCCCAAAGATGAAGTGGGTTGGATCAAGAACGATTTGAACGGATCGTTAATCCACGTCTCAAAATACACATACGGATTTCCAACAGAGGGAAGACGAATCCGCAGTGACATCGCCAATACCAATCAGAAGATTTGGGTTGAACCGGCAAATGATCACGAACGTTGGAACGATCCTAAAGTCAAGACAGCATCGGATTTTCAAGTGGAATGGCAACATGTGTCTTCGAATGGAAAGACATACGAGGAAATTGTTGCAAACGAAGAGTTGAATTTGATAGTTGGAAACGTATACGAAAAGTTGATCAACAAATGAAGGGTATTATTTTGTCGGGAGGAACGGGTAGTAGATTGTATCCACTTACAACGGTGGTGAACAAACAACTATTGCCTGTTTATGACAAACCGATGATCTACTATCCTTTGTCCACATTGATTTCGTGTGGAATCAAAGACATTTGCATCATTTCTTCTTTCAATTTCCTTCCACTATATGAAAAGTTGTTTGGCGATGGAAGTCATTTGGGATTGAACATTGAATACAAGGCTCAACCAAAACCAGAAGGAATCGCACAATCTTTTCTTATTGCTGAAGATTTCATAGATCTACAAAATGTTGCATTGATCTTGGGAGACAACGTTTTTCACGGATTCAATAAAATGAGGGTAGACTTTACAGGCGCGGTGATATTTGCATATAAAGTCAACAACCCAAAAGAATACGGTGTGGTTGAGTTTGATGATACTGGCAAGGCGTTGACTATAGAAGAGAAACCAACGTCGCCTAAGAGTAAATACGCCGTTCCTGGCCTATATTTCTACGACGGTAAAGTGATAGATTATGCAAAGAGTCTAAAACCCTCCAAACGAGGAGAACTTGAAATCACCGACATCAACCGTAAATACTTGGAATCAGGTAACTTAAATGTCATTAAAATGCCGAAAGGAACGGCTTGGTTGGATGCAGGATCACCAACAACTCTATCTCAGGCTAGTAATTACGTACAAACGGTTCAGGACCGTCAAGGATGTAAAGTTGCATGTATCGAAGAAGATTGCCTGAATCAAGGATTTATAGATAGATCACAGTTAACTAAGTTGGTAAATAAAATGCCAAAATCAGAATATAGAACTTACTTGGAATCATTATGATATTATTACTGGGGTCGTCGGGATATATTGGACAAGAGTTTCATAAACAACTTTTCAAAAAAGGAGTGGATACTCGAAATTGTTCCGTCCCAACAAAAGAACTTACATATAATCAGCTTAAACTGTTGCACGGTGCGTTGGGTTTGACATCAATCATCAATTGCGCAGGATATACTGGAAAACCAAATGTAGATGCGTGTGAGACGGACAAACACAATACAATTTATGGAAATGTCAGTGTACCAGACATGCTTTCTATCTTTTGTAACGATCACAATATAACATTTGGTCATGTATCATCAGGGTGTATTTACACAGGAAGAAATAACAACGGTAACCCGTTCACGGAAATTGATCGTCCTAATTTCAGTTTTGAACACAACAATTGTAGTTTTTATAGCGGAACAAAAGCATTGGCAGAAGATTTGATTCGTAGAAATGGCGACAATCACTATATTTGGAGACTTAGGATTCCTTTTGAAGAAAATCATAATCCAAGGAATTATCTATCCAAAATGTTGAATTACAAAAAACTTTTGGATGCTGAGAACTCTATTTCTAATAAGGAAGATTTTGTTCGTGCTTGTGTTGAATGTGTTCTTAAGAAGGTTCCATATGGGACTTACAACGTAACTAACACTGGTCATGTTACAACCAAACAAGTTATTGAGAAGATAAAAAACACAATCGCCAAAGATAAAGAGTTTGAATTTTTTGATAATGACGACGACTTCTATAAGACCGCAGC
>Ga0114969_10002381_pt1 | contig 15466 bp, 24 predicted proteins | sample M_130807_MF_Meta_FD_87316 | JGI IMG/M metagenome (GOLD analysis project Ga0114969, IMG submission 87316) | Freshwater microbial communities from Lake Montjoie, Canada to study carbon cycling - M_130807_MF_MetaG | ecosystem: Environmental > Aquatic > Freshwater > Lake | place: Lake Montjoie...
AGAGAAATATTGGGTTAGGTTAGAAGGTACAAAAGTTTTACTTGACTACAAAGAACAGATAATTGAGATATATTAATCATTATCAATAAAATTAAAATAAATGACACAACAAAATGAAATGGTTAACCATCCTAATCATTATGGTGGTGAAGATAATCCATATGAAGTGATAAAAGTTTGCGAGGCTTGGGGTCTTGATAAAGACGCTTACATCTTCAATGTGGTTAAGTATGTTGCAAGAGCCGGAAAAAAAGACCAAGCAAAAGAATTGGAAGATTTAAAGAAAGCGGCGTTTTATTTAGATAGAAAAATTAAAAATTTGCAAAATGAATAAATTGGGAATTTTTGAAAGAGTTTTTATGGTAATTAGTTTTATCAGTGCAACTATTAGTTTTTTAGAAAATATAAATAATAGTTATGATAAATATCTGTGGCAATTATGTGTTATGATTTGGATATCTGTTTCATATATCAAATTACGTATGATTGAAAAATACGAAGAAAACAATAAAAAATGATTTATTATTTAATTGGACAACCAGGTGCAGGTAAAACAACCATAGCATTAGAATTGTTGAGTAATCCAAAATATGAAACATTTGCAAGTTTTCATATTGATGGTGATGATATTAGAGAGTTATTTGATAATAAAGATTACTCTGAATACGGAAGAAGAAAGAATGTTGAGTTAGCACAACAAATTGCCCAATACCTTCACAATAATGGTGAAGATGTTATAATATCTATGGTGTCTCCATACAAAGACCAAAGAGATAAGTTTAAAGAAAAGATGGGTGATAATGTTCTTGAGATATATGTTAATACAAGTGAAGTTAGGGGTAAAGAATCTTTTTTTGTTAAAAATTATGAACCACCAACTGAAGACTATTTAAATATGTGTACAGACAATGTTGATATTAAGACATGTGTTGAACTCATACTAAATCACGAAAAATTAATATAATGGAAAAGATTCATATCCAAGGAGACCCAAAATTAAAAAATACTGGCGGGAAACAATATTCGATGGTAGTCGGAAGATTTCAACCATGGCATTCTGGACATAGATGGCTTATTGACCAAAGATTAGAACAAGGTAAAAATGTTCTTATTTGTATTAGAGATGTTAAACCTGATGATAAAAATCCATTCACCGCGCAAGAAGTTGAAATAAATATTAAAAAACATTTATGGAGATTCTTGGATGATGAAAAAATAAAGATTATTATTATACCTGATATTGAATCTGTTAACTTTGGAAGAGGTGTTGGTTATGATATAATTGAACATATCCCACCTGACAATATAAAAGAAATATCTGCAACAAAAATTAGAGAAGAAATTAAACAAGAAAGAAATTATAATGGAAAATCTTATCGGGAAAATAATTAATGGGAATTGTATTGATGTTATGAGTGAAATGACAGAATCAACTATTGATTTGATTGTCACATCTCCGCCATATGGTGTTGGAATTAGTTATGATGTCCATGATGATGATGTTGAATTTGAAGAATATAAAACATTTAGCAAAGAATGGTTAAGTCAGGCTTTTAGAATTTTAAAGGATGATGGAAGAATAGCGTTGAATATTCCATATGAAATTAATAGACAAAAGAAAGGTGGAAGAATTTTCATGGTTGCTGAGATATGGAAGATAATGCAAGAGATTGGTTTTGGATTCTTTGGAGTTGTTGACCTTGAAGAAGATTCTCCACATAGAAGTAAGACAACAGCTTGGGGTTCATGGATGTCTCCTTCATCTCCATATATCTATAATCCAAAAGAATGTGTGATATTGGCGTATAAAAATAATCACATAAAAAAAATAAAAGGAATTCCTGAGTGGGTCGGTGTAGATACTTTAGTTGAAAATGAAGATGGGACAACTAAAAGAAAGATGGTTTACGCCGATAATGACAAGAAAGAGTTTATGGAATTAGTATTTGGCCAATGGAATTACTTTGCTGATACTAAATCACTTACAAAGGCAACCTTTTCAATGGATATACCAACAAGGGCTATTAAGATATTAACATATAAGGATGATATTGTTCTTGACCCGTTTACTGGTTCAGCAACTTCGTTGGTTGCTGCGGAAATTTTAGGACGAAGATGGATTGGAATCGAATTGAGTGAAAACTATTGTGATGTTGGCCGTAAAAGAGTACAAGGATTCGTGGATAAAAAACAACAATTAGACTTAGAGTTTGAAAAGGGTCATTGACCCTTTTTTTTTATTTATATAGATATTTATAAATAAAATCAATATGCTTCAGATTATAATCAAAGAGTCACAACTTAATTCGATTAAGGAAAAACTTCGTTTAGAAGAAGAATTAAAGATGGCTCAAGAAAAATGGGAAACTTTTAGTAAAAAAGATAAAGAATTTGTTTTTGAATTTTTTAAAAATGCATACCCTAAGAAATCAAAAAATTTAAAAGAAGGTACAGGTTGGAATACATTAGGAGACATTGTTGGAATATTCGACCCAACAGGAATTGTTGATTTAGTTAATGGAATATCTTACATATACCAAGGAGATAATTTATTTGGATTTTTATCAATAGTATCTGCAGTACCTTATGTTGGTGATGTTGTTGCAAAACCTGTGATGGGTGCTTTAAAACTTGGTGCACCATCAGCTAAAGCTTTAGAAACAATTTTAAAGGCGGCAAAAGTTGCTAAAACACCCGAAGAACTTGCAAAAGTTTCTTCAGAACTTGCAAGATTGAAATCTAAAGGAGGTGTTATTGGATTTTTTATAGAACAATTTAGTAAAGTTTCAGGTAAATTAAAATCAATAATTGAAAGAAGTCCTGGAGGTGTGTTAAAAGGATTAAAAAATACTATCCTTCAATGGATTAATTTATTTGAAAAAAGTTCTGTTGCAGGAAAGGCAATAAGAGGTAAAGCAGGAAAATTGGCTGCAGATTTTGTAAGGCCCGCAAGTGCTGTAGGTAAATCTTTGGAGATTGCTAAATTATCTGAATTAGTTAAAGCGGCGAAAGAAACTCCTGGATTATTTACAGGATATAGAACGGCAAACAAAATACTTTCTTGGAAAAATATTTTTGGTGGAATGCCTCAATTAATTGGTAGAAATAAATCAGTTAGAGCTCTTATGAGAAAATCTAAATGGTGGTTAGGGTTTTTAGATTACATTGGCATTGGTAATTTTGTTGGACCAGATGAAATGTTATCAAAAATGGGTGAAGAAAAAATGATTGATAAAATGAAAGAGTATAATGATACTGAAGAAGCTAAAAAATATGCTGCGGATGAATATGGAGGAGCTGAAATTTCACAAGACGAAGTTCAATCAAAATCGGCACAATCAAGTTCACAATCTAGTGAAAGCAAAGATGATAATCCATTGTCAGGGTTTTTTAAATCTATATTCACAAATCAAGCATTAAAAACAGGATTGGCTGCAATGTAAAAATAATTAATATATAAATAATCAATATGAAAAAAGTAATAAGGTTAACAGAGTCAGATTTAAAAAATTTAATTAAAAGAGTTATAGAAGAGCAAGATGAAGAAATGTATAAAACAGTAGTTGCAATACAAAAATTTTTAAATAATAGATATAAGAACGATAAAACATTCAAACAACTTACTGTTGATGGAAAAACAGGTCCTAATTCACAAACTGAGATGGCAATTAAAAAATACCAAAAAGAAAAAAGATTAGATGATGATGGACTAATTGGACATGATACTATGGAAGCAATGAGAAAAGACGGATTAGATAAATTTGAAAGTAAATTTTTAGGATTATTTTAATGAGAAAAATATTAAAGGAAACAGGTATTCGTAATATTTCGGCTTTGAGGAAAAGATATCCCAAAGCCGAAATTTATTTTCACCAAGACTTAGATGGTGTTACAACCGCATTGGCGATGAAAAAATATTTGGAGGATAACGGTATTGATGTTGTAGGTTGTCATGTTATTCAATATGGAGATAAAGAATTCTCAGTTAAGAAGAATGACGCTCAAGGTGATACGATGCCGGTCTTAGTGGATTTTGCACACGGAAAACCAATGTTTGTTATACACACAGACCACCACGATAAACAAGTAGGTGTTGAAAAAGGAACATCAAAACAATTTAAGGGAGCTCGTTCAAATGTTGAAACGGTATCTCAAGTAATATCACCAAGAGATTTATTTCCATCTTCTGATATATTATTAATCAATACGGTAGATTCTGCTGATTTTGCAAAACACGGAATTACACCTGAAGAAGTTGTAAATTATATTTACAGATTAGATAAAGAAAAACCATTACAAAAAAACAAGATGTTACTGGGTCTTGTTATTAATAAATTATTGTTGGCATTTAAGAATAAACCAGGTTTCCTTGAGGAACTTGTTATGAATTCAGAACCATCGTTAATGTCCATATTAAATAACATTAAAGAATGGATGAAACGTACAAATGCGGCAAAACCAGAAGAACTACAAAAAAATGCTGAAGACTATGCGACATCAATGAAGGAATTCCCAAGAGTTAGTGACAATATTATTTTCCAATACGGTGGGGGTAGTATGTCTAAACCTGGGTCTTATGATAGGTATACCCCATTTAGAAATAATCCTAAGGCAGATTTTCTTATCATGGCTTGGCCAATGGGATTGGTTCAAGCATCTTGTAATCCGTTCAATAAAGACAGGGAACTTAAGGGAGTTAATCTTGGGGAAATTGCTCAAGAAGTTTTATCAAAATGGGAGTCACAGTTAAAAGAAAAAAAAGTTCCTTTATCTACAATTAAATGGGTTAGTGAAACAGGCGTTAATCCTGAAAGTGTTGGATTTACATTTAAAGATTTTGAAGCATTATATGGTGATAAGTTTATGGGTGTAGATAAAGGAGAAAAAGCGTTAAATCATATTAAAGAAATGATGGACACTCCTTTCACTGATTTAACGGAAGAACACAAACAAATGTTAGATAAGATTGAAGTTAGTGCTTGGGATTTAATTCAGGCTAATTCAGGTGGACATAAATGTATAACAAACATTGGGGGGTTAAGTTATCTCGGTAGAAGTAAGAGACCTCCTCAAGGAAAGTATAAGTATGACCCTGATAAGGATGATTCACCATCAGTTAAGCTTACCAAAATGATTGCCGGACAATTTGAAAATGTATTAAAAGAAAAAATTGCAGAATCAAAATAAATATTCAACAGTATCACCAGCTTGAATATCAAGGTCTTCACAAGTACCACCGTCAACTTCTAATACAATATTTCCGTTACCACAATAAGAAGGACAAGGGTCTTGATGATTAGGGGGACAATCGTGATGGATATTAACAATTACATTATTCTTAATTATAATAATATCGAGAGGTATAATACAATTTTTCATCCAAAAGCATTGTTTCTTTCCGCCCATCAAAAATAACATACCATCAAAAGTATTATCAAATCTTCTATTCATCATTCCGATGGACTGAGATTTTTTATCAACTAATGTTTTGACTTTAAAAATATTTTCGTTTATTTTTACATTCATATTTATAAATACCATGAATACAAAAAGATACGTAGGTGTAGTAGTAAAGTGTAGAGATAAAGTTTTACTATGTAAGAGAAATAGTCAGGGTTCATTTCCTGGTATGTGGTCAATTCCCGCAGGAAAACTTGAGGAAAATGAAACAACTCAAGAGGGAGCTAAAAGAGAATTCTTTGAAGAAACTGCGATAGATATCGATAGTGTTGATTTAAAATTCGTTGGACTTGTCCCAAGACATACAAGAGATGGTAAAAAAGTAAAAGGACTTATGTATGTTTATCTTTATGAGGTTGATAAAGAAGTTATGCCTGATTTGGAAAATGCTATAGATGGTGAAGAACATACCGAATGTGGGTATTTTAGTTTAAAAAATATCTTTTTGGAGAACACAGGAACTTATCTATATAGATTATTAGAAATAATTTTAACAAAATAATTTGACTTTTGGTGTTTTGGTAGATATTTATATATCCCACCCGAAAGGGTAACACCCCACAAATAAAGTTTTATGAAATTTGACAGATTGAGAAATTTGTTTTAACTTTGTGAAACAAACGAAACGAATAGAATAGTAGTTTCAAAAACATAGTCCCACAGATTTGGTAGTTTGAGAAAATAACCGTAGTTTTGTGGGACTTTTTAAACCAAAATAAGTTCTTTAAAATATTGTCTCCTGATGTTAGTTCAACCAACCTATAAGGTGGATGGTGACTAACGGAAGAGATAATAAAATTTATATTGTGAGGTAGAGCAGTGGTAGCTCGGAAGGCTCATAACCTTTAGGTCGGAGGTTCAAATCCTTCCCTCGCAACAAAAAGATTTGACGAATTGAAAAATTCTTTTTATCTTTGTAAAACAATCGGATAACACCGAAAGTTCTTTAACATAGAGATGAAGTTAACCTGTCCTATTAAGTGTAGGAGGTGATTGATGATGAGTAACACATCATTAATGAAGAATAACAAATCAGTTACTTTGTTAAAAAAAACTTACAAAATAATTTGACTGTTTCCCAAAACATTCTTAATTTTGTAAGACAAAAGAAGATGAGGACGTTATGAAAGTTTCATCCTCATCTTTTAAAGTCGATAGTTCTTTGAAGATATTATAAAATGGGCGGTCTATAGTCCATCACCTTCGGGTGTAAAAATAAACTATGAAAGTAGTATAAAGTGGGTCAGTTTGGTTGAACTGATTTGCGGTTCCGCAAGGAACTCGAGTAGACAAGCGAGATATCATTTAACCTTTATTACCGAGGGTAACACTGTAGGGAACGTGGTTGGATGACGAAGCGATGTGGGTCGTTTCGTTGAGGTGGGAACACCGATAAGAATAACTCGTAGAATTATTACAAGACATAAGGTTATCCAATCTTACTATTGTGTGGTTCAATATCAGAGTCGATTTAAAACCGAAAGGTAAGAGACCGTACAGGTGGTGCTGTTATTCTCCTTACCGTGTGTCTACCAAGACCACCGTATTGAAGTTGACTTGACGTATGGAGATAGGGATATCTCAGAGAGTAGTTTAGTATTTCCTCGTCCAAAAGATGGGGGAGCTGGTTGACGGACCACTACTTTCCAAATCCACAAACCAACACATTTGTTGTTATGGAATAACAGTTCAATAATTAAACAAGGAAAAGTGTCCGTCAGTTGTGAATGATAGGTCACTACACAGTAATGAGTTGTTCGTTGCCATGATTGGGTCCCAAATCCATCATGATTTTCACGAAAGTTCTCTAACCTTGCGAGAGGTTAACTGGGATGGCAATCTCGGAGAGTAACAAGTAAAGAGAGAGTAGTTCACGACTTAAGGATTGGTTAATCTAATTGACCGTGACTGATTGGTACATCTCAAAAGGGTGTGGATAAGGGAAGAAAATATAATGTCCCTAAGTCAATCAATAAAACTTGTAATCTCAGAGTTTTTTTAAAATTATTAACCCTATTCGTTTCTACGAATGGGGTTTTTTGTTTTTCGGAGTATTTATATAAAAACAATTAAAATGAATTTAGATAAACAAATATTGGAAGAACTTGAAAAGTTTAAATTAATGTCAAGTTATTCTCCTAAGAAAACATTAAGTGAGAATATAAATGAGCAAAACACTTATAATACTGCTTTTACACCTAATCCATTGACCGCAAATAAAAAACCGGCAGAAACTACAAAAACGGACAATAGTAAAGTTACAATTCCATCATCTTGTAAGAATTCAATGACTTATGAAGATTTGTCACAAAAGGCTAAAATAGTTGCCGAAGCCATGAAAAAAATGGATGCCGTATTTGTTAGAATGGGATATGGTTTAGAAAGAGCTCAATCTATTTTTAATATTATAAAAGAAATAAGTAATAAAAATGTTTTTGATTCTGTTACAAATAAATGTGAAAAAGCTTTGGTTAAATTTAAAGAATTATTTTTATCCAAAAGTAGCGGATGGTTTCAAGGAGGATTTGATATTGAAAAAAAATTAGAAGAATTTATTTCAGGATATTATAAAGATGATTCGGAGATACTTAGATATATAAAACCAGCTTTAGAGATTTTAAAAGGTTCTTTATCAGTAAGTGATACTAGTAATACAGGTAGTAAAAAACCGGCACCAAAACCTGCTCCAATACCAAAAGAATTGGGTGATATTGAAGGTGTTAAAAAATTCCAAGATTGGTTAGATAAAAATCATGCAGGATGGGCTACAGGATTTTCTGGCGGTATTTTAAATAAAGCTGGTGGATACGGTAGATTTGGACCAAGAACATCAAAGGGTTGGGCATCATACGGTGCGGAATATCAAAAATCATTAACTGGAACTCCTTCACCGACAAATCCAAATGATGTTGCATCCCTTGAAAATAAGTTTGGACTAAAATCATCAGCGGATATTGTTGCTGATTATAAGAAAAATAATGCAAATATTCCTAATCCAAATGGAGTTAATCCACAAGATATGGCTAAAAAATAAATTAGTTTAATTAAATAAAAGACCCACCCTTAAAAGTGGGTTTTTTTATTTCATCCAACGAGAAGTATCCAAGTGATTTTGAATTTTTGTTTTGAAAGAACCTTTTTTCTTATAGTCCTCAAAGTAGTCAGCAATATCTCTAGCAATAGACCTACCTTCTTCAAATAACAATACTGTATATAAGAAATTAGGTGTTATTCTACCTAAAGTGGACTTTTCAAATTCTTTTTTAACATGATTAATTAATATATCAATGTAATGAGGAGTGTATTTTAACTCCATAAGAATATTTCTTAATATTTCCAAATCTTTTTCCATAGTAATAATAAATATTTTATAAATTGAAAAAATTGATGTACCTTTGTAAAACAAAAATAAGAAATATGTTTGACAAATTAATAGAATTTATTGTTAGTTTAGGGCATGATATTTTACCATTCACAATTGTGAATCAATGGGAGATGGGAGTTCATCTTAGATTTGGAAAATTCGTAAAGGTTGTACAACCTGGAATTAAATTTAAAATCCCATTCTTTGATAAGATTTGGGCGCATGAGGTAATCACGCAGACAGTTCATTTGCAACCGCAAACGCTTACAACACAAGATGAATTAAATATTGTCCTTAAATCAATTGTAAGGTACCATGTTTATGATGTAAGGAAATTCTTACTGAATGTTATGCACGCTTCTGATGTACTCGTAGATACAACCCAGGGTATTATTAGAGACATTGTCGAAAGAACTGATTGGAATGACCTTGTGGATGTTAATGATGCAATAACAAAGGAAGTTGCAATTATTGCCGAGAATTGGGGAATTACGATTGAAAAGATAACTTTAACAGACTTGGGTATTGTTAGGACATATAGAATAATGTCTGATGGACAAAAACAAACCACATCAAGTTTGGGATTGGATGGATTGTAAACAACATCTATTCTTTCCAAGAATCTTTATTATAACCAAATGATTCGAAATAGTTTGAAAAATTATAATAAACTAAATCGGCGGTTGTTTGGTTATAATAATCCTTCCAATTTCTTTTGAATATTTCCGGTTTTTCGTTTTTTTTAATCTTGCATTGTTTTTCTAATTCTCCTGATAAAAACATTTCACTTGAATTGATAAAGGGAATTTTAGAATAATCTTCATATAGATTTTCTAATCTTAGAACATAATCAGGAGCTCTTTCTTGAAAACTTTGATAACTATTCCAAATAGAATTAGTTTGGTAAAATTCTCTTTGTAAGGAATTTTCAAAGTAATCAATAATTGTGGATACAGAATCTTCTTTAGGGTAAAAATTTAAATAAGAGAACATAAGAGAATATGGATTCCTTACTGTTAATAATAATTTAAAATTGTTATGGTTTGTGAATAAATTTGTGTGATGGGAATGTATTAAAGTTTCAAAAACAAGTTTAAAGTTTGAATCTTTTTCTTTATATAATTTAAAATCAAAATTTTTTAATATATTTGTTACGTGTATTGAACCTGTTTTTGGAGGCATTATGACAAAACAATTATTTTTTAAAGAAATATTTACATAATTTTCTGAATCCATATCAATAAATTTATTATCTTTGTTGTCTAAATAAATAAAAAAATGAATTTAACTCAAAACAATGTTAAAATAGAACATGAAACTTTCGGTGTTTTATTAAATGAAAATTTTATTAATTCTGTTCAGTTTAAATTATTTTTAAAAATGATACAAGGATGTATCGAACTTAAAAATGATTTAACTTTTTTTAACGGAGCTGATTTTTTTATTCATATACCGTATAAGTACTTGGTTAATTCAATTATAATTACAAAGATTGATAGTTATACCTTGGCAGAACATTTAATCACCAAATCTAAAATGGAGGCGTTAGAAACAAAATGAAAAGTAATGGCACCTTAGGGAATATATTAAAGTTTGCCGCAGTTGCTGCAGTTGTGTACGGAGCATATAAATTAGGAGAATCAAAATCACAAAAAATTAATAATAATTCAAGAGACTATTCAAACACAAATGAAGATGAATATTTAAAGACAGATGAGTTAAGTGAAATTCAATTTGTTGAAAACTTAATTAATGAGTTAAAAAGTAAAGAAAATAAAACAAAGAAAGATAGGGACAATATTGAACTTTTAGAAATTAAATTAAAACAATTAAAATCACAAAAATGATAACAATAAAAGATATTATTGAATGGTCCAAACCACACCCACTTGACGGAGGAAAAATGACTTGTATTTATAATGATGAAATTAAATTTTCAATTGTGGGTGGCAGAAGTGGATTGTATGGCGATTTTGAAAATGATTTTGAAGTTGCAATTATAGATAAAAAGACTGGTGATTTTGTTACAAAATTTTTTTATCCTGAAGCCGATGATGCTGTTATTGGATATATGAAATCGGAGGATGTTGAGAAACTCGTTAATCAAGTTTTAGTTAAAGGTTTCCAAGTTTTATAAAAATTTGGTGGTGGAATGTTACTTTAACCGGTAGCCCTAAAGAGAGACTTCGGTCTCTCTTTTTTAATCAAAAAATGTAAGAAATCCACAATTATTATAAACTAATGTTATGAATTGGTCTTTTATAGAATCAACCATATCATCATAATCTGCCCACTCACCCATACCTATTTCATCATTTATTGTTTGTATTGTTTTATAGGTTTCTTTTCCCTCATCATCCGCTGACAATATTTTTGAGTCACCCCAACTGGTATCTATATGTACTTCAGAATTATAACTATCTGAATAAACCCATGCTTTCCAAATGATAACATATATGTATTCATTATAATCTCCTGCTAAATCAACTTTAATTCCTTTTTCGGTTGATAGTTTTGAAAGAGCTTTTCTAACAAATGATTCGGTATCATCTTTACCAATCTCATCAATTAAATCTGGAATAAAGTTGTTTAAGTTATAGTCAACCATTTTGGCAATACTTTCTAATTCATGGTTTGGGTACCCTACTTTACTTAATACTTGTAGAAATGTTTTTATACTACTCATTTTATTTTTCGTTGTATTTATATTAAATACTTTTTAATGCTTAATTATATTATCACAGAAAAACAATTATCTCGTGTGTTACATAACATTCAAGAAGGAAGTGAATTATCGTCTGTTGAGGCCATGAGAAAGATTGTATCGGTTTTAAAAAAGAATGGGTATGATGATGAGGAGATTGTTGATTTAATTATAAAGTTAAGACAAAAAGATATCTTATCATATATGAGGGCTAAAAAGATTAAAGATGAACCTGTTTATGATATGTCTGTTGAAAAGATGTATAAGAATGATTAATCTAAAAGATGACTTATGTCTTCACTACCTTCAATATATATTTTCATATTTGAATGTCTTTGTAATAATGGTTCATCGGAGTATTCGATACAGTAAAACTCGGATGAATCAATATCATCATCAAAAGTTTCATTTTCTGTGTGTTGACTATCTTCGTAAAGAGTAATCATATTTTCATGGTAGTCTTCAATATTATTATCATTACATACAGGATTTAATGTATCAACATTAATTTCACATAGATTGTTTAATGTTTTATCCCAACTACAGACATGATACATATTGTAATATACATCACTTGTTTCTATTTCTCCGTTTCCCTCACATTCTCTACATGTTTCTGAACCATCTCCACCACAAGTATTACAACTAACTTGACCATCTCCGTCACAATAATCACATTCAACTTTTCCTTTGCCATCACATTCATCGCAAGGGTTACCTTCTTCATCTTCACCTTCACCATCACATTCAGAACATATTACTACACCTGTTCCTTCACATTCTGAACATTCAGTTTCACCATCTCCATCACAATTATGGCAAGTAACGGTACCTCCACCATTACATTCATCACATTCTTCCTCATAATTGTCGTCAGTTTTTTGTAATAAAATAAGAAATGATAAATTATTTAGAATTTTATCACCAAATTCATATTTTCCTGTTTTATGTAATGAATATAGATATACCACCAATTTTATAATATCTGGTTGTTTAATATGCCTGAAATAATCCTTTTGATTTTCCATAACACTTGTTAAATGAGTATATATATCTTGAGCAGATAAATCGGTAGATGGAAACATCCCATCAATTTTAGAGGCTAATTTTTTTATTTTTTCATCCATATTATTAATCTTCAGTGTAGTGTACTCTAAAGGACATATCAAATATATGTTTCTCGTCGGCAACATAGTTAAAAGACCAAACTACTCCCTCAGAGGAAAACGCCTTACCTGTATTGCCTTTAATTATTTTTCCTTCTTGAGTTATTGTGTATTCATCTATAATGTCCTGTAATTTTTCTGACATTCTTTTAATGTCATATCCAAATGAGTTTATGTCATTATCAAGACCACCATTATAATCAAATTTTATATTAACATCGTAATTATCTATCTTATTTTCGTTATAATCAAAATCAAAATAAATTTCTTGAATATCAAAATTAGGTTTGCTATTCATGATAATCAAATATTTTAATTTCTCAGATAAAATTTTTACGTCAATCATATTAGTAAATATATTTGTTTTATAAAATAAAACCTTTATATTTGATAAAAATAAAGATATGTCTATAAAAATAACTGTAACTGAAACTGAAATACTTGATACTCCAAATGATTCAGACCTCGGCCAAAAAATTAGAGAAATGTATTTTACTGAAAAAAGTTCTCAAGACGCAAAAAAAGATGATGAAAAGTACATTATAATTACGGACGAAACAGGGTTAACTAAAGGTATTCATATATCTGACTATATTGAGAGTAAATACGATAAATGTTCTATGTGTGGTAAGACCTCAAATTATACAAAAAACACCCATATTGACCTTAGAATTGGTTATGTAGAGGGTGTAGGACAGACATGTTTTCAACCAGAAGTGTGTAATGTATATTAAAAAAAATAATCATTATATTTATGATTAATGAAATATTTAATCAGCGAGTCACAATTAAATACAGTTCTAAACGAGGCCAAAATTCAACCAAAAGACTTATGTAATAGTTTTGGTGAAAATTCTTCTTTTTGTAGAAGGGTTGAACAAATACTCAAGGACGGTAGGACTGGTGGAAAAACAGGAAACATATCTTCATTATCTGCAAAATTTTTTAAAAAAGTTGTTACCAATACAAATCATTTTAGAATAGTAACATTAGAACCAGGAGTTCCTGAATATGAGGAAAGAGTTTCTCAGTTAACCAATTTTAAAGAAATATTGGAGAATTATGATGTTTGTCCTGAGATAATTTATGAGGTTGAAAAAGATTTAAAAAGTCTACCTAGTAAGAGATTAAAGATGTCGGTTGATGATGATAATCATTATTCGTTATTAAATAGATTGGATACACATTACACTGCAAAGGCATATTTGTTAAGTTATTTAATGTTAAATGCTGAAGATAAAGAAACACTAAAAAAAGAAGATGATAAAAAAATCAGAGAATCTTTAAAAATATTCTTAAGTGATGATTTAAATATTGAACTTGTTGCAGGATATCTATCACAATTATTAAAAGATAACGATGATTTTAGAAAATATTTTTTAAGTTCTTTGGAATATTCGAGAGAACAAGGAAACAAAGTTGAATCGGAGGTTTTTAATGTTTTACGTAAAAAGTATGGTGAAGATAATGTTTTTGAATTTTCGGGTGATTTTGGGTTTGTAGACCATTTTGGTGTGGATGGTATTGTGGTAATTAATGAGTTTGCTCATCCTGTACAAATATCTTCAGTACAAAAATCTCCAAAAATATTTAAATATAGCTCAGAATATTGTAAACCATTAGGATTTTACAAAAACGGTTCAAAAGTCCACAAGTACGAACCTTTAGATTAATTATTTTTTTTATTGCCGTTTCAATAAAGTTTTGTATCTTTGTATTCACAAAACACAAAACATATGAACACAACCACTACCGTTCCAGCAGTTAAAGTTAGCACAGATTCAGTAATGTCAGGTGACGTATTCTACGGTTCTTTTAACACCGTTGTTAAAGGTAAGGACCACAATGTTATGGTTTCAAATCACCTGAAAGATGTGGAGAAACAATATGAGTTCCGTGTGGCGGCTAAATGTCAAGCGGGATTCATCAACATCCACGACAGTAAAGGTACTGCTTCTGATATGATGAGAGGATGGGATAAAAATTCTCTTGTTAATATTCAAGTAAAAAGTAATAGGGGACTGTGGTTAAATGTTTACACAACCAAAGGTGGTAAATGGCATAGCATCGACTTAGGGTTCCTTAAAGTGTTGACCGTAGGTAATATGAGGACTTCTTTCCCTGACATGTGTGATATGAAGTTATGGGAGTTGGTTGGAACAAAAACTTGGGCAGATAAAGCCTTTGTTCAAAATTAAATTAATAACCCCACCATAAAAAGTGGGGTTTTTTATTTTATGGATATTTATTACTGATGAAGTATATAATATCGGAAATTCAATTTAAAAAACTGGTAGAACAGTCTCAGCAGCCATCCATGGCTATTGTTGTAAAGTTATTTAAATTATTGAATGAGGAGAAGAAAAACCACAAAACAAGAGCGTCGCTTCTTGAAGTCATTAAAAGTTTTTCTAAGTATGTTGATATACCTGAAGAATACTCGTTATATCTTTTGGAGTTATATTTACTGAACTACAGTAAAGATGGAGACTATTCAAATTTAACTAAGGGAAATTTTGTTGACCCAAGAACAATGAAAGGTAAATGGACTCCAAATACCAAAGCTAATTTATATACTATAGCACAAATGCCATTCAAAGGTTCAAATTTGGAAGGATATTGGGATAAAGATAATAACGGAAAACCTTATTATAAAGTTGTATCGTATAGATGGTATCCAATTTACATTTATAAGGACAATAAATGGTATGAAGTTACTAAAAGATATTCATCATCAACTAGTAAACAAATGAGTAATGCTAATCCTGTTGA
>Ga0114969_10002384_pt1 | contig 15459 bp, 12 predicted proteins | sample M_130807_MF_Meta_FD_87316 | JGI IMG/M metagenome (GOLD analysis project Ga0114969, IMG submission 87316) | Freshwater microbial communities from Lake Montjoie, Canada to study carbon cycling - M_130807_MF_MetaG | ecosystem: Environmental > Aquatic > Freshwater > Lake | place: Lake Montjoie...
TGATTCATGTAAGGTTCTAATATTTCCTTTAATTTTTCTATGTTTAAATTGTCATTATCCAAAATAGCTTTTGGGTTAAGTTTGGTTGTTTTTTCACAAAAGTAAGAAAAATTGCAATATTTGATATTGCGGAAGTTCTAAATGGTCGCCAGCGGATACAGGTTTGAACTTGTTGGATTTGCTCAAATCAACCTATTTTATGCATTTCGTTAAAAGCGTTAATCTTATTAATAGACCATTTTTCAAGGAGTTTCAATTGAATTTTCTTCGAGTAATTATAACGGTTTACAATGGAAACGTATAACAACATTTTTTTGTCAACTCCTAATAAATTAATACGTATATTATTCTGTGCCATTCGTTTTCTAATGATTTCCATTCTTTTCGGAATTTTGTTGCCGATGATTTTATTAATTTCTTCGATAGTGATATCTCTATCAATTTGACTTTCCTCAAGAAATAGACCGTTTTGCTCGAGAATTTTTAAAAATACATTGGGCAATTCTTCAAGTTTGGTAACATTACCTAATTCCCAGATTTCAATTAAAATAATGTTGTTCTTTTTGCACCAATCCCTTTTCAATGCATCATTTTCAATGATATTAGGCAATATTTTACCCATAAATATTCCTGTTGTATGTTGGCCTCCTTGATGTTCAAATGCCAATTTTCTTCCAAATACATTTGCGCAATAACCATCAAGTTCAAGTTGGTATCCTTGATGATTTTTTAAAGCGGATGGGTATGACTTGTTAAATTCGAATTTGAATTTCAAGAATTTCTGCAATGAATACCTCACAGCCTCTTCGGAAATTGTGAAATCTTTAGGAAACCATCGAGGTTTCAATATTTGATTTAATGTGGCGTTATATTCATTGTCAAACCAGTGGAACTTAATTCTTCTTGTTGACGGTGAAAACGTATTGGAAACATATTTAACAATGGAAAGATATTCGGTTTCGGTAGTCATTAACTCGAAGTTTTTCTCTTTACAGATTCTGAGTATTTTTTCGTAAGACGTTTTAAATCGGTCACTCATCCGAATATTCCGACTAAAAGGGTTTAAAGTATGTCCATAAAGAATGTTTGTTCCAAAAATATCCTTTTTTTCTTTTGTGGCATTGTCAATGAATGTAAATCTATTATTGGCACTTGTAAATCTTTGATTGGATACCAACGAGATATTATTTTTTAAACACCAACGTGTTAGATTTTCTTCCAATCGCTCCATATCCCGCTCTCGATTTTTATCCCCCTTAAGTGAAATCCAATTGGGCTTGGTACAATATGGGCAGTTAAATATATTTTGTCGAATATCTCTTTCGATGTTAGTTATTCGTCTGATAAAAGTAGGGTGTTGCTCATTGGATAATTCAAAATTTTTCAAACATTGGATTTCCAAAATCGAATAAGTTCTACCTGATTTATCAGGTATCGATTTTTCAATTTGATTTGAAATGACGGTCAATTCAAAACCTTGTATAATATTTTTCCAACCATCAATATCTTTTGGTCGATTTGTGTTGGGCAATTTACGATATTTATTATCTTCCTTAACTCCACAAATTACTTGTTCCTTTACTTTATGTAATATATTAAATTTTTTTGCTTTTGCAATAAGTCCTGCTGGTAACTCCTTGTAATGTGTGTAATTGCCGTCTTTGATTATTTTTAAAATATTTTCGGGACTGTTATAGATTGTTTGAGATTGTTTGGGCATATGAATTACAATGTCTTCAAACCATCCATTATTATGGGCGGAATTGTATTCGCCACTAAATCTCCTCTTGAATTCCTCACGGGTTTTACATTGCAGCGCTGCACCCTGACAAGACTCTTTTGTATGAGATTTTTGTTTCGGTGTCATATGAGCGGTTGCAATAGTAACTAATTTTCTTCTGCGTGCCAGTGCATACATATTGGGGTGTGATTTCACCCAATCAATCTTGTGATTAAATTCCTTTGCCGAATTAACAATAACTGCGTCTGAATATTTTGTCCTTATAATTTTCACGGTGGTTTTTTACGAATTTATCATATTTGGTAACACTGGGTGTTAATTATTGCTTAAACAAAAGTCCACATTTTTGCGGACTTTTGTTTTTTATTCGATTTTAAATTTATTTGTCATTGCCTAAGAAGTCTTTCCATCCTTTCCATCCTTTATCTATGTATGTTCGTTCAGGTTTATATGGTATATCAGAAGGTTTATTTCCAGATTTACAGTATTGAATCCAATGATTTGTGTTTTTTAAGCCAAGGTTTCTTACATATTCTCTTGCGCTATAAAAATCTTTAAATAAAATATCCTTATTCGCAATTCTTCCGTTACCCAACCAGTCACCAAAACCTTTCCAACCTTTACTTGAATATGTATTTTGAGGAGCTGAAGGAATATCCTTGGGTTTATTTCCTGATTTGCAGTAAATCATCCAATCTTTTTGATTTTTTAATTCTACATTTCTAACATATTCTTTTGCCTCTTCAAACGATCTGAATATTTTATTTTGAGAGGCTATAACATCAGTTCCAATCCAATCTCCATAACCTAACCACCCATTATTTTTATATTCCTTATCAGGAGAAGAAGGTATGTCGATCGGCCTTTGATTAGATTTGCAGTATTGTTTCCAGTCATTTTGATTTTTTAATCCAAGCTTTCTTATAAACTCTCTTGCACTATTAAAATCTCTATATACAACTTTTCTAGTTGGGAATTTTTCAATCCCCAACCAATCAAGCCAACCATTCCAACCACATTTCATATATACATGACGTGGAGTATATGGAATATCAATAGGTTTATTTCCAGATTCGCAATATTTTTCCCAATCGGATTTAGTTTTAAAATTTAACTTATGTACTTTCTTTTTCTCCTCTAAGAAATCTAAATAAGGAATTAAACTTTTGGCAATGTTATTTGTCCCCAACCAATCTGACCAACTTATCCAACCATTGTGCTTATATACTCTCTCCGGCATAGATGGGATATCAGTTGGTCGCTTATTTGATCTACTGAAGATTCTCCATTCAGTGTTGCTTTTCAAATTTAATGTTCTTGCAAATTCTCTTGCAATTTCAAATTCTCTAAATTCCTTTTTCCAATCAGAAATTTTTCCTGTACCCAACCAATCGCCATAACTTACCCAACCTTTACTTTTATAAATTGTGTATGGTGTATTTGGTATATCAAAAGGCTTATTTTTGGATTTACAATAATCTCTCCAAGCATTAGTATTTTTTAAACCAAGTTCATTTACAAAATTCCTTGCCTCATCAAATGGCATCCAACTTAATTTTGCTAGTTTATCCCAGGTTTTAAGTTTAAGTGAATCTATTAGCTGCTTTTCATTTATACTTTGTGGAATATTTACGCCAATTTCAAATTGAATTAATGAATCCTTTTTTGCGGTTTTTACCCCTTTACTTATGTCTCTAAAATATTCAATAATTCTCTCGTCATTAGACGCCAATGCCCTAAGGGTTGATAAGATATCTTTAAAATCATCGCTATCTATAATCTCTTCTTTATTTTTTGATTTGGTAAATACTGGAAGTATAACATAGCCAAATGTTTTTCCTTCTTTTCTTCTCAGCGCCCTACCAACCGCCTGCACAATATCAATTGTGCTTTTCCTTGGATCAGCAAACAACACACAATCAATATTAGGAACGTCAACCCCTTCAGTTAAGCATTTGGCATTGGTAATAATAGCTTTATTGCTATTAGCAAACTCGTCCACAATTTTACCACGGAAAGAGGTAGGCATAGCTCCAGAAACATGGAATGAATCAACATGAGCAAATTTAGGATAAGCTATACCGAACAACGCCATACTTTGTTCAAATGCTTCGGCTTTTTTTATGCTTGAATGAAAAGTTACTGCATGATGAATCGGATAATCAGTCATGGCTTTTCTTAACCCTATTAATGAGGCTAATGTTCTGGCATCAGTCTCCTTATTCCACTCCTTGTCTGTTGGCTTTACAAATGCATTATTCTCTATTAATTTCTTTACATCATCATCTGAAATAAAAAGTGTAATTATTCTGTAATCTGATAAAATTCCCTCGTCAATGGCTTCTTTAAATGACATTTGGGCAAAGGTTTCACCATAAACCTCCTCATCATCCATGCCAAGAACTACATCCGATGATCCTGAATATCTTCTTTCGGTTGCCGTCATAAAAATGCGTTTATTAATCTTTATGTTTTTATCAAATAACAGATGACTAAATACTCTATCCTTATCACCAACTGTCTTATGGGCTTCATCTAAAATTCCAAGATCAAACTCAAATTTGGCTTTTATACATGCTTCAGATATGGTTTTTCCCGATTGATAGGTAGTAAATATCACCGTTTTCCCTTCGCTATTTTTTTCAAGCCAGTCTGATATATAATCCTTGTCAGTTACACAGGGTACACCTATTTCATTGGTATGTATTGCAATATCATCATTTGTTCCTACGCCTACATCGCTACAAACGCATAACCACGCAACCTTTTCATTATTTGCAACAGATTCTCTTAAGTAAACCTCTAACGTTTGTTTTACCAATGAAAGCGAAGGAACCGCAACTAATATCTTATTTGCCTTTAGTTCTCTTGTAATCCAATACCCAGTTAAACTTTTACCAGCACCACAAGGGAAAACCAGTTTACCCCTTACATTCTTGTCCTTAACAAAATATTCGTTAGCTTCCTTTAATGCTTTTTGCTGGTGTGGTTTGGGTTTGTATGCGGATGGCTTAAGAATTTTTCCTCTTAATTTTGCTCTTAACCAATCGAAAAACTCTTTGTCTAGCTTTCTCCATTCATCTGAGTTGATAAAGCCTATGTTGTTTTTACCTTTATATAAATTTGCATAATCATCAACAGTTGTGCAAATCAAGCAATGCATAATGTGATTAGCAATACCAGTGCTTAATGAGATAAATGTAGAGATTGCTCTATGAGAGAGCGTTTGATCTTCATCCTGTAAATATTTACATTGAATAGCCCAATAATCGCCTTCAATGGTTTCTGCTATCAAATCTATTCCCTGATCGTTGGTTGGTAGGTTTAGTTTTTTAAATAATGTAGATGGAATTTCATTCTGTAACCAAACCTTTTTTAGCTTGGTATTATAAAGAGGGTTGTACTCAAGGTAATACTTGGTTAATATTTCAAAGGTTTTACCCTTCTCTAACTTAGTTTTATTTTCAAGGCTTTGCTTGAAATCGCTCCAAGAGTTGATGTTCGATATATGAGAATTAAAATTCAAACCTATTTTTATTAAATTATTGTTTCGATTCATTTCAATTATAACTTATCACGATACTGACTCTCTAGTTGTGAAAGAGAACCTTATCAATAAGTTAATTTAACCTTCCTTTTGTAATAGGCAACTAATTAATATGGCTATCGAATTAAACGATTGCTGTGAAAACTATGTCAAAGATACAAAATACTCACTTTGTCTTTATTTTTAATTGCTGTTCGTGAAATCGCTCCACTGAGTTGAAACCATTTCACAAATATAAATTGCTACATGCTAAAGATATTAATAGAGGGTAATTTTGTGCAAATTTTGTGCAAATAAAAAAAGGGTTTCAAACTTTAATGTCTGAAACCCTTGATTTTATTTGTGGGGGCTACTGGGTTCGAACCAGTGACCCTCTGCTTGTAAGGCAGATGCTCTGAACCAGCTGAGCTAAGCCCCCGTTTGAGGAGTGCAAAAATAGTAAAATTTACTAAATAACAAAAAAATATTTTAAATTCTTTTATATTAGTGCGTTCGCACTAATTTCAACTCTTTTTGGGGGCTTTTGCCAGAAACCCTCCTTTTTCTAGATTATTAAGCTTAAATTTGCACCTAATTAATTTTATTATTCAATTATAATGATAGTCCCTAAGTTTCTAAATCCAACTGATTCTTTTCATTCCGAGCTAAGAAACAAAGTCAATGAGTACTTCGATAAGGTGAAAACCATTAAAACAGGTAACTTTAAATTGTATTCAAAAGCCATTATTATCGTTACTGCTTTCCTTGCATTATACGTTCACTTGGTGTTTTTTACTTCACCTTTTGTCGTTCTTAATATTGCGGAATGCTTAATCCTTGGTGCTTTAACTTCGGCCATTGGTTTTAACATCATGCACGATGGTGCCCATGGTAGTTTCAGTAGCAAAAAATGGGTCAATGAATTGGCTGGTTTGTCACTTAATTTTTTAGGTGCCAATGTGTTTATGTGGAAAACCAAACACAACATTGTTCACCATACCTTTACCAACATTGATGGAGTAGATGATGACATCAATGCCAAACCTTTTTTAAGATTGTGCGAAACCCAAAAGAAATATAAAATCCATAAATACCAACATATTTATTTCTTAGCAGCTTATGCTTTGTTGTACATCTACTGGATTTTCTTTACAGATTATAAAAAATATTTTACCAATAAAGTGGGCGAAATGCCGATTAAGAAAATGACCTTCATGGACCATTTTACTTTCTGGGGATTTAAAGCTTTACACTTGGTGTTGTTTGTTATAGTTCCTATTTACACCGTTGGTTTCGTGGCTTGGATCATTGGCTTCCTAGCTTATGGTTTCTTTGCCGGAATCGTACTTAGTGTAGTGTTTCAATTGGCGCACACAGTGTCTGAAACACAATTCCCTGAAACCAATCCAACAACAGGTAAAGTAGAAGATGAATGGGCAGTTCACCAATTGAGAACAACTGCTAACTTCGCTACCAAAAGTAAATTTTGGTCTTGGTTCACTGGTGGTTTGAACTTTCAAGTTGAGCACCATTTGTTTCCAAACATATCGCATGTGCATTACCCTGCACTAAGCGGAATTGTTAAAGAAGTTTGTCAAAAATACAACATTCCTTATTTAGAGCATGCCAAAACAAGATACGCCATTGCATCGCACGTAGCGCACTTAAAAGCAATGGGTACTGCCTAATTAATTGCAATACATTTCTAAAAGCCTTTCAGCAATTGTTGGAAGGCTTTTTTATTGCCAACTAATTTCCCTTTATTTGTCTACTTTTAATTAGTTAAAAGTTAATTGTTATTAGTTACTAAGGAAAATAAAACTAACCTCCCTAATAACCCAATAATAAATAACCCCAAAAATGGAAGCTCAAAAAGTAGATATGTTCATCATGGTGAACAGCAAATTTTTCGATGGCAATCAACTCATTCGTATACGCGAACGCTTGATAGCAGTAGATGATTCAAAATGGATTTTATTACAAGCCATGCAATTCAAAGATCCTTCCACTAGTTTAATCATCTCTTTATTAGGTGGTGCTTTGGGCATCGACCGTTTTGTAATTGGTGATACAGGCTTGGGCATTGGCAAATTGCTAACCCTTGGTGGTTGCGGTATTTGGGCATTGGTCGATTTGTTCTTAATCATGGATGCAACCAAAGAAAAGAACATGTTGCAAATACAACAGATACTGTATTAATAAAACTTGGAGAAAATAGATTTAAATAGATCTTTTTTTATTCTAAAAGATTAATCCTCGAATGTTAAATTTTGATATAAGCTGCGATTGAAAAAACGGCTGAGCAACCAGATGGCGGCTATGCTTAATCCTAAAATAAAAGCAAACCAAATGCCGTTGATACCCCAGTCCAATGTAAAGCATAGAAAATAGGCCCCTGGCACCATTATGACCCAATAGGACACAAAGGCAATAATGCCTGTTACCTTTGTGTCTTTAATGCCGCGCAATGCACCTGCCGCCACGGCTTGAATGCCATCGCTTAATTGAAACAAAGCGGCTAAAAATAGAAGTTGTTTGGCCATGGCAATTACCGCTGCATCTTCCGTATAGAGTTTAGGTAATTCGCCACTGAAAATAAAAAATAACAAAGCAAAAATGCCCTCTACTGCCAACGATAAAAGAATAGCCGCAAAGCCAGCTTTACGCACCCCAATTTTATCTTTAGCGCCATAAAAATTGCCAACTAAAATATTGCCTCCTGTAGAAATACCAGTAATAAACATATACGTTAAGGAAGCCAATTGAATGGCGATTTGATGCGCTGCTAAATGAATTTCACTAATCCATCCACACATTACCAATGCAAAAGTGAAGGCGCCCATTTCAAAGAAAAAGGTAAAACCTATAGGTAGTCCCGTTTTAATAAGTTGTAAATCGTAGCGAATGTGCTCAATAACCCGCGTTTTTAATTCCTTCACATAAGGGTGGTACCAGGCCATATACAACATTAAGCCGGCCATTGCAAAACGCGAAATATTGGTAGCCCAAGCTGAACCTGCTAAGCCCATCGCCAGACAGCCCCAATGACCAAATACCATCACCCAATTTAACAATACATTCAAGGCAACACCAAAGAAAGTAACGGCCATTGATATTTGGGTTTTACTTAAGCCATCTAACATTTGTTTGCCAGAGTTGTAATACATAATTGCAGGTATCGAAAAATTGACTATCCATAAATACTCGGCACCTTGCGCTGTTACTGCAGGTGTCTGGCCTAAAAAATCAAAATGGTAATACAGTATTAAATTAATTAAAAAGAGTGCAATGCTTAGCCAAATATTAATTCGCAAAGAGGATTTAAAAATGGGGATACTCTGCTGCGGTTTGCCTTCTCCATCGGCAATGGCAGTATAGGTACTCACTGAATAGAGTGCCCCAACGCCAATCAACATAAACAAAAAGAAAATGCCATTGCCAACGCTGGCTGCACCCATGGCATCGTTGCTCACACGGCCCAGCATAATGGTGTCGGTAAAGCCCATTAAAACCAAGCCTAGCTGACCGATCGTAATTGGATAAGCCAATTTTGCTGTTTGTATGAATAAGTTTTTATAAGTTTTTATTTTAGTATACAAGATTGCAAAAATAAATGAAGTTTGGTCGAATTTGAAATTTGTTTGTTCTAAATTTGGACAATCAAAGGAAAAAAAATGTTTAATGAGGGGATTATTTAAAAATTGATATATTTGCACCAATCAAATGAATATGACACAGAAAAAATCGAGAACGGGCTACTGGATGTTATTTTTAGGATCTTTAACCATCCTTACTTTATTACTTGTATTTCAACCTGAAGCATTTTGGTTAGCTTTGCCTACAACAGTTGGTGGTTTAGCCATGGCGATGGATTGGATTTAATTGCGCCCATCAACAATATATTTCAAGTAAAGCTCCTTTTTAGGAGCTTTTTTTATTGGCCTCTTTTGGTTGCCATTTTTGCGCATTTAACAAAGTTTCTAAATCTTAGATATTGTTAGTTTAATGTGTTGTATAAAGTAATTCTTGACTATTTGCATGGCCACGGTAACCGACCCTGTTTTAAATTCTTTTATCAAGGTTTTGTCGCGTTATGCTGGTTTTGAATTGAGGCAATGTGATATTAAATTTTACAGCCACTACGCGAATCGCAAAGATGAGCGACATAGAAATGCCAATGCTGATATTCCGTTCGAAGTTAAGGAAGTATAACAATAGGTATACAATGGCACCAGCTAAGCAGGCCGAGGCGTAAATATTTTTTCTAAAGAGGACAGGGATTTCATTCGTCAATACATCGCGAATAACGCCACCCATGACAGCCGAGAACATGCCCATAATGGCTGCTATAACAGGATTAAAACCAAGTCCTAGCGTTTTTTCAACGCCTAAAATGGTGAACATTGCGATACCAATGGCGTCGAAAACAAACAAGGCCTTTGGTAATTTTAATAGTTGGTTGTAGAACAGGCGCGTTAATAAAATACCAACCATAATGGCATACATAAAATTAATGTCCTTGATCCATAACAAGGGATAAGAACCCAACATGATATCGCGCAGACTACCGCCGCCAATGGCTGTGATAAAGCCAATGAAGCTCACACCAAACCAGTCGTGGTTAGATTTGCGATTGGCCACTAAAACCCCCGATGCTGCAAAGAAACCAGTGCCAAACAATTCTAAAATATATTGAAATTCCATGTGCTTTAATCGAGGATTTTATTTCAATGATACAAAAATAAATTGGAGGAGCCAATCAAGGGCTTGGATAAAAATACAATTCAATCAAAAAAACGTTGTACCTTCGTTAAAAAGTTTATTTTAATGGCCATTAATTCAAAAGTTGAGCTCGACAATGTATTTATCACTGTTACCAAGTTAAGAAGAAAATTGGATGCCCAAATTGAGGCCGAGTTGCATTATGTGGGGTATAAAAATTTTAAGTCATCTTACTTGCCAATCCTCATTATGCTTTATAAAGAAGGGCGTTCTGTAGTGAATATTGCTTACGATTATGGCATCAGCAAACAAGCCATTAGCAAATTGACTTCAGAAATGATGAACGAAAGTTTATTAAAAACTTTGGTTAATAAAGACGACCGCAGATCCATGACCTTGGTATTAACAGCCGCTGGCAAACGCATGGCCACCGATGCTCGCAAATGCGTTAGCAAACTCAACGACAATTACAAAACCCTTATTGTTAAAAATGAATACGAGCAGATGATGGATTCTCTGCTGTCGCTTTTAGCATTTCATGATTAAGTGAAAGTTGGCAATTGGCATCCTTCGACAAGCTCAGGATGACAAGGTAGTTGGCAAAATTTAAAACCAAAATTTAATCCACCACAGTCAGGCTGTCCCGATAGCTATCGGGAGTCGAAGCCCCTCACACTTCCGAGTTTAACGCCAAGAAGCCTTCAGTCATTTCAACAGCTAGCAGCTTCGGTATACTTCGTCCATACATTCGACAAGCTCAGTAGGACGAAGTGTTGAACTAGCCATAAACAATTATGGATTTCAAAAGATCAATGATGTTGACCACTTAAGAACTTTATCAAACTCATCTGCAAATTGCCAACTGATTCCGATTGTTTAAACTTTGTTGCAAACTGCCAACTGCCAACTGCCAACTGGTTCCGGATTTTTACGTAGTTTTGCTTTATGAATTTTGGAAATGGAGTAGCTGCTCACCGCGGGAATATGTCGGTGTTTCCTGAGAATACCATGGAGGCTTTTGAAAGTGCTATTGCGATGGGCTGCAGTTGGATTGAACTCGATATTCAATTGACGACCGATCAGCAATTAGTAGTCACCCACGATGCCAATGCCATGCGCGTGACAGGCGTCGATAAGGTGATTGTGAATAGCAGTTATCCTGAATTATTGTCTTTGAATTTTGGAGCGTATTTTAATTCTCAAAAACAACATTCATTGCCTTTGTTGTCAGAAGTTTTTGAAATCGCAAAAGGGACTTCTACGAATATCTCTATTCAACCAAAAAATTATGGTTTGATAAAGCAAGCTTTGCAATTGGCCAAGACCCACAACATACTAAATCAAATCGGTTTCAATGATACCAATTGCGAATATTTGATAGAGGTAAAGCAATTGGAGAAAGCGGTACCTGTTTTCTGGGACCGACCGCCCCATACCGATTTTGAAACGAATTTATTCATTGCTAAGCAGTATGGTTTCGAAACTTTGATGTATGAATGGCCGGGCATTACAGAAGAAAAAATAAAGGCCATCAAAAATGCGAACATCCGTTTTGGCGCCTGTGTAATTAACGATTTTGCAGCCATGAAAAAATATGTAGATATGGGCGTACAACATTTTTATACCGATTATCCAGAACAACTTTTAAAATTAATATGAAGATAATTATACCAATGACTGGTCAGGGCAGTCGCTTTGTAAAAGCGGGCTACAGCACTTACAAAGCGTTGATAGAAATGCATGGTCAGAAAATTATTGAATACGTGGTTGATTTATTTCCTGGTGAAGTAGAGGTTATTTTCATTTGTAGAAATGATATGTTAGAGAACTCAGATTTAAAGTCAACTTTGTTGACTATTAAACCGAGTGCGCAAATCATCGGTATCGATTCACATAAATTAGGACCTGTGTATACTGTTGCCCAAGTATTTGATTATATTGATGACGAAGAGCAAGTGATTTGCAACTATTGCGACTTTTTTATGTTGTGGGATTATGCCCATTTTTTAAAGACCGTAAAAGAGAACCCTGCTGCAGGTGCTATTCCCTGTTATACAGGCTTTCATCCCCATCTGTTACATCCCCATAATTTGTATGCTGGTTGCCAAGTGAATGATAAAATGCAACTCACCGAGATCAAAGAAAAATTCAGTTTCGAAGTCGATAAACGCAAAGGTTTCCATTCGGCAGGGACTTATTATTTCGAAAAAGGGGCTTATGTTAAAAAATATTTCACCCAATTAATGGACGAAAAAATCACCTTGAATGGGGAGTATTACATTAGTTTAGTTTACAACTTGATGGTGCGCGATGGTTTGCCAGTATTGGTATATGATCAGGTGCCACATTTCTGTCAGTGGGGAACACCCGAGGACATGATGGAATATAACAATTGGTCGACTATATTTGAAGCCTACAGCAAATGATTAAATTAATACCAATGGCAGGGGCTGGCAGTCGTTTTGCCGAACAAGGTTACACCACACCTAAACCTTTGTTGCCTATCATGCAAAAGCCCATGGTGGTGCAAGCAACCAATGCTTTGCCAGCAGCCGAAAAACCCATTTTTATATTGCGCGATTTTCACATTTCGGAATACAAAATTGGTTCGCGTTTAATGGAATTTTATCCCAATGCCGAGATCATCGTTTTAGAGGAGCTCACAGAAGGGCAAGCGGTGACTTGTTTAATGGCGAAATCATTCATCAATAATGAAGAGGAATTGGTAATAGGCGCAAGCGATAACGGCATGTTGTATTCCCTAGAAAAATTTGATGCCCTGCGAACCGATGCCGATGCCATTGTGTTTACGTTTAGAAACAATCCTGCCGTAGTTGCCAATCCAAAAGCCTATGGTTGGGTGATGGTAGATGGTGACAATAATATCACTGAAGCAAAAGTAAAATATAACATGCTCGAACCTATGCAAAACCACGCCATTGTTGGGGCTTTTTGGTTTAAGCATGGGGCCGATTTTGTGATTGCAGCTGAACGCATGATTGCAGAGAATCGCAGAATTAACAACGAATTTTATGTCGATGAATGTGTGAACGATTTATTAGCCATGGGTAAAAAAGTAAAGGCTTTCGAAATCGATCATTACATCTGTTGGGGTACGCCAGCCGACTATGAAACTTTTAATTATTGGGAAACCTATTTTAAACAAATACCTCAACATCCTTACGGCAAATGAATACCAAATTATCGTTAGTAATACCTTGCTATAACGAAGAAAAAAACTTGCCGTTCATCATGGCCAAATTAAGTGCCATACTGCGCGATAAAACACATGAAGAATATGAAGTAATTTTAGTGGACAATGGTTCTACAGATAATTCGGCACAGGTATTTTCAGAATTATTAAATAGTATTGAAGAAAATATACGCGTTGTAAAAGTAGATAAAAACCAAGGGTATGGTAATGGTATTTTATATGGTCTAAAACAAGCTACTGGTTCGTTTTTAGCTTGGACCCATGCCGATTTGCAAACCGATCCGGCCGATGTGTTCAAAGCTTTGGATATTTATTTATTAGCGCCCAAACGTCCTGTATTGGTAAAAGGTTATAGAAGAAATAGAAAATTAAGCGAAGCTTTTTTCAGTTGGTGTATGGCCTTGATTAGCTCTGTTTTTTAAAGGCGCGTTTAACAGAAATTAATGCGCAACCGAAATTGTTTCACAGAGATTTTTACGAGGCCATCGAACAAGATGCACCTGGTGATTTTTCTTTAGATTTGTACTTCCTTTTTAAAGCCAAAAAGCAAGGTCTTATCCTGGACTTCCCCGTCTTCTTTTTACCGCGCCTTTATGGCGAGGCCAAGGGTGGTAGTGGCTCATCCCTCAAAACCAGAATCAAACTCATTAAACGCACCTTAAAATACATTGGTGAGTTGAGGGTTAGGGTGATAGGGTAAAAGTGAAATAAACCCAAAACATCATTTAATCCTAAGAAGCCGCTGTTTTAAGAAATCGCTTTTAATTTTACTGAATGCAATTTACTTAAATATTGTTGCGACAAAACTATTTTTATTGTACAACTATTGCTCAACTTTAGTTTGGGTGATTCATTCCTTTTAACTAATTTCGCAGTTCGTATTTGGGGGATTTGCTCTCCCGATAGCTATCGGGAGGCTAGAGTGTCCCGCATAAAATGCGAAAGGGTAGTCGGTTCGAATGTTCTTAAATATAAAAGGGGGATTAGCTCATTTGGCTAGAGCGCTTGCATGGCATGCAAGAGGTGGTCGGTTCGAATCCGATATTCTCCACTAGTAAAAACCTGTTAACGTTAGTTAACAGGTTTTTTTATTTATAGAATGTTTCATGTTAATATAATATAATCTATCGCTAAAGACAAATATTACATAGGTCAAACATCGGCTATTGAAAATGGGGAAATGAATATAGGTGAGAAAAGATGGCTAGAATGTTCAATTTTTTAATTCAATGCCGACTGCAAAATTGTGAACAAAGTTAATTGTATAAATTTTTTTATTTTAAATAACGTAAGTTCAACTAATAATTGAGTTAAGTCAAATAACGTTTATAAAATTTCTGTTCTCTAACAATCAAAAATTCAATAGATTTAAAATTATGAGAGTTCTTTTACTATTTCTTTAATTAGTATTTAATAAGGTTGTCTATTATTTTAGGCGTTGATTGAAAGGGTTGTTTTCAAACATTTGTATTATTGCACTTGTTTATTTTACAATGATCATATTTCTTGACTTTGACGGTACGATGGTGGAGCATGCATATCCTGAAATAGGGAATTATGTTGAGGGGTGCTATAGAGTTATTTCCAAATTGCAAAAGGCAGGTCATAAAATAGTTCTTAACTCTTACCGGATTCAAAGTAAAAGTGGAAAACTCAAACTTGCACTCGATTATATCAATTCGTGTGGCGAAGGAATCATCCAACCCATTACAGAATTTTCAAAATCTAAAATTAATCCCTTCTATTGGAATTGGGATGTCTTTTTGACCTTTAGTTTTATTTTTCTAGATGATGAATGCCTTGGTGTGCCTCTCAAAAAAGGCACTTCAAATCCAGATAGATTTGTTGTAAATTGGGAAGAAGTAGACAAACAATTCGAAGAAAATGGTATTTATACTACCTTTGCCGTGAAATACTTTGATAACAATGCTGCCTAAGTAAAATATTAGGTTAATATTTAAAGAAGTTTTAGTCCGTTTTTTTTTCATTTTTCAAATCAAGTTTTTTTCAAATCAATCATCCTTAAGACATTCCTGCGCAATCTCGCGAGGGTTACTTCAATTGAATATTTTTTGTATTTATTTTTTCATCTAGTCCCCCTTAAGCAAGGAGTGAGAGAGTACTGCGTGATTTCGTTAGGGGGGAGGCTTCAATTGAACAATGCTCAAAATTCTATAGGTAATTTTATTAATAGAAAGTGGATGAGATTATTTGCATGATCTCAGGGGAGGTGGCTTCAATTGAACAATGCTCAAA
>Ga0114969_10002386_pt1 | contig 15459 bp, 6 predicted proteins | sample M_130807_MF_Meta_FD_87316 | JGI IMG/M metagenome (GOLD analysis project Ga0114969, IMG submission 87316) | Freshwater microbial communities from Lake Montjoie, Canada to study carbon cycling - M_130807_MF_MetaG | ecosystem: Environmental > Aquatic > Freshwater > Lake | place: Lake Montjoie...
CTTCGACGAAAACGGCCGCATGTTCGTCTGCGAAATGATCGACTACTCGGAGGAACGCGACCGCACGCCCCACCTCGGCCGCATCTCAATGCTCGAGGACAAAGACGGCGACGGCTTCTACGAAACCAGCACGGTCTTCGCCGACGATCTCCCTCTCCCCACCGGCCTCGTCTGGGCCAATGGCGGACTCTTCGTCGCGGCCTCGCCCAACATCTGGCGTTTCGAAGATAAAGACGGCGACGGCCGCGCGGACGTCCGCGAAATCGCGTTCACCGGCTTCGGCACCGGCCTCAAAGCGCTCAACGTCCAAGCCATGCTCAACAGTCTCCAGTGGAGTCAGGACAACCGTATCCACGTCCAGGGCGGTCCCGGCAACCGCGGCAAAATCTCCAGTCCGAAACGTCCCGGCCAGCCCGCCGAGGAAATCACCGCGCGCGATTTCTGGTTCGACCCGCGCACCTACGAATTCGGCTTCGAGAGCGGCGGCGCGCAATACGGCATGAGCTTCGACAACTACGGCCGCAAATTCGCCTGCTCGAATTCCGACCACCTCCAGTTCTTCGTTTACGATGATCGTTATGCAGCGCGCAACCCTTTCTTCACCCTGCCGCCCACCCGCCAGAGCATCGCCGCCGATGGGGGTGCCGCCGAGGTGTATCGGATCAGCCCTGACGAACCCTGGCGCATCGTGCGCACGCGCTGGCGGATCAGTGGCGTCGTCAAGGGCGTCGTCGAGGGCGGTGGTCGCGTCAGCGGCTATTTCACCGGCGCCACGGGCACGACCGTTTTCCGTGGCGATGCCTACGGCGACGACTTCGTCAACAACACCTTCAGCGGCGATGCCGGCGGCCAACTGATCCATCGCAAAAAAATCTACCCCGACGGCGTGAGCCTCATCGGCCGCCGTCCCGCCGACGAACAAAACCTCGAGTTCGCCGCCAGCACCGACACGTGGGTCCGCGTCGTCAATTTTGCCAACGCCCCCGACGGCACCCTCCATGTTTGCGACATGTATCGCGAAATCATCGAGCACCCGTGGAGCCTCCCAGAGGAGATCAAGCAGCACCTCGACCTCAACAACGGCAACGACCGCGGTCGCATCTATCGTGTCGTCCCCACGACGACCGGCTGGCACCGCCGGGCCCGCGTCGCCCTCGGCTCCGCCACGACCGCCGAACTCGTCGCCACCCTCGCACACCCGAACGGCTGGCACCGAGACACCGCTGCGCGTCTCCTCTACGAACGTCAGGACAAATCCGCGGCTCCCCTGCTCGCCACACTCATCCGCGATTCGAAGTCGCCGCTCGCGAAACATCACGCCCTCGGCGTCCTCGATGGTCTCGCCGCACTCACCGAAGCATCCGTGCTCGCCACGCTCGCCGACCGCGATGCCCGTCTCCGCGAACACGCGATCGTCTACGCCGAAAAACTCCTCGCCCGCAGTCCGCTTTCCCCTGCCCTCGTCGCTCAACTCTCCGCCCTCGTCAACGACCCCGACGACCGCGTGCGCTACCAACTCGCCTTCACCGTCCAATCTTCGCCGGACCTCGCCTCCGCCTACGCGCAACTGGCCGCCCGTGATTTCTCTGACCCATGGATTTCCGCCGCCCTCCTCAGCGCCCCGCCCGCCGTCGTGAACAGCGTGCTCTTCCCCGCGCTCACGCGTGACCTCGCCACTGCGAAAAAATCCGCAGCGTTCGTTGCGAAGCTCATCGAAATTCGTGCCGCCTCCGCGCCCGCCGCCGACCGTGCCGCGCTCATCGATTTCGTCGCTCAACCCGGCACCAGCCCGCTCTGGTTACGCGCCCTCGGTGACGGGCTGCGTCGGGCCGGCACCACCATCGCCAAAGCCGACACGGCGCAGAAACTCACCGCCCTCTTCACCCGCGCCGCCACAACCGTCGCCGATTCCGCGTCCCCGACACCCGCCCGCCTCGAGGCCATCGAACTCCTCGATGTCGCGACCTACGCTCAATCGCGCGAGCCGCTCATGGCCTGCCTCGCCCCCGGCCAACCCGCCGCGATCCAGTCCGCCGCGATTAAGTCGCTCGCGCAACACACCATCCCCGAGGTCACCGCCGCGCTGATCCGCGCGTGGCCCCACTACCTCCTACCCGCCACCAAGGAAACCGCCCTCGCCATCCTCGTCGCCCGCGAAGATCGCGCGACCGCCCTCCTCCACGCCATCAAGGCCGGCACGATTAAGCCCACCGAGTTGCCCGCCACGCAGGTCCAGAGCCTCACGCACCACAAAAGCTCCTCCGTCACCGCGCTCGCGAAGACCGCCCTCGCCTCTGTGATTCCGCCATCTCGCGCCGAGGTCACGATCACGTTTCAACCCGCCGTCACCACCGCCGGCGACGCCTCCCGCGGACGTATCCAGTTTCAAACACGCTGCATCGTCTGCCACCAAGCCGGGAGCGTCGGAGGGATCGCGGTCGGGCCCGATCTCCTCACGGTAAAAACACGCGGCCGCGATGGCCTGCTCACCGCGATCCTCGAACCGCACAAGGAGGTCGCACCCCAGTACATCGCCTACGATGTCACCACGAAAGACGGCAATGCCTACGCCGGCATAATTACCCGCGACGACGCGACCGGCCTTTCGCTCAAAATCATGGGTGGCGCCGAAGTCGTGCTCGCTCGCGCGAACGTCCGCGGCAGCAGTTCCTCCGGAAAAAGCCTGATGCCCGAAGGCCTCGAAGCCGGCCTGTCCGTGCAAGACATGGCCGACCTGCTGACCTTTATTGAAACGTTATAGCACCTCCGCGCGTCGCCGTGCCCCGACGGGACCATGATCAAAAAGCGCCGCCCCGCCACGAACGCGATTCCCCCCGACAGCTGGCCGACGAGCGGCCACCCTCGAAACCTAAAACCGCACCGTCTGCGTTACCTCGCGCTTCGTCACAATCTCCCTCGCCACCACGGTTGCGGTGCGCGTCCCCGTTTTTCCATCCGCGACCTCTGGCAACACGTAGAGGTGATACCGATCCGCGAGCCCGTTCCCGTTCGGCCGCTTCCGCTCCACCAGTGTCGGCAGCACGTCCGCACCGCCCACCAGCAATGCCACAAACTCCGCAAGCGGTGTCTGCGGCATCCCTTGAGGCGTATTCTTCCACGCACAGCGCACCCGTAACGCGATCCCCTGCGCCGGCCTTCCCACCTCGAACTCATCCTCGGGCCGCAGCGCCACGAGTGATACCAGCGGCCGACACGCCTTGGCTTGGTCACCACTCCACCAGCGCCAATCGCTTTCGCGCGCCTGTACGAAATCGCGGACTTCGTCCGAGCCGCTGTGCATCCACGTCTCGCCGCGGCTCATGTCATCGTGCCGCACGGCGACGACCCAGTTCCGCTGCAACGCCTTCAGCCAGCCTTCCCACGTCGGCTCCGTCGCCAGGAAGAGCGTGCGATAGCCGGTCGTCTGATCGGCAAACCACCACGGCTCGGGACCATGCGCATCCTGTAAGCCGATATACGGAATGCGCCCCCGCCACCGCTGCAAAAACGGCTCGGAGTTCATGAAGTCCGGATTGCCGAAATGAAACGTGCTGATCGCCGCAAATCCGCCGCGCTCGACCGAATCGTCGAGGAGCGCTCGCACCAGTTCCTCGTTTTCACCAAACTGCCACACCATTTTGCCCTGCCCTCGCTGCAACGGCTCGATCCGCCGCGTGCGAAATTCCGGCCACGACACCGGCGGCGACGCCTCACCCCGGGTGCCGAGCGGCGGTCCGATGTCCGTGTGGGCCGGCGCGATCACATCGCTCATGTGGCTGTAAGTCCCGAGTCCGGGCACATCGGTCCACGTGCCGTATTCTTCGTTGGCCCGGAAAAACTGCACGGGCACTTTCTGCTCCGCGGCCAGCGCCCGCACCCGCGCCAGCCACTCGGGTTTCGCGTTTTTCGCTCCCCATAAATCGATGCGCAACGCCGCCGCCAGCGCCACCGCCTCAGCCGGACTACCCGTGCCATGTGATTCAATCTGGATCGACCATACCTGCAAATTCCCTGGCAGCACGAGCTTCGCCGGCGCCGTCCGCCGCGCCATCGTCGGCACGGTCTTCACCTCACCCAACGCGTCGAGCGCATCGAGCGCGTAATAGGTCGCGAGCGGATTGCTCAGCCAACCCGGCCGATCAGCAAATCCGCCGTCCGCATTCGCGAGCGAGCGCAACCACGCGAGACACGCCTCACGATTCATCGGCTCGCCACCGAGCAGCTTGAGCCCCTTCAACGCCGCCCGTGTGTAGGCCACGTCGTCCACGCCACCAAAGTCCGGACTCGGCTGATACGTAAACCCGCCGCTCGGCACCTGGCACGCCCGCAGCCACGCGATCGTCTCCGCCTTCTTATCCGCAGGCAATCCGAGCACGCGCGCCGCCTGTAGACCCCACAGCGTATTCATCACGTGGCCGTCACCACCGTCGACCGTCGGAGTATTATTATAGCTCCCGTTCGCGCGCCGACGCGCCGTCACGTAATCCGAAAATGCCGGCTTCAACGGCTCAATATCCATGCCCAGCAGCGCCCGGCATTGCACGAGCCCGAGCTCCGACTGGAAAATCGGGTATCCGTGTTGTTCGTACTGTTTCAAATACGGCAACGGCGCCGTCCACGTCTTAAGCCGCTCGTGAAACTCCCCCGCCGGATCGCCGAGCCACACGAGCGACTGCACTTGTTGAAACTCGAAGATCCGGCGCTCCTGCTCGAGTTTCTTGAGTTCCCGCGGATGGTGAGTGCGCACATAGTCCGCGAGCGCGACTCGGTTCGGCGGCATCTCTCCAAGCAAGCGATACGCACCGATCACCGCGTAAGTCGGCGTCAGGTGCGAGCGCTGCTGGTCCGCAAAAGCGTAACCGCCGTCGGGCCGGGCGTGCGCCGCGAGATAGTGGGTGACCGCCGCGGCCGATTCAGCGGCACGCAGAGGGGGAAACGCCCACGCCGCACTGATGACTGCGGACGACTTCAAAAGAGAGCGACGAGTAAGCGTGTGCATGGCGGGCTCAATAATCTACTGACACCGTCAGCCGCAGCGAGCGCGGTTCACGGAGGTAAATACGACGGGCGCCGCTGAAATCGGCATTGTAGCGCGCGAGACTCACGAGGTCGGAGTTGAAGATATTGCGCCCATTCAGCTGCACGCTCATCGGCAGCTGCCTCCACGGCAGACGAAAGCGGTAGCCCACAAACGCGTCCGTCAACAGCGTGCCTTCCGCAAAGTAATCCTTGCCCGTGCCACCAGCGCTGGCCGCCCGAGTATCAGTCTGACTGAACACCTTCGACTGGTAACGCACCGCCGCGCCGACAAACGCACCTTTCAACCGGTCGCCCAACGGGCTGCTGCCATCAAATTTGTAACGCGTCGTGAGTGTCGCCTTGTGCGGAATGGACCCAAATCCTTGCTCCTGCGCCACCGCGCGCCCGTCAAGTTCATTGGCCTGAATGGCCGCGATGTTGGTCTCGACCGTCGCGAGCAGCGCCGAGTTGCCGGCGGCCAGCGCGCGCCATTCGGCGAACTTCACCGCGAAAAACGTATAGCCTTCCGCGAAGAAATTTTCCCGGTCGCGCTCCGAGTGCGAGTAATTCGCCCGGATCGTCCAGTTCCGCGTCGGGTTCGCAATCAGCTCCAACTCGACGCCCTTGCTGGCCGTGTCGATGATCGCCGCGTTCCAGTTGAATCCCGCCGCGTCCGACTGCGCCTGCGTCATCTTGCCGGCAGCCACCAACGCGGCGTTTACCGCGAGCGTTTGCGAGCGACCGAGCGCGGCCGCATTCGTGACCGCGCCACTCGGCGAAACCGCGGCGTCGCCGACTTGCTTCGTCTCAAAATAAGTCACGCGTGCAAAATATCGATCGTCGCCGAAGAGATCAATCATCACGCCCAGGTCGCGTCCTTGCCCCTCGGGCGGCTCAGGAATCGCACCCGTCGGTAAAATACGCCGGTCGAAGCGCGGTGCACCGTGGTTCGTGGATTGGTTATAAAAAACCGAAAAACGCTTGTGCAGATGCCACACCCCGCCCGCCGTCAACGTGTCCGCCATGTAGGTGTTCTGGTTGTAGCCCGGCAGCGCGACGACCTCGTTGAGGACCATTTGGCCAGACGTGACGCGCGGATCGGCGGGGTCGGTCACGCGGCCCGAGGTCGTGTCGAGATACACAATGTTGTCGCGACGGTAGCCGAGCGTGGTCGTGACGCGGCCGTTCAGCCACGCGCTCTGCGCGGCGAACATCAGACTGTCGATGTCCTTCACGGAGCTAAGCTCGCCTGTGTTGATGGGGCGCGAGCTCACCGTGAGTCCGTTGTAGGTGAACGGTGCGAGCGGCGTATAGAGTCCCGTGTGCGCGTAGGTGGAAAAATCGCCCTCCTGCACATAAGTCCGGCGATAGAGGAGATTCTGCGCATTCTCCGGCGCGCCGACGTTGGCCAACGGCCGGTTGAGCGGATCGACGAGAATCTCGCGTCGCGATTGCGTGTGTTTGTGCTGCACCGCGTTCTCACCCATCGCGGCGACGCGGTGGTGGCCGAACCACTTCCCTAGTTTGAATTCGTAGGCGACGGTCACACGCTTCACCGCGTTCTCTGTTTCGGTGGCGTCACCGAATTGATTCGTCTCCAGGTAAAGCTGGCCGGCCCGCGGGTTGGCGATCGTGCCCGTCCCGCTCTGCGCTGGAATCGTAAGATTCGGGTCACCGAGGAAATCCATCGTATTGCCGTTGTAGACAAACGAACGCGCCTTCGCCTTCGTCTCGTTTTTTAAATAGATCCCTTGCACCGTCAGCGCATCCGAGAACCGGTGCTCGAGCGCAAACTGGTAATTATTAAAGTCGCGCGTGAGCTTCGTCTGCGGCCCAGCCCAATTCACATCGTAGGGAAAGATCGTCGGCGCGAGCAAGGTGTCGGCCGTGCCGGGGGCAATGTTCGAGCGCAGTTCGTTCCGCTGATTCGACACGAAACCATCCTGCGTGAAATACGTGAAGCGCTGGTTCGCGCCCTGGCTCGAGAACCCGCGCGTCGTGTCCGCCGCCGTCGCATCGGAGATCGGCCGGCCCGCCGCGATCCAACGCGAAACCTGATCCGTTGTGTTCCACTTCAGTCCGACGCTGCTCTTCGTAATACCGTCTTCGTAATTGGCCGTGAGGGTCGTTCGCTTGAACGGCTTGTAGGTCAGCGAACCACTATAGCGTTTCGCGTCGTTGAACTCATAGCGGCGCCACGCTTTCGCGTCGCTGGAGAGCGCGTTGAGACGCAACGCCAGCGTCTTGCGCACGAGCACTTGATTCAGATCGGTGGTGTAGCGCTGATAAGCCCACGAACCAAACTGCGCGCTCGCGGAATATTTGTTGCGGGCGACATTCGCCTTCTTGCCCGAAAGCGAAACCAGTCCGCCCGCGTCGCCCGAACCGAAGAGAATCGAATTCGGACCGCTCGCGACCTCGGCGCGCTCAATGTTGTAGAGATCCTGCGGTGCGGAGTTTTCAACGTAGTCCGTTGACACCCCTCCGGGGATTCCGCGGATGCGGAACGGCTCACCGCCAGCGGAGCTGAAATCGCGGGGATTATTGAAGCCCGCGCCTTCGGCATCGCCCGCGTTAAGTTCGGCGTTGGCCGCGTAGGCCAACATTTCATTCACATTCGTCGCCGCGATGTCGGAGAGAAACTCAGCGGTAAAAGGTGAGATCGACGCAGCGGTGTCCTTCAGGTTCGTGCCCAGTCGGCTCCCCGACGTCGTGTTCATTGCCTGATAGCCGACGTCATCGTCCGAGCGAACCTCAAACGGTGACAACTCAACCGCTTTCTCCACGGCCGGCTTGAACGACGGCACGACGGTCTGCGCGGCCAGCGGTAATGATGAAAGCATGACTCCGAGGGTCGCCACGCGAGCGAGACCGCGCGATGCCCAAGGAAGATAAACGTTAACGAGTAGATTTTGCACCATGAGGTCCGTCCAGACGGCTCATCGTCACGGAAGATAGCCTAGGCTGGTCCAGGTCACGCAATTGTCACCTGGGACGCACGGTCCTATTTGGCCTTCGCTCGTTTTTTCTTCGCCCCAGCTTCGGCTTGGCCACCCTCGACACGCTCCGGCCAGTTTTTCGCCACCAGCACCTTGAGTTCCGCGACGACAACCGCCTGCGCCGGATTGGCCGCGAGATTTTTCATCTCCTTCGGATCGGCGTCATGGTCGTAAAGTTCCGTGCCCTGCTTGCCACCGTCCCACTCCGTGTAACGCCAGCGCGGCGTGCGCACACTCCGTCCAGGGAAACCACCGCGCTCAACTTGCGTGAACGCGGGACGATTCCACGCGGCATCGGGTTTTACGAGCAGCGGGCGCAGACTCGCACCCGCGAGATTCGCCGGCGCCTGCAAGCCCGCGAGGTCGGCAAGCGTGGGATAAACATCCACAAACTCCACGATCCGCGGTGACGGCGTGCCTGCTTTGATCCCCGGACCGGCAAAGATCATCGGCACGCGGGCGGCGTCTTCGAACAAATTTTGTTTCATCCAGAGTCCGTGGGTGCCGAGTGAGTAGCCGTGGTCGCTCCAAAAAACGATAATCGTGTTCTCCCGCAGGCCGAGGCGATCCAGCGCATCGACCACGCGGCCGATCTGCGCATCGACGAAGGAAATCGCCGCGTAATACGCCTGCTTAGTCAGGCGTGCCTGATCAAGTGTCGTGCCAAAATTCGGCCACGGTTTTGTCGAGGATAATGCACCCGTCGGCACCGTCTTCTCGTAGCCGGCCGGGAGCGAGGGGATGTCGATTTTCTCCAATGGATAGAGGTCGAAATATTTTTTCGGCGCGACGTAGGGCGTGTGCGGTTTGTAGAAACCCACCGCAAGGAAGAAGGGCTCGCCCTGGTGTTTCTCGAGGAGCCGAATCGCTTCGGTCGCGACCTTGCCATCAGTGTGGTCTTCGTCGCGGCCTTTGGCATCGCTCAGAAACGACATCGCCGAGCCGAGCCCGCGCTGCGGCGTGAAATTCGTGATGTCCGGCTCGAGCGCGGTCTTGTCGACACCCGCCGGATTGACGACTTCCTGCCACGAAGCAGGGTCGTCGAGGCCGCTCGTGCCGATGTCACCCGGATTGCCGTAATGGTAGATTTTTCCAACCCGCGCCGCGTAATAGCCGTTTTGACGGAAGAGCTGTGGGATCGTGACGACGTCCGGCAACCCTTGGCGAAAGTGATACTGGAGATTGAACACCTTGGTCGTATCAGGGCGCAGGCCGGTCATGATCGACGAGCGACTCGGACTACAGAGCGGAAACTGACAATAGGCGCGCTCGAAGCGGACGCCGCGTGCAGCCAATTTGTCGATATTCGGCGACTTCACGAGCGGCGTACCGTAGCAGCCGAGGTCGTTGTTCATGTCGTCGACGGCGATGAAGAGGACATTGGGCTTGGCGTCCGTGGCTTGGCTGGATAACGCGAGCAACCCAGTCGCCAGCAGCCGCACCGCGAGAAGGCCTAGTTTCGTGATCATGGTCAGAGATCCCCCTGTTTCGCCTGTTTCCTCTTCTTCCCACCTTCACCGCCCGCGCCTTGATTACCGTAGAACCGCGCCGGAATTTCCGCAGGCACCTTCAACTCCTGCCGCAGTTGCGTGAGTTCTTTCTTTAGCTGGATGACGGTCGCCGCATACGCGGCATCGCCGTAGACACTCTTCATCTCATTCGGATCTTTCTCGCGGTCGTAGAGTTCCCAATACGCTTCTCCCATGCCCTCGAAGTGCACGAGTTTGTAGCGATCGGTGATAACGCCGTAGTGAGGACGCACCCGGTGCGGCGCGGGATACTCGAAATACTGGTAGTAGAAAGCCGTGCGCCAATCGGCCGGCTGCTCCCCGCGCAACAGTGGCTGAAAGCTGCGACCCTGCATATCGGCCGGCACCGGAACGCCCGCCACATCGAGAAAGGTCTCGCCGAAATCGAGGTTCGAGACGAGCGCCTTGGTGGCGGTACCGGGCTTCGTCACCCCGGGCCAGCGCACGAGCAACGGCGTGCGCACCGATTCCTCGAAGATCCAGCGCTTGTCGAACCAACCGTGCTCACCCAAGTAAAAACCTTGGTCACTCGCGTAAACGACGATCGTGTTTTCCGCGAGGCCCTCTTTGTCGAGATAGTCGAGCACGCGGCCGACATTTTCATCCACCGCTTTTACCGTCGCGAGGTAGTCATGCATGTAGCGCTGGTAGCGCCAGCTCACGAGCGCTTTGCCCGAGAGATTCGCGGCGCGGAACGTGGCGTTGCGGGGCTCGTAGTAAGCATCCCACGCCTTTTGTTGTTCGGGCGAAATCCCCGCCGGCAGCGCCAACTTCGCGTCGCGGTCGGTAAAGGTCTTCGCGATCGTCATATCTTGATCGCGCACGGCGATACCGCGACCGGAGTAATCATCGAACAAGGTCGCGGGCTCGGCGTAAACACGGTCTTTATCGAAGCCGAGGTGGCGTAGCGGCGGCGCCCATTCCCGGTGCGGTGCCTTGTGCTGGCACATGAGCATAAAGGGTTTCGTTTTGTCGCGATTCTTCAACCATTCGAGCGACACGTCTCCGATGATATCCGTCACGTAGCCGGGCATCGTCACCCGTTCGCCCATTTTGATCATCGGCGGATTATAGTAAACGCCCTGGCCAGGAAGAATCTGCCAGAAATCAAAGCCGGTCGGATCGGAGCCCAGGTGCCATTTTCCAACGATGGCCGTCTGGTAGCCGGCTTTTTGCAGGAGCTTGGGAAAGGTCTGCTGCGCGCCGTCGAACGTGGAGTTCGAGTTATTGGGAAATCCGTTCAGGTGACTGTATTTTCCCGTGAGAATCGTCGCGCGAGCTGGACCGCAAATCGAATTCGTCACGAGGCACCGGTCGAAGCGCACCCCCTGCTTCGCGATGCGGTCGATGTTCGGAGTGTCGAGTAGTTTGCGCGCATCACCGTAGGCGCTGATCGCCTGATAGGCATGATCGTCGGAGAAAATAAAGACGATGTTCGGCGTCTTTGGCGTGCTGGCAGCGCGCGCCATCGCGGCAATAGCAAGGAAGCAAAGCAGGAGTGATTTCATGGAGGTAAGCTCGGAGTCTGCTGAATCGCGCACGGCCCCGTCGAGCTTCCAATCGCACCCCCCGGCATCGCGGGATCGGTCGGGCGCAGCTGCCGATGATCCGACGAACCCCACCTCATGCTCCCCTGAGCGCGTCATGAATCGGATTTTTGTTTGCCCTCCCTCGTCGCACCGCGTTTCACCTTTTCCGCAACAGGAGCCATTCCGCTCGTCGGTTCTGACTCGGTTGCCCTCGCCTCACGCAACCCATGTCACTCATCCCTTTTTCCAGCCAACTGATCGCCGATGTCGGTATCTCCCTAGGTGACGAGGGCAAGGGCCGCCTCATCCCCGAAGTGGCCGACGAACTCCGTGGCACGCGCGCTGCCGTCTCGGTGGTCCTCAAGGTCAATGGCGGTGCCAACTCCGGCCACACCGCCGGTGGCATCAAGCTCAACCTCCTCCCTGCCGGTGTCGTCGTCCGCGACGCCGCGCACCTTTGCATCGGGGCCGGCGTGGTCGCAGATCCACGCAAGATCTGGTGGGAAACGAAACCCCTCGAACTCAACGGCCACGCGATCCTCTCCCGCCTCCTGATCGACGAGCGCACAATGGTCTCCGACTTCACCCACCGACTCCTCGACCTCGCCACCGAAGATTACCGCGTCAAGGTCCTCGGCGAAGAGCCGCGTGGCTCCACCGGCCGCGGCATCACCCCCGCCTACCTCGACGAAGTCGGCCAACAACAAATCACATTTTCCGATTTTCTCGCGGGCCCGAATTTCTTCGCCCGCAAACTCGCCCAACGCGCCGACCGCGCCCTGCGCACCATCCAACACGTCTACCGCGTCAGTCCGGAAACGTTCGCCGGCTTCTTCGACCAACTCTCCGCCGCCGAAAAACGCGCCAATACCGAGGCCATCGAACTCGGGGTGTTCACCGCGGACGAATTCGACTTCACTCAATTTCGCGGCACTACGCCCTTCACGCTCAACCTCGAAGCGCTGACCGCGACCTACTGGGCCGCCGGCACTGCCCTCGCCAAAAATATCGGGGAAGTCCGTGAGTTGATTCTCCGCGAATTCCAAGCCGGCCGGACCATCATTGGCGAATTCGGTCAAGCCTACTGGCTCGACAAACGCCACGGCTACTCACCCAACGTCACGGCCTCGCACACCTACACGCCTGAGTTCTTCGAGAGCGCCGGCATCCCCGTGCAGTGCATTCACACCTTCGGCGTCGCCAAGGCCTACGACACCAAGGTCGGCACGCACACTTTCCTGACGCAGATGGACGACGCCCACCCGCTCGCCATCAAACTCAAGCGGATCGAATTCGGCACCAGCACCGGCCGCCAACGGATGGTCGGCTGGTTTGACGCGGTCGAAAAAGGCGACGCCCTGCGCTACGGCGGGTTCCAAGACGTCATGATCAACAAGTCCGACGCCCTCACGCACCACGGCGAATGGCACGGCGACCTCCTCATCTGCACGTCCTATCAAGATGCCGCCGGCAAGATCTACCACCACGTCCCCCGCAACGAAGCCGTCCGCAAGACACTCAAGCCCGTCTACACGCAACATCCCGGCTGGACGGAAGACATCTCCCTGGTCCGCCGCTTTGCCGATCTCCCGCCGAACGCTCAACGCTACGTCGCCGCGATGATGAAGGCCACGCTCGACGTTGCCTACGAGGGCACCCCGTGGCCATCCGCCGACAAGCTCCCGAACCTTCGCTACCTCGGCGTCGGCCCCGAACCGTCACAGATTATCAAGGACGTCCCCGCGACCGCCGATCTGGTAAAACTCGTCTAAGCGCCCAGCGACCGCGCCCCCCTTTTTTCAGTATCTGCACGTGCGCCACGAGTTCAGGCGCTTCCTGCAAGTCCGCGAGCGGCTACTCATTTTCTTCGTTGTAACGCCCATCGCGGTTGACGCGCTGTGGGCTGAGATTGCCCTCCGCTCACGTAGTCCCGTCAACCCATCCGCCGCCAAAATCCTGACAGCACTGCGGCCGCGGAGAGCAGGTCATATCATGACGATCCTTGGCGAATCAGGCTTGCTGCTCGATCAGGCCAGTTTCCTCCGTGGCCTCACCGGGCCGACCATTGAAACATCTCCGCCGTCACTATCACCGCCCAGATGCCAAGGGCGTCGCTATTGCAGATTTCGTTGGGCTGCATCGCGTCGAGCCCTCGGCCCGCGAATTGCCAGGCGCGCACGCGCTCTTGCCGCAACCCATTCTCGCCGTGGTCCCTACCGTCAGAGCGCGGGCCGTTTCAAACTCTCCAAACGCCATCCGTCTAAAAATCCTGCAATCGCCCCTCGCCGGCAGCCCCGCCCGGCCTGATCCGCGCCAGCACTTCGCCCAGCAAGTAGATGGACCCTGTCACCACGACAACATCATCGGCTCCTCCCGCCGAGCAGCGCCCTTCGTCGGGAAACAACCCCGCCACGGTCCCGTACACAATCCGTCCGCCGCGCGCGTAAAAATCCGCCGGCACGAGCGCTGCGAGCTCTTCGTAGCTGCACGCTCGTGCCTGATTGGGCACGACAAAATAAATCTCCTTCGCGTGCCGCGAGATCGTCTCGATCAGCGGTCGTGCACGCGCCACGCCCAGCACGCCCGTAATGACCACTGGCGCGCGCCCGGTTTCGGCCACCAAGCCCCTCAAATTTGCATCGAGCACCCGCGCCCCCTCGGGATTGTGCGACGCATCGAGCATGGTAATCCGGCCGCCAATTCGCACGCGCTGCCAGCGCCCTGGCCAGTCCACGTGCGCCAATCCCTGCGCAATCGCCTGGTCTGAAATCCGCCATTTTTCGGGCAACGCCCGCGCCACCAAGGTCGCCGTCGCCGCATTCCACCGCTGATAATCACCCTCGAGATTGGTGTGCGGATATCGGTCCAGTTCATCCCCGAAATCTGCCGCGACCGACGTCACTCGCGCTCCGCGCTCGGCCGCGATGTCGCGAATCACCACTTCCGCCACCGCCGGTATCCGCCCAATCACCACAGGGCGACCAGCCTTAATGATCCCCGCTTTCTCCGCGGCGATTTGCGCCAGCTCGTTGCCCAGAAACTCACAGTGATCGAGTCCAATCGACGTGATGACGCTCACCTCCGGTATCACGACATTCGTCGCATCGAGTCGCCCGCCGAGGCCGACTTCGATCACGCTCATTTCGCACTGCTTGCGCGCAAACTGCAAAAAGGCCATCGCCGTCATGAACTCAAAGAAGCTCGGGTGATCGCCCGGATTCTCCGCAGCGACTCGCTCCGCCGCCGGCCGCAACTCCCGCGCGTAGGCCACAATTTCCGCCTCCGTCAACGCCCGACGTTCGACCTGCACCCGTTCGCCCAATTTCACCAGATGCGGCGACGTATAGAGCCCCGTCCGCCATCCCGCCGCATGCAAAATCGCATCGAGCATCGCCGCCACCGAGCCCTTGCCGTTGGTGCCGGCTACATGGATACACGGCACCGCCCGCTCGGGATGTCCGAGCTCCGCCACGAGCAGGGCCATGCGGTCGATCCCGAAGCGTACTCCGTGGGCCTTCAGACCGAAGAGGTAGTCCGTCACCGCCGCGTAATCGGTCGGTTCTCCGATTGCCATCGTGGACGCGATTGCCGCCGCCGCGCTCAGTTTCGCCCCGCCGCCCGCGCGACGGCCCGCTTGCCCACATACAAAGCCAACAGCAGATCGCGCAGGCGATCCCGCATGTCCAGACGGCTCACGATTTGGTCGACCAAGCCATGCTTCAACAAAAACTCCGCCGTCTGGAAACCGGGAGGCAGCGTCTGCTTCGTCGTGTCCTTGATCACCCGCGCTCCGGCAAATCCAATCAAAGCTCCGGGCTCGGCCAAAATGACATCGCCCAACGTTGCGAAACTAGCCGTCACTCCACCCATCGTCGGATGCGTCAGCACAGAAATGAAAGGCAATTTCGCCGCCGCCAGCCGCCCGAGCGCAGCGCTGGTCTTGGCCATTTGCATGAGCGAATAAATCCCTTCCTGCATCCGCGCGCCGCCTGATGCGCTAAAAATAATGCAGGGGATTTTCTGCTTCAACGCCACTTCGATGGCGCGCGTGATTTTTTCCCCGGCCGCCGCGCCCATCGCACCGCCACAAAAGCGGAAATCCATCACCGCGACCGAGACCCCAATCGCGTGGATCTTCCCCGTGCCACACACCACAGCCTCCGGCAGGCCACTGTCTTTCTCGTAACGCTTCAGCCGATCGGGATACGGCTGCGAATCGATGAACTTCAGCGGATCGCTGGACTTCACCGCCGCATCCACTTCGACAAAGGTGCCTTCATCAAAAAGCTTCGCGATCCGCGCGCGGGCACTGATGGGAAAATGATGACCGCTCTTCGGGACCACCATCTGGTTGTCCTCAATCTCCTTGTTGAAGATAATCTC